>Ga0209887_1000015_pt1 | contig 49431 bp, 53 predicted proteins | sample GWRWN1_30_40_FD_187230 | JGI IMG/M metagenome (GOLD analysis project Ga0209887, IMG submission 187230) | Riverbed sediment microbial communities from areas with no vegetation in Columbia River, Washington, USA - GW-RW N1_30_40 (SPAdes)... | ecosystem: Environmental > Aquatic > Freshwater > River...
GACCAGCGGTTTGTAGGGCACCGCGAGGATCAGGTAGCGCGGTTCACGCACGAGCGCAACCGGCGAGTCGATGGGAAGCGCCATAAGCAGGGCCAGCATCACCCCGCCGAAAATCGCCAGCCCTCCCATCCGTGGGATCGGCGTCGTGTGAATGTGGCGGCCTCCAGGGGGCGTCACCGCGCCGAGTCGCCTGGCGATCCACTGCATCTCGAGCGAGATCGCGTACGTGACGATGAAAGCGACCGTGGCGGCGACGAGGTAGGGCGGGATGTTCATGCAGCGTTCCTACAGGCCTTATTCACCAAACAGGGAGCTCACAGACGTATTCTCGTGGATCCGTCTGATCGCATCCGCAAGTAATGGAGCAACGGACAGCACTGTGATCTTCTCGCTGAGCTTTTCGGACGCAATGGGGATGGTATTGGTGACCACGAGCTCCGTAATGGCGCTGTCCCGGAGGCGCTGGACGGCAGGGCCCGAGAGGATCGCGTGCGTCGCGCACGCAAACACTTCGTTGACTCCCCGCTTGCGCAGCGCCTGCGCGCCCATGGTCAGCGTGCCCGCCGTATCGACGATGTCGTCCACGATGATCGCGGTCTTCCGGTAGACCTTGCCGATCACATGCACGACCTCTTTGACCTGATTGGGACGGTCGCGTCGCTTGTCGATGATGGCGATCGGTGCACCCAGCTGCGCCGCAAACTCCCGTGCGCGCTGGACCCCGCCGACATCCGGCGACACGATGACGATATTTTCGAGGTCGAGCGCCCGGAAGCGTTCGGCCAGAATCATCCGGGCCGGCAGATGATCCAGGGGGATGTCAAAGAAGCCCCAGATCTGTCCCGCGTGGAGGTCGATGGTGAGGATGCGGTTGCACCCGGCCGCCGTCAGCAGGTTCGCGACGAGTTTGGCGGAGATCGGCTCACGGGGTTTCATCTTGCGGTCCTGGCGGGCGTAGCCAAAATATGGCAGGACGGCGGTGATACGATCCACTGAGGCCCGGCGCAACGCGTCGGTGATGACGAGGAGTTCCATCAGGTTCTCGTTCACCGGTGGGCTGGTCGGCTGGATCACGAAGACATCCTCGCCGCGCACGCTCTCCTCGATGCGCACGCCGATCTCGCCGTCGGCATAGCGGAAAATACTCATCTCCGCGAGCGGCACATCCAGTGCCGCCGCGATCTGCTGCGCCAGTGCGGGGTTGCCGTTGCCGCCGAAGAGCTTCAACCGCGGCTGCGGCGCGGCTACCCGCTGGCGCTGGAAATCCTCAACGCTCAGTGTTCGCTGTGACATATTTGATCACGCGGGCCGGCACGCCGACCGCCAGGGCGCCCGGTGGCACATCTTTGTTGACCACAGATCCGGCACCTGTGACCGCTCCTTTGCCGATGCGCACAGGCGCGATCAGCATGGTGTCGCTCCCGATGAAGGCGCCATCTTCGATTACCGTGGGATACTTCCCTTTCCCATCGTAATTACAGGTGACGGTGCCGGCGCCGATGTTGACGCGCTCTCCGATGGTGGCGTCGCCCAGGTAACTCTGGTGATGGACTTTCGTGTAGTCGCCCACGGTGGCGTTTTTCATTTCGGCAAAATTCCCAATCTCGACGAACCGGCCCACCTGCGTGCCAGGACGCAGGTGGCTGTACGGACCAACGCGAGTTCCTTCTCCGACGATACTTCCTTCGACGGTCGAGGCGACGACCGTGACCTGGTCCAAGAGCGTTGAGTCCACCAGTCTTGCCTGCGGGCCGATGACGCAGCCGCTGCCGATTCTGGTAGTACCCTCCAGGTGACATTGCGGGTGAATCACGGAATCCCGCCCTACTACTACTCCGGCGTGCACGTACGTGGTGAGCGGATCGATAATTGTCACGCCCTGGTCCATCAGGCCCTCGAGGATCCGGCGGCGCATGACCGCCTCAACCTGTGCGAGTTCTCTGCGAGAGTTGATCCCCATAGTTTCTTCCGGAGACCCCAGAAGCGCGCTGACCGTCCGTCCGCGGGACAGCAGCCAGCTCACGGTGTCCGTGATGTAATATTCGCCCTGCGCGTTGTGCGGGACAAGACCTTTCAGCGCCTCCCGAAGCGCTGCCGGATCATAGACGTAGGTCCCCGCGTTGATCTCTCGGACCTGCTTCTCTTCAGATGAGGCATCGGCGTCCTCGACGATTCGCTGGACGCGGCCGTCCCCGTCGCGGATGATGCGGCCATACCCGGTAGGATCGGAGAGTTCCGCCGTCAGCATCGTCACCGCGGCCTCGGAACTGCGGTGTTGCTCGAGGAGGGCGCGGATGGTGTCGGGGGTGAGCAGGGGGGTGTCGCCATACAGCACCAGCACCGGATCGCTCTGCTGGGTCTGCTGGGGCAGCAGAGGCAAGGCCTGCATCACCGCATGCCCGGTGCCGCGCTGCTCGACCTGGTCAACAAAACGTGCGCGCGGCCCGCCGATCGCCCGTACACCCTCAGCGCCGTGACCTACGACGATGATAGGATCCTCGACGCCTGCAGCTCGCAAGGTTTCGAGGACGTACGTGACGAGGGCCTGGCCGCTGACGCGATGGAGAACCTTGGGGAGGTCGGACTTCATCCGCTTACCCTTCCCCGCCGCCAGCACCACGGCGTGCACCCGCTCCATGTAAGCTCCCACCGGAGGGATTCAATCCTCCCCTATGACATTCCCGCACCCCACTTTGATCACACCTCCCGGCTATGCTCAGCTGGGCAAACGTCTCCTTGATCGCCGACGGACGGTCGGTGAGTGACATCAAACAGGGCGTCACCCTCGAGGTCATGGGCGAGGGGTCATCCATGGGACCGCTCAACGACCGGATGAAGCACGAGATGGTGGAACACCAGGGTGACATCAAATACGACGTCGCGTGGACGACGCTGGGGGAATACCTCAACTACCTCGTGCGGCGCGGCGTGTCCACGAATGTCGCGTCTTTCATCGGGTCTGCGACGCCGCGCGTTCATGAGCTCGGGTACGAGGACCGTCCGCCGTCCGCAGCGGAGCTGGATCGCATGCGGCGTTTAGTGGCACACGCCATGCAGGAAGGCGCAGTCGGCATCTCCTCCGCGCTCATCTACCCGCCGGCGTCATTCTCCGAGACGAACGAGCTCATCGCACTGGCCGAAGTCGCCGCCGAGTTCGGCGGCATGTATATCTCGCACATCCGCAATGAAGAGAACACCGTGTACGCTGCGCTTGAGGAGTTCTTCGAAGTTGTCCGCTCGACAGGGATCACGGGCGAAATCTACCATCTCAAGGTGTCCGGCGAGGCGAACTGGCCGAAGTTCGACTCGGTGATCGCGCGCATCGAGGCGGCGCGCGCCTCAGAGCTACCCGTGACAGCCGACATGTACCCCTACATCGCGTCCTCCACCGGCCTCGACACCGGTATTCCGGATTGGGCGCACGCGGGCGGACAGGAGGCGCTGGAAGCGCGGCTCAAGGATCCGGCGGCACGAGCACGCATCAAAGAAGAGTTTGCGCTGTTCACGACACCGGAGAACATCATCGTAGTGAGCGTAAAACAAGACGGCCTCAAGCCGTTGATCGGCAGGACGCTGGCTCAGATCGCCGCGGATCGGGGGCAGGACTACCGGGACACGGTCATGGACCTCATTGCCCAGGACCACAGCCGGATTGGGGCCGTGTTCTTCACGATGTCAGAGGAAAACGTTCGCAAGGCGGTAGCGCTGCCGTGGGTCAGCTTCGGTTCCGACGCCGGCTCCATGGCCGCAGAGGGCGTGTTCTTGAGATCCGGCACACATCCGCGGGCGTACGGAACGTTCGCGCGGGTGCTGGGCAAGTACGTCCGCGAAGAGAGAGTGATCCCATTGGAAGAAGCGATCCGCCGGATGACGTCGTTTCCCGCGCAGAACTTGAAGCTGCAGCGACGCGGCCGGTTAGCCGAAGGGTATTATGCGGATGTCGTCGTCTTCGATCCGGCAACGATCCGGGACACCGCTACGTTCCAACAACCTCACCAGTACGCGGTCGGCGTGCAGCACGTCTTCGTCAACGGCGTGCACGTGCTCAAAGATGGCGAACACACGGGCGCGATGCCCGGCCGCATTGTTCAGGGACCCGGGGGAAAAGCGAAAAGGCCTTCCTAGCTATTTCCGGCGCATGGCGTCAGCCAACGTTGCTGCCGCTGCTCTGATCTGATCGAAATCCTTCTTCAACTCGTCATCGCTGAGAAGCACTGCCGGGCGGAAGTTGTCGCGCGTGATCCTGCTGAGGGACCGAAAGGGTTGGCCCGCCTTCCATGTAGCATTCGCAAAGCGGGCCAGCAGTAGCATGTCCTGTTGCGATCGCGTCCCCTTTGCAATCGAGTCCAGGATATCGAGGGGCAGGTCAGTGGTACGCTCGGAGATCACGCCGATCCCGGCTTCCACCGCATAGAATCCCGCCAGGTTGATGGCGATCTTTTCTTCCCTTGCGCTCTTTGTTGTGGTCGCGGTCTCCTCTTCCGGCTTTAGGAACGGAGGCGGCATCTGGCCCTGGCCGCGGTAGTACGCCATATCGAGGAACATCGCCATCTCTACGGCAAAGTCCCGACTCTGCATCAGCGCCTGTAGGCGCGACAACTGCTGAGGGGCGCTCTGTCCGCGGACATCCTGCATGTTGTCTCGCAACAGCCTAGCGGCGGCCACGATCTGCACGAAATCTTTCTTCAGGTCTCCCTCGCTGAGCAAGGCCGCCGGGCGGAAGTTATCCCGAGTGATTCGGTTGAGCGAACGGAAAGGCTGACCGGCCTTCCACGTAGCATTCGCAAACCGGGCCAACAGCAGCATATCGTCTTTGGACCGGGCGCCCGACGCGAGGGAGTCCAGAATCTGTAACGGGGCTTCCTTGGTACTTTCTGCGATCACGCCCATCCCCGACTCGACGGCGTAGAAGCCGGCCAGGTTGATCGCAATCTTTTCCTCGCGCACGCTCTTCTGCGTGGTCGCCGTCTGCTCTTGGGACGTGAGGAATGGAGGCGGTGTCTGCCCCAGGCCGCGGTAGTATGCCGCGTCAAGGGAGGTCGCCATCTCCAAGGCAAAATCCTGGCTCTGCAGCAGCGCCTGCAGGCGGCCCATTTGCCCCACTTGATCCTGGGTGCAACTGGGCGTCTGGAGCGCAATAATAGCGAAGCTAATGGCAGCGAGTGATTTCATGTCCCTGCGCTTCGCCAGTGCATTCTGAAGACCTTTCCCAACGTTCAAAATGCCACACGGGGCGATGCCCGGCGGTGTGAAAGTCCCGGGGCGATTCGTCAGTCTAGCGCACTCTCACCCTGACTCTGGAAACCGTGCCGACGACGGCGACCGTACCCTTCCCAAGGACGACGTGTCCGCCTCGAACGAGCGCCGCGGCGGCCAGCCCGATGGGACCCAGAATGATCATCCCTACTGTCGCCGCGCCCGCGGCCCCCGCAACATCCTTGGCCTCACGCACGTCGTTCGGCGTGATGTAAATTGATGAAAGGCGGACCGGTCGGCCGTCGACCGCGGTCGCGGTCACGAAAGAAATAATGATGCGGGCACTTTTACCTAGCACGCCCGGCGGGGTGACGTCGGTAATCGTGCCACGGGCCGAAGCGCCTTCCCGAATGACGACAAGGCGGTTCACGATGACATTTGCGGCCACGCGGAAGTTGACCCGCTGACCTTCCTTGGCCGTGGAGGAATCCAGGCCGCTGCGGAATTGCAGGGCGACACGCGTGCCGGCCGGCACGGAAACTGTGGTGGCTGCGTGCACTGGCTGCGGCAAGAGACCAATCAAAACAACCAGGACGATCAATAGCGAGAAGACTTTGCTCATTGCGCCACCTCCCAAGGCTTTCCTGAAGTATTTACCCGGGTAGTGGGTAGCCAATGTGAAAAGGCGTACGGCGCCAGCTTCAAGTGCCTATGGCCCCTTCCCGCTTGACTCGGTCCGGACCGAGTTCGGGAGTATCAACGAAGGTCATTCCAATTTGACTTGTCTGCGTCAGGCTTGGCGCAACAAAACACTTGACAAGATTCGAAGGAGATTTCGAAGTTCGACAATGCGTCGTTAGTAGATGGCCCCTACGCGCACTGGAATCGCTGACCGTCGCTTTGCGTAACAAGAGAACGCGCCGGCGAAGGGCGGGGTGCCCAACTTCGAATCTGAGCGTCCCTAAGCGTTCAAAAACGGCCATGATATAAGTGGTCTATGAATCCGAAAATTCTCTCCGCTGTGGTTCAACTCTCCAACCAAGAGTTGCTCGCGCGCGTGAAGCGGCTAGCCGACCGCGAACGCGAGGCGACAGCGTCTCTCATTGCTCACCTTGCGGAGCTTGACGAGCGACGCCTCTACCTGGCCGAAGGCTATTCCTCGCTGTTCACATATTGCACGCAGGAGCTCCACCTCTCCGAGCACGCCGCCTACGGGCGCATCGAAGCCGCCCGGATAATCCGGAAGTTCCCGGTCATTCTTGAGATGCTCGAACAAGGTTCGATGAACCTGACGACGGTTTGTCTTCTTGTTGGACACCTTACTCCAGACAACCACCGGGAAGTCTTGGACGCGGCCCGGCACAAGAGCAAGCGACAAGTTGAGGAACTCCTGGCACACCTGCACCCTCAGCCGCTCGTCCCATCGTCCATCCGGAAGCTCCCGATAGCAAACCAAGCCGCTGCTCCGCCACCAGGCCAACGGGTGGCAGATCCTTCGCAGACTGGTGACGACCAAAGAGTTGAGCTTCTAGGCCTGCCATCTTCAGCTTTCACGCCTTCACAAAGCCGTCCCGCCGTTATTGCACCGCTGTCGCCCGAACGCTATAGGGTGCAGTTCACGGCGAGTACCGAAACATACAAGAAGCTACGGCTCGCACAAGATCTTTTGAGGCACCAAATCCCAGACGGAGATCCGGCAGCGATCATTGATCGGGCACTGACGGCCCTCCTTGAGGACCTCGCCAAGAAGAAGCTCGCCGCTGCGGACCGCCCGCGAGAGAGCTGTGGAGCCAGCCCTGGCTCGAGACATATCCCGGCCGAGGTAAAGCGCGCGGTCTGGCTCCGCGATGGCGGCCGCTGCGCCTTCGTGGGCCGCAACGGCCGCCGCTGCACTGACCAGGGCTTCCTCGAGTTCCATCATGTTACGCCCTATGCTACGGGTGGCCCGCCCACGGTGGACAACATCGAGCTCCGCTGCCGCGCGCACAACGAATACGAGGCCGAACTCAATTTCGGTCCACATAGGCGATCAGTCGTGAGAGAACAGCGAGCTCCCTACTTGATTCCCGACCAAGCAACCGCCAGTTCCGTTCGCACTGCGTTGACACCACCGCAACTCGGTCGGGACCTCTGCCTGAGCAGCTCTTGCGGGCGAAGCAGTGAATTCAGTCGATTCCCCATGACGCAACGCGCTCCGGCGTGACCTCGACGATGACGGAATCTCCTTCTTCCACCGCCGCTTCTTTCGGATACTGAGGGGAATTGTCAGTGCTTTCTTTAGCCGCATCGCTCGCGTCTCTCCGATCCATTACTCGGCGGCGGGTATGCCCTGCAGCGCCCGCACGTATTGAATCTGGCCGGCGTGGTACGCGTCGTGAGCAAACACAGCCGAAAGGCGCTTTGCAATCTGGGCCGGCCGCGGTGATTGCTGATACGCCTTGAGCGATCCCTGCATGTCCTCGTCGGCGGCGGACTCCAGCCTGCGGTGGAATTCGTCGTAAAGCTCATTAAGCGCCCGCACGTCGCTGTCCCAGGCGGCCTGGTCGATGCTCGCCTCTGGCCAGTCGTCGCGCGTCATCACCTCGTAATCCGGTGGATCGCCGGCCCACGACTGTAGGACGCCGCGCTTCCAGTGGATGACGTGGCGGACGATCTGCCAGATGGAATGCCGCTCCGGCGACGGCTTCCATGCGGCCTGCTCGGCCGTAAGCCCTTTCACGGCCATCTCGAGCGGTGGATACCAACCTTCCTTCTTGTAGGTTTGCTCCAGATGATCCAGTAACAAAGCCTTGACGGTCAGCATTGTGACCCTCCGGTATGTTCCGTTTGTACTACTGCACCATCCCAAACCGTTTGTTTTGAGCCGTCATCTTCAAAAAGTACCGCAGGCGCTTCTCGAATTCTGCCGGCCGCCTGCGCGCGGCATGGATCCAGCCGACACGGATCCGCTTATAAGAGGAAGGAAACCGCTGGAAGTTCTGCCAGGTCTGCTTGTCCTCACGTAGACGTTTGAGAATGTCGGACGGGATCACGTCTCTGCTTCGCGATGCCCTACTCTTAGCCTTTGGCACGTCTTTCAACACCGCGAGTCCGGCGCGGGTCATCTTTCCTTCTCTAATAAGCCGTCGCACTCGCTCCTTATTCATTTCTGACCAGTTCGAGCCGGGCTTGCGAGGAGTAAATCGCTGGGCGTAGGAATGCTGGTCAATTGATTTCACAATGCTGTCGATCCACCCGTAGGCGAGGGCCTCCTCGACTGCATCGTTGTATGGAATCGATGGTTTCTTCGTGTGCTTCTTGAAGGAGATGAGCCAAATTTCTGTCGCATTCTTGTGGTGCCTGGCCAACCACGAGCGCCAGGCGCGGCGATTAGTTAGGTACAGCGTCTTTCCGAGCTTCACGAATAATTGTAGGGATTATGGTCGAAGACCACGAGCGAGCTGGCGAGGGCCAGCGAGTCGAGTGGCTGCGGGGCCAGGGCTCGAACCTGGAGTTTCCGGAGTCAAAGTCCGGCGTCTTTCCATTAGACCACCCCGCATCAACCGAAAACATGCTGATTATAACTCAAAGCATCGCAATCATATCAACTTCGATCAGCGCATCCCGAGGCAACTTGGCGATCTGCACCGTCGTTCGGGCCGGGGGCAGCTCTTTGAAGTAGCTACCGTACTCCTCGTTCATCGGACCGAAGTCGTTCATGTCCTTGAGGAAGACGGAGCACTTTACGACCTTCTCAAGAGATGAACCGGCGGCCTCCAGCACCGCGTTCAGGTTGTCCATGACCCGCTTGGTCTGCGTCTTGATGTCCTGCCCCACCATTTGACCTGTCCCTGGGTGAAGCGCGGTCTGGCCCGACAGGAATACAAAGCCATTGGCCTTGATCGCCTGCGAGTACGGGCCGAGGACTTGAGGCGCGTCGTCGGTCTTGACGACTTCACGAGGCACGGGTGTCCCTCCGGTGTTTGGAAGACTTGGCTTGCTCGTCTTCGCTGCTGGTCTGAGACAACTCCTTCCCTAATGAGATGCGCTGCCGGGAGCAATAGGTGACGGTTCCGTCAGGTATACGTCCAAGTGCTGGATGAGATCCTCCTTGAGCGTGAAGACGCGTTTCAGATCGGTATCTCCGATTAGTCCCGCCCGCCGTGCAAATTGCATGCAGTACGCCAGTTCACCGAGGACGACGATCGCTCCAAATATTGCGCGGCGCACCGAGGAACGAGAAGCGGTGGGAGGGGGCTGGGTCGCCAGCAAGACACCCACGGTGATCGCCGCGTTCCTCATCCGTTGAGCCAGCGCGGGATCGCTCTGCATGAATTTCCAGGTGAGCCGGTAGACTGCTTGCGCGAGGTCGTCGGCGAGCTGCTTGAGGATGAGATGGGACACCCGCACAGTATGTCGCGGGCCGGGTCAATCGGTCAGCAGAATCAGAGCAACTGGCGTCCTGAACGTACAGGTGGAGTGATTTGAATCGTCGGCGGAGAGTCAGGCGGCGCCCACGACGCCGCCAACGCGCGCGCGGATGGCTCGGACGGCCTGGGCCTGCTCGTCCGCGTGGTACGACGACCTAACGAGCGGACCGGATTCGACGTACTTGAACCCCTTAGCGAGACCAATCTCCTTCAACGCATTGAACTCCTCGGGAGTGTAGTACCGATCGATCGGATGATAGTCAGGTCCCGGTCGCAAGTACTGCCCAAGGGTGAGGATGTCACAATCTACGGTGCGGAGATCGTCCATCGTCCCCTGGAGCTCGTCCCAGGTTTCGCCCATTCCAAGGATAATGCCGCTCTTCGTGAACGACGTGTACCCCCACTCCTTCGCCCGCCGGAGGAGATCTAACGATCGCCGGTAGTCTCCGCCATGGCGGACGACCTTGAACACGCGCGGAACACTCTCGATATTGTGGCTGAGGATTTCAGGAAAGGCTTCCAGCACCGTGAGCAGCGCCTCGGCAGTGCCCTTGAAGTCGGGGATCAGCACTTCGACGGTGCATTCCGGGGTATAACCGTGGATTTTGCGGATCAGCGCGGCGTAGATGCCGGCGCCTCCGTCTTTGAGGTCATCTCGATTCACCGAGGTAATCACGGCGTGCCGGAGCCCCATCGCCTGGACTGCGCGCGCGACCCGTTCAGGCTCTTCCAGATCCAGTTCGGTGGGCAGCCCGTGGGCAATCGCGCAGTACCCGCAGTTGCGGGTGCAAAGGTTCCCGAGAACCAGGAATGTCGCAGTCCGGCGCTCCCAGCAGTCGCCGATGTTCGGACAGCGGGCCTCCTCGCACACCGTGTGCAGGGCCTGCGTCCGCATGATGCCGACGAGCTCCTTGTAGTTAGGCCCACCGGGGAGCCTCGCCTTCAGCCACTGTGGTCGACGCTGGATCTCTTCACTCATATGATCTGATCCCTGAACCCTTTTAGAAGTCCGCCAAGGCGGCATCCCCGCCTGGGAATTTCTCTAGTTTTTCCCGGATACGCATGAGAAACTGGTCTGCCACGGCGCCGTCAAAGATCCGGTGGTCAAAGGACAAACCGAGGTGCATGATGTCGCGTATCGCGATGCCCTCGTCGCGCACCACCGGACGCTTCACGATCGCGTCTGTCGCCAGGATCGCGGCCTGCCCTGGAAGGATGATCGGCATGGACCAGATGGATCCGAAGACGCCGGGGTTGGTGATCGTGAAGGTCCCGCCCTGCACGTCGTCGAGCGTGAGCTTCCCATCGCGCGCTTTCTTCCCCAACGCGTCGAGCTCTCGCGCGATTCCCACAAGACTTTTCTGATCGGCCTGTTTGATGACGGCGACAATCAGGCCGTCCTCGACGGCCACCCCCAGGCCCATGTTGATCGCCTTGCGGAAAATGATCCCGTCCTCGCTCCAGGTCGAATTCACCATCGGAAACGCCTTCAGGGCTTCGACTGCTGCCTTCACGAAAAACGCCGTGTAGGTGATATTAACGCCTTCGCGAGCGCGCCATTGCTCTTTGTGCAACTCTCGCCAGCGCACGAGCATGGTCATGTCGACCTCGATCACGCCGTATGCGTGTGGGATCTCCCGTTTGGACTGCGCCATTCTCTGAGCGATCGAGCGGCGCAGCGGCGTGAGCTTGACGAGCTGATCACCGGTGGCCGGAGTGGGAGCGGGCATCGCGGGCCCCGGTGCAGCGGAGCGGCCGGCCGGAGCGGCCGTGGGCGCGCTGCGACGGGTCTCGAGGTGTTTGAGCACATCTTCTTTCGTCACGCGTCCGCCTGCCCCAGACCCCTGGATCTGCGCGACCTCACTGAGCGGCACACCGCGCTCTTCAGCGAGTTTGCGCACCACTGGGGACAAACGCGCTCCCTCTTCTTTGGCCTCTTCTTTGGCCCCGACAGTGGCGGCAGGAGCGGGGGCCTCAGTTTTTTGCACCTGAGCCTCGGGAACCGCCGGTTGCTTCTCACCGTCGCCGGAAGGTACGGCGTCGGTTGTCTCCATGACCGCGATCGGTGTGCCGACCGTCACGGTGGTCCCTTCGGTGATGAGCACCTTCGTGAGCGTGCCGCCGAACGGGGCGGGCATTTCGACGTTCACTTTGTCGGTGATAATCTCGACCAGTGGCTCGAACCGCTCGATCTTGTCACCCGGTTGCTTGAGCCACTTCCCAATCGTGCCCTCGTACGTACTCTCTCCTAACTGCGGCATCTTTACTTCAGTCGGCATAGTTTACTCCTGAAGTCTATCGGGTCAGTACGCCGCGAGCTTTCGGATCGATTCCGCTATCTTGTCTTTCGTAATGTAAAACCATTCCTCAAGTGGTTTTGAGAATGGAATACCCGGCACATCGGGACCGGCGAGGCGCATGACCGGCGCATCGAGGTCGCTGAAGGCTTCCTCGGCGATCGTCGCCGCCACCTCCGCCCCATAGCCGACAAACCGATTGTCCTCGTAGACGATCAACGCACGGTTCGTCTTGGCCACGGACTTCAGGATCGTGTCCTTGTCCAGCGGCGCAAGCGTGCGCAGGTCCACGACCTCCGCTTTGATCCCTTCTTTGGCCACCATCTCTGCGGCCTGGAGCGATTCGTGCAGCATCCATCCATAGGCGAAGATGGACAGGTCACGACCCTCCCGCCGTACCACTGCCGGTCCGATCGGCACCACGTAGTCCCCGTCGGGCACCTCGCCTTTGATGAGACGGTACATCCGCTTGTGCTCCAGGTACATGACGGGGTCAGGATCACGGATCGCCGCCTTCAGCAGCCCCTTGGCATCGTACGGAGTGGAGGGAGTCACGACCTTGAGTCCCGGCACGTGTGCATAGTACGTCTCGATACTCTGAGAGTGATACAGCGCGGTTCCGTGGGATCCGCCATATGGCGTGCGAAACACCACGGGACAGCCAAACGCGTTATTGGAACGGTAACGCATCCGCGCCGCCTCGCTCACGATCTGGTTGAATGCGGGGTGGATAAAGTCGGCGAACTGGAACTCGGCAATGGGCAGCAGGCCGTTCGCCGCCATACCGATGGCGATGCCGGCGATCGATGACTCGGCGAGTGGGGTGTCGATGACGCGGTCTTCGCCGAACTTGTCGAACAGCCCCATCGTCGCGCCGAACACCCCACCTTTGCGGCCGACATCCTCGCCCATCACGACGACGCGCTCGTCACGAGCGAACTCCTCGTGGTGGGCCTGGTTGATCGCGTCGATGTATCGCAGTTCCGCCATCAACCGATCCTCCTACTCGTCATGGAACAGGTGCCGCACGCCGCTCTCGGGTTCGGGGAGCGGCGACCGGTCCGCATAGTCGGTGGCCTCATCGATCTCGCGTTTAACGCGCCCGGCGATCTCTTTGAGTTTCCCCTCGTCCATCAGCCCGACGCCCTCCAGGTAGATGCGGAACGTCTGCAACGGGTCGCGGCGCCGGTCGGCGTCGATCTCGTCTTTGCTGCGGTACCGTTCTTGTTGATCATCGCTGCTGTGTGATCCCAGACGGGGGACGCGAAATTCGAGCAGCGTCGGCCCATCCCCACGCTTTGCACGGTCGTACGCTTCTTTTGAGACACGGTAGCACTCCAGCACGTCGCTGCCATCGGTGGCCACGCCGGGAAAACCGTACCCGGCCGCGCGCGCAGCCACGTTGCCGCCAGCGACCTGCTTGTGCAGCGGGACCGAAATCGCGTACATGTTATTCTCGACGACAAAAATGATGGGAAGCTTGTAAATCCCCGCCCAGTTCATCGCCTCGTGGACGTCACCCTGGCTGGTGCCGCCCTCGCCGATGGCCGTCATGGTCACCTCGCCGGTCTTCCGGATCTTCGAGGCGTAGGCGATCCCCGCCGCATGCGGGAACTGCGTGCCGACCGGACTGCTGGTGGACAGGATCTTCACGCCGGGATGACCGTAGTGACCGGGCATCTGCCGGCCGCCGCTACTGGGATCCTCCGCGCGCGCGAACAGACCGAGCAGAATATCGCGCGGCGTCATCCCCTTGACCAGACACGCCGCGATGGAGCGATAGAACGGCACGAACCAGTCATGCTTCTTATCCATCGGCCACATCGCTCCAATCTGACACCCCTCGTGGCCTGGGCCGGAGATGACAAACATTGCCTTCCCCGCACGTTGCAACACCCACATCCGGTCGTCTAGCGCGCGCGCCAGCGCGATGTAGTAGTACATGTCGAGGACGTCCTGGTCAGACAGCCCCAGCGTCTTGTGCCGAGCCGGCGTCACCCGGGCTTTCGCCTCCATCGCGCTCATCGCGTTATCGCCTCCCCTACTCGCATTCCCGTGTTAGGCGTGTACGACTCGGCCCATGGCATCGAGGGCGGCCTCTTTCAGGGCCTCCGCAAGCGTCGGATGAGAATGTACCGCGGAGCCAAGCTCCTCTACCGTGCCTTCGAGGTATTTCACCGCGACACCCTCGGCCAGCAGTTCTGTGACGGCGGGACCGATCATGTGCACGCCGAGCAGTTCACCGATCTTTGCGTCGATCACGATTTTGACCATTCCCTCGCGCGCGCCGTCAATCGACGCTTTGCTGTTGGCCTGAAAGCTGAACCGGCCAACTTTGATCTCGTGGCCCTGCTCTTTTGCCTGTCGCTCGCTCAATCCCACGCTCGCCACCTGTGGAATGGAGAAGGTCGGCCTGGGCACCGTCTCATATTTGATCGCGTGAACGTGGGTGCCTGCGATCATCTCGACGGCTGCGATCGCCTCATCACTGGCCACATGGGCGAGCCGGTACGGCGCCTGCCCGGTGATGACGTCTCCGATCGCGTAGATGTGGTCCGCGGAGGTCCGCAGCTCCGCGTTTACTTTTACGGCGCCTTTCTCGAGCGCAACCCCCGCTTCGTCCAGGGTTAATCCCTCCGTAAGGGGAGCGCGGCCCACAGCGACGAGCAGGTAGTCGGCCTCGAGCGTGCTCGCCTCCGCCCCTTTTGCAATCGTGATCCGCACGCGGTCATTGCTGACCTCGGCCTTCTTCGCGGTCGCATTCGTGTGGACTTTGATCCCGCGACGGGCGAACGATTTCTCAAGTGTCTGCCCGATCTCTTCATCTTCGAGTGGCACGAGTGTCGGCAGCAGCTCGACGATCGTGACCTCGCTGCCGAACGCACGAAACAGGCTCGCGAACTCCACGCCGACCGGCCCCGCGCCCAGAATGGCGATGGACTTCGGGACCTCGGTGAGCGCCAGCGCGCCGGTGCTGTCGATGATGCGCCGGTTGTCGAAGGCAATGCCCGGGACGCTGCGAGGGACAGAGCCGGTGGCGATCACGGTATGCTTCGCCTGGAGCGCGGTCTCCGATCCATCCTGCAGGGCGACGTTGATCTTCTGGGGGGTGAGAAATCGGCCTTCCCCATGGAAGACGTCGATCTTGTTCTTGCGCATGAGGAACTGGACGCCTTTGTGCAGTTGATCGACCACGCGGGCCTTGCGCTTGTGCACCGCGGCGAGGTCGATGGACACGCTTTCGGCGACGATGCCGAGGTCGCGGCCGTCCTTCACATGCTCGAGCACTTCTGCGGTGTGCAGCATGGCTTTGGTCGGGATGCATCCCACGTGCAGACAGGTCCCCCCGACCTTGTCCCGCTCGACGAGCGCGACCTTTAAGCCCAGTTGGGCCGCGCGGATCGCGCCGACGTACCCGCCCGGACCTCCCCCAATGATCACGACATCGTAGACATCAGGCATGAGTCCCCCTCTTCGTGCTCAAGCGTAATTTGGGCGCCCACCGGGCATCGTCCACAGCGGCTTGCGTCCCCCGATGCCCTCGTCCACGCCGTGCCAGAATTGGATACTGTCCTCCCCAAGCCTCCAGCACAGGTAGAACTCTGTCTCAACGACGATCGCGGGGAAGTCGATGAGACCCATCCCCACATCACGCAAGATCACGCCCAACGTTTCCAGTCGTTCCACGAGCGAGCGCATCTCCGCCACATCCGCATCCAGCCGAGACTGCACCGAGGCGATCTCGTCGAGGACCCGTTCTCCGGCCTCGAGGCGTTGCCAGAGTAGGTCGACGCGCTCCTTGGTCTGCAGCGCGCGCGTCTGCAGGTCGCGTAAGCTCAGAAGCACCGGCTCGACTTCGGGAAGCATCCGGATGGCCTGCTGGAGTGAGAAGTATTTCACTTGCGGACGCGGACGCGGAGGGTGTGGTATCCGGACGCACCATCTGGCAGTGTCCGCGTCGCTTTTGCTATCTGCATGATGCCGACGCCGTCTCTGGCCCGCACCTTTAATGCGTACTCGCCGGGTTGGGACGGCGTCCACACTGCCGCCCAGAGGACCCAGGTGAAGGGGCCGAGCGCCGGCTTCACTTCGCCTTTCTGCCACGTCTTCCCGTCATCCGTGCTGTATTCCACACCGATCACGCCTCGGTCGCCACCATAGGCGACGCCCCCCAGCCCGATCTCGCCTGGCGGATAGAAGCGGGAGGTCGTCACAAACTTGGACATGGTCTTCACGACCGCTTCATCGCTCCAGCCGGCCGCTTCCCAGTAGCCCTGAAAGTCGTAGTCCACGACCTCGATACGGGTAATCCACTTCGGGTTCTTCATGCCGAAAAGGCCAGGGATGAGCAGACGCAGCGGGAAGCCGTGGGCGGTTGGCAGCGTTTCACCGTTCATCTCGTAGGCAAGCAGCGTGGTCGGGTTCATCGCGTCGCCGATAGGAATGGATTCTGTATAGCCGTCGGCGCATCGAAACGCGACCTTCACCCCCTTTGGGCTCGGCCCACCCGCCCTCATCAGCACCTCGCGCATTCGTACCCCGCGCCAGTGCGCGTTGCTGATGAGATCGCCGCCGACTTCGTTGCTGATGCACTCAAGGGTTTGGACCTGTTCCACAGACGGCATCGCCTTGATGTCGGCGTAAGTGAACCGCAGTGGGCGACCGACGAGGCCGTCGACCTGCAGCGACCATTTGTTCGCGTCCACAACGGGATCGAACCCCGGTGGATTCTTGCTTACGACGTAAAACTGCTCGTTCGGGGTGATCTCTGGAGGCAGACCTGTAACCTTCGCAAATGCACTCTGCGCCGCAGCGCTGACCTTCGCGAGGGTACCGGTGATGAATCGCGCCACTGACGTACCAGCGGCTGCCGCGATGACCAGGACCAGCCCACGGGAAAGCACCTCGCGTCGAGTCATCCCGCCGGTGGTGCGCGGAGGTACGCTGCGACGGCTGAGGAGCCAGATCAGGACACTGAACGGGATGGCAAACAGGAGGCCGTACAGCGCGATTGCGAGGGGGACGGCCCAGGGCGCTGCGACAGCACCTTCCGCCGCAGCGCGATCGCTCAGCTGCGCGGAAGCGGGGCCCACTCCCGGTAGGCCTGTCACCAGGATGAACAATGCCCAGGCCAAGATCCCACGGACCAGCGGACGCGAAGCCCAGCGGACTACCAGCCATCCGAGAAGTCCCTGCAGGATCACCAGGCCAGCCATCATGCCCCAAAATGCCAACGGCTTGGCGGCGAACTTCAGCCGGACGATCAGGAAGGAGAACAATTCCAGGGGGATGAGCCGCTGTTGACGTTCCCATAGCGCGATCGCGACCACGGGGAGCCCGCCTGTGAACCAACCGAGGTAGACCGCAGTCGTAGAGAGGATCCCGGCAGCCAACCCGGAGATGAACCCTGCGCGCGAAGGGGACATTCTACGTCTCAGTATAGCGTACGTCGTCGCAGGCATTGCGAGGCGCCGAAAGCGCCGAAGCAACCTCATCCCGTTTGAGGAATGAGATTGCTTCGTCGCTTACGTTCCTCGCAATGACTGACAGATACTACTTTGCGATTTCTCCAACCAGCACAGGGGTACCGGGCCGCGGATCGTACGCGCCCTTATTGCCATCGGACTCGACTGTAATCACGACCGCGTTGTAAGGGCCAAGGGTGTTGTCAATTTTGAAGCTCCCAACGTACGTGCGCATACTCCCGCCGCGTGATCTGAGTATTCCAGTGCTCAACGCGTAGGGAATGTCGCGCGACAATGTTGCAAACTCTTCGTTGCCAAACGCGGCGCCGTACTTCTGATCCTTCTCAGACGCGTGCGACATGCCGGGGCCGCCCTTCCGTCCTGCGTCCACGACCCAGCCCTCCAACACTGACCCCATCGGCAGATGGGTGCCTGCCGCGAGTTGCACGGTAATCTTGACCGTGCCCTTGTCCACGTCCACGTCCGCAAATCCGGTCGCGCCTCCAAGCCCCGCGTTCTTCGCCAGCGGCGTCGGCTGGAGCTTCACGCGGTGCATCATCATCGCGGCGTTCCCAGCGGCTGCCAGAACGACCACCAGCATGAGTGCCATACCAACCCTCATCCCTCACACCTCCGCAGTTTCCATCTCGAAACGGTGGCGCCGCTTCGGTGGAGCCAGCGTAGACCAGAGGTATGAACGGCGAAGAAAGGCCCGGTAAAGGAATCGTGAATTAGGCTCTGACCTGGACGACGAGCCGGTGGTGACCGGTCGCCCCGTTGGGCAGCGTCGCAGTTTCCACCGACGTCTGCCGCATGCCCAGACCGTCGGTCGCCCGCACCCGCAGGCCATATCTTCCGGCTGTCGGGGGCTTCCACGTGGCCGCCCAGAGCATCCAGGTGTGCTTTCCGAGCGGCGACTTGAGCTCGGCGGGCTGCCACGTCTTCCCGTCATCGGGGGAGAATTCGATGGTGCGGACGCCGCGGTCAGCGGCATAGGCGACGCCGCCCAGTTCGACCGTATCGCCCGGACGCACGGTCACCCCGCCCCGCGGCGTGGTGAATTTGGACATCGTCTGCACAACCGCCTTGTCACTCCATCCGGAGCGTTCCCAGTACCCGAGGAAGTTGTGGTCGACGGCCTCAATCTTGGTAATCCACTTGGGATTCTTCATACCGAAAAGACCCGGCACCAGCAGTCGCACCGGAAAGCCGTGAGAATTCGGCAGCCGCTCGCCGTTCATCTCATAGACCAGAAGCGTGTCGGGATGCATGGCATCGGCCAGCGGAATCGCCTCGCTGTATCCGTCCGCGCACCGAAAGGCCACACGCACCGTCTTGGAGGATACATCCCCGGCCTGGCGCAAGACGTCGCGTAGGGGAACTCCCCGCCACTTCGCATTGCTGATCAAGTCCCCGCCGACCTCGTTGCTGATGCACTCCAGGGTGTGATACCGCTCGATCGACGGCAGCCCGCGGATGCTGTCATAGGTCAACTTGGCAGGGCGGCTCACCAGGCCGGCGATCTCGAGGTTCCAGCGGTCCACATTGACGACCGGATCAAATCCCGGCGGGTTCTTGCTGACAACGTAGAAATCTTTGTTGGACGTGACCTCGGGCGGGAGCCCCTTGACGCGCTCGAACAGCCCCTGCGCGTACACCAGGGTGCCTCCCCCGGCTGCACGGAAAAGCCTCGCAATCGTCGGCCCCGCCACCGCGCCGCCGGCCAGCAACGCGGTGCGTCGCAGCAACTGCCGCCGCGTCATCTCCTCAACGAACTTCGGATCTGGTCCCATTTACTCACCCCATCTCACGGGCTCGGCCGAAGCGTCGCCGTCGAGAACACAACGTGAAACCTCCGGCAGTAAATCACGACTGATTGATGCGCATCCAGCCGGACGCTACTGGGTATCGAATAGTTCTGCGCTCCGATATTGCCTTTCAACCGGCCGAGATTGACAAACGCTTGATCAACCTCTGCCCTGGATCTCGGCTGCGGGTGGGCCGCGAGGTAGACGTAGAGATCGGGACCGTTGGTCACGCGGAAATCCTCAAGCCGGAGCACCCGGTCCGCGCCGACGCGCGCTACCAGCGCCGTACCTGATCCTTTGTGAAACCCATCTGCATCAGTAAACTCGCCCTTCGCGAGCGTTGCAGTCGCAGTCGGCGGCATCGCTTCGCTCGCTGCTGACGTCTGCTTGCTGGCCTCCATCAGCTCGGTTTCCGCTTGCTCCCTGGTCATGCCCTCCGGTAGCGTGGCCTTCGCTGTCATCGGGAACGCCTCGGTAACGGTCCGGTTGATGAACAAGGGGGAGCCAAGATACCAGGCCACCGGGACGCCCACAAGGAGGGCGACCGCGATCAGCCACCATATCCATCTGCGTCTCATGTAGGATTCTCCTCCCAAGCCACTCTGGCCGCTTCGAGTAAATAAGCAACAAACGGAGTGTTAAGAAATCATGAAGCCCGCGTGGGCACGGTGAACCACACTGTGGTCAGCCCGTCCGCGCTGTCGGCGCCCACCTGTCCCCCGTGGACACCGGCGACTTCCTTCACAATCGCCAGCCCGATGCCGGCCCCTCCGGACTCCCGGGATCTCGATTTTTCGCCTCGAAAGAAGCGCTCAAAGATGAACGGAAGATCCTCGCGCGCGATTCCCCCGCCGGTGTTGCTCACGGCGATACGAATCACCCCATTTGCGGAGCTCGTGGCCACGGCGACCTGCCCGCCTTCCGGCGTGTACTTCAGCGCGTTATCGAGCAGGTTCTGCGCAGCCTGAGAGATCAGGTCGCGATCGGCACGGACCCGTCCGGTCGCCGTCAACTGCTTCTCAACAGCGATCTCTCGGGCGACAAACTGCGCGCGGTATCGATCCACAACCCGGTCCAACAACGTTCTCAGGTCCACGTCTTCCAACTGCAGTCTCGGCAGCCGGGCATCCAGCAGCGTCAGGGCGTGAAGTGCGTCTACGAGCCGCACCAGCCGCATGACGTCCTCATGAAGCGAACCGATGGTCTCGGTCGACGCCGGCGCTACTCCCTCGCGAATCGCCTCTAGATATCCCCGGAGATTGGTGAGCGGCGTACGCAGCTCGTGGGCTACGTTCGCCACCAGATCTTTGCGCAGCCGCTCCAGGGTCGCGAGGGATTCCGCCATCCGGTTCAGCGAGTCGGCGAGCGCCCCCAGTTCGTCGTCCGAACGCGCGCTCACCCGCGCCCCGTAGTCTCCCGCCGCAATTCTCGCCGCCATCGCTTCCATCTCCCGCACCGGGTCGACGACCCGCCGGAACAGGAACACGCTGAGCAGCAGGCCGACACCCCCGGCGATGAGGCTCGCCAGGACCAATGACCGCAGCAGCGTTTGCGTGAAGAGACCATGGATCACGTCTGTCTGAAGATTGAACTCCTTCATCAGCCTCATGAAAATCGCATCAGCAAACTGGCCGATCGTGACCGCGGCGACAATGACCGCCACCCCAATGACGAGGAGGTTGATTCCGAGTAGTTTCCACAACAGGCTGCGTCGCATCAGAGTAGTTTGTATCCCAGCCCACGCACCGTCGCGATGTACCGGGGATTGGCCGGATCGTCGCCCAGTTTCTCGCGCACCTTGCCGACGTGCACGTCGATCGTACGATCCACCACCGCAGCCTCGTGGTTGGCATAGATATAGTTGAGTAGCGCGTCACGAGTGAAGACGCGCTCAGGTGATTGCAGAAGTACCTGCAGGAGCCTGAACTCAAACGGAGTGAGCTGGACCTCTCGGCCGGCGGCTTCGACGCGGTGCCGGTCGAGATCCATCATCAGTTCGCCGCGCTGCAAGACCTTCTGTCGGGGCTCACGCGTGGTGCGTCGAAGGATGGTCTTCACCCGCGCGACGACCTCCCTGGGGCTAAAGGGCTTGGTCACGTAATCATCCGCGCCCATTGAGAGTCCCACCAGCTTGTCTACCTCGTCGACCCGTGCCGTCAACATGAGAATGGGGATGTCGGAGTTCGCTCGCAGGCGCCGGCACACTTCGATGCCGTCCATCTGCGGCAGCATAAGGTCGAGTATGACGAGCGCAGGAGTTCCCTGCTCCGCCATCTCGAGTGCGGAACGTCCATCGCCAGCGGTGACCACCTTGAACCCTTCACGCTCCAGGTAGAGGCGCAGAAGGTTAACGATTTTGACATCATCCTCGGCGACGAGGATCGTCTGTGCCATCGATTTCACGCTATGGATCGATTGTAAAGGGAAATTAAAGAGCTTAGGCTCTCTCGCCTAGGCCGAGCCCTTCTATCTCATCCTTGCGGCGTTTGGCGACCTCGACCAGCCAGGTGGGGTCTTGGTAGACGTAGTCCTTGCGGAGAGGGTGACCGATCCAGTCGTCGGTCATCATGATGCGGCGCAGGTTGGGGTGGCCTTCGAAGATGATCCCGAAGAGATCGTACGCTTCGCGCTCGTGCCAGTTTGCGCCATCCCAGATCGACGTCACCGACGGCACCGTCGGCGTGTCGCGCGGGATACGGACCTTCAACATCAGCTCCTCGAGCGACTGATGGGAGTAGCAGTGGTAAACGACTTCAAACTCACCCGCCTCGGGCCGATCCACCGCCGACACGAAGGACAGATATGGGAGCTCGAACCCGGCATCCGTGGCGACAACGCGAGCGATCTCGAGGAGTTTTTCTCTCGGCACAACGCCGCCCGGAACCAGATACGAAGGCGGCGCCTCGTGCGCCGGACGCCGCGGCGCCGGCGCGGCTGGTGTTGCCGGTGCAGCCGGTGGCGCTTCTTGGGGCTTCTGCTCTTCCGGCGCGTGAGATGGCTGGCCGGGACGAGGAAAGAGTTCAATCTCAGGAAAACGGGCCTTTAGCTTATCTGCGAGTGCCCAACTCATCTAGGTTTCCTTACCTTCACGATCCCAGTTGCAATCGGTTCTTTTGGCGCGGCCCGGTGGAGGTCTTCGAGATCGTAGAGCAGGTTGGCGCGATTGTATGTGCTTGCTTCGTAGTGCGGGACAAAGACGATTGCCTCGGTGGGACAAACCTCTACACACAGTCCGCAGTAGCAGCATTTGTCCATCTCGATGTCAAACCGCGTCAGCAGGCGGTCCTTGGCTTTCCCGGTCGCTTCGATGTGAATGCACCGATCGGGGCACACACGCTCACACTGAAAACAGATGATGCACTTATCGTTATCTGTCTCTTGATCGATCGGCAGGGCCAGCAGCCCATGCCAGCGCGGCGAGACGTTGACCTTCTGCAGCGGGTAGCTGACCGTGACCTTCCGCTCGAACATGGTGCGCAGCGTGGCCCGTAATCCGAGGTAGAGACCCCACGCTCCCTGCCACACCTGCTCGGCGAGGGATTTCTTCCCGTTCGGCTGCATCTGCATGCTCATTTGCTATCGGTCCACGTCTGACAGAACGATATCAATGCTGCCCAGAATGGCGATGACGTCGGCAACTTTCCACCCGCGCATCATCTCGGTCAGCGCATAGAGGTTGCTGAACGCGGGCGCGCGGATCTTGACGCGATAGGGCCGGTCAGAGCCATCCCCGACCAGATAGATGCCGAGGTCGCCACGCGGCGACTCCGTGCGCGCGTACACCTCACCCTTGGGCACTTTCAACGTCACGGCGACCTTGGAGCGGATCTCCCCCGCGGGCAGAGCCTCCAGACACTGACGGATGATGCGGACGCTCTGCCGCATCTCCTCCATCCGCACGAGATAACGCGCGAAGCAGTCACCTTCCTGGCGCACCGGGATGTCGAACTGCACGCGGTCGTAGACTTCGTACGGATGTGCCTTCCGCACGTCATAGGCGATTCCTGACGCGCGCGCCACCGGGCCCGATGCGCCCATCGCGACCGCTTTGTCTTGCGACAGGATGCCGATGCCTTGAGTCCGCGCGAGGAAGATCGGGTTCCCGGTCAGCAGCTCGTCGTACTCCGGCAGCCGCTCAAGGAAGTACTCGCAGAACTCAGCGCATCGCTCCGTCCAGCCATCGGGCAGATCTTCGTAGACGCCTCCGATGCGGAAGTACACGTGGTGCAGACGGCCGCCGGTGGCACTCTCAAAGAGGTCCATGATGCGTTCGCGTTCACGCATCGCCCAGAGAAACGCCGTGACCGCGCCGAGATCGATGCCGAAGGTGCCGAGCCAGATGAGATGGCTGCTGATCCGCTGCAGTTCCAGCATGATAGTCCGGATGTAGCGGGCGCGCTCGGGAACCTCGACCTTTGCCAGGCGCTCGGTCGCAAGACACCAGACCTCTTCGTTTGCCATCGCCGACAGGTAGTCCATCCCACGGTCCACCAGGGCGATGTTCTGGAGGTAGGTGCGGTACTCCATCATCCGCTCGACCGAGGAGTGCAGGTACCCGATGTCGGGCTGCACGTCGATGACGTTCTCGCCGTCGAGGGTGACCACCAAGCGCAGCACCCCGTGTGTGCTCGGGTGCTGCGGACCCATGTTGAGCAGGAGTTCTTCGGTACGAAGCGCCATGCGGTTACGTCTGAGCCGCGGCGGTCGCGATGCGGCGGCGCAGGAACGGTTCCTTCTTGATCTTGTCCTGCAGCTTCAGGAAGCCTTCGATGAGCGCCTCCGGCCGCGGAGGACACCCGGGCACGTAGACGTCAACGGGGATCACCTGGTCGATCCCTTTGAGGATGGAGTAGTTGTCGTAATAGAACGGGCCGCCGCAAGTCGCGCACGACCCCATCGAGATCACATACTTGGGCTCGGGCATCTGTTCCCAGAGCCGGCGCACGATCGGCGCAATCTTGATCGTTGCGCGTCCGGCGACGATGATGCAGTCCGCTTGGCGCGGGGTCGCGCGCGGAATGATGCCCATGCGGTCCATGTCGAAGCGCGTGGCGAACGCCTGCATCATCTCGATGGCGCAGCAGGCGAGGCCGAACGTTAGGGGCCACACCGAGGAAGCCCGCCCCCAGTTCAAGACCTCCTCGACCTTCGTGAGGATAATGCCCCCGCCGGGGAGTGAGTCGATGACTTCGAGCGCCTTGTCGAGCGGCAATACCTGACTGCGTGGGACGTACTTGGGCTCAGTGGACATCAACGGCCTCCGGCTTTGATCCTACGCGATGGCGCATCGCACTTCCATCATATCGATTCCAGGAACGGCGCGTCAAACCTGGTACTGCCCTCCGCGCTCGGCCGTGCGTCGAAGAGTTAGTTGACACTTACGTAAGCTCATGCTTAAATATGGTACATGGAAGCTGCCATTAAAGCCATCGCCGAACCGCGCCGGAGGGCGATCCTGCGCCTGGTGTGGGGCCGGGAGCTCCCCGCCGGCGAGATCGCCGCACACTTCAAGGTCACGCGCCCTGCGATTTCGCAACACCTGCGTGTGCTGAAGGAGGCCGGCCTAGTGAGCGCGCGACGCCATGGGACACGCCGGCTGTATCGGGCCCGGCCGGAGACGGTCACCGAGGTAAGACGATTCCTAGAGGCTTTTTGGGATCAGAGCCTGCAGCGGCTCAAGATCGAGGCAGAAGCCGAAGACCGCCGCAAGACCAGAAAAACGACTAGGAGGGGGAGAGCCCAAAGATGACAGTCGAACAGCGCAGCGCACTTAAGCGAGAGATTCGAGTGATGGCTAGGCCCGAAACGATCTTCTCATTCCTCACCGATCCGTCCAAAATGGTACGCTGGAAGGGATCTCAAGCGGATCTGGACCCCCGCCCGGGCGGCATCTACCGGGTGGTTTTCAACACTCGGGATACCGTGCAAGGGAAGTTTGTGGAGCTCGTTCCTAACCAGCGCGTCGTCTTTACTTGGGGCTGGGAAGGCAGCGGGGCCGTCCCGCCGGGCTCGAGCACCGTCGAGATCACTTTGAAGCGCGACGGCAACGGGACGATCGTCACGCTCGAGCATCGAGATCTTCCGGAGGAAGCGCGCGCGAAACACATGGAGGGCTGGGACCTCTATCTGAACCGGCTCGCAATCGCGGCCACGGGACGCGATCCCGGACCCGACCCCAACAAAGAACCGCGCAAAATGTAATGGCACAAAACAAACCAAGGAGGTAGTCGAGATGGGTAAGCCTGTGACGCACTGGGAAGTGACCGGCAAGGACGGCAAGCGCCTTCAGAAGTTCTACGCCGATCTGTTCGACTGGAAAGTCGATGCCAATAACCCCACGCAATACGGCATCGTCGACACCGGCGGGAAGGGGATCAACGGGGGCATCGCCACTGCGCAGCAGGGTGCGGGGGGCATCACGTTTTATGTCGAGGTCGAGGACCTCGACGAGTATCTCCGCACCGCCGAGCGGCTCGGCGGAAAAACGTTGATGCCGCCAAGCGAGGTTCCCGGGGCAACAACGCCCGTGAAGCTGGCCATGTTCGCCGACCCGGAGGGCAACCGCATCGGGTTGCTGAAGGCTGGGTCGATGTAACTCAGAGGATCAAAGGTCGAAGGACAAGGGTCAAGGGACAGTACATTCCCTTGACCCTTCGTCTTTTGCGCTAACGGCCGCCGACCCGCGTAGGACTCTTCCCGGACACGAGTGTCCGCACGGCCTCTGCGATGCGCCGCGCGCTGATACCGGCAGCGTCCAGGAGTTCTTCCGGCGTACCCGATCCCGGCATCTCGCGGACCGCGAGATGTATCACTTTCGGAAACGGCTCTGTGCCGGCCAGCGCGCTCAAGACCGCTTCACCGAGCCCACCCTCGGGCCAGTGATCTTCAACCACGACCAGTGCGCCCGTCTCCGTTGTCGCCTGGCGGAGCGTCTTCACGTCGATTGGTTTGACAGAATACGCATCGATGACACGCACTGCGATCCCTTCAGAGGAAAGCGTCTCCTGCGCCTTCAGAGCCTCGTGGACCGTGATGCCGGCCGCCACGATCGCGACATCATTTCCGTCCGCACGGCCGTGGCTCATGCTGCCGCCGATCGCGAACCGCTCCTCGGCCGAATAGATGACCGGCGTCTTTTCCCGAGTGGTCCTGATGTAGACGATCCCCGGCCGGTCGGTCATCTCCGCCATCAGATGTGAGGTTTGATTCGCGTCACATGGGTACAGCACCGTGCTGCCGCCCAGCGACCGCATCATGGCCAGGTCCTCCAGTCCCATCTGCGACGGCCCGTCCTGACCGATGGACACGCCGGCGTGCGAGCCGCAGAGCTTAATGTTGGCGCGGGAGATCGCGCCCATGCGGATGAAATCGTACGCGCGGGTGAAAAATGCCGCGAAGGTCGATGCAAACGGCACCCAGCCCCGGACCTGCAGCCCGACCGATGCTGCCACCAGTTGCTGCTCGGCGATATACATCTCGAAGTAGCGCTCCGGATAGGCTTTCGCGAACTCCTCAGCGTAGGTGGAGTTGTTCACTTCCCCGTCGAGCGCCACGACGTCCGGGCGCGACGCGCCGAGGGCTTTGAGCGCGTCGCCGTACGCGCGCCTTGTCGCCACTGATTCACCCTTCTTATAAGTAGGAAGCTGCAGCGGCTTTGCCATCGGCCGAGCAGGAGCCGGTCCCCCATCGGGTTTCTGCACTTGAATAGTGACGTTACGAACTCCACCGAGCTCCTCGATTGCCTTCTTGGCCTGCTCCTTGGACAACGCCTTTCCGTGCCAGCCGTCTTTGTTCTCGACTTCCGACGCGCCCTTGCCCTTCACAGTTTTGGCGATGATCATCGTCGGCACGTCACTCGAGACATAAGACTCGGCGTCGACATATGCGCGCTCGATCTGCTCGAGATCATGGCCGTCGATCTCAATCGTGCGCCATCCAAACGCTTGCGCGCGGGCGGCGAACACTTTCGTGTTCCACTGCCACATCGTCGGCCCACGCTGGCCTAGGCGGTTGACATCGAGAATGCAGATGAGATTGCCGAGCTTGTAGAAGGCCGCATGCTCGATCGCCTCCCAAACCGAACCTTCGGCCATCTCGCTGTCGCCGGACAGCACCCACACGCGGTAGGGAATCTTGTCGAGATACTTGCCGGCAATGGCGACGCCGACTCCGATCGGCAACCCCTGCCCCAGCGAGCCGGTGGCCACTTCCACGCCGGGCACCTTTGGGACGGGGTGGCCTTCCAGCCGGCTGCCGAATTTGCGGAGCGTCATGAGCTCTTCCGCCGAGACGACACCCGCGGCTCTGAGCATGGCGTAGAGGAGCGGTGAGGCGTGACCTTTCGAGAAGATCAGGCGGTCGTTGCTAGGGTTCTTCGGATTCTTGAAATCGTAGCGCAGGCGGCTCAGAAGCACCGCCATAAGGTCGGCGGCAGACATCGACGATGTCGGATGGCCGGAACCCGCCTCGGTTGTCGCACGGATGCTGTCCACGCGTAACTGCTGTGCAAGCTCGCGCCACTGGTCAAGCTGGCTCATGGAATAGGGGGACCTCCTGAAACGGGGTATTACTCGACTTCGGTGCTGGCTTTCGCCACGACCTTCTTGTGTGAGTCCTGGAACTCGTCGACGCCCTGCTCCAACGCCACCCACGAGAGGGTTGCGCATTTGATGCGCACGGGAAACTTGCGCACCCCCTGCAAGGCCATGAGGTCGCCGAGTTCCTCTTCGCTCGCGGGGTGACCGTGCATCATCGATTTGAATTGGCCTATGAGCGCCTTTGCCTCGCTCAGCGTCTTGCCTTTGATCTGCTCCGTCATCATGGAAGCTGAAGCCTGGCTGATCGAACAGCCTCGGCCCACGAACTTTACGTCGCTGATTTTTCCTTGCGCGAGCTTGACGTGAATCGACAGTTCATCGCCGCAAAGCGGATTCGCGCCCTCGACCTTAATGTCGGCGTCATCCATCGTCCCCTTGTTGCGGGGACGAGAATAGTGATCGAGGATTACTTCGCGGTACAGATCGTCTAGCGCCATGATCAGGTGACCGGGGCGGTGCGCGGTGAGAACATGCGGTGTACTACGTGGAGGCCCCGAACGAGTGCGTCCACGTCGTCTTCGTTGTTATAGAGGTAGAAACTCGCGCGAGTGGACGCCGAGATGCCCAGCCGGCGGTGGAGAGGCTGCGCGCAGTGATGGCCAGCGCGGACCGCGATGCCTTCTTGGTCGAGCACCTGGGCCACGTCGTGAGGGTGTGCGACATCGAGATGGAATGATACGACCCCGCCGCGCCGCTCGAGATCGCGTGGACCGAGGATTTTGATGCCTGGGATCTCGCTCAATTGGGAGATCGCGTACGCCGTCAACTGCTTCTCATGGGCCCGGATGGCGTCCAGACCGATGTCCTGAAGGTAGTCGATCGCGTCGCTCCACACGATGCAGTCGGCAATGTTGGGGGTCCCTGCCTCGAACTTGTGCGGCGGCTCTTTGTAGGTCGACTTATCCAGCTGAACCAGCATGATCATCTCGCCGCCCCCGTGGAACGGCGGCATGGCGTCAAGGATCTCGTAGCGCGCCCAGATCGCCCCGGCCCCAGTCGGGCCGCACATCTTGTGCGCCGACAGCGCGAAGAAATCCACATCCAGGTCCTGAACATTCACCGGCATGTGCGGCGCGCTCTGCGCCCCGTCAACCAGCACCTTGGCGCCGACCGCGTGCGCTTTGCGGGTCATGTCCTTCACCGGATTGATCGTTCCCAACACGTTCGATTGATGCGTCAAAGCCACGAGTTTGGTGCGCTCGTTCAGCAGGCGCTCGTACACATCGAGATCGAGGAGTCCCTGCCCATCAAAGGGAACGAACTTGAGCTTCGCGCCCCGCTCGGCGGCGAGCATCTGCCACGGCACGAGGTTGCTGTGGTGCTCCATCTCCGTGGCGAGGATTTCGTCGCCCTCGTTCATGTTGGCGCGTCCCCAGGCGTAGGCCACCAAGTTGATCGCCTCGGTGGTGCTCCGCGTGAAGATGATCTCCTCAGGACGTCTCGCGTTGATCAGTCCTGCGACCTTCCCGCGCGATGCCTCGTATCGCCGCGTGGCTTCTTCAGCGATGTGGTAGATGCCGCGATGGACATTGGCGTTGTATTCCTGATAGTAGCGGACGAGCGCATCGATCACGCCCTGGGGCTTTTGAGAGGTCGCGGCACTGTCGAGGTAGATGAGCGATTTCCCGTGCATCTTCTGCCTGAGGATTGGGAAATCGTCCTTCACATTTCTTGGGATCATGTCCGCACCTCGCCCCCTACACCGCTACCTTCACGCAACGTGCAAAATTCTCCCGGCCTCGCTGCAGCTCGGCCTCTGTGCGCCGCCGGCCCGCTTCGCGGTCAACACTTGTGGTCGCCACCTGATTAAACCTTGTGTGGCATGCCGTGGCCCTTCTGGGGCTCTGGCAGTAGCCACACTTGGCCGTCTTCCACTTTCACTGGATAGGTGTTTACTGGAATCACTGCGGGCAGCGAGAGCACGCGGCCCGTCGGGAGGTGAAAGCGCGAACCGTGCTTGGGACAAGCCACGATGTCGCCGTACAATGCCCCCTCTGCCAGCGACGCCTCTTCATGGGTGCACGTATCGTCAATGGCATAGAACGTGCCGCTCACATTGAAGACCGCAATCCGCCGGCCGTCGACGTTCACTGCTTTCCCTTCCCCCGGCGGAACCTCATTCACCGAGGCGATCTTCACGTACTCTGCCATCAATCTTTCATCTTCGCCGCGACAGCCGCGTGCAACTGCGCGCCGACCCGTTCTAGCGGCACGCGGTCAAACAGTTCAGCGAAGAATCCCTCCACTACCATATGCACGGCCTGGGCGCGGGTGAGCCCCCGGCTCATCAGATAGAACAGGTGCTCTTCGTTCAGCTGGCTCGTCGCCGATCCGTGGGTGCAGCGCAGGTCGTTCGCCATGATCTCCAATTTCGGATCTGAGATCGCCTTCGCGCCGTCGGACAGAATCAGGTTGCGGTTTGATTGAAACGCATTGGTCTTCTGTGCGCCGGGATGCACCCGGATCATGCCGATGAATACGCTCGTCGCTCGGTCCTTGACCGCGTTCTTGTACAACAGGTCGCTCGTGGTGTGCGGGGCGGCGTGCTCCTGCATGGTCTGAATGTCGTAGTGCTGTCGTCCGTCACCGAAGACAAGCCCGAGCATCTCGGAACTGGCCCCAGGCCCGCGCAGGACCGACTCAACGTCGGCCTTGACGACGTTGCCGCCTAGTCCCACGAAGAGGCTGTTCAGAGTTGCATCACGTGCCAGGGAAGAGCGGATGATCCCGACCTCCCATACGTTGCGGCCCCAGTCCTGCATCGTCACGTAGCGAACCTGTGCTCCTTCATGCAAGACCAGCTCGACGATCGGATCAGCAAACGCCTGATACTCTCCGGTGATCGAGCCGAAGCCGTCGATGACCGTGACCTTGCTCCCCTCGCCCGCCACGATGACGGTATGCGGAAAGATTCCGGCCCCTTCGGAATCGATCCACGTGTAGGACAACAGTGGCAGCGCGACCTCCACACGCGGTGGCACATAGAGGAAGGTGCCACCCGTCCAAAACGCGGCGTGCAACGCGGAGAACTTGGTCTGCTCAGGCTGCACGGAGCCTATGAAGTGTTGACGGACCAGGTCCGGCTGCTCCAGTAGCGCCCGATGCATGTCGGCCAGCAGAACCCCCTGCTGGTGAATCTGCGTATCGAGATCGACGTGCACGGCAACCGAGTTGCGCTGCACCAGCAGCCCGCCGCGCGCTCCCAAGGCGTCCACGGTCATCCGGAGCCCGGCCGGCAGCGGTCCTGGCGGGGCCTCGACGAAGGGCTTCAGTTCGTCCACCTTCAGGCCGCTGAGATCGGTGCGACGCCACTTCTCATCTCGCGTCGTGGGCCACGGCAGGCGCTCAAATGTTTCGAACGCGCGCAGGCGCGCATCCCGCACCCATTTGGGCTCGTTGTGGCGCTCTGAGACCTCCTCAACGGCCCGGCGCGTAAACTGACCTGCCTCTACGACCTGCCCTGTTTCTGCCATATGGCCTCACAATAAAGCGGGGCCGAAGGTTCGGCCCCGGTCGTAGGTCATAGGTCGTAGGTCGTAGATCACGGCCACAGCCACGACCCACGACCTACGACCGACGACCGCAGTTAGCCTACAGAACCCTCCATTTCGAGTTCTATGAGCCTGTTCAGCTCAACCGCATATTCGAGAGGAAGCTCCTTGACGATCGGCTCCACGAAGCCGCGCACGATCATGTTCATGGCCTCGTCCGCCTTCACGCCCCGGCTCATCAGGTAGAACAGCTGCTCGTCGGACACCTTGGAGACGGTGGCCTCGTGCGTGATGCTCACGTCCTGCTCGTCGATTTCCATCGTGGGATACGTGTCGCTGCGGCTATGCTCGTCGAGGATGAGCGCGTCGCAGCGCACCGCCGAGCGGCTCCCCTTGGCCCCGTCGTAGATCTTCACGAGCCCGCGGTATCCCGCCCGGCCGCCGTTCTTGGCGATCGACTTACTCACGATCACCGACTGCGTATGGGGCGCGGCATGGATCACTTTGCCGCCGGGATCCTGGTGCTGCCCCTTGCCCGCGAACGCCACGGAGAGAATCTCAGCCTTCGCGCCCGGTTCCACCATGAACACGCTCGGGTACTTCATCGTGATCTTCGAGCCCAGGTTGCCGTCGATCCATTCCATCGTCGCATCACGGTAGGCGACGGCCCGCTTGGTGACCAGGTTGTAGGTGTTGGTGGACCAGTTCTGGATGGTCGTGTAGCGGCAGCGTGCGCCTTCCTTGACGATGATTTCCACCACCGCGCTGTGCAGCGAATCGGTCGTGTAGATCGGCGCCGTGCAGCCTTCCACGTAGTGTACGTACGAGCCTGGCTCACAGATAATCAGCGTCCGCTCGAACTGGCCCATGTTCTCGGCATTGATGCGGAAGTAGGCCTGCAGCGGGATGTCGACGTGCACACCTTCCGGCACATACACAAACGACCCGCCCGACCACACGGCTGAGTTCAGGGCGGCGAGTTTGTTATCCTCAGGCGGCACCACGGTGCCGAAGTACTGCCGCACGATGTCGGGATGCTGCTTCAGCGCGGAGTCGGTATCGAGGAAGATGACGCCGAGCTTCTCCCACTCTTCCTTTAGGTTGTGGTAGACGGATTCACTTTCATACTGCGCTCCTACCCCGGCGAGGAACTTCCGCTCGGCCTCGGGGATGCCCAGCCTGTCGTAGGTCCGTTTGATCTCTGGGGGCAGATCTTCCCACGATAGCGCCTTCTTCTCCATCGGCTTGAGGTAGTAGTAGATATTGTCAAAGTCGATGACCGAAAGATCCGCGCCCCAGGTCGGCATCTTGCGCTTCGTGAAATGCTCGTAGGCGTGAAGGCGGTACGCGCGCATCCAATCCGGCTCGCCCTTCATCACAGAGATTTCGTCGACGACGCGCGCATCCAGGCCCTTGCGGGCCTTGAACACGTACTTCTCGGGTTCGTGGAACCCATACTTATACTTATCGAGATCTATGCCGAGCTGATTCGTGATAGCCACGTTTATCTCCAGTCGTTAGTGTGCAACCCAGAATACCTTGCCCGCACGCCTCACGGCGCCCTCCTGCTGTACCTCGCCGGCGATCACCTCAAACTGCGACCGGATACCCTCATAGCCGGTTTGCTCCAGCTCGTCGGCCAGTTCCGGACCGCCCGACACCACGATACGTCCATCGAACATCACGTGTACGTTCGACGGCTTGATGTAGTGAAGAATACGAGAATAGTGCGTGATGACGAGAATCCCCATGTTTCCTTTGGACCGTTCGTACATGCGGGTGATCCCGTCCGCCACAACCTTCACCGAATCGATGTCCAGGCCGGAGTCGGTCTCATCCATAATAGCGATCTCCGGCTCGAGCATCGCCATCTGCAAGATCTCGGCGCGCTTCTTTTCCCCGCCGCTGAACCCTTCGTTGACGTAACGGCCGACGATCGCCGGCTCAATGATCGGCAACTCGCTGAGCGTCTGTTTGAGCAGCTTCTGAAACTCCCCAACAGGGATGAGCTCTTTGTCGTACCCTCGTCGCGCTGAGACGGCCGTGCGCAGGAAGCTGGACATCGTCACGCCGGGGATGCTCACCGGGTACTGGAACGCAATGAATAGCCCCTTCCGGGCCCGCTCATCAGGAGGCATGGCGAGCAGGTCCTCTTCCTTATAAAGGATCTCGCCCTTGACCACCTGGTAGAACGGGTTCCCCATCAGCACGTTCGCGAGGGTCGATTTCCCCGATCCATTTGGTCCCATCAGGGCGTGGATCTCCCCCCTGTTGAGGATGAGGTTCGCACCCTTCAAGATGACCTTGTCCTCAACCTGAACGGTCAGGTCCTTGATCTCTAGGTCAGCCATGTCACCAATTCTGGACTAATTTACTCAACAACTTCGCCCACGACCATTGTGGCACGCGATGTAAGGGGTGTCAACGCAGCGCATGCTGGAGCGCCGACCGCATTTCATTCGAGACGAACGCCGCACGGGCCGCGGTCTGAAGCAGACCGGCGATCTCGTCCAACCGCATCTGAAATGTCTCGGCGACCAGGTGCAGCTCTCGGGTGAGATCGGTGGAAAGAAGCATGGGGTCGTCGCTGTTGATCGTGACCGGGACCCCTGCGGACATAAGTGTCTTCAATGGATGGCCCCTGAGCGAACTCACCAGACCGAGGCGCATGTTGCTGCTGGGGCATATTTCGAGGGTGACGTGATGCTCCCGAAGATAGTCCAGCAGTTCCGGGTCCTCAACGGCCCTGATCCCATGCCCCAATCGGGCCGCCCCAAGTTGGTAGAGTGACGTCCAGATGCTGGAGGGTCCCGCGAACTCGCCTGCGTGCACAGTGATTCCCAGACCGGCTTCGCGCGCCCGCCCGAGCGCCCGCGTATAGAGGGTCGGTGGATAGTTGCCCTCATCGCCGGCGAGATCGACGCCGACCACCCCGCACTCCCGGCACGCGATCGCTTCCAGGACGCGCTCCTCGGCTTCTTCCGGCCCCCGCTCACGCACGATCGTAATGATGAACCCGCACCGGACGCCGAACGCTTCTTCGGCCCGCGCCCGGGCGCGGGCCATCGCCTCGAGCATTCGGGACGCGCCCAGCAACGAGAATCCTCGCCGTCCGCCCACGCGGACCTCGACGTACCGGAGGTGGTGGGCCGCCGATTCCTCAAGCAGTTCGTATGTGATCTGCTCGATGTTTTCTGCGGTGTACAGTTCGTTGGGAATCTTTCCCGCACGGCTCGCGTACCGAAGCCGGCGGAGCCGATCGTAGCCCGAGAACTTGGCTGGATCGGCAACGAGATGGGGTTCGAACGCAGCGTCGCCGTCACCGTGTCGCTCCGCGAGTCGCCTCAGCCGAAGCGACGTTTCGAGATGGAGATGCAGTTCAACTTTTGGAAGCCGGCGGATCGATTCTAGGGAGGGGGTGATCATGATTCCTTTAGACTCTGAATCTTGCGTTCGAGCTCGTCAAGCGCCGTGATCAGCTTCTCATACTCCTTTTGCTGCTCGGCGGACAGGGCGAGAGACTCCGCGGCAGCGCGCAGGCTGGCTCGCGCCTCTGTCACCTTCGCCTCCATCAGCGTCATGAGTTCGTCTTTCGATGGAACCGGTCGGCTCACGTGTAAAGGTATGGTAGTATACTTCCATCGAAAATTCGACTGAACCGTCCACTTCGCCACTGATACATGCAGCGCACTGAGGATCTCACCCGCGAAGAGCTCACCGCCGCCCTCGAGTGGTACGCCAAAATGGTGCTCTCCCGGCGCTTCGAGGACGCGGCGGAGCGCGCGTTCCGTCACGGGAAGATTGGAGGATACCTGCATGTGTACTCGGGCCAGGAGGCAGTTGCGGCCGGCTTACTATCTGCGATTCGGAAAGACGACATCTTCTTTACCGCGTATCGCGATCACGCCCATGCCCTGTACAGCGGCTCACCACCCGGTGCCGTGATGGCTGAGCTGTACGGAAAGGCCACCGGGTTGGCCAAAGGCAAGGGTGGCTCCATGCACCTTTTCGATGCATCCCGCGGATTCTATGGGGGCTACGGGATCGTGGGCGGCCACATTCCCCTCGCCACCGGCGCGGCATACACGCTCCGGTACCTCGACACCGACCGCCTCTGCCTGTGTTTTCTAGGCGACGGCGCGATGAACAGCGGCTCCTTCCACGAGCCGGCGAACATGGCGGGCCTGTGGGGACGCGACGGTCTGTGCCCGATCGTTTACATTGTCGAGAACAACCAGTACGCGATGGGTACATCGGTCTCGCGATCGTCGGCGGTAGCGAATCTTGCGTCGCGCTTCCTTGCGTACGAGATCGAGAACGAACGCGCAGACGGGATGGACTACTTCACGGTCAGGCGAGTGGCCTCGCGGGTGATCAATCAAGTGCGCGAGACGGGGCGCCCCTATGCCGTCGAGATGCTGACATACCGCTTCGCCGGGCACGGCGCGGCCGATCTCTTCCAGCCCTATCGCAACCGTGGCGAAGTTACCGACGCGCGTACGCGGGACCCGATTACCCTGCTCGAGGACCGTCTGCGCGCGGCGGAACTGCTCACGGACGCGGATGTGGAAAGGATCCGTCGTGAAGCGGAGCACGCGGTGGAGCAGGCGGTGAAGTTCGCGGACGAGAGTCCCGAACCGGCAGCCGACGAACTCTTCAAAGACGTGTACGGCTCATAATCCCATGCCGGAGCTGACCTACCGCGAGGCGCTTCGGTCCACTCTGGTTGAGGAGATGGACCGCGACCGCGCCGTCGTCCTGATCGGCGAAGACATCGGCGTCTATCAGGGGACGTTCCGCGTCACCGCAGACCTTCTGGAACGGTTTGGCCCCAAACGCGTCATCGATACACCCATCTCTGAGCTCGGCTTCGTCGGCGCGGCGATCGGCATGGCCATGCTGGGATTGCATCCGGTCGTCGAGGTCATGACGTGGAACTTTGCATTGCTCGCGTTTGATCAGATTGTGAACAATGCTGCAAAGATCCGGTATTTCTCTGGCGGCCAGGTCAACGTACCCATTGTGATCCGCGGGCCCAACGGTGCAGGTGTCCAGCTATCCGCCCAGCATTCGCAGAGTCTCGAGGCCACGTTCGCCCACTTTCCGGGATTGTTCGTCGTCACGCCGGCGACGCCGGCAGAGGCGAAAGGGCTGCTCCGTACCGCGATCCGCGGAAACGATCCGGTGATCTTTCTGGAGAACGCGGCCCTGTACGGAATGAAGGGCGAGGTTCCGGATGGCAACTTTGCGCTGCCCTTCGGCCGCGCTGACGTTGCACGCGTCGGGAAGGACGTCACCGTTGTGGCGTATGGCCGGATGCTGCATCTCGCGCTGGCCGTGGCCACGCAGTTGCTCGAAGAGGGCATCGATGCCGAAGTCATCAACCTGCGGACGCTGCGGCCCCTCGATACGGAAACCGTCGTGTCCTCGGTCTCGAAGACGCACCGAGCCGTCGTCGTGCAGGAGCAGTGGAAACCATTCGGCGCGGCGGGCGAAATCGCCGCGACCATCTATGAACACGCCTTCGACGAACTCGACGCACCGGTAGAGCGCGTAACCGGAGCGGACGTGCCAATGCCGTATGCGCGCAGCCTCGAACTACTCGCGGTCCCGCACGAAGGAGACGTTATCAAAGCGATAAAGCGCACGCTGTATAAAGACGGGATAAAGGGATAAGGGGATAATGGGATAAAGTCCTACGCTCCGATACTTGGCAGTTACCTTATCCCTTTATCCCTTTATCCCCTTATCCCGCAGTCGGAGGGCCTATGGACGTGATTATGCCCAAAATGGGCGACGCCATGACCGAGGGCAAGGTCCTCAAGTGGCACAAACGCCCCGGTGAACAGGTGCGGCAGGGCGAACCCATCGCCGAGATCGAGACCGACAAGGTCAACGTCGACATCGAGGCTGAGGAAACGGGAACCCTGCTCGACGTCGTCGTAAACGAGGGGCAGACCGCGGCGGTCGGCGCCAAGATTGCCACGATCGGCAAGGCGGGCGAGAAACCCGCCGCCCGCCCGGCCGCTTCGCCGGCCGCTCAACCCGACGGTGACAAGAAGAAGCCCGCGCCTGCTGAACCCGTCCTCACCAAACCCGAACCGCGTGAGTCTCATGAAAGGCTGAAGGCAACTCCTATTGCCAGGCGTCTGGCTGAGGAGCACGGGATCGATCTGGCCCAGGTGACCGGCACCGGTCCTGAAGGCCGCATTACTAAGGAAGACATCGAAGGACTGATTGCCTCAGGGACAGCGCCGGCGGCCACTCGACCGCCTTCCGCCCCCACGCCCGTCACCGCCGGTCCCGAGTACGAGGACGTGCCTCCCTCCCGCATGCGCCAGACGATCGCGCGGCGCATGATGGAAAGCAAGCAGCAGGCGCCTCACTTCTACGTTACCGTCGAGGTTGCGATGGATGACGCCCTGCGCGCCCGACAGCAGCTAAACGCAGCCGTGGGCGAGACCAGGAAGGTCTCCGTCAACGATTTCGTCATCCGAGCTGCAGCTCTCGCGCTGCGGTCGTTCCCGAATATCAACAGCGGTTACGTAGACGGGAAGTTCCGCCGGTATCGCCGCATTCACGTCGCCAACGCGATCGCCTTGCCCGAGGGGTTGGTGGCTCCCGTCGTGCGGGACGCGGACCAGCTGGCCCTGACAGAGATCGGCGCGAAGATGCGCGATCTTGCCGAGCGCACGCGAACCAACCGCCTCCGGCCCGACGAGTACGAGGGTGGGACTTTTACGGTGAGCAACCTCGGCATGTTCGACGTCGAGAACTTTGTTGCGATCATCAACCCGCCGCACGCCGCGATTCTCGCGGTGGGCAGTGCGGTGCCTCGTCGTGCTGTAGTCCGCAACGGTCAAATCGTAGCGTCGAACGTGATGAAACTTACGCTCTCTGCGGATCATCGGGTGACAGATGGAGCGGAGGTGGCGAAGTTCCTCGTGGAAGTTAAACGATTGTTGGAGAACCCGTTACTGCTCTTTTTACCTGAAACTGCGGGATAAAGGGATAAGGGGATAAAGGGATAAACAAGCGCAGTTACCCTATCCCCTTATCCCTTTATCCCCTTATCCCGTAGTCTCAAGGTGCTCGCGAATTGATTCTTCCGCAGCACCTGCGATCTCGTTCCAATCGGACTTGGGGTCCCGCGTGACCGTGATGAAGTCATTCAGAAAAAAGACCTGCACGACACCAGGGATCGACAGTAGTGCCTTGGCCAGCGGTGCATCCGCCGCTTCCTCGGGGGCGCGGAACGTCCGGCTCTTCCCTTCCGTCAGGCGGCGATTCACGACAAACTTCATCGCGTTGATGTTCGGAGTGGGTTGAACGTCGATCGTTACGGGGTCGGTCACACTGACTGGGTATTCCGTGACGTCAGGCGGGCACCTCCGGCGGCGCGCGCCTAACGTCGGCGTTATTTCAGGTTGATGGACGACCCTCTCCGCGTCGGCGGAACCGTCCGACGACCATTCCCGTTGAGCTCAGGATCGACCGAAGTCTTCTGCAGCTGTGGCGCAGGCTTGGGCGCAACCGGGGTCCCCCGGGAATTCGCGACGGCGAGTTTCTGGGGTGGTGCGGCGATCTCTTCAACAGCGGCCTCAGGGGCCATAGCGGGCGCCTGTTGACTCTCGGCTTTCATTTCCAACTCGTCCCTCAGCGCAACCGACAGATCGACCATGGCGCGCTTCAGCTGCAGCCGCAGGTTGCCGAGCTGTGCGCTCGAGCCGATCAGGATGGCGACCACGGGACCAAGCGGCGACATGACGACGGCTCTGTCCTGATAGATGACGATCACCGACTCAGGCATACCGCAATCCACGCTCTCGCCCATGCGCTCGGACGTCATCATGTTGCTCGCGGCGTACGCGGCCAGCGATTCCAGTTCGATGCCATCGTCCTGGACGGCGCCCAGCACGAGCCCGTCCGAAGAGGTCAGCAGGGCCGCCTCCGCCGAGGCCTTTCCCTTCATGTCCTTGAGGATCTCACTCACGCGCTGTATCATGTTTGCTCTCTCCTCTCCCCATCCAGCCACGAACGCAGCGACAGATGGGTGTGGACGCTGTGTACAGCCTGACTTCGCAGTAATTGAGCTTCGCCCTCGGTGATGCCCAGGATCCGGCCCACATCCTTGAGTGTGATGGATTCGCAGTAGTGCAGACCGATGATGAGCTTCTGGCTCGGTGGCAGCGCTTCAATCGACCGCCAGATCTCCAAATTCACGGCACGCGACGCCGGCGCCCTGAGTGGAGTCGAAGGGCTCCCGATCTCACGGAGCAGCGCGCCGGGTACAGGTGTCGTGACGGTGCGTGCCCTGCCCGCAGCTACGGTGCGCAGATAGTCGGACATCGCGCCGCGGATACGCTGCTTTGCGAAGGCCTCAAACGGGACCGCGCGGTCAGGATCGAACATCTCGATGGCCTTCATCAGGCCCATGAGGCCGTAGCGCTCGAGCTCTTCCGTCCTTGCGACACGCTGGTCAGCGAAGGACCGCGCCTGCTCCCGAACGAGTGGGAGATAGGCCTTGAGCGTGACGACCTTAGACTCGCTGGCTAACATATTCCAAGCGGCCGGCAATCTGCCGCACCCATTGGGCGACTGAGCCCTTGAACGCACTGGACGGCGCCAGCCCTGCACGCAGCTTCATTGTCAGTTCGTCCTTCGGAACCGTCAGGTTGTCGGTCAGGATCTGCGTGGCGATGCGCTGTACGATCCCCGCTGCCGTCTGCTGGTTCACGCCAGCGAAGATCAGGCCGAACCGGCCGTCTTCCAGGGTGGCCGCCATATCGCATGTCCGCATCGAGGTCCGGAGCCGCTCAGCGAACTGCTGGAGCAACTGACTGACCTCATGTCGGTCGTGCCGCCGGCCGAACGCCTCGATGCCCTCGAGCTCGATGATCGCAACGCTGAATTCGCCGGTTGGCCTGGCCCGCTGTAGCTCTTCCTCGATGCGACTGATGAAGTGCACGTGATTCGACAGTCCCGTTTGCGCATCAACATAGATCAGTTCCCGTAGTTGCGCTTCACGTCGCAGGGTCGATAGCGCCGTCCCGAGTGACTCGGCCAACCTTCCCAACCGAGAGAACTCACTGGCGGAAAAGGTCTGGTTCGATCGCGCCAGGGCCACGACGCCGGAGATGGTGCCGTTCTGAACCAGCGGGAATGCGAGATACGCGCGAACACTTTCTGCTGTGATCGGCGCTTCGTTCTGCTGTTCGGGATCAGGAATCACCACCGGCCGGCCCTCCTGGGCCACCCACGCCGACACACCGTTCCCGCGGGCAAATCGCACCGGCTCTGCAAGATCGACACGGCTGCCGAGGATGGCGACCGCAACCAAGCCGCCGCCGTCCCAGTCCGTGACGTACAACGTGCCGTACTCGAAGGGAATGGCGCGCTGTACGAGGTCGAGAAACCGTCGGTATGAGACGCCGAGAGGAAGCTCCTCGTCCGCCAGCTTCACGCAGTCCAGCTGAACAGCAATCTCCACCGCTTGCTCGGCGAGCCCACTGTGCGGCCCCGAATGACGATGCGTTCTGAGCCGGCTCTCCGCGTTTTCACCGGCCTCGCGCCGGCGTCGGTTGGTGCTTCTGATTGGGTTCACGTGATCCTCCATGTTCTATCCAAATGCAGTAGCAACCCACATGCCACGACACGGAAGAACGTTGAAGGTTGAAGGTTGAATGTTGAAGGTTACGTCAAATGCTCGGAGAACTTGCAGAGAAATTTGAAGGAAGCCCTTACCTCCAACCTTCAACCTTCAACTGGCAGTTAGAGGGAGGCGCGTCGTGGACGACGGGATCGACATCTCTTCGCGGTACTTACTCACGGTGCGGCGCGCGATCTTGATGCCCATCTGCGTGAGCTCGCGGGCGATCTCCTCGTCCGTCAGGGGCCGGACTTCCCGGGCGATGATCTCGCGGATCTTTTCCTTCACTGGAAGGGACTGGTCGAAGAACAGATCGAAGCTCACCACCCGGCCGTTTGGCATCTGGACGAACTTGCCATCGAGCGCGCGGCTCACCGTCGACTCGCTGATGCCAAGCTCAGCGGCCACCATCGCCTTCGTGAGCGGCTTCATGTGAGCCTCGCCGCGCACGATGAACTCCCACTGCGTGCGGATGACGGTCTCCACGATATTCGCCAGGGTCCAGTTCCGGCGCTGAACAGCTTCGATGAACAGCTTGGCGCGGCTCACGTAATCGCGGACGTGCTCCACCGAGCGGTCTGAGTACCCGCTCTTCGCCCGCCGCATCTGCCGCCGCAGGTCCTCGTAGAAAGTGTTGACGCGCAGCGCGAAGGCTTCTTGCCGGCAGAGCTCAACCGCAAAGCCCTCCTCGGTCTCGCGGATGATGACGTCGGGCCGGGCAACCTCCGAGGGCTGCAATCGCCCGCCCCCTTCCTGGTCCATGCGATACTGCTCGCCTGGATACGGATAGCACGTGGCCTTCACGTATTCGTGCGCTTCCTTGACCGCGTCCGTGGTCGCCTGCAGCTCATGCGCGACTTTCTCGAACCGCCGCGCGGCCAGGTCCGCAAGGTGCGTCTCGACCAGGCCCTGCGCGAGGCGGTTCACGGCGGAAGGCTCCATGACCTTGAGCTGAAGGAGCAGGCATTCTTCGACGGTGCGCGCGCCGATGCCAACGGGCTCGAATCGCTGGATGCGCGCGAGGACCGCTTCGACCTCCTCGACCTCAGCCGACATCTCCTGCGCCACCTGCACCGTCTTGGCTTCCATGTAGCCGTTGTCGTTGATGTATCCGATCAGCCGCTCGCCGATCGCGTGGTCGCGGGGTGCCAGGCCCTGCGCCTGCAGCGTCATCATGAGATGCTCTTGCAGCGAGATCGGTGCGGCCACGCGCGCAAACGGATCAAGTTCTTCGTCGTCGGGCGTCCACGTGGTGAGCGCCTGGCCTTCCTCCCCGTTCCATTCCTGCGACTCTTTGGGTTTGATCTCCTCGATCTCGAGCGCGGGATTCTCGGCCATCTCCTGCTCGATACGGGTGAGCAACTGGTTGAGCGGCAGCACCAGGAGCGCGTTGACCATCATCAGCTTCGGCACCATCCGCTGGTGCACATCGGCCTTGACGCCTACTGTGGCTCGAATCTGCGGGTCCATGCGTTCGCTCGCCTATGCCGAGACCGTGTGGGTTGAGTCGACCTGCGCAGTATCGGTCTGCGCGGGCGGCGCGGCCTCTCCGGTCTGCAGGCATGCCAGCAGTGCGTCCACGATCTGTGGATCAAACTGAGTGGCGCGGCCATCCTCCAGTTCAGCCACCGCTTCGTGCACCGGCATCGCGCTGCGGTACGATCGGGTGCTCGTCATGCTCTCGAACGCGTCTGCCGCCGTGAGGATGCGTGCTTCGATCGGGATCTGCGCCTCGCGGAGACCGAGCGGGTAGCCCGTACCATCGAACCGCTCGTGATGGAACAGCACCGCCTCAACCACGCGCGGCGAGAAGTCCGCCATCGCCAGGATTCTCGCGCCCATTAGTGTGTGCGTCTTCATCCAGTCGTACTCTTCATTGGTGAGGTCTCCGGGCTTCAACAGGATCCCGTCGCCGACCCCGATCTTTCCGATGTCGTGCAGGAGCGCTGCTATTTTCAGATCCTCCAGCTGCGCCTCAGATAGTTCGAGCCGGCGGCCGATGCTGATGGCATAATGGGCCAGCCGGTCGGAATGTCCGGCGGTGGGATGATCGCGCAGGTCAACGGTCGCCGCCAGTGCATACACGGTTTTCCAGTAGGATCGCTTCAGTCGCTTGAATAACCGGACGTTCTCGATCGCAATCGCCGCCTGCGCGCAGATCAACCGCAGGACGTCGCGGTCACCGGTCGTGAAGGGAACCTCGTCGCGGCTCGTGGTCAGCACGGCAAGGATCTGGCCGCTCGCCTGGAGCGGAACAGTGAGCACCTTTCCTTCCGCGTCGACTTTGGGAGTCGGCAGCCCGGCGTCGACCGTGCCATTCTCACCGTTGGGAGACGGGAAACCCAGATCCGTCTGCGCCGTAATCGTGACAACCGGCGCGCCCTCACCGCTCGCGGGAGCCGTGACGACGACGTTCTGCCCGTCATCGACGCAGACCAGTGACACGTTGGCTTCCAGCTCGCGCCGCACCGTCTCGACCAGCGTCTGAAGGACCTGGTTGTTGTCGGCATCGGCGAGCCGGCCGGCGTGCAGGTCCAGCAGCGGCGTGAGGGAGCGCAGTCGCGTGTTCTTCTTGAAGTAGAGACCCTTGTGCAGGCTTTCCTCGACGGTCTTCCGGAGATCATCTGGGCTGAACGGCTTCACCAGGAATCCGCTGACGCCGAGGCGCACGGTTTCGAGCAGTGTGTCGAACTCCCCAAACCCTGTCATGACGACAACCGAGATCTCGGGGTTTCTTTTGACGATCCGCTTGGCCGCTTCGAGCCCCGTCATACCAGGCATCCGGATGTCGGTGAGCAGGAGGTCGGGTGGCGCGGTCTCGGCCATCTCAATTGCGGTGGGACCATCGGGTGCGGTAGTGACCTCGTAGTTCTGGCGAAGTATGCGACTGCATAGATCGCGGATGCCCGCTTCGTCGTCTACGATCAAGACTTTGGCTTTCAGCAACACCTGGGCACCTCGCACTCGTCCTGCGTCGCCCGAGACTTAGAGCAACTTTCATGCCACCCTCACTCTTGAGAATGCCCGAAACGCAGTGGGGCTAGACTGGGAAGACTGGTGAGACGGGGTAGACCGGGAAGACGCCGTTAGCCTGTGTCAGCGGTGAGTTTGTACGACTCGATCTTGCCCTTCAACTCGTTTGGGGCGATCGCGAGCACACGCGCGGCTTCGTCGACGTTCCAGGTGGTCATCTTCAGGACGGCTTCGATGTGCCGGCGCTCGGCTTCGGCAAGCGAGAACGCCTTCGGGAAGCGCACACCCGGCTGGCCCTGTTCGTCCAGCCAGATGTCCTCGCCGTCGATGAGCTCGCCGTTCGCCATGATCGCCACCCGTTGGATCGTATATTCGAGTTCGCGCACGTTCCCGGGCCAGGAGTGGCCGCGCAGCCTTTTTTGGGCCGACGGCGTGAGCCCCTTGATGCGTTTTCCGAACGCGACCGCATACTTGTTGACGAAGTGGATCGCGAGCGTCGGAATGTCTTCCTTACGCTCGCGGAGCGGCGGGATCTCGATCGGCACGACGCTGAGCCGATAGTAGAGATCGTCGCGGAAGTCCCCCGCGGCGATGGCCTTCTTGAGGTCTTTGTTTGTCGCGGCGATCACGCGCGCGTTCACGTCGATCGGCCGGTTGCCGCCGACGCGCTCGATGACGCGCTCCTGCAGCACACGCAGCAGCTTCACCTGCATCGCCGTGCTCATGTCGCCGATCTCGTCGAGGAAAATCGTTCCATCCTGCGCGCGCTCGAAGCGGCCCACTCGACTGCTGACGGCGCTCGTGAACGCGCCCTTCTCGTGGCCGAAGAGCTCCGTTTCGAGCAGCGTCTCGGGAATCGCGCCGCAGTTCACGACGACGAAGGGACCGTTCGCGCGCGGGCTCTGCATGTGGATCGAGCGCGCCAGAAGCTCCTTGCCGGTGCCTGTCTCGCCGAAGATCAATACCGTCGCGTCCGTGGGCGCGACGGTGGCCGCCAGCTGCATAACCTGCCGCATCTTCGCCGAGTCACCGACGATGCCCTCGAATTTGAAGTTCCTCATTACTTCCTGCTGCAGCTGCCGGTTCTCACGCATCAGGCGGTTTCGCTCGAGGGCCTGGTTGACGACGACCATCAACTCCTCGGGCCGAAAAGGCTTCGCGAGGTAATCGTAGGCACCGAGCCTGATCGCCTGGATCGCGGTTTCAATCGTGCTGAAAGCGGTGATGATGATGACGACGCCCTCGGGATCGTGTTCCATGGCCTGACGGAGGACCGACATGCCATCGAGCTTGGGCAGCTTGAGATCCAACAGCGTGAGGTCGAATCGGGAGGCCTTGAACTTCGCCAAACCCTCCTCGCCGTCGGCGGCCGTGTCGACCTCGAGCTTCGCGTCGGTGAGGATTTTGGCCAGCAGCCCGCGCAAATGTTCCTCGTCGTCGACGACGAGGATGCGTTCAGCAGTCATAGGTGCCCCCACATCCAGCCTGCAGATAACCTCGACTTAACCCGGCACCAAGCAAAATTCCCCCGGTCTCGCTGCAGCTCGGCTCCAGACTCAATCAACGTGCAAAATTCACCGGCCTCGCTACTGGCTCGGCCTCCTCAACAGCGCCGCAGGCCAGCTTCGCTGGCTATGCTAGCGTGCTGCTAACAACCTCTATGGAACTTCTTAGGAACTGGCGTTGACAGTGAACCGAACCCATCGTACACTTGCCCATGCGCCATTTCGCTAGACGCGCGAAGACCGACCCAGATCATCCTGAGGCTGTCTATCCCTGGCAGGAGGCTTACCGGTGAAGAAGTTCATCGCTGCACTCATCCTCACCATCGCGCTGGTCGCCAGCGTTGGCTCCGTTTCGTGGGGCAACGAGGGGGCGGCCGAAGGCGGAACGTGGGAAACTCTTAACGATCTGCTCGGCGGCACCTGGGAGTAAGCAGGCGCCTAAGGAAACACACACGTGTACACAGCGGGGATCGCGCAAGCGGTCCCCGCTGTGTTTAGCCCGCTACCGCGGCAGTCTACCGAGTCTTCTGAGTCTCCTGAGTCTTCCGAGTCCCAATCTGAAGTTAAGATCATGCAGACTCTGTAGACTCTGAAGACCAGGCGGACTCGGCAGACAATACTGTCGGCACTGAAATTGCTCATAACACCGGGTGAGGACCGGTGCGCCACGAGACTCTGCGCACATGATCCATCCCCTCATGGAGGAATCACATGAGGAAGTTCCTAGCCGCACTCCTGATGGCCGCCTTCGTCCTGCTCGCGGCTGCCTCAGTTTCTTGGGGCGTCGAAGTTGGCTCGGGCATTGGTTCGGACGGCGGCACGTGGGAAGGCATTGATTTCGGAGGGACCTGGGAATAATCTGGTCTCCAGTGTGCTAGACTGGGGCGTTCCCTAGGTGCCCCGGTCGCGGGGAGTCGCGCGCACCGGCTCCCCGCAAGTCTTCCTCTCTTGTTCCTCCTTTCTTCCCCATCGCTGGTATCAAAATTGCTCTATTTTTTGCTCCAAACGGGTATAGAACTGGAGGCTAGATACAGATGAGAAAGTTGCTAGCAGTCGCGTTCACCGCCGCCCTGATCATGCTGGCGTCGGTCTCGGTCTCCTGGGGCAACGAGGCCACGTTCGAGGGAGGCACCTGGGAGGGCGGCACGTGGGAGGGCATCGATCTCGGCGGGACCTGGGAGTAACTTAGCAAGAATCAACAGCAGTAGGCGCGGGGCGGCCGGCTACGGCGCGGTGGCCCCGCGGGCGGGGCAGTCATGAAGAATCTGTCGCAACCAACCCGGGTTTACATCCTGGGAGTCGGAGCAGTCGGCGCCGCGATCACGGTTGGAGTCTTCTTCCTCCCCGCGGGGCTGAGGCTCGACCTCCCGTTTTTGATTTTCCTGACGACTGCGCTCCTGGTGCAGCTGGCCGGCGTCAGCGTCGTGCTGCCCGGTCAGGAACGCCACGCGTATTCCCTGCTGACGGCGGTGCTGGTCGCCACCGTCCTTCTGTTCCCGCCCGCCAACAGTGTGCTCATTGTCCTCATCACCTTCATTGCGTACTGGGTGAAGCGGCGGTACCCGTGGTACCAGGGTGTGTTCAACATTTTTCAGTACGTGATCTCTGTCACCGCGGCAGAGGTCGTTTGGTCGTTCTTCGGCGTCAAGTCACCAATCGGGTTCGATGAGATCCGGTGGTACCTGGCGGGGTTCTCGGCGGGCGTGGTCTTCTACCTCGTCAACGGCCTGCTGGTGACAACCGTCATCTCGCTGGCCGCCAATAAACCGTTTGGCCAGGTCGGAATGATCTCGCGCGACAGCATGTACCGCGAGATGGTCCTGATCTGGCTGGGATTGATGGGCGCAGACTTCTGGACGACGAGCCCGTTGTTCACGGTGCTCCTGGGGATCCCCCTCCTCGCCCTCTCGCGCATGCTGACGATCCACCTGGACCGGGCGGAACACCTGCGCATCAGCAAAGTCGAAGCAGAGGAACGCGCCACGCAGCTCGCCAGCCTCAACGAGCTGGCGCGTACCCTCACCAGCACCCTCGAAGCTTCTGGGATCTACGAGGCGCTCTATTCTCAGATCAAACGCATCGTCCCCGCGGATGTCTTCGGGATCGGACGCTACAACGCCGCGGAAAAGCAGATCGTCTTCGAAATGTGGAGAGCCGGCGACGAGAACCGGCAGCCGTTCAGCCTGTCTGCGGAGGTTCCGATCTTCAAGCGGCTGCTGACCGCCGATGGCCCGACGATCTTGCTCCATCCGGACGATGCGGAAGAGATCCAGTCGCTCAGCCAGTACCGCATGCTCCCGCGAGACCAGATGGTCGCGGCAGTGCCGATGACGGTTGGTGATCGGACCATGGGCCTCATCGTGATTGGCACCCGAACGGCGATCAGCCCGCAGGAGCTCGACCTCGTCACCACGATGGCCAGTCAGGCCGGCGTTGCGATGGAGAAGGCCGAACTGTTCAAAAACCTTCAGACGCAGATGGCGGCGCTGGAGCAGGCGCAGCTGCAGCTGCTGCAGTCGGCCAAGCTTGCCACGATCGGTGAGCTCGCGGCGTTCATCGCGCACGAGATCAACAACCCTCTGACCAGCGTCATGGGCTATGCCTCGCTCATCCTCGGCGAGATGGACGCCAGTGATCCACGGCGCGCCGATCTCGAGATCATCGAAAAGGAAGCGCTCCGCGCGCGTGCCATTGTTCGGGACCTGTTGGGGTACGCGCGACAGACCGATGCCGTGATGGGTCCCACGTTCGTCAACGCCGCGCTCGACGCGGTCCTGCCCCTGGTTCGCCAGCGTGCCGATGGCGCGCATGTGACGATCAGTACAGCGTTTGAGCCACAGCTGCCCGCGATCATGGGCGACAATAACCAGCTCAAACAGGTGTTCATCAACCTCTTGAACAACGCGATCGACGCCATGCCGAAGGGTGGGACCGTCCAGGTCGAGACCCGGACGGTGCACGGGAATGGCACTGGTCCGCAGGTCGAAATCGCGTTTCGGGACACGGGCGTAGGGATCAGTCCAGAACAGCTGTCCAAAATCTTTGATCCGTTCTTCACGACAAAGAAGGCCGGGCTGGGCACCGGCCTGGGGTTGCCGATCACCAAGCGCATCGTGGAACGGCACGGCGGCTCGATCGACGTGATCAGCGTTCCCGGGAAGGGCACGCGATTCACGATCTATCTACCGGCCATCACGGTCTGAGGATGCTGGGAAAAGGGCTCCTGGTGAAAGAGAAACGGGTTCTCATCGTCGACGACGAGGCGTCCATTCGCGACCTCTGCGCCCGCGTGCTCTCGCGCGCCGGGTTCGCCGTGGTCACCGCGGGAAACGGCACCGAGGGGTTGAAGATGCTGCAGGCCGAGTCGTTCGATCTCGTGATCTCGGACATCCGCATGCCGGGCATCTCCGGCCTCGATGTCCTCGAGCATGCGAAGCAGCGTTACCCCTCGATTGTTGTCGTCCTGATCACTGGGTTTGGGACGCCAGAGGCGCTCTCCCGGGCGAAGGCGGCGGGCGCGGAGAAAATTCTCACGAAACCGTTCAATCCCATCGAACTGCTCACTACTGTCAAAGAAGTCCTACCGAACGACGGCGACAACCGGTCGTAGGTCGTGGGTCGTAGGCCGGACACTCCGTCGAATTCCGCGAAGCCGCGCATTCAACCCAAGGTTTCAAGGCCATGATTTACGGCTGCGTACTAGGCACACGCAAGAAGTTCGATAGGGGTTCTGAGCCTTTCATAGAAACCAGCGAAAGCGTAAACCTGGAAGCTGAGCGGGCGTGGCGTCTTTAGGGAGTGGCATGGGTCTCCCGGGCGAAACCTTCTCTTCTTCGGCTTGATTCTCGCGCTTGGCGCATTAGCGGCGCCGGCCCTTGCTCAATACGAAGCGATAGTCGACCGAACAAAAGTCCGAACGACTGACGGAAAGTCATTACGTTAAGCAGTTACGCCCTAATTCTTGTTAAGCGCAGAAGGAGACGAGGTTAAGCAATGCAGCAATTAAGTGAACAACAAAGAGAACAGGAAAGTAGATATGAA
>Ga0209887_1000016_pt1 | contig 49184 bp, 77 predicted proteins | sample GWRWN1_30_40_FD_187230 | JGI IMG/M metagenome (GOLD analysis project Ga0209887, IMG submission 187230) | Riverbed sediment microbial communities from areas with no vegetation in Columbia River, Washington, USA - GW-RW N1_30_40 (SPAdes)... | ecosystem: Environmental > Aquatic > Freshwater > River...
CGCGGTGATCGCTCGGGCTTTCGGCATAGGTCAGGTAGCCGTCAGCGTGGGAGCCGCCCCGGCCGTCATCGCCCGGGCCTTCACCATCCCGCCGCCATCGGTGAGCGTCGGTATCGCTCCGGCGGTCATGGCCTTGGCGTTCACGATGCCGCCAGTCACGGCCGACGGTGGCGCAGCCGGAGATGCAACCGTGTCCCCGGCGACGATCGCCTTGGCGTTCGCCATCCCCCAGGTCACCGTTGACGCCGAGATCACCCTGCCCGACAAACCCTGGAAGCTGCTCGGCGGCGGCAGCGTGATTCGCAGTCCCCAGAAGTACCCGAACCGGCGCCCAGGCTGGTCTTGACCACGACCGTAAACATGGTAGGGTGCGGATTCCCAAGGCGTGGCGGCCGGCGGGCGCAGCTTGACAACCATCGACCCAACCCGGGGTCGAGCTGGTTCGTCAAGCGCCGAGGCTCATTGCACAGAGGCTCGCCGGTCGTCACGCCATACCTCGAAATCCCGTGAGAGACCCCAAGCGGGCTACCCTCCGGCCGTGGTCGGCAACGCGCATAACCGAAGCAAGTCGCGTGCCAGCTACCTCAGACGCCAGAACTTCCTCCAGATCTACGCCGAGACCGGTGCCAGCATCGAGGAAGCCTGCGAGCGAGCGCAGGTCCCTTACGGGACTTACATGGGATGGCGCCAGAATCAGAAGCACGAGCGTTTCGCCGAGAAGGTCGACGCCATCAAGCGTCGCAACTACCACAGCATCCAAGACTTCGACGGATCCTTCGTCAGTTTCCGCCAGGTCTACCTCGGGATGGAGACGCCGGCCTTCCAGCAGGTCATCGCCGATGCCATCGAGCACGCCCGACCCGGCGAAGTCACCCTCGTCTTGATCCCGCCCGAGCACGGCAAGACGACCCTGCTCGAAGACTGGTGCACCTACAAGCTGGTCACCGACCCCAGCTTCCGCATTACGGTCGCCTCCGAGAAGGTCGATCACGGGGTCAAAGTGCTGTCCCGCGTGCGTGAACGTCTGGAGGCCCACGGCCCCACTCCCCACATCACCAGAGACTTCGGTGGATTCGAGCCTGAGGGCTCCAAGGCCGACCAGGAGTGGAGCCTCAAACGCTTCAACATCGCCCAGAAGCGATACTCGGACGAGCGCGACTACTCGATGTCCTGCGTCGGCATGACTGGTGGCGTCCAGGGCACCCGCTGCGACCTGCTGGTTCTCGACGACATTCAGGACATCAAGTCCACCGAGCTGTCCAAGAAATACTTCTCGATCGTCACCCAGAGCTTCCTCTCCCGGCCGTCGATGTTCGGCCGCACCGTCATCATCGGTACCCGAGTCGACGAGTGGGACACCTACCGCCTGCTCATGGAAGCCGAGATCCCTGACCAGATCGTCAAGATCCCCGCCTACGACCTCGATCGTTCCCCGCACTGGCCAGCCCCCTCCAAGAAACCGACCCTTGACGACCCTGCTACCTGGGCGCCGGAAGGTGTCGAGTTCCTGTGGCCCGAGATGTACGACCAGGAAGAGCGCGGCGGAATGGTGACCCCGGGTCTGCATCGTTTCCGCTATGCCGCTCTGCGTCACCGTGTTGGTGAACCGGTCTGGTGGCGCATCTACATGCAGAAGCCCGAGGCGGCCTCGGCGATGACCTTCGACGAGCCGACCACCGAGGCCATGAAAGACGAGCATCGTTCGGTCATCGCCGACGCGCGCCCACTCACGTCCTTCGACTCGGAGCAGATCCCCAAGGCCGAGAAGCGGCCAGTGCCCATCATCATCACCGTGGACCCCGCGGTCGGCGGCGGTAACGGCGTCCTGGCGGCAGCCAGCCGGCCCAAGGTGCTGGAGGTGATGCACGTCCGGCTCGATTACGGACTCACCAAGTTCTCCCAGATCGTGCAGATTCTCGAAGAGGAGTGCTTCCGCTACACCACCCCCGACAGCTTCATCAGTGAAGTGGTCGTCGAGCAGAACGCCTTCCAGAAGGGACTCCTGGAGGACGACCGGATGATGGAGCTACAGCAACGCTTCGGCTTCCGGCTGATTCCCCACACCACCAACCGCAACAAGGCCGATCCCGACCTTGGCATCCCGTCGATGCCGGCGGCGATGATCCGGCGCGAGATCACGATCCCCTGGTCTGACGAGGAATCGACCACCAACATGGGGATGCTGCTCGATCAGCTCCACATCTGGCGGCCGTGGATGGCCGGCAACCGCCCCGGGGGCAGGAACAAATACGTCTCCGGCAGGGATTCGATCCCCCAGGATCTCGTCATGACCCTCTGGTTCGCCTACCGACAGTGGCGCGCCACCCGTGACACCCCCTCGTATCCGTCACCCGATGTAGCATCCTGGCGTTCCTCGGCGTCGCCTCTGCGTCGTCGTAGGGTGTCGGTGGCCCGCAGGCCCTCTCGGGCGCGGAGGTAGGCGACCTTGAGCTGGACGATCCAGCAGATCAGCGAAGAGATGGCCAGGCGGCGGTCGGCTCAGGAGCCACTCATCCAGCGGATGCTCTCGGTGCGCGACCGCTACGACGCCGACGTGGTGGTCCCGGTCGCTGACACCGACGACGACGTGCCGATGGACGGGCTCCAGCCCCTACTCATCGCCGAGGCCGTCGATCACAGTGCTGTCTACGCCGCCCAGGCGCCACCCAACATCTTCGTGCCGGCCATCGACGCCACCAAGGAGTCCGGCGTGCGCTCCTCCGATTACGCCTCGCGCCGCCGCAAGGCCCTCTACTACTCATGGGATAAGTCCTGGTGGGAGATGGTCTTCGGCCGCTTCTACCGCCACTTGGCCGCCTATGCCGTCAGTGCCTTGGTAGTCGAGCTGGACGAGGCCAACAAGTGCCCCAAGTTCACGACCCGCGATCCCCTCACTGCGTATCCCGAGCCGAAGGCCCCTGAAGACCTGACGATGCCGATCAACGTCGGCTTCATCAAAGGCAAGAGTCTCGACTGGCTGCACGCCCACTGGCCCGAGACCCGAGACCGCTTCCCCCGGGGCTCCGGCTACGCCGCGCAGACCTCGGCTGAAGGCGAAATCTGGGATCTGGTCGAGTGGTGCGACGAGAACGAGACCGTGCTCGGGGTGCTTGGCCCCCGGGACGTGTACCACTCGTGGACCTCTGAGCCCATCAAGTGGGCCTGGGAACTGGGCCGCTACCCGAACATGCTCGGCCGCTGTCCCGCCGTATGCCCGAGACGGGTCACGCTCAGTCGTATCGCCAGCCAGATCGCCAACCTCACCGGCCATGTCGATCTCATGGCCAAGCTCATGTACCTCGACATCCGGGCCACCGAGCGCAGCATCTTCCCTGACCGCTACATCCTCGCCAAGACCGGTCAGAACCCGCGCTTGGCCGGCGGTCAGTGGCTCGACGGCGCCACCGGCGAAGTCAACTTGGTGACCGACGCCGACCTGATCGGGAACCTGCCAGCCACGCCTGACCCCAACAATAAGGTCACGATGGATCGCCTGGAGCGCAACTTCCGCGTATCCTCCGGGCTGATCCCCCAGGCTGGCGGGGAGACCTACGGCGCCCTTCGAACCGGTCGGGGGATCGACGCCCTCATGGGCGCGGCGCTCGACCCCAAGACCTCCGAGCTGCACCACATCGCCGAGCGCTATCTGGGCGAGGTCAACGAGCTGCTGCTGCTCGGCTATCGCAAGACGTGGGGCAGCCGCACGTTCTCGGTCTACAGCCCGCTCGACCCGGGTGCCATCAGCTTCACGCCCAACGAGCACATCGAGTTGAACCAGGACAACGAGCCGTTCCTCGACAACGCCGTCTACTACCCGATCCCGGGCATGGACGACATCAACGCCACCCAGGTGATCGGCCAGATGATGGGCGCCGAGCTGACCTCAAAGCGCGGTGCCCGCCGGATGCACCCTCACGTCAAAGACCCCGAGGGCGAGGAACGTCAACTCCTCGTCGAAGCCATCCAGTCGATGGAACTGGCGGCGCTCGGCACCCGCGCCAGCACACCCCCAGGCATCCCGCCCGAGGACATGGCCCGCATGGAGGAGCTGGTCGCCGAAGGCAAGTCGCTCAGCCAGGCGATACTTCAGGCCAGCAAGGAAGCCCAGGAACGACAAGCCGCGATCCCAGAAGAGCAACCGGGCGCGCCGCCGGGTGCGGAGCAGATGCCAGGGCTCGCTAACCCCGGCGAAGGCATGGAAGCCGGAAGCATGGCGCAAGGCATGATCTCCCCCGGCGGCACCAACCTCGAACGAATGCGCGAACTCATCGGCGCGGTCCAAGCGCCACCACAAGGAGGACCCTGATGGCCAACAGATCAACCGCGAGGGCCAAGGCGGCCGCCGCCGGCATCACCAAGAAGGCGCCCGCCAAGGCTGTCGCCGCCAAGAAGAAGGGTCGCAAGAAGCCCATGCCGGCGCGGTCCAACAAGGGCGGCCTCCTGCGAGGTAAGGCTCGGGCGGCGGTGGCCAAGACCTACGGGCACTGATGCCACGCGAACGCGACAAGCCCCGACGCCGACCCAAGCCCGCCTACCCGAAGGTAGGCAGCGGTGAGGACTTCCCGGCACGTCGCCCCGGCACCAAGGTCGGCGAGGGACCCCGAGGCCGACAGGTCAAACAGTCGACCCGTACCACCCAGGCCCGCCGCACCAAGGCCCGACGACGGTTCGAAGCCGATCCGCTTGAGCCGTCCCGGGGCCGCAACGTCACCCCGTTGCCGAACTGGCAGTACGGCAAACCCACCGGCAGAAGGCAGGCCCCTTTCTCACACGGAGTGAGAGGCAAGCCGACCAAACGCAACCCGTGGCCCCTCTGATGCCAGTTCGCAGGGTTCGCGGCGGGTGGCAGTGGGGTTCCAAAGGCAAGGTCTATCGCTCGAAGGCCAAGGCTGCCGCCCAAGGCCGAGCCGCGTACGCGCACGGCTACCGACCCAAGAAGGGAAAGAGGAGATGAAGCCCAAGCGCAAGCCCCGCGAGCACGTCCTGACCAAGGACTGCTGGTGCCAGCCCAGGGTCATCAAGGTCGCCAGGCAGGGGAAGAAGGGCCAGCTCGTCAGGCAACAGCGCGAGGTCGTCGGCGAGGGCTGATGCCCCGAGCCCGCACCCAGTCGGGTGCACCAGCTTCCCCTCCTCGTCCCCCGGTAGGCGTGCCCTACGGGGAGGGAGAGCGCGCCCTTGAGGCGCAACGTCGCACCCCTGTGCCGGCTGGCCCACCCTCGGCACCAGGGGCGGCGGGCGGTGGAGCGGCCGGTGGGGAAGCAGCACCCACCGACCGCTTCGCCCAAGCCGTTGCTGCCGCCCAGGAGATGGCGCCCCCCGAAGGCGTGCTGGGACAGCCCACCCGCCGCCCGGCCGAGCCGGTGCAGACCGGGTTGATGCCCGGTCAGATCGCCCATCAGGGACCGGAGTTCCAAGACGCCCTGTTCGATCTGCGGGCTATCGCCGCCGAATACCCCGAGTACCGGGGCCTCCAACGTCTGATCGCTCTCGCCGAGGACCAGGTGTGATCTTCGACGACGTGTTCGGTGAGCTGAGTGCCGTCTCGGCCTACGAGTCCCGCAAGCGACGCGCCCAAGAGGTCGCCAAAGCGATCCACCCGGCTCACGTCGTGGCGCTCAACAACGCCGCTGACCGGTGGCCGTACATGACCCCGGACGCCGCTATGGGCGCCACCCGTACCAACCGGACCTTGGCCAACGAGACGTTCGAGATGCTGGGTGAGCTGTCGACGAAACGGTGGATGCGCGACCACCCGGCCGGCATCGGCTACGGCCAGCCGTTGACGACCCCGCAGATGCGCCGAGCCCGCACCCGCTCAGCCAACCTGCGGGCGCAGGCCAACCAGGGGATCAACTACGCCACGATGCAGGCCCAGCGGGGCGCCGAGGCCAGCCAGACCAAGGAACTACGCGACCTGGATCTGCTCACCGACGAAGGCGAGCTGCGATCACCGGTGCCGTTGGAGGAGCTGGAGGCGTACAGCAAGCAGGGCGTCCGCCTCGATCCCCGCATCCAGAAGTTCCGCGAGATCACCGAGATGCTCGCGGGAGGCCAGAACGGCGAATGGCAGGAGGTACCGTTTGTGCTGCCGGAGGGTGGTGCCGGCAGATACCGGCCGCCCGTCGAAGGCGGTGAAGGTGGCTTCTTCCGCCCTGAGCCCGGCGTCGAAGGCGCCAACGTACTTCAAGCTCTGGGCCGGCTCGGGGGTCGAGTCGGCAACATCCGACTCCCCCAGCTCCAGCTCCCCGGTGCTGGTCCGTCACCCGGCGAACTCACTCGTCAGACCGCGGGGCCATCATCGGTGCAGGACGTGGTGCGCACCGGCTCGATGGCGATGGACTTCCCGGTCCAAGAGGCGGTCGGCCAGTTCCGCAACGCCTACGGCTGGGCGCACGGCAAGGATGTGTCCTGGGCCGAGCCCCAATCAGACTTCCTGATCCAGATGCAGACCGGCAAAGAGGCCGGCAACGGGTTCCTGGTCGACCTCGAATCCGAGGTGGCAAAGGAACGCCGTCGCCGTGAGGCCGAACGAGGTCAGATCCACGGCCACAACATCTCGGTGGGCCGCTGGGTGGCCGACGCGCTGCCATTCGCCCCCGACACCAAGCCGTGGATGCTCATGTCGGGCATCGTCGACCTCGGCGTCCAGACCGCCGATCCGACCGCCGCCGCCCTCGGGGCGGCAGGCAAAGCCGGCCGGGCGCGTGATCTGTTCGCCAATCCCGAGCTGTACGAGAAAGCGGGCCTGTACGCCGGGCTACGGCGCACGTTTGCCGGCCCTGACGTGGCCAAGGCCCTCAACTCGGACCGGGGCGCGCGTGCCGTCTCCTGGCTGACCGAACACACCGATCCCTACGAAATCTGGGCGGGCCTGAACCGCAAGGTCAACAACGACGTGGCAGTTCGGCTCGCCGACACCCGCAGTGCCGCCGACACCCGGCGCATCCTTGAGACCGAGCTGGGTAAGGGCGGGCTCCGGGCGCCCTCGACGTTCTACGGCGCTGGCATCGACCCCTTGACCGGCCAAGGTCTGTTGCACGGAACCCCAGTGAAGCGACCCAAGGTGATGCCGATACGGGGGCCGATCGAGGCCGACGACGGTGACTTGATCGGCCGTGAGATCGAAGCCTTCCTCCACAACGCCGGTGGCACTGACGAAGAGATCGCCAAGCATGTCGGCGGCGTCATGCGCGCGGGCAAGTCCCGCGAGCGCCTCAACGCCTCGATCCGCGACGCGTTGCGGGCTACTGACGGCATCCTCGCCCGAGGTGGGATCGACGATCCCGTGCTCCGCTCCGAGCTGACCCGTCTCCATGCCTCGGCCACCGAGGAGGGCTCGAAGACGTGGATCGACCTGACGACCGCCCAGCGTCAGACCGACGACATCATCAACGTGGGCGGCGATGCCGTCGAGGATCTGCCGGTGCGGCTCTACAACGAGTACGCCCCCAAGTATCTGAAGCTGCCCGACGCTCGCCGCATCCGCCGGCTCGTGTCCGATCACGAGCGAACCATGATGCTCGTCGCCAAGCAGTCAGGCGAAGCTAAGGGCGAGCTGCGCTGGCCGATCGCTGCGCTCGAAGCCATCCAGAACGAGATCTGGAAGCCGGTCATGCTCGCCACTCGCATCGCCTGGCCGATCCGGGTGATCGGCGAAGAGCAAGTCCGCATGGCGGTGGCCGGCTACGACTCGATGTTCAATCACCCGGTCTCGTTCCTGGCTGGGGCCATCGGCAAGAAGAAGGGCGAAGGCATCGCCGACAACTTCCTGCGCGAGGCCGCCTCGCAGACCGGGGCGATCACCAGGGCTCATGGCCACTGGATCGAGCGGGCGGTGGCGAACGGCCGTCGCAAGACCTACACGAAGGGACCGCACGAGGCGCGCGCCTACCGACGGGCGTTGGCTTCGGAGACCGCCCGGCTCGCCAACGACCCGATCGCCTCCGAGGTCGCCAAGGCCGAGTCGCTCGACGACGTGAAGGAATGGTTCAAGCGCGGTGCCGGCCAGAAGTTCCACGGCGATCTGGTCAAGGAAGACCCCCGTAGGTTCGGCACCCCCGAACAGGCCGACGCCTACATCGAAGGGGTGGAGCGACGCATCCGCCAGCAGACTGGCGGCCACGAAGACATGCTCGAAGCGGTGCGGACCGGCAAGTTCCGGGGCTCCAGCATCATCGACGAGCAAGGCAACCTCGACAAGGACGTGCTCAAGGGGATCGACGAGATCATCCCCGAGTACGGCCCCGCCAAGATCGTCGGCGACGAGTGGCACTCACTGCGCGACACCCAGGATCTCAAGGGGCTCGTCCAGTCGTGGGACCGGACCGTCGACAAGGCTTTCGGCTGGCTGATGACCTACGAGACCAACTGGCTGTCCCGGGTGCCCACCTTCTCCCAGTCCTACTGGCAGGAAGCCGAGCGGCTCCTCCCTCACGCCGACGAGGCGGCCAAGCAGCGGGCGATCGCCACCGCCGAACGGTGGATCGCCGGGCCGGACCGACGGGCGACCGTCAACCGGCTGAAGAAGATCACCCCGGCGTCCGGCCCCGACGCCGCCGACTACAAGGCCGTCGACTTCCTGGCCAAAGGCCACGGACTCGACCGAACCAAGGAGCTGCTCTACGACCTGTCCCGCCGGGGCCGGACGATGGATGCCCTGCGGGTCATCTTTCCGTTCGGCGAAGCCTGGTCCGAGGTCATCACCCGCTGGTTCGGCTCGGGCCGCGCCGGGCAACCGCTCGGTCTGGTGTGGAAGAACCCGAAGACGATCCGCCGCTTCCAGCAGCTCATGCAGGGCGCCCGAGGCGAAGAGTTCGGCGAGTTCGCAGGCACCCCGATGGGCGTCGACCCCGAGACCGGCAAGCCGACCGGGACCGGCTTCTTCTTCCCCAACCAGTACGGCGAAGAGATATTCGCATGGCCCGGCACCGACATCCTCACCGACAAGCTGCTCGACGTGCCGATCCCGTTGACCGGCCGGGTGCAAGGTCTGTCGATGTTCGGGACGGTGATGCCCGGCCTCGGCCCCGTCGTGCAGATGCCGGTCGGCTGGTTCCTCCAGACCAAGCCGGGACCGCAGGCGTTCAAGGAGATGCTCAACGACGTGCTCCAGTGGAAGCCACCCGTCGTGGGTGGGTTCACGGGCACGGTGCGAGAACAAATCCTGCCGTTCGGGTCGGTGGGCGCCGAGGACCAGTCGCAAATCTTCTCAGCGTGGTCCTACGTGCCGCCCTACATGAAGTCGCTCGGCCAGTTCGTGACCAACGGTGACGTGAACGGCAAGCAGTGGAACCAGTCGGTCATGGAAGTCATGGCCGCCAAGAAGGCCGAGGGCGGTTACGGCGATTCGGTCGAGGAAACCAACCGGCTCGTCGATGACTCCCGCAAGTCGGCCCGCTGGTTCTACCTCATCAAGGGACTCGCGGGTGGGGTGGCTCCGGCGGCCCCCGACGGTGAGTGGATGCTGGAGACCAAGAACGGCCAGGCCCTTCGGGCGTCGGCACTGGCCGAGGTGCTCCAGACGATGCGCGAAGACGACTTCGACACCGCTGACCAACGCTTCATGGAGCTGTACGGGCCGGACGTGATGACGGTTCTATCGACCCCGATGACGACCTCGACGATCTACTCGGTGCCGACCACCAGTGAGGGTGTCGCCTGGGTGATGGCGAACCCGGGAATCGAAGACAAGTTGCCCAACGTTTACGGCTTCTTCGCACCCGAGGGCGGCGAAGAGGACTTCACGATCTACAACGACTACTTCCGCAAGGGTGAGGCGATCCGGCTGTCCCCCGAGAACTGGGGTCGAATGCTCAACCACACCAAGGGCAACGTCGCCTACCGCCAGTACGTCGAGGAGGTAGGCGACCAGGAGAACACCAAGGTCGGCAAGGCGTACCTGAAGATGCGCCGCGAGGAGCTGTGGGACCAGTACCCGGGGTGGCGCGACGAGCGGGGCAAGCTCAACAAGGCTCCCGACCGCACGTTCATCGACGAGGCATACCGGGCGCTCGACATCCCTGCGATCCGCCGCACCGACGCCGGCCAAGGGCTAGCGAAGTACTTGGAGGCCCGGGACGAAGTGGCCGCCTTCGCCGAGCGCGAAGGGTACGCCTGGCCCGGCACGTCGCAGGCGATGCTCCCTGGTCGCTTATACCTCGACGAACGGGCTCGCGACATCATCGACGAGCACCCGCAGTTCAAGAAGCTCTACGACTACATCCTGTCGCGCGAGACCGAGGAGTTGGAGGAGGTGGCCGGTGCCCAGGGAGAGGGATGACTTCGTTAGCCGAGTCGGCAACGTCTTCGGCGGCAGCAAGGTCACGAGCGGCGGCGGTGGGGCCTCGACGTTCGAGCAGTTCGTGCAGCAGTTCGGCGGCGGTGAAGAAGACGGCGGCACTACCGACCGCCGAGCGGCCCGCCCCTACGGTGGTGAACGGCTGCCGAAGGTACCGCTGGCCTCCTACGCCCACGGCTACTCCTACGCCCAGGGCCGCTATCCGGGCGGGGTGCCCCGCTACTTCGACGGTGCCGACATGCTCCCCGCCGGGCTGCCACCCCACAACATCGCCGCCCTCCAGCGGATGATGGTCGACTCCGGCCTGCTCAAGAACCCCCGCTATGGGTTCTGGGACGAGGAATCCCAGGATGCCTACCGCCAAGCCCTGCACGAATCGAACCAGAAAGGCACCGACGTGCAGACGCTGCTCGCCACCTACAGCGAAGTAGCCGCCGCCGCTGAAGCCGAAGCCCGTGGTCCGTTCGTGGCCCCGGCCCTGGAGATCAAGACCCACAACCCGAAGGATCTCGACGCGGTGTTCCGCAAGTCGGTCATCGAGCTGCTCGGTGAAGGCTGGTCGCAGGCCGACATCGAGCGGGCGCGTAACGCCTACATCGCCGAAGAGACCCGCATCCAGACCGACGCCCAGATGCAGCAGATCGAACGGTTGCGCCAGGAGTACGAGTACAAGGGCGGTGGTCCGGCGCCGACGATCGACAAGACCACCGAAGTCGTCATCCGTGACCCCAACCTCTACATCGAGGACGAAGCCAAGCGCCGCGACCCCGCTGGCTACCAGGCCACCCAGATCGCCGAAGACTTCGCCCCGGCGTTCTTCCAGGCACTCCAGGGTTACGGAGGCGGACGCTGATGGGCGGGCTCGACGGCGTCGCCCCGGCACTGGCGGGCGCCTTCCTGCGGATGCAGGCCGCAGCCTCTCAGGCCGGCTACAGCATCGGGGTCGGCTCAGGCTACCGCGACTCGGCATCGCAAGCCCGGCTCCGTAGAGAGCACTGCTGCAATGACCCCAACAGCTCCAAGTGCGGCTGCGGACCGCCGACTGCCCCTGTCGGCCGCTCCAACCACCAACATGGTCTCGCCATCGACGTAGCAGCTACACCCGCCGCCAAGCGCTGGCTTGGTCAGAACGCCTCCAAGTTCGGGCTCCATCTCCCCGTGAGCGGCGAGGACTGGCACATCGAGCTGATGGGCTCCGACGGTGCCTGGCATGGCCAGGGCGCCCAGCAGATGGGGGCTGTCGGTCTCGACCTCAACTGGCTCGGCCAGGCCCAGTCCCCCGAGGAAGCCCAGGACCAGAAGGTCGCGAGCATCATGGACGCGATCACGGGTGCTCAGCGCGAAGAGCTGATGGCCACGCCGGAGGCGAACGTGCTGGCCACCCCTGTGTCGCCGGAGTTGGCTGCTCCCACTGCCCCCCAGTTGGGCTCTCCGGGCTCACCAGGCGAGGCACAGCAGACGATCCGCATGGAGACCTCCACCATCCCTGGCGCCCCCGGGGCGCCTGCGGCTGGCGGCCAATGGCAGGGCAAGGTGCCACCGCCCGGCTACGTGCCGCCCGGTGAAGGTGTCGGCCGTTGGCGCCCCATCATGGAAGCGGCGCTGCGCTACGCGGGCATCAACCCGACCCCCGAGCTGGTCAACCTGGGCTTACGGCGTATGGGTCAGGAGTCCTCGGGTAACCCGACGGCGGTCAACAACTGGGACATCAATGCCAAGCGTGGCGACCCCTCCAAGGGGCTCATGCAGAACATCGGTTCCGCTTTCCCTGAACGCGCGCGCGAGCTTACGAACAGGGGGATCTTCGACGGATTCGCGAACATCGTCGCCTCGATCCGCTACACGGTCGGGCGGTACGGCAGCCTCCAGAAGGGTTGGGGTCGCTCAGGCGGATACTAGATATGGCCACTCTCCAAGAACGCGTAGCCGAGCGGTACCCCGACCTTCTACCGCTGCTCAACCATCCCCAGGTCGGGCCTCTGCTCCGGCAGGCAGTCGACCTCAACAACCCGATCTCCGAAGGTTCGTTCATGTCGAAGCTGCGGGCCACCTCGTGGTTCCGCGGCCAGTCGGCGTCGGCCCGCAACTGGTGGATCACCTCTGCTATGGACCCCGGGGAGGCAGCCCAGCAGCGCCGCCTCGGGCAGGAGTCGATCGTCGCCCGGATGCGCCAACTGGGCGTCGTCGGCACCCAAGCCGAGATCCGAACGATCCGCGAACAGATGCTCCGGCAGGGCCTCACCCCCGACGACTTCTGGGTCACGAACGCCATCATGAAGCTGACGGCGAAAGGTGGCCGGGCCGACATTGGTGCTTGGACGACGACCGCCACTCAACTGCGGGCAATCGCCGAAGGCGACTACTTCAAGGTCCTTCCCCCCGAGACGACTCGCAAGTGGACCGGGTGGATCATCACTGGCCAGCGCAGCGTCGAAGACTTCCAGGCCGCGATCAACATAGAAGCCACGAAGCGGTTCCCGCACATGGCCGAGCAACTCAAGACCGGGATGACCGTCCGCGACGTGGTAGCACCCTGGGTGGAGATTTACGCCAACGAGTTCGACACGACCCCCGACGCGATCATGGCCTCGATGCGTAAGCACGCGGGTACTCCGTCTCGGCAACTGCTCGGCATCAAGGACCCGAAGACCGGCCAGACCAGGATGCCCACCGAGCCCGAAGCCGTGAGGATCGCGCGCAGCCAACCACAGTGGGCAGAGACCACTAACGGTAAGCAGATGCAGAACGAGTGGGGGTCGACCATCCTTCGAGCCTTCGGAAAGCGGGTCTGATGGCTTACACGCTCCCGACCGTCAAGGCGTTGCTGGACCGTTACGGGCTGGGGTCGCTCGCCGAATGGGCGACCGGAGTCATCATCGACGACATGAGCGAGGACGAGTTCCAGAACCTCCTCTACGACCGGCCCGAGTTCAAGGCCGCGTTCCCCGAGATCGAAGGCCGCCAGCAACGGGCCAAGCAGCTCGGCATCTCGATGACGCCGATCTCGCCGGAGGATGTCATCTCCTACCGGTCGGGCTACCGGCAACTGCTGCGCTCCTACAGCGTCCCGCCCAACCTGTGGGACTCGAACGCTGACATCGCCGAGCAGATCATCGGGGACAAGTCGCTCGACGAGATCAACGCCGGTCTGGAGCTGGTGTCGAAGCGGGTGCATCTAGCGGCCCCCGAGGTGCGATCCATGTTCGACGAGCTGACCGGCAACAACGGCGACACGGCACTCTTCTTGATGTTCCTCAACCCGACCCAAGCCCCAGCCGCCCTGGAGGAGATGGTCGAGCAAGCGGAGATCGGTGGGGCTGCCCGCCGCTTCGGCTTCAACCCGACGCGTGACCGCATCGAGCAGTTGGCGCTCTACAACATCGACTACGGGCAGGCGACCGAAGGCTTTGCCCAGCTCGACGAGGTGCGGGGTCTGTTCGACGAGTCGCTGTTCGAGAACGTCGACTACAGCGCCGAAGAAGAGGGCGCCTCCGCGGTGTTCGGCGTCGGTGGTGGGGCGGCCGAGAAGCTCAAGCAGCGGGCCGAGACCCGTACCGCCCAGACCGCGGGCGGCAGCGGTGGTCTCCAGGAAGAGCGCGGCGCCACCTCACTCGGTGGGGCGGGACGCAGGTAGTAACGTCAAATTGACCCAGGGAGGTCAGATGGCATCCAAGGCAATGATCGGCAAGACGAAGGCCAAGAGCCCGAAGGCGGCCAACTCGACGGCCCCCAACGTTCACCCGGATGGCCAGTCTGGCTCCGGGGTACGGGTGACACCGGGTGCCGGCGGCGCCGGTCGTATCGGCCCCGACCACTGCACCTCGACGGGGGGTGCGGCCAACGTCACAGAAGGGGCCTACGGGCATGGCTGAGAGCAAGACGACAGCACAAGAGAAGACCGCCGCCGTCAAGGACCGCCAAGAGGCATCCGCCAAGCGGCAGGCCGACGAGCAGGACAAGGCCGCGAAGCTGGGCAAATCGGTCGATTCGGGCAAGGTCACCGTCGTGCTGCGCGACGAGTCTGACCAGACCGCGTACGACGTGAAGCAGTTGGTCGCCGAACTGGGTGGGACCACCAAGTCCGAAGCCAAGGGCAAGCTCACGGTGGAGCTGCCCGATGAGTCGGAACGAGGCACCGGCGCTCACCGGCAGAAGGTCGTCGCCGGGCTCGCCGCGTCTCCGCTGGTGGAAGAAGTCGAGTGATGCCCCGAGGCACAAAGAAGCATGGAGGGTACTGATGACCACCCGCAGGGCAGTCGAGGCGTCCTCTGAGCGGTCTGTCGGCGATGGGATCATCGACACCCGAGATCAGCCCACTTCGGTAGGCCGAGGGACCAGGGAAGACGGCAGCGGATCTACGACGCCGCACAACCGGGCGGCTCGTGCCGGCGAGGGGCCGGTGCCTGACCGACAGTTGAACATCCGGACCAGATAGGGGCGCCGACGCGTGGCGGACGACATTCTCTACTCCGAGGGCAGGCTCATTACTCGGAGGAGTCCTCCTGTCGGGGGTCTGCTGCTGCCCCACCCGCTGCTGTTCTGGCAGCATCCGACCGCGGTCACGGTCCCCAACAACGCGTGGACGCCGTTCCCGTTCAACACGATCCGGTCACAGACAGGCACATGGTCTACCTACACGGCCGCGTCGACCACGATCGCTGCTGGCTCTGACGCCCAGGCGCTACCGCAGGGCACGATCAACGTCGCCTCGAACGTCGCCTTTTCGTCGACGGGCTATCTAGTCATCACGATCGGCGGCACTGACCGCATCGTGCGCTACACCGGCAAGTCCGGCACCACCCAATTCACCGGCTGCACGCTGGGTGTGGGCACCATGGGCACCGGCAACCCGGTGGCCCAGGCTCAGGTAACGTTCAATCCGATCACGAACTCGGTGGCCGCGGCAGTCGCCGAGGTGGCATGGGCGAGCAACGCGACCGGACTGCGAGGCATCCGGTTCCGCTTCATGGACGGCACCTTCAACTTTCCGGGTGGCACGGTAGTCATCCCCGCGGTGGCAGCCACCGACCCCCTACTCCACACTCAGAGCTTCGAGCAGCCCGCGACACTGCCGGCGGCAGTGCCGAGTACGCCGCTGACCGGGACCGTTGTCGAGGTCTACCAGTCTTCGGGCGGCAACCTCGACGTGCCCTTCACCAATGACCTTGCCCAGCCCCGGCTAGTGGCGATAAACGGCGGCTCATTCACAGGGACCTCGTACTGACTCGGCAGCCGACCTTCACCGACGCAGCCGGTAAGCCCTGGACGATGACCGCGCCCGCCATCATCGGCGTGGCCTGATTCCCGCTCCTGACACGGCAGCGGGCTATCATGCGCGCTCATGGAGTTCGGCCCTATTCGGCCCTTGCGATCACAAGGCGTGCTGTCTGGGTGTGCTGGGCAACATCTTCCCGAAGGGCGTCGCCAGCCCTGAGGAGTAGCAGCCCTCCGCTATGACCGGCGGCGGGCGATGGCAGATGGGTCAACACCTACCCATCACCCTCGGATGGGCAGAGCCGGACAGAGGAGAACTCAGTGTCAGACCAGAGCCAGGAGGCTCAGGAAGAGCCTCGGCCTGACTCCGACCGCCTAGATCAAGTGCGGGCCTGGGGTGAGCGCAACGAGAAGCGAGCCAAGGAAGCCGAAGAGCGGATCATCGAGCTTCGGCAGACGATCGCAACCTCCGCGATTCGTGCAGCGGGCGCACCGCCCGACTCATGGACCGAGAAGGTCGTGATGGCCGCCGTCGAGCGCGACAGCATCTCCGATCCCGACGACATCGCCGCGTTGGTCAGAGTCGTCCAAGCCGAGAACCGAGGAGCATGATGCCCCCCATCGACCTGAGCAAGTTGCGTGAAGACGCCCAGAAACTCGCGGCACCACCGCGTACGCCTGCACCGGGCGAAGTCCTGGAAGACCCCGCCGCCGACCAGCGGCGCCAACTCCAGGATGCCCGAGGGGCTTTGCACGCTGAGACATTTGCTCCTGGCCAGGAACCGGTAGCCGATCCCATCGACCAAGCCCTCCATGCTGGTGCCCAGTTTCCGCGTGGTTCCGACCAGGCGATGCAGGCGTACCTCGGTCCCATCCTTGAGGCCGCCCATGCAGGAGATCCTCGGGTTGCAGCCACCGGTGTCGTCGACAGCGACATCAACAGGCAGTGGTCCGAGGCGGCACACGCTCGTCAGATCGCCAACCGGAACGAGTCAGGCGCCGCCCACCGATGATCCACCCTCCCGACTGCGATTGTGATGCCTACGCCTGCGTGCTCCGACGCAAAGGCATCGGGTTCAGCTACGACGCCACACCCACACATCGGGCTCGGCGGCCGTGGCGCCCGAAGGTCAACTGCTCGTGGGAGGCAGGGATCGCCGGTGAGCACCGACCTGGCGGCTTCTTCTCACCCTTCCGGGGTGAGGACAGCCTGCGGCCGATCCACCTGAAGGAAGCGGCCGAACGTCGACGCGAGTTCTCTGAAGTCAGGCGACGCCAGATCCAAGGGCCTGCTCTTCAGGAGTAACCCCTCATGCCTACAGGTATGGCCAGCACCTATGACCTCACGGTCGGGGTGGTGGTCAACATGGACGAGGCCATCTACATGCTCTCGCCTGTCGACACTCCGCTGTTGACCGGCCTCGGGGCGGATGGCCTCACGATCATCGGATCTGATCCGGTCGACGAGCGCCAGTTCTCGTGGATGGACGACACGATCCTCACGCCCCGTTCGGCGCTCGCCGCCATCTTGGTGACCGCCGGCACGACTGCCCAGGTGACGACAGGTCAAGGCACTCGATTCTCGACGGGCGACCTGCTCACCTTCGAGATCGACGGCAACACCACCGAAGTGGCCAGGGTCACCGGCTACACGACCGACGTGCTCACGATCACCCGAGCATGGGCGGGCACTGCCCAGCAGTACGCCACCGCCTCGCTCGTCGTCAGCGTCGGTTCGGCACTGCCCGAGGGCTCGAACCCCGAGGCGGCACGCACTGTCGACCGGGTGGAGAACACCAACGTCACGCAAATCTTCGGCCCCACCAAGGTCGATCTGTCCCGCACCGAACAGCAGGTGCGGAAGTACGGCGTCGGCAACGAGTTCTCGCACCAGCTCGCCGGACGCATGAAGGAGAACGCCATCGCTCGTGAGCAGGCGTTCCTCTACGGCGCGCGCGTCGACTCGACCACGCTGGAAGCTCGGAGCACGGGCGGCCTGCGGTTCTACATCACGACGAACCGCAACGCCACGGCTACCCAGCTCACGGCAGCCAACATCCAGACGGCCCAGCTCACCGGCTACAACCAGGGCGGCTTCGCTGATGTGGTGATGGCCAACCCGGTGGCGTTCGCCGACCTCAACGACCTGGCCAACACCACGGTCGTGCGCGAGACGGTCGACGACCCGATGCGTGGTCGCACTCGGGTGTCCTGGGTCGACACCGAGTTCGGCTCGTCGCTCATGGCCCGTAACCGCTGGATGCTTCCCAACGACGCCTTCGGCTTCAGTCGGGAGCAGGTCATCCGTCGCGTGCTCCAGCCGCTCATCTACGAGCGTCTGGCCAAGACGGGCGACAGCGACCAGGGCCAGATCGTGTGCGAGGAGGGCCTGGAGGTCAAGGGCGAGGAACACGCCTACGCCTTCACCCTGCTCGGCTACACGGGCTCCAACTAGATGTCGGTCGGCTCCCCGGACGGCGATTCCACCACCGGCTCCGGGGAGCCGGCGACTCCCGAAAGGACCGACATGGCGTCCTCCCCTGGCGTATGCCTGGCCTGGATCGACGGCGGCACCACATCGGGCTGGTTCACGTGGTCGCTGGCGCAGCTCGTCACGCTCGACTCGCGGCTCAACCAACACGTCACCGGCCCGCAAGGGGACATGATCCACATCCAGTCGTCCCCCCGTATCCACGAGGCCCGCAATCAGGTCGTCGACCAGTTCGCCCAGTTGGACCAGCAGCCCGAGTGGCTACTGATGCTCGACTCGGATATGACCTTCGAGCCCGACCTGCTCGAACGGATGATGGCCTACGCCCACCCGGAGCGGGTCCCGATCCTCGGAGGTCTGTGCTTCGGCGGCGGTCGGGTCAACGATCCCTTCCCGACGATCTACCGCCTCACCCAGGAAGGCAACTACGCCTCGCTGGACAAGGTGCACGACTACCCCCGCGACGCGCTGGTCAAGGTGGGCGCCACCGGTGCCGCCTGCCTGCTGGTACACCGCCAGGTGTACGCGGCGATGCACAAGGCGTTCGGCACCCTGGCCGACGGCCGTATGAACCCGTCACCGTGGTTCGCCGAGGGCGTCTTCGGGGCCAACGGCGAGAGCTGGGGCGAAGACACCGCCTTCTGCCTGCGCGCCCATGCCCTGAGCATCCCGGTCCACGTGCACACCGGCATCAAGCTCGGGCACGTGAAGGACCAGATCATCGACGAGCAGTTCTACGACGCCCGTCGCGCTGTCGTAGCGGAGGACAATCTCCGGAAAAGCGCTTCAAGCGAGACGCCAGCAGTGAACGGTAACGGCAGCCGAGCCGAACGTCGCCGCAAGGCGCGTGTCCTAGCTAAGGAGCAGACATGAGCAACTTCACACTCGCCGTCAGCCTGACATCCGCATCCAGCCCTACCCAGGTCGCCGATGCCGAGAACCGGGATCGGATGGTCCACGTTCGCGTGGTTGGCGCTACCGACACCACCGTTGGGATCGGGTTCACCTCGGGAGAAGTCGACGCGGCTTCCAAGGGCTTGCGTCTCTATGGCGGCGCCAATGCTGGTGGCTTCGCAAGCACGGTCTCCTTCCTCTTGCCGGAAGACACCGAGTTGTGGGTCGGCCCCACCTCCAACTCGGGCGTGATAGCCAGCTTCTTGGTAGTGGAGACCCGATAAATGAAGATGAACCTGGGCTGCGGGCGCGACATCAAGGAGGGGTGGGTCAACGTCGACCTCATCTCCGGTGATGGCGTGGACGTAGTGCTGGACCTCGATCAGCCCAAGCCTTTCGAGTTAGCCGACGAGAACACCGTCGATGTGTTTCTGGTGTCGCATCTGATCGAGCACTTACAGCATCCGTTGCCACTGGCCGAGGCTATGTGGCGGGCCGCGAAGCCCGATGCTGTGGCGATTTTCCGGTGCCCTCATGGCGCCAGCGATGACGCCGACGAGGATCCCCAGCACGTCCGCCGCATGTTCCCTCACTCGTGGGACTACTTCGGTCAGCCCGCGTACCACCGTGCCGACTACGGCTACCGCGGTGACTGGCGTACGGACGAGGTGAAACTGCGCTGCCGACCCGAGCGCATGGGCGAGACCAACGCGGAGACCTACGAGTTGATCGGCATGGAGCGCAATATCGTGGTGGAGATGCAGGTTCTACTGCGAGCAGTCAAGCCTGCACGGCCACAGACTCCCGACGCTAGCGACTCCATGCACATCGTCATTGAGGCGATCGAATGACCCTCGCCACAACGGTCGATGCTCTGGTGGAGCGGGTCCGGCGTGACTCGCTGCTGGCCAGCCGAGGCCCCGTCTTCACGGTGGGGGCCAGCTACACGGCCGGCGGCACCACGATCACCACCGCCGAGACTTTCACCAACATCGGGCCGGGATCTCTGCTCAGCGTCGAGTACGAGATGATGTACGTGCAGGGCGCTAACTCATCGACCAAGACGATCACGGTCATCCCCGGCTACTTCGGGAGCACCCAGGCCGACCACGCCGCCGGTGTGGTCATGGAAGTCGATGCCCGCTTCCCCAAGGCGGCGCTGCTCGACCATCTCCAGCACGAGATCATGTCGTGGCGCCACGAGCTGTGGCGCGAGGAGGACCTGCCGCTCGACCTCACGGTCTCCGAACGGACCTACGACCTAGTGGGCATCACCGGCGACATCTTCTTCCTGCTCGACGTGCGCCAGCAGCCGACCGGCGGGTCGACCTTCTGGAACTTCTCGTGGACCGGTGACGCCTGGCCGCATCTGAGCGCGCGACTGCTCCGCAACATGCCCATCGCCGATTTCCCCTCCAGCTACGCGCTCCAGCTCCAGCAGAACCCGACCCACTCCAGTGATGCCAGGGTGATGCTCGCTCGACCGCTCGACGCCACCACCCTCATCGGCACTACCGACCTCGACGGCGATGTGGGCGTCAGGATCGACTGGCTGGACATCGCCGAGCTGGGCACCAAGTGGCGCGCTCTCACCTCGGCGGTGATCGGCCGCTCCGACTGGCGCACCAGCAACGTCATCCGTAGTGCCGAAGAGGTGTCGGCACTCGACACCATCCGGGCCGTGTCCACCTTCAAGGAGATGCGCGACGCGCGCTTCGCCAACGCGGCTATGGACCTGAGGGCCAACTTCCCCTTCCGGCAGCAATGACCGACCTCTCCGGCGGCCTCGTCTTTCCAGGCGGCATCTTCTACGAGGACAGCGGTGGCACCGTCTCCTCCGACGTGGTGCCTGCCCAGTTCCCGGTGGCGATCGCCGGCCATCCCTACAACGTCGAATGGTCGCTGTACCGGCTCACCCACCTGCCGATGCGCCGCGCCGCCCAGGACGACCAAGCCGAGCCCGGGGAGCAAGCCCTGGATACCTCGGGCCTGTGGCGCCGCTCCCAGTCGGACTGGTCCTTGGGTGCCGGCCAGCTCTGGCTCGACGAGCAGGAGTCGACCCGGCGGCGTTTCAACTCCAGTCTCGGCATCGACTCGTTCAACGACCGCGAACTGTCTCTGCTGCCCGCCACCGAGGAGAAACGCAGCAGCGCCAACACGAACCAGAGGCTCCTCACTGTCGACACCCGGCTCTACGTGGTCGACGGCACTGCCCTGATCTTCTCGAACGGGACCGGCGCCGAGCAGAACTCCACGTGGACGACCGGCTGGACCACAGCCACCGGCCTGCCGGGCGGCAGCATCTTGGACATCGCGTACTCGGGCAGCCACGTCTACGTGCTTGGGTCTGACAACTCGATCTACCGGGCCACCCCCGGCACCGCCGCCTTCACCCTCTACTACAACCCCGCAGAGGTGGCGATCCGTATCTTTACCGGGCTCGGCCGTCTGTTCTTCGCGTCCGACGCCGGTCAGTCCCTCTTCGAGGTCACTTCCGCGGGCACCGCCGAGACCCTCGTCTTCACGCACCCTGACCCCAACTACGTGCTGTCGTCGCTGATAGGCACGCCGACCGGCGTGTACTTCTCAGGCAACATCGGCACCGGTTTCGGGGAGATCCGTCGCACCGTGGTCAACACGGGCGGCACCGCCTTCGACCCTCCGGTGGTCGCCGCCGAGCTACGCAACGAGACCATCAACGTGCTCCGCACGACCGGCATGAACTGCGTCTTCGGCACCTCGGTCGGGTTCCGCTACGCGCCGCTCAGTGACCAAACCGCGGGCCTGGACTTCGGCCCCGCCATCGAAGTCGGGCCGGTCTACGACATCGTGGTCGAGTCGGCCATCAACAATGACACCGGCAAGCTCGACACCTTCGGCTGGTTCACCTGGGGCGGCATCCACGAGGGCTCCGAGTCGGGGCTCGGGCGTATCCGGCTCAGCCGCTTCACCGAGCCCGGGGTCCCTGCCTACGCCTCCGACATCTTCAGCGCGGCCGGTGGCACACCGATAGCGGTTGCCAGCATCGGGGGCCGCCGCTACTTCGGCATCTCCGCTGACGGCTTCTTCGGTGCCACCTCCAACTTCGTCGCGGAGGGCGAGCTGCGCACCGGGCGCATCCGCTACGGCATCTTGGACAACAAGGTCTACGACGACGTGAAGTGGCGCACGGACCCGCTTACCGGTCAGGTGATCGTCGATGCCGAGTTCGACCTCGGCGCCAGTGCCCACGCCGGTGAGCAGTCGGCCGCCGATTCGGTCACCGGCACCGGCCACCTGGGACCGGTGTTCGCCGAGTGGGGCGAGCTGATCTTCACGCTGCAACGTGGCGGAGTCATCACGCCAGCCCTGTTCATCAACGTGAGCGGCACGGCTACGACCCCCGATCACGCCGACTTCGCGATCACTGACCTCGATGTCGAGATCACGCTTGCCGCCGACAACTGGAACCCGGGCGGTGGAACCACTCAGCTCATCGTCATGCAATCAAGCGTCTTGGCCAACGTGGCCTGGCAGATAGGACTGACACCCGAAGGCCGGATCGTCGTCAGCACCAGCCCAGACGGTTCAGTCGCCAGCACGGTCTCATTCACCACCACCGATCCGGTCACCTTCGACACTGGCAGCGAGCACACCATCCATGTGACTGTCGATGTCAACAACGGGGCCGGTGGCCGCACCTACACCATCGAGACGGACGGCTCTCTCTTCGAGACCTCCAGTCCCGCCGGCACCACGTCGATCTTCAACTCCACCACGGTGGCCAACATCGGAGGGGCTGGTTCGGCGGTTTTCCAGGGCTACGTCTCGCAGATGACCTGGCTAGGAAGTATCGGCGGAGCGGTGATTGCCAACCCCAACTTCGCGATCCAAGAGGTCGCCGACTCCAGCTTCGCTGACACGGCGCCCACCCCTAAGACGTGGACCGTGAACGCGCCGGCCGCCATCGCTCTCGTCAACGAAGGCGAGGCACTGACCCCGCGACTGCACTGGTGGGTCCTCCGAGCCATCCCCGCGGTCGAAGAGACCTTGCAGATCCTGGTCCCGATCCGGCTCCATTACATGGAGCAGACCCCCAACGGTCCAGCCAAGAACGCCAGCTACCTCGATGAACTCGACTTCCTGATGAGCCTCGCCAACACGAAGTCGGTCGTTACGTACCAGCAGGGTCTTACGAGCTATCAGGTGTATGTGAATAACATCGAGGCCAACCCCGAATACTGGAACTCAGGTGACAACTCGCCGGAGGGCATCGTCATGGTCGAGCTTCACACAACCTCGCACCCCTAGGAGACCGCAGTGGTAGTCGTCGATAGGGCCTACAAGGGCGCAGCCGCCGCCACCATCATCAACACGTCGATGACCTCCACGACGCCGGGCATCGGCGGCACGATCACTGTTGCCGATGACTCGGGCTACCCATCCTCGGGCAAGTTCGAGATCACCATCGACCGCGAGGTCCCCGGTGCCCAGGAACACGTCCTCATCAGCTCACGCTCGGGCACCACGTTCACGATCGGCCAGCGTGGCTACGACGATTCAGTAGCCAAGGCCCACACGTCAGGCCAGGCCACCTGTGAGCTGTGGCTGTCGGCCCGCACGGTGCAGCTCCTCGGCGACCACGTGGACGACGTGGAGTCCGATCCTCACTCGGGCAAGCTGCTCAACAACGCGCGCCACGACCTCGAAGCTCGCCATACGTTCGGCGCTGCGCTCGGTACACCGGTAACACCGACCGACATCGCCACCGCAGGCGCGGCCGGCACCGGCAACAACCCGGCCAGGGAAGACCACACCCACAAGCTCGGCACCGGCGCGATCAACAGCGCCGGCATGTTCGCCTCGGGGGTGGTCGACGCTGCTGCCATCGCCACCGATGCGGTCGGCACACCCGAGATCGCCGCTAACGCCGTGGGCGCATCGGAGCTGGCCGACAACGCTGTCGACATCCTCGCCATCATCGCCGCAGCCCGAGACATCCTGTGCCCGCCCGGCATAATCGTCGCCTACGGCGATGACACTCCTGCCCCCACCGGCTGGCTGCTCTGCAACGGCACCGCCGTGTCCCGCACCACGTTCGCCACCCTGTTCGGCATCATCGGCACCACCTATGGGGTCGGCGACGGATCGACGACGTTCAACGTTCCCGACCTGCGTGGACGTTTCCCGCTGGGCAAGGCCACCGCCGGCACCGGATCGACGATGGGTGGCACAGGTGGTTCGCTCGACCACACCCACGCGCTGGATACGTCGTCGTCGGGTGCTCAGCTCACAGGGGTCGCCGGGTCGACCAACAACTGGTACATGATCCGCAAGACGGTCGCCGGCTGGAACTCGAACCAACGAGGCGACATGGGGGGCTTCGGCGGAAACGTGACGGCGCAGACGACCGGCGCCCAACTGGTCGGCGACAGCGACACCGCCAACCCGGCATTCCAAGTAGTCATGTACATCATCCGAACGGGGAACACCTCATGACCGATCTCGATCCCGATGACGATGGCCAGCTCGATGGCTGCGACGTTGACATGACGGTCGAGGATCAGCTCACCGAAGACGGCGAGCAGACCGACGCACTAGTCATGTTCGCCGACGTGTGGGATGACCCCACTGCTGTCGAGTACCGGCGCCGCGAGTTGACCGCATGGGCGGCTGCCCTGCATAGCCCACCCGACGATCTGCCGACGACTGGGGCTCCCGATGCATGACACAGGACTAGCCGACCGTATCCGCGCCAAGGGCGTCAGGGTCGTGGAGATCGCTGGCTGGCAGACCCGCGGCAATGGTTCCGGCTTTCAGCCTCGGGGCGCCATCCATCACCACACGGCCGGCTCGTCACGCGGCGCCACCCCGTCTCTGAACACGAACATCTATGGCCGTCCCGACGTACCCGGCCCGCTCGCCCAGGTCATGCAGTCCCGTGAGCCAGGCGCGCTCGACAAGGCGTACGTGATTGCTGCCGGCAAGTGCAACCACGGCGGCGTCGGCCACTGGAACAACCCGGCGACCGGGGAACTCATCAACTCGAACTACGAGTCGGAGGGCCTGGAGGTCGAGCACACTGGCACCGGCGCGGTCGATCCGGCCCGTCACGAGATCTCGTGTCGCATCCTCGCGGCGATGCTCGAAGCCCCCGGCTCGTCCCGTGACTGGCGGATGTGCTGCGAGCACTACGAATACGCCGACCCGGACGGCCGTAAAGTCGACTTCCGGGAGCTGAATCCACCATTTGCTAACCGGGCCGCTGGGATACGTGCCCGAGTCGGCTACTGGATCGGCCGCACTATCACCACCCCACCGCCTGTTCCCATCATGGAGGAGCTACCAGAGATGTTCTTGTACAAGGGGCCTGGCCCCGCGTTCTTCTTCTGCCACGCCGGCAAGTCGGTCGGCATCAACGAAGCCTCCGACCTTGCCACGTTCACCGATGCTGACGTGCCTGTCCTCCGTCTCGACGACGACACGTTCGCCAAGTTCCGGGCCGCTTTCCCGGGCTCGTGATCTGCCCGCTCTGTAGCCACAGAGTCGACACCCACCAGGATCGCATCGCCATCCACGGCGACTGTCCGGGTGGCTTCGCGCGCTACGACCTGGCCGAGACCAAGCTGGAGTCCCGCTACACGGAGCCCCGCCCCGACTGCCCGCACCCCGAGCGGTGGCACTCCGACGACTGGGACTCCACCGAGCACGAGGTCACCGCGTTGGTGGCCGCGTTCGTCGGTGCGCTCCGGCCCGAGCTGGTGCTGGAGACCGGCACCGCCTTCGGCCAGACCGCCTACGCGATTGGTGCCGTGCTGGCCGAAGCTGGGGTCGGCCGGCTCGTCACCATCGAGCCCGTAGAAGACCGGATCCACATCGCTCGCAAGCGATGCAAGGGACTGCCCGTCGAGGTGCTCGAAGCCTCGTCGCTCGATGTCCATCTTGAGGTGGAGGAGCAGATCGGCTTCGCCTGGTTCGACAGCCTGCTCCCCCTGCGAGCGCCAGAGTTCCGCCACTTCTACCCGGCAATGGCACCGGGCGCGTTCGTCGGCTTCCACGACACATCACCCCACCACGGCCAGCAGCTCTGGGCTGACATCCTTCGCTTGGAGGACGAGGGACTACTGCTGCCGGTCCGCCTGCGTACCCCTCGTGGCGTCGTCATCGGCGAAGTGAGCGGGAAGTAAACTGATGGCGCAGAAGTCCCTTGGACGGGGAGGAGTGTGGCGGGCATGGCGGGCGACAATCCGGGGGCGGGCGTCGATGCGGAAGGCCGGGCGGTACTCGACCCGACGAAGAACGTCCTCGATCTCGTCAACGCCGCGATCAAACGCCAAGACGACCTCCGCATCACCGAGTTCCAACGCCAAGACCAACTCCGCATCGCCGAGTCCCGGCATCTGCGGGAGATCGCCGGGCTCCGCGCCGAATACCAGGCCGAGATACGTGAAAGCGAAAAGGACCGAATCAACGCGATCCGAGAGGTTGACGTTCAAGCCGTCCAACGGGCCGCCGAGGTCCAGGCGACCCAGGCGTCAGCATTGGCAGCGCAGGTTGTCGCCACAGCAGACGCCTTCCGGGTGTCGCTGGCGGCGGCGCTTGAGCCGTTGCAGAAGGACATCGCTGAGCTTCGCAAGTCGCAGTACGAACTCGCAGGGCAACGGGCGCAGGTCGGCGAGTCACGGCTCAACGTCGGCGCCATCGTGGGCGGTATCAGCCTGCTCGTCGCCATCGTCAGTGTGGTGGTCGTCATCCTGGTGGCCACCGGTTGATAGCTGGAGGAATCCATGAACGTGTACGAGAGTGCCAAGGCGCTCGTAGCCGCCGCCGTGTCCGCCGTGTTCGGCGTCATAGCGGTTGTGCAGGTCGCTGTCGCCGACAAGGCGATCTCGCTCGACGAGGCCAACGGCATTTGGCTTGCCGTGACCCTCGCCGCGGGAGCCATCGCCACGGCTTACGGCGTCTGGCGGACCCGCAACAAGCCAGCGGGCGGTGCCTGATGCACGTCTTCACCCTCATCCTGTGGATCGTGTCGCTGGTCCTGTTGGCGCTCGCCGCCCTGGCCCCGCGACCGTTCACCTACGCCAACACTCTGCCGGCCGGGGTGTTCTTCTTCGACCTATGGATCGGACTTCAGTTCCTCATCGAGGTCGCTGACCCGATCACGTTCTAGTCATGCTCTGGACGATCTTCATCGTGGTGGTCATCGTGGCGATTGTCTTCTGGGCCTTCGGGCGTCGCCGCTAGCCAGCACGCGTGTAACCGAGTCGGTCACCGATAGGCCGGCACGCAACCCTTCGACCACCTCGGTGTGCAGTTCTGTGGAGCTGATGCCGAGGTGGTCGGCCGCCTGGCGCTCGATGTCCAGCAGCCGAGCAGTGACGGCCTCGCCGGAATGGGCGGTCGCGCGATAGCGGCGGTCCCTGAGCTTGCGCGCCCAGCGATCCCATGCCAACCAGGCTTCGGCGAGTAGTACGGGGCTCATGTTGGTCATGTCGGGTCGAGGTGAGATGGTAGGCACTAATGATAGGGTGGTTCAACTATCCACCTGTCACTAGGAGACCACATGCAGTACCAAGATGCCGTCGCCGAAGCTCGGCGACTCGTGAAGCGGTCCGAAGAGGACCAATGGCGGCTCGCAGAGCTGACCTGGGAGCAGGTCAAGGAAGCCGGGAAGTCACAACGCCAGTGGGCTGAGGATGTTGGTGTGAGCGCGGCGCACGTCAACTACTTGGCTGGGATTTGGGAGACCTATCGCGTTCACCAGGTGAACGATCGGCCTGCCTTCCGTGATGCCTACGCCGAGGTCAAGGGACTGCCCGTCGATGCCGCCGAGCGGCGCCAGATGGAGGCCGACCGGAACGTGGCCAACCGTTCGGTGGCCGAGCGTGCCCGCATGGCTGCTGAACTCCTCGAAGACGAGGAGGTGGCCGAAGAGGTCGAGGAGATGCAGCTCAGCCGCCGCGGCCCGATCGGCGAGCCCCTTCCTGATCCCGAGGAAGCCGGCCGCAAGGTCGCCAACAACATGGCCCGCGCGATGGACACCGATCTCGCCTCTAGTGCCCTCCGTTCCGCCAGCGGCTTCATCGCCGAGGCGATCCTGTGCCGCGAGGAGTACGGCATCCGCAATCAGGTGGAGTTCGATTCCGAGCTGGAACGCCACAAGGGTCTCGTCGGTCGGCTGGAGCATGGCGACGGTCTCACTCAGGCTGACCGCGAGTGGGCCGAGGCGAACGGAGTCTCGCTGTGAGCACCTTCGTGGAGGTGGTCGAGCTTGCGCTCGATCGCTACGTGTCGGAGATGGGTAAGCGGGGCGTGGACCCGAACGGTATCCGCGTCGCTACTCTCGCCCAGCTCGCAGGAGTCGAGCGCAAGGCCATGAGCACGATGCTTCAGGAGTACCGCTACCGCCAGGGGACCATGCCCGCCGAGAAGAAGTCTCGCTACGTCATCGGGTGTGAAGGCTACGGCCGGGCGGCACGCTGGTCGATCATGGCCAAGCCCCGCACCGACCCGGTAGTGGTCGAGAACAATCGCATGGATCACGCCATCTACGTGGCTGGCGATGCGCTGAAGCGGCTGGTGAAGGACTACACCGCCGAGGTGTACCCCGCCCTGCGGAGCAAGGACCGTGACCGGGTAATCGAGATCGCCACCCGCGGTCTAGTCGACCACGTGAAGGTCGACGTGAATACTGCTGTGCAGCTCATCAAGGGAGACGGCGGTGCCAACGGATTGGCGGTGACGTGATGAGCGCGTACCTCATCGAACACGGAGGGATAGATCTGGACCGGGCCTACAAAGATACCGGTGAGGTGTCGATCATTGGCCCATTCGGTGATGTCAACGAGGCGTGGGCGTTCACGGCAGCCTTGATCGCCGAGCCATCGGAGCTCTGGAGCCCTTCATCCTTTCATGTGTTCGCTGGGACCGTGACCGATGCGCCACGAGCGTTGGAGGTGACCTCGCCGACCGAGCGTCTACGCGAAGAGGTTGACGACTTCGCCGACCCCCAGGAATGGGATCCCGAGGACCCCACTCTTGGCATTGAGGAACCAGTGACAGTCTTCGATCGTCATTGGCCGACTTGGCGACAGGAGCGTCAACAGGAAGCCCAGCGACAACAAGAGGACCAGGCTCAACGAGAGGCCGAGTGCCAGGCTTCGGGCCATCGGTGGTCGAAGTGGAGGCCGTACTACAACGTCAGCGGACTGGAATACCGGACCTGCGAACGCTGTGGACAACGTGGGGAGCAGCCGTTGTCGGAGGGACCGGACCTCGGTCGGTTGACTTCATACCTGACTTCATACCCGACCTGACTTCATACCCGACTGCGTGAGCCCCAGGCGCCCAGGCCCCCGGGGGGAGAGGAAGGTGGATGAAGACCTCTCTACCGCACCCGGGGGACGAGACGGCTACGCACACCTGGGTGGGCAGACGCTGGCGCCTCGTGTGGTCCTGAGCGCCGCCATCATCGCATCTCGACGGCCCCAGGTCTAGTGCACGATCGGAAACATTGGGTCTGGATTAATTGCTTGCGAGGGAGTACGGTGGGAGTCGACGGAAGGTGGATGATGAACACCCAGCAGGAGTTGTTCCCCAACAGCGTTGGTCCCTCGCACCACAACGCACCCGAGACCTCACACCGAGCAGCGCTGGCAAACGCGCCCCGCTCGGGCAGCCAGCGCGCCAAGGTGCTGCTGGCCATCCACAACTTCAGCTACGTCGACCGCAACGCGGTCGGCCCCGGGCTCAACGACGACGAGATCGTCAACGCCTCCAAGCTGACCGGCAACTCGGTCCGCCCCCGTCGTGGCGAGCTGCACCGGGGCGGGTTCATCGAGGACAGTGGCGGACGCCGTAGCTCGATGCTCGGTAACGACTCGGTCGTATGGTCCCTCACCGACAAGGGACTGCGCGCAGCGAGGGAGCTGACCGATGGCTGATGTGACCATGACCACCTACAAGCAGGCTGATGGTGAGCCGGTCGGAGGCGAATACTCGTTCGTTACCGATCTCGACCACTTTGACGAGTGCTGGCGTCCGGTTGAGGTGGTCGAGCAGGTATGGGTGCAGGCGGCCACCCGCACCTTCTGGCAGTTCCCGGTGACGCTGTATAGCTGCGAGATCGAAGATCAGGAGCCTTGCGACGAAGACGCCGTGGCGTGGGAACAGGTCGACGACGACGGTACCTGGATGCAGGTCTGCGAGCAGCACCGGACACAGACCGATGGCTGAGTTCCGTTCCCTCGAAGGGCTGCCCAAGCCCCCCCGTTCCGAAGGCCATCCCCCCGACGCCGAGTCTCGCTTCGGCCGGGTGCTGGTCGACAAGTGGCACGCCGAAGCCGTCGAGCGCGACGCCTCGTTCCGTGACATCGACAAGCACGGCATCGAAGGCGTGCGCTTCTACCACTCGCACGCCGCCCAGTGCGCCCGGGCTGTCGCCTATGCCGTGCTCGGTGTCCCCGAGTCCGATCCGGTCGGACCCTCCGGGCACTTCATCATGCACCTGGGCTCGATGATGCACGAGGTGTGGCAAGAGGCCATGCAGGAGCGATACCCGAGCGCCAAGATCGAGGTCACGGTGGTCGATGACGGCGGCGAGATGGGCGGCCACGCCGACATCGAGCTGTTCGACTCGATGCAGAACAAGGACAGGCGCATCAGCATCGAGCTGAAGAGCCAAGGCGGGGTGGCCTACAAGATCGCGGTCGGCGACCGCAACGCTGCCGCCGGCCCCAAACTGGAGCACGAGACTCAGGGCGCGCTCAACGCCAGAGCCAGCGGCGCCGATGAGATGGTGATCATCTACCTGACCCGCGACGCCATCGGCATCGACGTGGCCAAGGCCAAGGGCCTCGACGAGATGACCCGGGTCACAGCCGAGTGGACCTACACCCGCGAGGAGTACGAGGCGATCGCCGACGAAGAGATCGCCCGGGTGAAGGGCATCCTCAAGATCCTCGACGAGGACAAGGTGCTACCGGCCCGCAAGATCCCTCAGATGACCCGCAAGCACCGGCCGCACAACGCGGTCGTGGCGAGCCCGAAGACGGGCCACGTCACGGTCTACGACATCGACAAGGACGGCACTGAGCAACTGGTCGACGGTGACAAGGCTTGGAACTGCGCCTACTGTCGCTGGCAGACAACCTGCGCGCGGACAGGCGCCCATCGAGAGCCAGTGGCTGTGCTCGTCCAGCTCGGGGTCCTCAATGAGGAGGCGGGCAATGGCGAAGGCGAAGCACGTGAGTAAGGACACCCCCGTGGTTGTCAACATCGAAGACACCGGCGAGACGCGCGTCACCATCGACCCGGACGACGATCCGGTGGTGCTGGTGGCCGACGATCCGGTGACGATGGAGACCGTGATCGTCGAAGCCGACCTGGAGCTGAATCGCGAGGAGCAGCAGCCATGACTCCCGCCGTCCGGTTCCGGCTGAAGCTCGCGTTCATCTGCTTCGCCGTCGTCGTGGTCGCTCTGGTCACCGCTCCGTCGCCCGAGCCCCGGGTCGCCGAGTTCCGGCAAGTCGAGGCCCAACCATGACCGCACGCGACGAAGCCATCCAAGCGATCTTGGATATGCCGAAACGGCACATGATCGCCAAACTCGACGGCGAGTTCTTCGGATCTGTTCTCGACGCCATCCCCGGCGACGTGTTGGTGCGGCTCGCTATCGAACGCGGCGCACTCATCGAGACAGCCCCCGAGTTCACCGCCGGCATCTACTTCGATGTTGCCACTCGGCAGGACTTGGACGACTTCCCGCCGCTGTACCGGGTGGTGGAGTCGTGACCATCGTCAAGATCGGCGACAAGCCCAACCGTCCGCCCCGCGCCGGCCGCATCCGTACTGGCTACTCGGTCCCGGTGACCAAGGGGGGCAAGACGTACAAGCAGCCGAGGACGCTCAACACCTTCCGCTTCACGTCCTCGGACCCGACCCTGCTCGAACCACTGGCCGCCAAGTACCACGGGACCATCAAGCCCTGGAACGAGCCCCGCTCGCCGGACACCCACGAGGTGACCACTGAGGCCAGCAAGATCGCCGTGGTGATCCCCCCTGATCCGATCAGCCAGTCCAACGAGCTGTGGGACCCGCACCTGAAGCGGGTGTGTAACGGCCCGGGCGGCACCTGCCGGCTGCTGGTCGAGACCCAAGACGATGCCGAGTTCCAAGAGGTGCCCTGCATCTGTGGGCGCAAGGGCATCGCCGAGTGCCGCTACAAGCTGCGCCTCAACGTGGTTCTCCCCGAGACCGCATCCATCGGGTACTGGCGCTGGGACTCATCGTCTGAGATCGCCGGGGAAGAGATGCCCGGCGTCGCCGACCTGATCGAAGAACTCAGTGTCCGGCGTGGCTTCAACCGGGGTGTGCTCCGGCTAGAGCAGCGAGCGGGACGCAACAAGCGGTATCCGGTGGTCGTGCTCGACCTGGATGCCTCGATCGAAGAACTCATGGCCGGGACCACCCGGCTGGGTTCGCTGCCAGTGGCGCCTCCTGTATCGGCGGGCGAGCTGGTTAGCGGCGGTGGGACAGGGGGAGGATCGCATACCCCCGCGACTCCTCCTGTCCCGCCCTCCACCGACGACGAGATCGTGGACGCCGAGCTGGTCGACGATCCTGGCGACCCCGAGGACGAGCCCGAGCACGTAGAGCCGATGTTCGGTCGCGCCACCCTCGACGCGCTGCCCCAGAAGCAGAAGAACTGGGCGCTACGCCGAGGCCGTGAGCTGTCGGCCGAGTTCGCCGAGCCGGTGCCGACGAGCATCGCTGTGTTCTCGGAGCGGGTCGTCGATCACCTGGTCGAAGAGTTAGAGCTACAGAGAGCGGGCGAAACATGAGAACTCACGTGCAACGTCTGACGGTTGAGATGCTGGAAGGCGCCTGGTACGCGGCCAGGTCGACAGACCACATGGTGGAGCTGTTCGATGACACGGCGCACGTGGCAGCGGCCGTCGATCCGGCGGGTCATGTGGTGCTGGTCGGGCGCGAAGACCTGTATCGGACGGCACCATGAGTTCCTGGGGCAAGGCTTCGTGGATCAGCCACCCGTGGCACCCACCGCGCGTGCGTCGTTGGCTCCGTCACTTCTTCTACGGGTGGTTTGAAGACGGTGCCTGACCTCGATCCCCTCGAAGTCGCCGACTACGTCAACCGCGAGGTCGACCGGCGAACCCAGGACATGACGGTCGACGAACAGCTCGTCGTCGTGGACATGATCCACGCGGCCACCAGCACCAAGCTCCGGTTCCTGCAACGCGCCAAGGCTCAGACATGACCACCGACGATCGCGGGATGACTGACCTCGACCCGCTCTCGCAGGATCAGGTCGAGCGCGAGATCCTCCGTCTCTCGGGTGAACTCACCCGTCAGACGATCATGGTCCGCACGTCCGCCCAGCAGGCCGCCCAGGGGGACGTGGACCACAAGCGGGCCACCGCTATGGCGTGGCTCGAACGGGTCGGCCGTGAAGGCACAGTGCCCGAAAAGGAAGCCGCGGTGACGGTGGCGTGTATCGCGGAGTACCGCGAGTGGAAGCTCGCCGACGCGGTGTTCAGGGCGGATCGCGAGAAGGGCCAGAACCTGCGCTCGCAGCTCGATGCCCTCCGCACGATCGCTGCCAACCAGCGCGCCGCCATCGACTACTCACGAGGGACAGGTGACTGACATGAGGACGCTCGTGGTGGCGATCGTCGTGCTGGCTGTGCTCGCCGGTGTCGGCGCCAGCTACCTGGCCGCGTCGATCTGGCTGGACCGACAGTGGAAGCTCGCCGATGCCGCGTTCAAGGCGGACTGCGAGGAGCGCGGGCGATGACGGAACCGGTCCCCCAGGGTGGCTACGAGGTCCAGACCGCTCCGGCTGGGGCCGGGCGCCGGGGCCGAGGGAACACCTACGACTGGGAAGAGATCGTGAAGTGGGCGCGGGCTCACCCGGGGCACAAGTACGTCTATCGCAACGTGCCCAACGGCAGCATCGGTGATCTACGCAAGAAGTACCCGGATTGCCGGTTCCCCACCTACGACCGCCGCCAGCTCCTCTCGGGGCCAGGCATGACCAGGCAGACAGTTGTCGACGTAGTTGTCACATGCGAACTAGGAGCGGGCGATGAGACAGCACACACGGGCGATTAAGGCGATCAACAGGATCGAGGATGACGCCGACCTACTGGAGCAGGTGAAGCCCCTCTGGAATCGACTCTCTGTCCACAACTTCTGCCCATTCTGTGGATGTGATGTGGAGCAAGCCACGTTCCCGTGGCGATTCAGGTCTCACGATATCCACGGCACCTGTGGACGGAGCCTGCCGACATGCGCCGGCTCGCGCAACGTATACACGCTGGAGATGCTCGGCATCGGTGACGCGTTCCTCGCCACCGGGATTCGAGAGCAGCTTCAGGATGACTGACCGCATCTACATCGGCCGTGGCCCTGACGCCGACGTGTCAGTGCCCGACGACTACATCTCGCTGCGCCATGCCAGCGTCACCATGCGCGACGGCCGGCTCTTCATTCGCGACGAGGGCTCGACCAACGGCACTTTCGTCAACGGCCTGCGGATCTGGGGGGACGTGGAAATCTTCCCGCTGGATACCCTCGCGCTTGGGCGCACCCGGTGCAGCGTGGGCCAGTTGGTGGAGGCGATCAGGGATCGGCATGACTGACCAGCTTCCCCTCCAGGGGCCGCTCAAGATCATCTGTCCGTGTGGCTGCGGGGTGTTCGGCACCCCCAAGCGCAAGGCATGGGGCGACGGACTCCACCACGTGAAGGGCTGTGGCCCATGCAAGCGTTGCTCGGGATCGCGCGCCAAGAAGAACGCATACGTGCGGGAACGCAAGATCGCCAAGGCCATCAGCGGGGAGCGCGACGCCATGTCCGGTGCCCTGTCAGGCCGAGATGTCCACATGGGCCTGTGGTCGATCGAAGAGACCGCGGAGGAGGCGCTGGTGCGTGGGTTGCGGCGCTGGTGGACCTCGAAGCAGATCCGCACCAAGGTCGCTCGGCTAATGGCTCGGCATGGCGAAGCACACGGGTTCGTGGCCTCGTGGGATGGACGCCCTCAGATCGTCGTGGTTCCCTACGACGACTGGGTGGGGCAGGTCCGCCAGGAACCCGCAAGCAAAGCCGGAGCAATTGAAGCAGCGGGCAATGGGAGGCTTGGCGTTGGCGGCTCGAACGACGAAACTACAGAAGATGGACGACTGCGAACGAGACCGCCAGGACGCGGCTCGGGAGCAAGGGCTGCGAACGCCGATGCAGATGGCGTTGGGTCGCAAGCGCGACGACAACGTGGCCCGGGTGCGGGGGATGCTCCGTGAGCCGTTCGCCCCAGAGGTGCAAGAACGGGGGATCGCCGACGCGCGGGCGGCCATGCAGCGCGGCAACCTGCACGTACTGCGCGACGAAGATGGCCAAACATCCACCCCGTGAACTGTGGATGGCGGAAGGCAACTGCTACGGGCACCCCGAGTGGACCAACCTGTTCTATCCCGAGCGGGGCGAGAATGAGAAGGCAGCAGCAGCTCGTGACATCTGCCTGTTCTGCCCGGTGAAGCAGGAGTGCCTCGACTACGCCAACCGTTGGGGCTTGAACCGAGAGGTGGACGGCATCATGGGCGGCTACACGGGCCGCCAGCGTCGTCGCCTACTAAAAGAGGAGCAGGAACGTGGCCTGGATCGTGTTCACGACCATTCACACCGTGACGATCTCGCAAGCTGAGACCGAAGAGGGGGCTCGCAAGGACGCCCTGGAGAAGCACGGCCTCAAGTACAAGCCCTACCTGGCGCGGGACTGGAAGGTGCGGGTCGCGACCGAGGCCGAGCTGCGCCTGTACGCCAACCAGGCCGACAACCGCCGGCCCTCACAACCGACCGCCAAGGTGCCGGAGAACCCAGGCAAGGCCCAGCGCAAGCTCTTCGCCTAGTCGGCTCCGGCCGACCCCGCTGCCGCGTGTCCTGGCTTGCCGTCGTTCTCTTGAAGCAGGTCGCGGTAGTGGTCGGCTTGCGAGCCACCTCTGATCTGTGCTCGCTCGTAGGCCAGCGCCCAACACTCGTCACAGGCGGGCATGGTGCGTGTCCTCCTCGGGTGTCGCCGACCCCGCCAACCGTTGTTGGTCGCCATGGATCGGGCAGCCGTGGTACGGGAACTCGTCGCAGTCGCAGGTGGGTGTTGCCGACCCCGCCACCGCCGCTGGGTAGATCGTGTCGAGATAGCGACGAATCTGACGGGCGTCGTCCTCGGTGAGCGTCACCCGCTTCAAAGATGTGCTGTCACCGAGACATTTGGGGCCAGCAAGCCGGTACCCGTGGCCGACCCCCTCATCGTTCTCTACGCCGATCAAGACCTGGATGCCGCCCGTATAGCGGTCACGGTCAATGTCGAGCGTCACTTTCGTATAGTCAGTCATCGGGTCTCCCTGTCGGCTGTCGCCGCCATGATCCGCTTGAGCCGTTTAATCTCGTCACGCATACCGGTCACCTTGACGATGGCCTCATCCCATGCCTGCTTCGGCGTGATCGGCATGGCACCAGCGAACAGTCCGGCCGCCTCACGCAACTCACGGATCTGGTCCTGGTGGTTAGGGCGACCGTGGGAGCAAATATCGTCAGCCATCATCGTCTCCGGTGGGTGTCGCCGACCCCGCCGGACAGTTCCTCGTACGGTGGATTGGGCACCACGGCTTCGACCACCATGGCCGAGACGCCCTGTAGCCCTTGGTGTAGCCGCGGCAAGAGTCGTGGGCGGGGCAGCCAGATGTCGTGGACAATCGGACCGTCCCGCGACCCATGCTGATGCCGTGCAGCCTCCCCAGCGAGCGCACGCCATGGGGGCAGATGCATTCAGTCATCGTCGTCCTCTTGGTCGGGTGTCGCCGACCCCGCCACCGCCGGAGCCTCACGGGCACGACGCACGAGATCAGCGAAGTGTGCTCCGATGGCATCGGTGGGTGTCGCCGACCCCGCCGCCTCAATCATCGAAGTCGCCTCTCGCTAGGCGGGCGAGGATGTCGTCGCGGGTGTGCTCCGGAACCACGTAGCTGTCCAGCGAAAGCCAGTGGCCGCACATGGGGCACATACCCACGGCGATGGTGCCGTTTCCGGTACCAGTCGCAGGCGGACAGCCGGATCCCTCGCACCGGATCAGGATGGGCTCGGCCATCATCCCTCCTCCTCGGGTGTCGCCGACCCCGCCGCAGCCTCGGCTTGGCGCCGAAGATCGTCAGCGAGATCAAGAGCCTCTGCGGGCGTCAGGTGGGCGGCCGACACGATCGTCGGTGGGTCATGGGCGTACCGGACAGTGACGACGAGAGATTCGCTGCCGTGAGCAACATCTACCCGGTCACCTGATGTGAGTCGGTGAACTACGTCAGTCACCATCGTTGTCTCCGGTCGGTGTCGCCGACCCCGCCATCGCCGCCGTTCCTGGTTCTTCGCCCGAGCCACCACACCAGTCGCATGTCACGTAGCCATCTCGGGAGAACTCCCACGTATGACCTCGACCCTCGCACTCGTGACATCGGGTGGCCGTCGCCGACCCCGCCGCCGACGGATCGTCGTCTTGCCACATGTCTTCGGCGGGCGTGATCCACTCAGATTCGGGTATCGCCGACCCCGCCACCACCGCCAACGCCGCCCGCAGGGCCTCGTAGAGTCCTCCGATCGTGGCGATCAGCTCATCGGGGTGAAGTTCGTAGCCCTGCTCCCACCGTTCGAGCATCCTCTCGGCGGCAAGTAGCTGGTCGGTCATCTCATCCTCCGTCGTGGTCGGCGCACCAGCCTGGGGGACACCATCCATCCCATCCAGCACAGCGCGCGCTTTGTCGTCTGATAGCGGCGTTGACGCCGGACCTGGCGGACACGAGCGGCTTTGACCTGTATGCGCTCAACCTTGCGGGCCTCGCGTAGAACCTCGTCGGCCTGCCGACGCAGCTCGACCATGCGAGCCGCGTTAGCGCGTTCGTAGCCGGCCATGATGAGCCAGGCCCGCTCGTCGAGCCCGGCCAACCAGCAGTCCTCGAACATCGGCGTGCGAGGGATGCCTTCAGGCCAGGGCTTAGCGTCGCGCGCAGCCCGGTACACCCGGCCTTCCCAGGTGGCCCGTCTGCGTAGGTCCCGCTCTAGCTCACGGTCGAGCCCGGTGAGCTGGCCTCGGGGGAGGAGCAGGCGATTGGGGTCGGCAGTCCAGTGGGGACCGGTCGTCGTCATTCAATGGCCTCCGGCGTCCATAGCTCGGGCACTCTGACCACGATGGCGCCATCGCCAACGGCGAGGAACAGGTCCGCGGAGTACAGCACATAGGACACAGCCTGCGACTTCCATACGGCCCACGCGTCAGACGGCGGGGAGTCCTCGCACTCGAACGCAGCTCTAGCGAACGTAGGCAGGGTCGAGCGACCGCGTGCCTCGTGGCCTATGGCCTGTTCTAGCGCCACCGCGACTTGCATCCGGTGGACCGCGGGCTGCGCCCAGTAGCGCGTGGCGCCCCTGGCTCCCCCACCAGTCACAGCTTCGCCGGAGTCGATGGCCTGAACCATCGTGCCCAGGTATTCGAGCTGGCGCATCGACACTGACTCGCCCAAGAACGCCAGCAACTCGGTAGTGGTCAGGGGCACCGGCGCCTCGACTGGCTTCCCACTGGCGGCGCGCTGCGCCTGCTGGTAGTTGAGTGCTCCTGGTCTAGTAGCCATGCCCCAGCCATCCACCTTTCCACGTTGTCATCGTACCACGTCTGTCAACGGTCGTCACCACTTATCCCCGCCTCTCCACTCTTCGCGGGTGTCGTAGCGGTCACGCCAGCTTGGCGGGTCGCCGGTGAGCGGGTGCGTTGAGCAATCCCAATCGCCAGGCTCGTCGAGTGACCCGTGGGCATGGTCTGCGATCTGGTCGCAGGGTGGCTCGTCTTCCCACGGCCCCGGATCACCATCGGTGTCGCGCGGGTCGGGAGCGATTGGGTCGTCCATCATCGATCCCGCTCGGCGCGGTAGGCGTTCACCCATGCCATCTCCTCACGTAACTTCTTCCTCGTCGTCTTCCTCTAGGACGCCATCGGCTAGAGCGCGCCCGACTGTCTCAAGCGCGTACCACGCCAGCAAGCAGTCGCGACCGTCGCGAGTGTCGGCCATGTCGGCGCGGCCAAACGTGGCGATCAGGGCCGCCACGCTGTCGAGGCCCATGCTGTCGGCATCATCGGCCAACATCTCGTCAATGATCCGATCGTTGGCCCGGTAGAACTCCGCACCGTCGATCGTGTACGTGAAGCCTGGCCAGCCGGTATCCGCGCCATGCTCTCCCGCCTGACGTATCTGATCGTTGTCCATACTTGAGTGCTCGCGGATCGCTGCCAGCAGCTCGCTCATGTCAGTCATGACTGTCATCCACCTTTCGTGCTAGTAGCCATGCCTCACGCCCCACGCCTTTCACGCGGGACGCTCGGGTAGGTGCTAGCTATGACTCGTCGCGCAGCCCCATCAGCTCACGCCCGGAGATGTAACCGCGGGTGTCATAGGAGAGGATGGCGTAGTAACCCATCCCCCCGCTGTAGCCATGCCAGCGAGGGAAGATGTCCAGGGTCCAGGCACCTAGCCCGGCGATCAGGGGCGGGTCAGTAGCTAGTCCCAGATCGGTGAGCGCGGTAGTGCTCACGGCCCCGATCAGGTTGGCCAGTATCTCAATCATGACTCATCCACCTTTCGGTTCACGTTGGAGCGGTAGACCTCGCGGCCTCCGCGCTCGTCGGCGTCGACGATGTCGAGCACGACCAGGCCGGTATCTAGGTTGACGAATTCGGAGCCGGGTTGCTCGTCGTCCTCTAGTGCCTTGACGAAGCGACGGCCGTCAACAGTGCACTTACGGTGCATCGTGCCAGCGAAGCGTGAACTCTCTAGGTCTCCCCAGACGTGCTCGTGTTCGTTTACCGGGTTCATGTCATCCACCTTTCGCTAGTAGCCATGCCAGCCGGCCCCACCCCTCACGCGGGACCGGTGGGTAGGTGCTAGCTGTCTGGGACTTCCTCGTGGAGTCGGGTCATCGTCCCGCCGCCTTGCGCATCTCGGTGACGACGCTCTCTAGGCGCTGTCCGGCCTTGAGGGCGTCGTCACTGCGTCCGAGCGTCCGGAGGGCGTGAGCCTGGAGCGCATCCCACCAGACTTCGTCTCGCCCTTGCTCCCACGCTTCGGCGATGATGTTCTCAACGTCAGCGTGGTTGGCTTGGCCAACGTCGTCAGGTGTCCAGCGCAGACCTAGAACATCGTTGGCGAGGCTGGCGGGTGTAGGGTCATCGGCCCACTCACCCGATAGGTTTGGCGGCTCGTAGTTGTCGAGGACCATCGGATCCACGTCTCCGAGAATGCTGGTCGCATCGCCTTCGGACATTTCGAGCCACGAGGCAGCAGCCATCGCAGCATCGGCGCCGAGGTAATGGGCCTCGGCTTCGTAGGTGGCGCTCATGGTCATGCCTTCCCCATGAGGCTCGCAACGAATCGGCCGTACTGGTCGCTGGTGTTGCTGAGCATGCAGCAGTGCCCACGCTCATACGCTTCGGCTTCGAGCGCAGCGAACTTGGCGAAGGCGAAGTCCAGACCGCCGACGTTGCCCTTGGTGCGCTCGTCGCCAGCGTCCTGCCTGCCCCAGCAGTACGCGAGGCTCTGCTGGTAGCGGTCGTGCGCACGCTTGCTCAGTCGGACGGTCATCAGCCTGCCGTGCTCGAAGAGATCAGCGAGCTGCTCGTGTTCGTTCATGTCATCCACCTTTCGTGATTCCACACAGCCATCGTACACCCTCACGCCCCTGAGAACAACCACAATGTGGAATGCAGGACACAAGGATCCACGTACAACGCTGTGACCACCCGGTCACAAACTTGTATGACCACACCCACCAGCCACACGCACCAAACAGCAACACACCCCGCACCTGAACCGCCGCCAACAGCACGCACAGCGCATCTTGTACCGATCGGTACAAAAACGCATGTTTGTGCAGGTCAGAGGCTATGCACGCACCCGGGGGATGTACCCGGAGGGGGGGCTCACCGGTGTTATTCGCTTAGCGCCCCACATCACGGCCCAGAACACCTGTTCGAGAGCCGTCAAGGACGGAAAACCAGTCTGATGTACCCGATCCCCCGGGGTTACGGGGGATCGCAGCCGCCGCAGGCACCCAAGCTCGACGCCAGTCGCCCCGAACGAGGTTTTTCCTTCCTTGTCCTGTGTGCGTGGTCTTCTCACCAGGGGGGACTTGCGTCTCAGGAAAGGGAAAGTAGTGGTCACCTCTTCCCCCCTGGGCACCTTCCATGGTGACCACCCCGACCTTTCGCTGCGTCAGTTGCCGTCTGACCGGGATGTCGTCTCCCGTTGCCCCCCGCTGCGCTCATCACGGTCTTGGCCGGGGGCATGGCTCCGCTGTTAGCTCCGTGAGGACACCACCCCAGGGCTGATTACCTGGGTCACTCCCGACAACGTGTCACCGGGCCGCTACGCGAGCTGCGTTCGACGCTCTTGGCGCCGCCTGGTCCCCAGCTAGTGCCTGGTGCTTCTCCACTGTCGGCGGGTACGGGCGAACACTGCCGGCAGGTCGACGGGTTCGACTTTGGGCAGCGAGATGACGCGCAGCACCCCGTCCTTGTGGGGTTCGCAGCGTCGGCAGAACGTGGAGCCGGCCGAGCGGGCTCCGTTGCACCAGGCGCAGCGTGGCTGCGGTGTCGACTTGCGGGCGAGGGTCCGGGCGTCGTCGGCTCTGCGGGCTCGACGTGCCAGGATCTTGGCTCGCAGCTCGGGGTCGAGGGTCATCGGTCTCTGCCGCTCCGTATGGCGTTGTCGACGATGGCGACACAGAGCACGGCGAAGAAGATCACGGCGGTGGCCACGAAGGTCCACCACACGATGTCGAGGAACCTGTCGAGGGTCATCAGCCCACCTCGATCATCACATACAAGGACCACCACACGGTGAGCGTGGCGAAGGCCAGCCACACGAACGCCCAGCGCAGCGTCATCGCGTCACCTCGTAGCGCCAGCGGCGTAGTTGTTCTGCGGGGTGTGTCCCGTGCTCAGCACGTGAAGGAGCCAGGCTCGCAGCCTGCTCGCCTCGCCCGCTTGACTCACGATCTTCCCCGATCTCTCTTGACCTGGAGCGGTGCGTCACTTATCGTACACGCACCCGATACAGTGTTGAGTCTGCCCCCTTCTGTGCTCACGGTCAAGGGGGCAGACTCGCGTCTGGGGGTCGTTTCCGGCGGTGCCTGCGAGCCCAGCGCGTCACGTCGGAGCGGTTCCACACCTTGAAGCCCGGCCACTCTTTGAGCGGCTCAGGAAAGTCGGGGTAGCGCCCGCGGTAGACGGTGATCGAGTTGCGGAGCCCCAGGCCGAGAACTTCTGCGACCTCTTGTGCACTCAGGATGTTCTCGATGTCAACTCGTTTGCCCATCCCGGGCGATGATAGTCGTACACACTGACATCAGGTGTGATTACAGTAGTGATCGTGCTCCGGCAGATCACCTTCGTGCTCCCCGGCATCGCTGCGCTCATCGCTATCCCCCTGTGGGGACGCTTCGCCGAGCAGCGCCACGAGCTGTGGCCCGACCGTGAAGTTGCCTGGGCACTGTGGCACTGGTTCAGCGGCGCTCGCGCCACCTGGCAGTGGCCACCCCTCGAAACGGGCAGAAGCGACCTGAAAGGAGAACTGCCACGCCGTGCCGTGACCGGCGCCGCCCGTACCGCCGGCACGGTAACCCTCGTCTACCTCTGGTCTGGCAAGACCGGCGATCCCCTCTTCTGGGGGGTGACACTCACCGCCGGCTGGGCCGGCATCGCCATCCTGGCGACCCACGTTGCCATCCGCCGTGCCATGCGCGGCTGGTGGGTATTTCCCCTGGAGGAAGCCCTCTACGAGACCTCCGGCTGGAAATCGGTGTTCTCCGACGACGAAGCCTCCCGAGCCCAGGTGGTTCGAGGCCGGAGATGGGTCAAGGTTCGCCGCCTACGCCTCCGCTGGCGCAAGCGCAAGACCCAGCGTCTGCCCCGGCCCTGGCTGGACACCCGCCTGTTCTTCAAGGTCGAGCTGCCCTACCGCTTCGACAACTCCGACCTGAACCGCAAGAACTTCCTTAACCAGGCAACCCACAAGCTCGACCTCGGTGAGATCGTGCCAGGGTGGCACACCACCGGGCACTTCTCCCTGGTACGCCTCTATCCCGAGCTGCGGCTGCCACCCCCGCCCAAGTGGCACGACAAGCATGTCCGCCAGATCATGCGGCCGGCATTGGGACCGATGATCTGGCCTCACGGACTTGGCAAGGGTGGCGTTGCCATCACGCGCAGCCGCAAGACCGACAACCCGCATCTGATGATCTCGGCTGGCACCATCGGTGGCAAGTCGACGGCCCTGCGCTGGTATGCCGCCAACGTGCTCCACTTCGGCGGCCTGGTCGTCATCTGCGACATCAAGCGGCACTCGCACATCTGGGCGCGCGGGCTGCCCGGCACACTCTCGTTCCCCGACGTGACGTTGCCGGAAGACGCACCCGGGGCCGGCGCGCAGATCAACGAGGCCCTCCTCGGCGTCTGGGCCGAGATCGAGCGCCGCAACCGGGAGTGTGACCCGCTGCGGGTCGGTGACCCCTGGCCCGAGTTCCAGCCGGTCCTCCTCGTTTTCGACGAGCTGAACACCACCACGACCGCCATGAACCGCTGGTGGAAGACGGCTCGCCCCAACACCCGGGCCGGTGATCTCGCCCCCGGCACCCACGCCCTACAGGACATCCTCCATCAAGGCCGAGCCGTCTGCGTCAGTGCCGCCTTCGGCGCCCAGGCCGCCCGCCGCCGCGCCGTCGGTGGCGGTGAAGGCTTCGAGGACATCGGCAACATCCTGATGGTCCCCCCTTACAGCAAGGCCACCTGGAACGTCTGCGCCCCTCACATCGAGTACATTCCCGCCAAGTCCCACCACGACCACCCCGCTTGGGGCATCCTGCTCGACGGCCTTGACGCCATCGAGGTACAGCGCATCGAGATGACCGAGCGCGAAGCCGTGCGCTTCTCCCGTGCTGGGGACGCCAGACGGGCCGCCTGGCAGGAGACCCCTGCGATCGCTGGCCTCAGAGCCCTCGGAGCTGGGCAGCCCCGACCCCCGGAACCAACTATGCGCGTGGAGGTGGCGATCGGGGCCGCCCACGGCAACGGTAACAAGCCCGACCCTGGGACCTCCGGCCCACCCGATGACTTCGATGCCGCCACCCTGCGCCAGTTCTCCAGCGACGAAGGCGCCGGCACGGTCCCCATGCGCTACGACGCTCTCCGTAAGGCCGCCGACAAGCCCGGATTCCCCGGCCCCGCCCGGAAGGGACCGATCAAGGCCGACGGGACCGAGATGGTTTCCAAGCGCCTGTACCTGCGCCAGGAGATCGAAGTGTGGTTCGAGGAACGCTCCAACCTCGGCGACCCAGGCGTGTACGTCATCGAGCCACCGCACGACCTCAAGGTAAAGATCGGCGAGACCAAGCGGCTCGAAGATCGCATCGACGAGTTCTCGTGGAGTGGGGTCGGCGACCAGATTGTCAAGCAGTGGTTCCCGTGCACCGACAAGCAGCACGCCCAAGACCTGGAGACCTGGCTGCACGCCAAGTACGACTCCCAGCGCATCCCCAGGACCGAGTGGTTCCGCAAGGAAGGCCAGCTCGACGAGGACTACCTGGACGCCGATCGGCTCCTGGCCGGCTGTCCCGATGAGCTGCGGCCAGTGAAGGAGGCGGCATGAGCGAGTACAGGGAGCCGGACTGATGGCTGGTGGTCAGAAGGGTTTGAGTTTCATCGGTGAGGCCGGGGTGGCATTCGCCCTGCTGGGTTTCATCAGTGGCTGTACGGCGCGCGGGTGGTTGGACGGCCAGCACGACGATCCGATGTCCCGGCACCAGCACGATTGCGAGCAGGCGTGGGCTGACAGCGAGGCCGGCAAGGCGGACGAGGATGACGAGGTGTTGTTGGCTACCCCGTTCTGTCAGCAGAACAACCTGGCCGCGGTCGCTGAGGTCCAGCAGGAGGACCAGGAACGAGTGCAGGAGGCAGCACCATGACCATGTACGACGACGAACCCCAGAAGGCAGCGGCACCTATCCCGCTTCTGCTCGACACCATCGACAAACAGACAGCGATCGTGACCGAAGCTGCTCGCACGTTGGCCGAGCACCTCGACAATGTGCTCCGTCCCGAGGAGGATGGTCCGTCGACCGGTGGCAGTGTGCCCCGAGAACGATTGGGGGGTTCCAACTTGGCGACCCGGCTCCAGTCGGTCTCGACCAATCTCGGAGACCTGGGCGTCTACCTGAATCAGCTCATGGCGAGGTTGGAGCTGTGACCGTGATCGAGGTGTCGACGAACGGTCGTGAGGCCGCGTATGCCCGCTATGTCGCCGATGGTGGCAACTGGACGATCGCCCAGGTGGCGGCGGCCACAGGACTAGGCGAGCGCCGAGCGGGGGATATCAGTAGAGAGTGGAAGGTACGTCTTGCTGCTACAAATGGCAGTGAGCCGAGCGGGGTGTCGTTGCCGCCCGCCACGGCACCCCGCGTCAGATCGTCGACCGCCGGTGCGGCCGCCGCCCGCCCGCACCGGCGGTCGGCTCCACCCACCTGGGTTGTCGTTGCCACCAAGCTGGCAGTGGCCGTGGTCACGATCATCGCTGCCCTGCTGTCCTACTCAGGCATCCGGGCGCTGGCCATCGACGCCGGCCTCGGCTGGCACGGCGACATCTTGCCCCTCGGGGTCGACGGGCTCGTGGCCGCCTGCCTACTGGTGCGGGTCGTGCATCCCCGCAACCAGATAGCGCGCCTCGCCATGTGGGTGGCACTGATCGGCTCGGTGGCTGCCAATGTCATCACCTACGGACCCTGGCACCCGCCGCTCGGGATCGTCGCCGCGATCATGGCCGGGTTCATGCCGATCGCCGCCGCCACCGGCTACCACCTGCTGGGCCGGATGCAGGTCGAGCAGTGAGCAACGGGTGGCCGAAGGCCATCTCCATCCAGTTGGCGTTCATCTCCATCCAACTGCTGGTTCTCACGATCGTGCTATTGGTTCGATGAACGCCTGGGGCGCCCTGACCATCGTCCTTTTCACGGCGATCGTCGCCGTTTGCATCCTGTGGGACCGGCAGGCCGACCGGCAGGCAGCGTTCCGGTGGGAGGAGCGGTTCTATCAGCCGCATCTGCGGGCCTGGGGTCGTGTGATTGATGTGGCATCAAGATCCACGCCTGAGATACATGAGAGGATTCGGTCTGATGGATGAGGAACGGCTACACACCATAACTGCCGTAGTTGATGATCTCGCCAAGATCGATCCGCCCATCGAGGACACGCTGCGCTGTTTCCTGTGCGGCCGAGACATCTTCGGCGACAGTGAAACGGAACCAGCTACCGATCTAACCAACCCCGCTCAGCATGAGGCCGAATGCGTTTGGCGTCGCGCCATCGAGCTGCGTAGTGACCCATCCTGAGGAAGCCGCCGCTGTGCGGTGGATGGTGGGTCGCACCGTCGAGATCGGTGCAGGGAGCAATCCCACTCCGGGGGTGGTCACCACCGTGGATCACACCCCTACTGGCCAGGCTGGAGATGCAGGCTGCGAGAGCCGCCACTAACGTCCCCATCCGCAGAGGGAGGGGCGCCTTCCCTCTACTCCCAGTGACGCCCCCGGTTGCTCAGTCCCATGCGCCGTCGGGGGCGTCACCGCGTCTACCCTGCGGCCATGAAGTGCAGGTGTGGCTGGGAAGGCGAGCTAGCCCATGTCGTGGCGCGCGACGGCACCAAGTCGGAGCCGTTGTGCCTGCATTGCCGCTGTGACTTCCGATCCAAGGTGCTTCGGAAGGCGGGGAGCCGGGTAGTACCCTCGAAGCCGTGACGGACGTGCCGGCGGACGACGAACGGACCGAGATCGAGGCCGATCTGCGTCAACAGGGGCTCCTCGGCGAGGTGACCTACGACGACGTGGCCGCCACGTTCAACCTGTGGCAGGAGATGGAGCCACCCGACGAGATCGGCCCCTCGCCGTCACCGGCGATGGGTGAAGACTTCCGCTACCAGCCCCAACCTGGCGAAGAAGACATCTTCGCACCCGAGGGCCAAACTCCGGCCTAGCCCTGCAATCCTGGTACGTTCTGTGCCGTGAGCGGGCTCTGGACGCCCCCGAGCGGCGTGGCACTCCTCAAGATGCGGAAACGGGAGCGGCTCGTCGTCCTCGAAGGCGGTGAGCGGGTCAAGGTGACGGTCGACGACTGGGGCAACACCCAGATCGAGCACGATGAGACCCTCGACGCCATCGTCAAGCCCCGGCCCATCAAGATCAAGCGCGACCCGCGGCTCTTGGACCGTGACCTGGCTGCGCTCCGAGCCCGAGGAGTGAAGGTCAATGTCCGACGATGACCTCGTGATCCGGTCGGCCGAGGCCAACCTGGCGTGCGTGAAGCTCGAACGAAAGCTGTCCGCCGCCAAAGAGGTCGGTGAGGTGGACGCCGACCTCAAGCTGAAGCTGCGCGACGCCCGTCGGGTCGCCAGAGAGCTACGCGACCAGCTCAAGCCCGAGCCCGGTCCCGGCGATGCGGTCGTCAACCCCAGCGTGATCTCGGCCAGCGCGGAGGTGCAGAAGTAATGGCCATCACCGCCTCGGGCATCTTCGGGCTGACGCTAGAGAAGATGATGAACTCCACGTCGCTGCCGGCGTCGGGCCTGGAGTCAGAAACCGCCACCAAGATGGCGATGATCACCGACTCGGCGACGCCTAACTTCGACACAATGGACTTCTGGAACGATCTGGAAGCCAACGAAGTCTCCGGTACCGGCTACACGGCGCAGGGCAACGTGCTGACCTCCACCGAGGTCACGCTGTCCTCGGGGGTCCTCACCTATGACGCCGCCGACCCCGCCTGGGTTACTTCGACGATCGCCAACGCGATGGCCGGCGTCGATATGTTCGACCGTGGCGGCGCCACCTCGGCCGACGAGATCGTGTGTCTGCTCGACTTCGTGACCGCAGCCTCCTCATCGGGCGGCACGTTCACGATCAACCTCAACGCGTCGGGCATCTGGACCCTAGATTATACCCCCTGATGATCTTTCGATATATCTCATGATCTACACCTGCGATCATTGCGGCACGGACTTTGAGGGCCAACGGAAGCGCAGGGGATCGAGAGCCTTTTGTTCTCGTAGATGTAAGGACAAGGCTCGCATCGGCTCACCTGAGCAGAGGGCCGCGCTTCTACGCTGCTACTACAAGCGTCAATACGGACTCACGATCGAGGAAGTCGCTGAGCTGCGAGCCGAGGGCTGCCAGATCTGCGGACGCCTCGATGGCACTGGCAGATTCGGCCAGCTCCACATCGACCACGATCATCAGTCAGGCAAGGTCCGGGGTGTGCTCTGCCACGGCTGCAATGTATCCATCGGGCACTTCCGTGATGATCCGAAGCTGTTGTTGGCAGCCATTAACTACCTGACCCTCGACTACACGCCATAGGTCATGGCGATCGGCTTCCGGGCGCAGACCAACATCGCGTCCGGTGGCGCCACTGACCCCACCTCTGCCCCGGCGTTGCCTACCGGCACCGCCTCGGGCGACATGGTGGTGTACGGCGTCATCGTCAAGTACGCGTCGACGACCATCGCCACCAACCCGCCGACGAGCTGGCAGGACCCGTCTGACAATGAGGCCGCCAACAGCGGACTGACCGACTCCGGTAACGACGCCGGCAACATCCGCTGCGCGCTGTTCTTCCGTGAGTACGACGGCGTGTGGACGATGCCCACCATCGACCTGTCGGGCACCCCCAACTGCACGATGGTGGGCGCCATCTCCTACTCCAAGGCCGGCGGCGAGACCTGGGCAGCACCGGTGTGCGCCACTGCCGTCGACAACACCGTGGCCTCGACGGGGGTCGATCCGGCGGCATCGGGCACGACCATCGATCTCGCTACTGGCGACTGGTTCGGGGCGTTCTGTGGTGTCAACGGTGATGCCGGCACCCCGACCGTGCCGATGACTGCCACCGTCGCGGGCGTCACGTTCGGGGCCGCCACCACCCGCTGGAACGGCTCCACCAGCTCGGGCACCGACCTGCGCGGCCACAGCATCGATCAGACCTACACGTCGGGCACCGCCTCGGCCGGACCCGATGGCGTGTTCACGCTCACCACCGGCGGCGCGTCGGGTGCCGGGGTGATGGTCTTCTACCGGCTGCGTCTCGCCGGGGGGGACGCCACTGCCAGCCCGGCCGTGATCGCTCGCTCGTTCGTGATGCCGGCGGTTACGGTCTCGGTCGGTGC
>Ga0209887_1000017_pt1 | contig 47320 bp, 46 predicted proteins | sample GWRWN1_30_40_FD_187230 | JGI IMG/M metagenome (GOLD analysis project Ga0209887, IMG submission 187230) | Riverbed sediment microbial communities from areas with no vegetation in Columbia River, Washington, USA - GW-RW N1_30_40 (SPAdes)... | ecosystem: Environmental > Aquatic > Freshwater > River...
GCTTCGATCCACTCGACGGCCCGGGCCAGAGCGTCGTCGTCGCTCGACTTCAGCACGACCTCGACCTCCGGTCCGTCGCTGAGGAAGCGCGGATAGCTGCCGACCGTGACGGCCGGGTGGCGCCGGGTCGCCTCCTCCAAAACGTCGACGATCTGTCCCTCCCCGGTCCGGTAGCTCCGGCGCCAGGTCCCGATGGGGCGGCCGCGGAATCGACCCGCCACCGAATCGAACATTTCCTCCATCTCTCTCGGCAGGCCCGGGAAGACGAAGACGTTCCCGAGCACGAAGCCCGGCGCACCCCCGAGCGGATTGCGCAGCGGCTCGGCGCCAAGAGGAAGACAGGCCCAACGAGCTGCATAGTCGCCAAGGCCACGCGGCTCGAAGCGCTCCCGGAGCTCCGCCGCAACAGCAGGAACTTCTTCGCACTCGACACCGAAGCCTGCCGCGACTCCTTCCCGAGTGATGTCGTCGGGCGTGCCACCAAGCCCGCCGGTGACGAACACGTAGTCGGCGCGCGGCCGCTCTGCCCGCAGGAAGGCGGCGATCTCCTCGACGTCGTCGCGGACGGCGGCCATCAGCTTCACGCCGATCCCCAGGCCCGCCAGGCGCCTTCCGAGCCACGAGGCGTTCGTGTTCTCCACGTCCCCGGAAACAATCTCGTTCCCCACGGTCAGAACGACGGCGCCGGCCACGCCGTGGAGTCTAGGCCCAGGCGATCTCGACCCGTGTGCGGCGTTCGTAGCGCTCGAGCACCCGGCGTAGCTCCGGCCCGATTGCGACCGAGATGACCACGTTGCCGATCGCGTGCGCGAGATCGAAGGGGAAGCCTCGGCTCATCTGCAGCGTGAAGGCGGCGCCCGTGTGCGGAAAGAAGGCGTACCACTCCCACACGTCCAGGAAGGCGCTGAAGGCGAGGCCGAGCGCGAACGTCAGGACCGCCAACGCAATCCGGCGGCGAAGCACCCGGGCAGCGGCCGCTCCCCCAAGGCCACAGGCCCCCCAGGCGAGCATCTGCCACGGTGTCCACACGCCCTGACCCAGGAAGAAGTTGGAGGCGAGTGCCGCGACGGCCCCAACCGCAAATCCTCTCCGGGCTCCGAGCGAGGCCCCCGCGACGACCACCATCACCGTCAGCGGCTGCACGCCCGGAATCGGGGCAAAGAGCACCCGCGCGGCCGCCGCCACCCCGGCCACCGTGGCGATGAGCGCGAGATCCTTGACCGGCTCGGTCCCGCTCTCGAGCGCCGCGGCCCCGACCACCAGAACGGCGAACCCAGCCAGCAGGACCGCGAGTCCGCCCCGGTCCGGGTCCAGCGCAGCCCAGGCAGCCGCGCCGAGCGCGGCCGCGGAAGCCAGAACCGCAACCCTAGACGCCAACGAGAGCCTCTACGCCGAGGGCGATTCGCCGGTCGGCCGGGAACGTACGGTCGTGGGTCGCCACGAGAACCCCGCGGCCCGCGGCTGCGTACGCCCGGAGCCAGTCTGCGATCTCGGCCTTGCGAACCGGGTCGATTCCGCGTGTCGGCTCATCGAGGATCAAAAGCTCCGGCTCTGCGACCGCCACCGCGGCGAGTCCGAGACGCTCACGCTCTCCGCTCGACAGATCGCGTGGATGACGCTCCGCCGCCCACCCGAGGCCCACGCGCTCGAGCGCCTGGAGTGCGCGCGCCTGGTCGCCGCCCACGGCGAGAGCGGCCTCGTCGACGACCTGCTCCCGGACGAGGTACCGCCCCGGGTCCTGGCTGAGGTAGCCGGCGGAGCCGCTTCGCCAGACCGAGCCCTCGTCCGGCCGGAACAGCCCAGCCGCGATCTTAGCGAGCGTCGTCTTCCCCGAGCCGTTGGGCCCTTGGAGCGCGACGACCTCGCCGCGACCCACCTCCAGATCCACCCCGACGAGGACGGGGCTACCAGAGCGGTACGAGAACCCGACGCCGTCGGCACGCCAGATCGCGTCCGCCCGCTCGACCCCTCCGGGCTCGGCGGGGGGGCTGGGCAGGTAGGCGGGGTGGTGCTCGCCGAGCCAGTCGAACGCCTGCTCGACCGGCGCGTCGCAGAGCAGCCGGCCGCCCTCCAGGAAAAGAACCCGGTGGGCCAGGCCAAGCGCGCGCGCCGTCCGTTGCTCCGAGAGCACGACGGCGCAGCCGAGCCGCTCCACGCAGGCGAGGAACTCTTCCGCACCATCGGGGTCGAGCTGCGAGGTCGGCTCGTCGAGAAGCAGCAACGAAGGATCGAGGGCAAGAGCGGATGCGAGGCACACTCGCTGCAGCTCTCCGCCCGAGAGCTCGACGGTGCGCCGTTCGGAGAGGTGCAGGGCTCCGACGGATCCGAGAGCCTCCTCTACGCGAGGCCAGATCGACAGCGGAGAGACGGCGAGGTTCTCGAGCCCGAACGCCACCTCGTTCCGCACGACGCCCATGACCACCTGGTCCTCGGGATCCTGGAAGACGGTCGCAACCGTCCCCGCGAGCTCCGCCGGGCGGGCGCTGCGCGTGTCGTGACCGGCCACGACGACGCGGCCAGAGAAGCGCCCGCCGTGGAAATGCGGAACGAGCCCGGCCAGCGCCCGCAGAAGGGTCGATTTCCCCGCGCCCGAGGAGCCGAGCAGGGCCACGATCTCCCCGGGCCTGAGCTCGAGGGAGACGTCGTCGATCGCCGGCACGGCAGCGCCGGGGTACGAATAGGTCAGCCGCTCGACTGAGGCTAGAGCCACAAGGCCCCCGCCACGACGAGCAGGGCCGCCGCGCCGAGGGCGGCGCGGTCCCAATCGCTCCAGCGCGAGCCCGGCGCGCGCGAATGCCCGGCACGGCCATAGCCACGCGCCTCCATTGCCTCCGCCAGGTTCGCGGCCCGCTCGAGCGAGCCTGCGACGAGCGGCGAGAGCAGAAGGGCACGGCCGCGCACACCCGCGACCTCCACCCCGCGACCTCGGACCGCCTCCGCGAGGCCCGCCGCATCGCGCTCGAGGGTTGGAACAAGCCGCGTTGCGAGCGCGACCGCGAGCGCCGACCGCCGCGCGAACCCGGCAGCAGCCACGAGCCGATCATGGTCGACCGCGAGCGCGTACGCGGCGAAAGCGAACCCGACCGCCGCCAGGCGGAGGGAGTAGACGGTCGCCAGGAGGAGCTCCTCCTGCGTGACGTCGAGAAGGCCCAGCACCGGCACGACGGGGCCCTCCCAGAGAACATGGAGCCCGGTCGTCTGAAGCAACGGCCAGAGAAGGAAGACTCCCGTCGCCGAGCTCGCGGTGGCGACGACATACGGCCGGTAGCGGCCTCCCGGGACGCGCAGGCAGACGGCCAGGAGGACGCCTGTCAGCGCGGCGAGGGGGAGCACACGGTCGGCGAGGAGCGCCGCCACCGCAGCCGCGGCCAGGAGCAGCGCCGCGGGCCCCGGAGCGAGCCTCATTGCGCCGCCGGCGGCACGACGGGGCACTCCTGCTCGTAGTCGTGGAGATCCCACCACTCGATGTCTCCCTCCGCGAGCTTGGTCTCGGTGGCGCCCTTGGCCGCGGCCTTTCCGTTGATGTAGTAGAGCCAGGCGAGCTTCTTGCCCGAATCTTGCTCGACGCCGTTGATGGCCGTCACGAACTTCCCACCCGAGTCGGTCTCGATGTCGGCGACGCGGTCGAGGGCCCGCATGGCCGTCTGACCGGCGTCGACTCCCTTCTCCAGGACCACCTCGCCGCCGCAGTCCGTCGTGACGAGCACTGTGGCGCCGGCTTCGACAGCCGAGGTCCCCGGGGTCGAAGTTTGCGACTCGCTCCCGCAGGCAGACACGAGCAGCACCAGAAGGACGACTACAAAGGATCGACGAAGCACGTTTCCTCCTTCCGCGAGGGGAACGGATCGGAGGCGGACGGCAGGTCTTCTGACTCGGGGCTCCCTCTTACGCCGCCTTCCCGGCCCGGGGGCCAGTGGCACTTCGGCGGGAGAGCGTCTCCCCTTACAGCGGCGGGACCGTGCCGGACTTGCACCGGCTTCCCTTGCCGTTCGCCTATGTGTGGCGGAAACCTACCAGGCTTAGAACCCGTTCCAAAATGAGAGCTGTGCCGTCGGAGCCGCCCGGCGACGAGCCCCATTCTGAGACGAGTTCTTAGGCGGGGGCTTCCCCGAACGCCTCGGCCAGGGCGGCGTCGATCTCGGCGGCGGTGGCGACGACGAAGCGGACCCCACCCGGGATCTCCGCGACGATCGCGTCGAGTCCTTCGGAGTCCGTCGGATCGGCCACCGCCACGAACGTGGCCGCAGCCGCAGAGCGGAACGAGATCGCGCGGTGCCGACGCGAGCTGCGCTCGGAGAGGAGATCGACGGCGGACTGATCGAGGTCGAGCTTGCCCAGATCGACGAACTCGAGACCCTCCTGCCCTGCCACCATCCTGGCGAGATCCCGCTCGCCGAGAAGACCCTGCTCGAGCAGAACGTCGCCCAGGCGGCGGCCCGTCGCCCGCGCCGTCGCCAGCGCTGCGTAGAGCTCGTTGGGGGCAACGAGGCCGGCTCGCGCAATCACCTCGCCGAGAGGCAGGTCGCCATCATGATTTTCCGCAGTTGCCATTGACTCCTGGAAGGATCTGGATCTTCCACCAGCCTAATCGACGGCGACGTCTCAACTCCGCATCCCTCCCTCGGGCTACGCTCACGCGATGGTCGCTTCGCGGCTCACGTACTGGGCGCCGGTGGTCCTCTGGGCGGCCGGCATCTTCGTCCTCTCTTCGATTCCTGACCTCGGAACCGGGCTCGGAACCTGGGACACCGTCCTCCGCAAGCTGGCGCACACCGCCGAATACGCGCTCCTGGGCGGGCTGATCTTTCGCGCAACCCGGAGCGCGCCGGCCGCTGTCCTCCTCGCTTCGGCCTACGCGGTCACGGACGAGGTGCATCAGGCCTTCGTGACCGGCCGCCACGGATCGCCGCTGGATTGGCTCATCGACACAGCCGGGGCGGTCCTCGGCGTCGCGCTCGCCGCGCGGCTCTCGCAATGACGCGGGCGCTGGCCATCGACCTCGACGGAGCCCTGGGCGACACGCGGCCGCTCTGGAACGAGTTCCTCGCCGATGCAGCGCGCCGCTTCGAGTCGATCGCGGCTCTCGATCCCGCTTCGCTGCCGCGCGATCGCGGCGCGGCTGCCGAGGAGCTCGACGCCTGGGCGGCCGGTGGCGTCGGCGACTGGCGCGCAGCGCTGGAGCGCTTCGCGGAAGACCGAGTGCCCGTGTTCCTGCGCCCGGACGGCGAGGCAAGCGCGGCTCTCCGTTCGCTTACCTCCGAGGGAATACGGGTGGGCGTCTTCACGGACGCCCCCGAGCCGCTCGGGCGGATCGCCCTCGCACACCTGGGCGCGGAACGGCGCGTGGACGTCCTCGAGGCAGGCGCCGGAGCGCAGGAACGCTTGCTCGAGCGCCTGGGGCCGGGCACCACCGTCGTCTCGTCTAGAGAGGACCTCGTTAGGATCAGTGGGAGTGCCGGACCGCCAGCACCTCGATGACCGCCAGCTGGACGCCATCCTCGAGCGTCTCGACCGCCTGTGCGCCGAGGTGCACGCTCTCAACCGCCGGTTCGAGACCGCCGAAGGCCTCGTGCGCATCGCGCACGAGCTCTCGATCCTGAACGAGTCGTTACAGACGCTTGCCTATGCCGCCCTCGGGCAGCAGGGTCCGCAGGTTCGGCGTCGCCGCCCGGCCTGAATCCCCGCGGCCTCGGGTTTCTGGGACGCCGCTGGCAAGGGAGCACGCCCGAGGGGCGCAGGACAGTGCCCGGCGGAAGCTGCCGCCGACCAGGGACGCGACGCTAGCCGTGAATGGCCGCTATGAGCGGAATGATCAGGATCGCAACGATGTTCGTGATCTTGATCATGGGATTGATCGCCGGGCCGGCGGTGTCCTTGTAAGGATCGCCGACGGTGTCGCCCGTCACGGCCGCCGCATGGGCCTCTGAGCCCTTGCCGCCGTAGGCGCCGTCCTCGATCAGCTTCTTGGCGTTGTCCCAGGCGCCTCCGCCAGAGGTCATGGCGATGGCGAGGAAGATCCCGGTGACGATCGTCCCGATCAGCAGGCCGCCGACCAGCTCCGGCTTGATGATCCCGGCGACGATTGGAAAGACGACGGGAATCGTGGCGGGAAGCATCATCTTCTTGATCGCCTCGCCCGTGACGATGTCGACCGTCCGGCCGTACTCCGGCCGAGCCGTTCCTTCCATGATCCCGGGGATCTCGCGAAACTGGCGCCGCACCTCCTGCACTACTTGCCCCCCCACCCGGCCGACCGCCTGCATCGCCAGCGACGCAAAGAGAAACGGCATCAGCCCGCCGATGAAGAGCCCGGCGATGACCCAGTCGTCGCTCAGGTCGAAGGTCGCCTGGATGCCCTGGTTCGAGAGCTCCGACGTGAACCCGTCGAACAGGACGAGCGCTGCGAGGCCCGCCGAGCCGATGGCGTAGCCCTTCGTCACCGCCTTCGTCGTGTTGCCAACAGCGTCGAGCGGATCCGTCACCCCGCGCACCGACTCGTCGAGGTCGGCCATCTCTGCGATGCCGCCCGCGTTGTCCGTCACCGGCCCGTACGCGTCGAGCGCCACGATCATGCCGGTCATGGACAGCTGCGCCATCACCGCCACGCCGATCCCGTAGAGGCCCGCGAGGCCCGCGGCTCCGACAATTCCTGTGGCGATGACGAGCACCGGTAGAGCGGTCGCCTGCATCCCGATTGCCAGACCCTCGATGATGTTGGTCGCGTGCCCGGTCGTGGACGCCCGCGAGATTCCCTTGACCGGAAGCCAGCGGGTACCGGTATAGAACTCTGTGATCGCGACGAGGAGGAACGTGACCGCGAGCCCGATGAGCGCGCAGCCGTAGAGGTCCCAATAACCGTATTTCCCGCCGTCGAAGGCCAGCGTGACCGGGATGAACCCGATCGCCGACAGCACCGTCGCGACTGCGACGGCCTTGTAGAGGGCATTCATGATCGAACCCGTGCGCCCGATCCGGGCGAAGAACGTTCCGATCACCGACGCGATGACTCCGACCCCGCCGAGCGCCAACGGGTAGACGACGAGGCCCGAGGAGGGGAAGTTGATGGCCCCGAGGAACATGACCGCGACCGCTGTGACCGCGTAGGTCTCGAACAGGTCCGCGGCCATTCCGGCGCAGTCGCCGACGTTGTCGCCGACGTTGTCTGCAATCACGGCCGGGTTTCGCGGGTCGTCCTCGGGGATCCCGGCCTCGACCTTGCCGACGAGGTCCGCCCCCACATCCGCGGCTTTCGTATAGATGCCGCCCCCGAGGCGCGCGAAGACGGAGATGAGCGAACCGCCGAAGGCGAGTCCGATCAGATCCTTGGTCGCGTCGTCGGGTCCCTGGTCGAACCACCTCGTCAGGATCCCGTAGTACGCGGCGACCCCGAGCAGTCCGAGGCCGACGACGAGAAGGCCCGTCACCGACCCGGCGCCGAAAGCGACGGCGAGCGCAGGGCGTACGCCGCCCTTGGCCGCCTCGGCCGTGCGGACGTTCGCGCGCACGGCGACGTTCATGCCGATGAAACCCGCCGCCGCGGAGAAGACCGCGCCGATGAGGAAGCCGAAGGCCGTGTACCAGCCGAGGTCGTTCCAGAGGCCGATGCCGAGAAAGATGACCCCGGCGACCGCGGCGATCGTGAGGTATTGCCGGCGCAGGTACGCAGAAGCGCCTTCCTGCACGGCTCGGGCGATCTCCTGCATGCGCTCGCTACCGGGCGACAGGCGAAGGATGCGCGCCGTCAGGACGGCGCCCCAGGCGATGCCGACGCCTGCGCAGAGCAGGGCAAAGAGCACGCTGTGGTTCTGGAAGAAGTCCGTCACGAGGTCGAGGGCCTACGCGCAATCCGGCAGCTGGTGCCGGATCGCGGCCCGCGGATTTCTATCACAGCTGAAGGTGTTGAAGCGTTTACTGGCACCGGACACGGGTCTCAGTCCTCGCCACCGGCATCCTCTGAGGCTGCCTTCACGTAGGCGAGTTGGAGCTCGGCGACCGACCGCTCGAACTCGAGCACGAGCTCGGTCGGGACAACTTGGGCGAGTACGGGCGTGAGCGCCTTCATCGTGTCGATCGCGAGCTTCGCCTGCCCGAGATCACGGTCTGCCTTCGTCTCCTCGGACAGCCCCAGCCGACGGTAGCCGATCGACGAGATCTGGACCAGCACGTTGAGAAGTACGTCCTCGACCTTGAGGTTCCTCAGCTCTTCGGCGAGCCGGCGGGCCGCCTCCTCTTCGTGCTCAGACACGGACAGGCTCCAGCACCTCGCGGGCGTAGATCGCCTCGATGCTCTCCCCGGCCTCGCAGCCAGCGATCTGCCGCTCAGCAGCGTTCTTCTCCGGTACAGCGAGATACGACGCCGCTCCGAGCTCCTCGGCGACCGGCGCGATCCAGGCGATCAGGTCCTCCAGGCGTTGCCGCGTCGGGAGCACGTCCCCGCTGTCGAGGTCGATGAAGCTCTCGGATAGGCCGTAGCGGATTGCGCGCCACAAGTTCTCCTCGATCAGGCGGTGAGGGTGGGCCGGCAGCGGCTCGCCCTCGTCCACCGCGCGAGCGATCCGCGCCGTGAGCGCGTACAGGAGCGCGGCCAGGCTCTGGGCTTCCGCCAGCTCCGGTTGGCCGTCGCAGATGCGGATCTCGACCGTGGGGAAGGCGAGGTGCGGTCGGACGCTCCACCAGATCTGTGTGTGCTCGGTGATCGAGCCCGTGTCGTAGAGAAAACGAACGTAGCGCTCGTAGCCGTCCCAGCCCTCGAAGAGGTCGGGGACGCCGCAGCGGGGAAACATCCGCGTGAAGATCTCGGTGCGCGCCGAGTGGAGATACGTGTACACGCCCTCGACGAAGGGCGAGCTCGCGGAAAAGGCAAGCAGCTCGGGCAGGTAGCTTCGCAGCGCGTTCATGACCGCAATCGCCCTGTCGGCGCCGCGGATCCCGACATGGACGTGCAGCCCGAAGCTGTTGTTGCGCCAGACGACGTAGCGGAGGAGCTCGTCGTTGCGCCTGTAGTGGGGCGTGTCGATGATGCGCTGCTCCTGCCAGGGGCTCCACGGATGCGTTCCGGTGCCGCACAGGGCGGCGTCCAGGCGCCCTGTGAGCTCGAGAAGTTGGCGCCGCCGCTCGGCCATCGTCGCCGCCGCCTCGGCGAACGTCTCACAGCGGCCGGTGCGGACCTCCACCTCGGAGGCGATCAGCTCGCCGACGAGTTGGCCCTCCAGCTCGGTCCCCACGACGGCCTCCGCGAACTCTTCGAACCGATTGACGAGGCCGTGCGTGCGCGGGTCGAGGATCGCGAACTCCTCTTCGACGGCCACCGTGAGATCCTGGCCCGCGTCGAAGCCTTCCCGCGCGAAGCGGATCTGCTCCTCGGGGCTGAGCCGCTGCGCCTCACCCATCGCGCGAAAGTAGCAGAGCGGCCACGCGCTCCCAGCTCCAACGTTCGACAGCGGCCCGACGGGCTGCGACGGAGAGCTCTTCCCACTCCGAGTGGGGAAGGCTCAGGATCTTCAGTACCTTGGCCCGAAGGTCGTCCGGGTCACCCCGCACGAAGCTCGCAAGCTCGCGGTGACGTGCCGGGTACTCGGCTTCGAGCCCCTCTGCGACCGCGGCCAGGCCCGAATGCCGGGCGACGAGCGGCGGCGAGCCGCAGGCCGCCGCCTCGGCCGCCACCATCCCGAAAGCTTCCGGGAAGACCGACGGCGTCACGCTGACGTCGGCGAGGGGCCACAGATGCCGCAAGTGCCGGTGCTCGAGCGCTCCTGTGAAGAGGACTCGGTGGCCGGCCTGGCGCTCGAGCTCGTCGCGGGCCGGCCCGAACCCCACGATGACGGCCCGTACGTCGACACCTTCGAGCGCCTCGAGCAGGAGGCTGACGCCCTTCTCCTCGCTGAGCTTGCCGACGTAGACGACCGTGGGCCTCTCCTCGGAGAAGAACGGTTCGAAGCGGGAAGCATTGTCCTCGTCGGGATCGCGTTCGGAGCCGCGCGGCCCATCACGACGAGCCTCCTCGAGGAGCTGTCGAAGCGCCTCCTCCCGAGGCTCGGGACGGAGCTCGTCCACGTCCACGCCCGGCGGCACGATCCTCACGCGCTCGGTCCAGCCGACCACCTCCGCGAGCACGTCGCGGATGTGCTCGGAGCCGACGACGACATCCTGCGCCGAGCCGAGCGCGGTACGCGCCCAGGCGACGAGATCGTCGTTGCCGCGCATCGAGAACTCGAGCTCCGAGCCGTGTGCCTTCACGGTGAAGGGCATCCCGACCGCGGCCCCCACTGGCGCCCCGAGCAGGACATGGTTGACGAAGAGGTAGTCCGCCGGAAGAAACTCGCGCATCGTGGCCGCATTGAGCTCGACGAAGCGTTCTCGCTCGGCCGGAGTCAGATCCTGGAGAAAGGCCGGCTCGAGATCCTCGTAGCGGTCGAGGACGAAAACCGGGAGCGGCCCTTCGATCCGGGGTCGAATGACGTTGACACGCTCGAGGCCTTCGTAGCGGTCGGGATGCGGGTCCTGGCAGAAGACGATGACCTCATGTCCGAGACGGCTCCAGGCACGCGCCAGGGAGCGCGTATAGACATTCGATCCCGTGCCTCCCAGGAGGTAGCCGTGCCAAAGGAGAATCTTCACGCGTGGATGATCCTGACGGACCTCTCGTAAGGCGCGCTCAGAAAGGCGACCGCTGGGCGTTCGAGCAGCTCGTGGACCGGCACCAGCACCGGCTCTTCACCCTGGCCACGCGCCTGCTCGGATCGCCGGACGAAGCTGCCGACGCCGTCCAGGAGGCGTTCATCCGAGCGTGGCTCGGTCTTTCGTCCTTCCGGCACGGCGCGCGCTTCTCGACCTGGCTCTACCGGATCTGCCTCAACGCCGTCCACGATCAGCGGACGAAGCGTCCGACCGCTCCGCTTGAGGAAGTGGCCGAGCCCGTCGACCCCCGCGACCAGTTCGTGGCCCACGAGCTGTCCGGAGCGCTTCAGCAGGCCCTCGCGGCCCTCGAAGAGGACTACCGCGGCGCCGTCGTCCTCTATGACGTCCTCGGCTGCTCCTACGCCGAGATCGCCGAGCTGACGGGAGTCGCCGAGGGTACCGTGAAGTCGAGAATCTTCCGCGGCCGCAAACGACTCGCCGAATTGCTGGGAACCAGGACGGAGCGGGAATAGTCGAACGAATGGTGACCGGAACTCATCCAGAGGAAGTCGATCTCTTCGACTACGTCGAGGGGGAGCTGTCCGCGGACCGCCGCACGGAGCTCGAGTTTCATCTCGCGAGCTGCGCTACGTGCGCGAAGCAGGTCGCGCTCGTCCAGGCGGGCAAGGACGCGCTGCGGGAGTCGCAGCTCCTCCACCTGCCTCCCGCGCGGCGCGAGGCGATCTCGACGAGCTTGCCCACGCAGCGTCGCGCGCCCGACCGGAGCCCCGCCCTCTCGCCGAGGCGGCTCCTCGCCATCCTGACGCCGGTCGCCGCTGTCGCGGCGGTGGTTGTCGTCCTTGTGAGCTCGGGTGTACTCGAAACGAACGGCAACGACCAGGCCGGCAGCGCCGCTGCCGGAGCAACGAGCCAGCTGCAAATGGAGGATCAGGCCGGAGGCGCGGAAGCCGCGCCACCGGTCATGAAGGTCGCCGGCCCGGCCACAACCGTCGCGGACGAGCTCCGGCGAAAAGGAATCAGGGCGCGAGCCGTCGGTAACAAGGTCGAGGTCCGGGACGCGACGCAGGCCGAGGTGGAACGGGCCCTCGGGTACCGACGCACCGGGCGCGTGGAGATCGTGCTCATCCCCTAGGCAGGCTCATGTCCTAGGCAGGAATCTCCGGTCGGGCGCCGAAATTCGCCCTCCCATGCGCTCGCGGCGACTCGTCGCGTGCCTTGCCGTCTTCGCAGCCCTGGTGCTGCCGGCGCGAGCGCACGCGATTACCAACCCCCAGATCCCCGGCCTCCAGGTCGCTCTGAAGACCAAGGGCTTCTACCGCGGCGCGATCGACGGCATCGCCGGACCTCTCACGGCGCGCGCCGTGCGCCGCTTCCAGCGCAGCGCGGGCCTCGTCGTCGACGGCGTCGCGGGGCCGCTCACGCGGAGGAAGCTCGGCCGTCTCGGACGGCCTCTCTTCGGGCGCCGCCAGCTGATCCTGCGCGGCTCAGTCGGCTGGGACGTGGCCTGCCTCGAGTTCTTCCTCAGGGCGAAGGGGTTCAACCCGGGGAAGGTGGACGGGCGTTTCACGTATGTGACGGCCCGCGCCGTGCGCGGCTACCAGCGCGCGCGGCATCTGGGGGTAGACGGAATCGTCGGGGCGAAGACCTTGCGCGCCTTCGGCGTCCGAGCTGTCTCTCACAGGCCTGCGGCTCGAGTCGGCGGTACGCGGTCGACCGTGCGTGCCTCGCTCAACTTCTGGGCGCGCCGCTACGCCATCCGGCCGTCGCTCGTGAAGGCGCTGGCGTGGATGGAATCCGGCTTCCAGCCGCGCATCCGCTCCTCCGCCGGTGCCTGGGGAGTGATGCAGGTGACGCCGGGGACCTGGTCGTACGTGGAGATGTTCCTCATCGGGCGCCGCGTGCCGCGGACCACGGACGGGAACGTCAGGGTGGGCGTGGCCTACCTCCACCAGTTGCTGCGCGAGTTCAACTTCCGGCCCCGGAGGGCGCTCGCTGCCTACAACCAGGGTCCCTGGTCGGTGCGAACGCACGGTGTCTACGCCGAGACGCGCGCCTTCGTCGCCAACGTGATCGTGCTCCAGCGGCGCTTCGTCTGACAGCGGCGACACAAACCCAGGAAGCAAAAAAGAGGGGGAGAAGGTACTCGCACCTCGGAAGTTGCGGCCTCTCCCGAGGATGACCTGTCTCCCCCTCTGATTACTCCCTAGTTCGGCCGCAGAGCCGCGAGCCTTTAGCTCTTTCGAGTGACCTCGATCGAGATACCCGCCCTCCGGCCAGACCAGCCGAAGAGAGTCCCCCAGGCGGCGTCATGCCCTATTCGCGGGCGACGGCCCCCTCAGGGTGTAGGGGTCGGTCAGCGGCGGGGCGTGAACCTGTCGCAGGTGGCGGTGCCGCGGATCAGCCCGCGGACCAAGCGACAGCCGCCGAGCGCCAGTGGTGGAAACATGTACATGCAATGGTCGCAGCGGACATCGGCCTGCGGGGCGGGGCGATAGTTCGCCTTCTTCTTCGAGAGACCCCAGATCCTCATCTCCATCCGATCCCTCCCGAGCTGATCCTACTACGCCCGGATCGAAGCGGGGGGCTTCGGAGCCCATCTGCGTGCGGTCGCCGGGAGGCGTGACCGCTCGCCGTTTCATCTTGTCGGCTAGCCGCACCGAAAAGATCGATCCGGCGGTCAGAAGACAGAAAAACCGCCGAATGGGCTCGCGGCGGACCGAGGGTAGACGGGCCGCGCTGCTCGGGCGCTGTTCAGCCTGGTTACGCGGGACGGACCGTTACGTGAGATAGAAGTAGAGCGCGTAGAGGAGCTCGACCGCGGGGCTGGTCGTGTGCACCGTCACGTCGGACGGGACGTGCAGGAGCGCCTCCGTGTAATTGAAGATGATCTTCACGCCCGCCTCGACCACGTCGTCAGCCACCTGCTGGGCTGCGTCGGGCGGGACCGCCAGCACCGCGACGATGATGTTCTTCTCGCGGATCACCCCGGTGAGCTCGCGATAGTCGCGAATGCTCGAGTTGCCGATCGGCTGGCCGACCTTCTCCGTGTCGGTGTCGAAGGCAGCGGCGATGTTGAAGCCGTGGTCGGCGAAGATCGTCGAGCTCGAGATCGCCTGTCCGAGCCGGCCGGCGCCGAAGAGGGCGATGTTGTGCTGCCCCTGCGTCCGCAGGATCTTGCGGATCTCGGCGATGAGACCGTCGATGTTGTAGCCGACGCCCCGCTTGCCGAACTTGCCGAAGGCAGAAAGGTCGCGGCGGATCTGGGTCGCGTTGATGTTCGTGTACTCGCTGATCTCCTGGGAGGAGATGCGATCCTTGCCCATCTTGCGCGCCTGAGTGAGGACACGGAGGTACTGACTCAAGCGAGCAGCGACTCCGACGGTGAGCCGTTCGGAGGTGCGCGTTTCGCCTTCGGTTGCCACCGGAACGGCCATCGCTCCCAGGATAACTACACGGCCCCTGCGGTCGCCGGGAGAACGAAGCCGCCTGGCTAAGCGGCATTACCGCGATCACGCGCCCAGCCGCCTCCGCAACCCGTCCGGATGGACGAAGTACGTGAAGACCTCCTCGCCGTCCACGAGGACGACGGGAATGCGCTCGCGATAGCGGCGCTCGAGGTCGGCGTCATCGGTGATGTCGACGTCCTCGAACTCGAACGGGAGCTCGGCTCGGACCTGGGCGAGCACCCGCCGGGCGCTCTCGCACAGGTGGCAGCCGGCTGCGTGGAAGAGGGTGACTCGGTGGAAGTGCCCTGGCCGGCCACGTCCTCCGGGCTCTGGGCGACTGCAAACCATCGCCAGGCGGCGTCCTCAGTCGCCCACGTACTTGCAGTAAGTACGCGGGCTCCTTGCGGACTGGCCTGACGCGGTTTTCGTGCGCCAGAGCTGCGGCAACGTCACCGGCCAGGACACTACGGGTAGAGGCCACGCGTGATCGTCGCCTCGGCGACTCGCCCGACGGCGATCGCGTACGCCGCTTGCCGCATGGAGATATCTCGCTCTTCGTGCTCCCGCCAGGTCTCGGCGAACGCCCGTGTGACGATGTCGTTCAGCTTCGCATTCACCTCGGACTCCTTCCAGAAGTACTCCTGGAGGCCCTGGACCCACTCGAAGTAGGAAACGACGACGCCGCCCGCGTTGGCGAGCACGTCCGGGAGGACCAGCACCCCGCGCTCGTCGAGGATCTGGTCGGCCTCCGGCGTGACGGGTCCGTTCGCTCCCTCGGCCACGATGCCGGCCTTCACCTTGTCGGCGTTGTCGCCGGTGACGACCTGCTCGAGCGCACACGGAGCGAGGACGTCGCAGTCGAGGATGAGAAGCTCCTCGTTCGTGATCGCCTCGGCCCCGTCGAAGCCGTCGAACGAGCGGTGCGTCCGCTTGTGCTCGACGGCCGCGGCCACGTCGAGACCGTCGGGGTTGTAGATGCCGCCGGTCGAATCCGAGACGGCGACGATGCTGGCACCCTGGTCGGCCAGGATGAGGGCGAGGTTGCGGCCCACGTTGCCGAACCCCTGGATGGCCACACGCCGCCCGGCCACCTCGTGTCCCTCCTTGCGCAGTGCCTCCCGAATGCAGAAGGCGGCGCCGCGGGCGGTCGCCTCGACCCGGCCCAGGGACCCGCCGATCTCGAGCGGCTTCCCCGTGACGACGCCGAGTACCGAGTAGCCCTTGTTCATCGAGTAGGTATCGAAGATCCACGCCATCTCGCGCGGCCCCGTTCCGACGTCCGGCGCGGGAATGTCGACCTCCGGCCCGATCAGGTTGATGATCTCGCTCGTGTAGCGGCGCGTCATGCGCTGGAGCTCGTCCTCGGACAGCTCCTTGGGACTGACGACGACGCCGCCCTTGGCGCCGCCGAACGGGAGGCCCATCAGGGCGCATTTCCACGTCATCCACATGGAGAGAGCCTTGGTCTCATCGAGCGTGACGTCCTGGTGGTAGCGGATGCCGCCCTTCGCGGGCCCGCGCGCGACGTTGTGCGTGACGCGGAAGCCTTCGAAGACGTGCACCGAGCCGTCCTCCATCCGGGTCGGAATGGAGACGGAAACGCACTTCTTGCACTCCTGCAGGACGTTGAGCATGCTGTCGCTCACGTCGATGAGCCCCGCGATTCGTCGCAGCTGGCTCCGGGCCATCTCCCATGGGTTCTCCTTCAGGTGGGAAGGAGGTGCCTCGACAGTCGTCACGAGCGCTCCTTTATGCGAATGACGGTCTGGGCGGTCGACGGAAGAGTGCCCTCCTCCGCATCGACCGGCTGCGCGCGCAGCCTGAGAACGTACATCCCGGCGGGGAGCACCTTGCCCAGCGCGTCTCGGCCGGTAAGGCCGATCGCGTAGCGACCTGGCAGCAGATCCCGCAGACGGGCGATGAGACCGAGCTTCTTGCCTTCTGGAGTCCAGAGCTCCACGTCGAGGAGCCCGACGGGCTCGATCTGCCCGTCACCGGAGTCGGCGCGCCCGGCGCGAAAGGCGAGCACCGCAGGCGCCGACTTCGAGGGCTCGAACTCCCAGTTGGAAAGACTGACCGATCCGACGAGCGGCGCAGAGCCGACAGTGCGCTTGCCGACGGCCCACGGAACCCGCGCCGGTGGGGCGCCGCCCGCGGTCGCGAGGAGAACCCCGCTCGCACCGGCGTTCGACTGCGCGGCGGAGATCCCGAGCGTCACCTGGGCCGAGGCACCCGGCCCGAGATTCAGGTGCGCCGGTTCGGCGGTGAAGCCGACCGCGGAGGGCTGGTCGGCGACGGAGGCGAACCCGATCTCGAGCGCCTGGCGCGAGACATTCCTGATCGTGATCGTGCGCGAGGTGTTCCAGGCCTTGCCGCTGGCACGGCCGAACCCCAGCGTCGCCGGCTCGACGACGAGCTTGGCTTCCGCGGCGGCAGCCGGGTCGACGAGGCCCGCGCCCTGGCGAGTCACGGCCTCGCCCAGCGAAGACGCCGAGCCGACCAACACCGCCCGCAGCTCTCTCGGGCTCAGGTCGGGACGCGCCTGCACGACGAGCGCCGCGGCTCCGGCGACGACCGCCGCGGCGGCGCTCGAACCGGTGGCTGTCGCGAAGCGGGCCTCGTCCCTGCCCCCGGGGCGCGCATCGTCGGTCGCGAGACCCACTCCAGGCGCGACGACGTCCGGCCGCACTCGCCCATCGAAGGCAAGTCCTCCCGAGGAGAAGGCGGAGACACGGCCGGTGGCCCCGTTTCCAACCGGGCGGGACGCGCCGAGCGCGACCGCGACCTCGTTGCCGTTGCGTAGGCCGTCCACGGCTTCCCGCCCAGCTGGACCTGCAACGGCGACCACGGGCAGAGCTCCGCTCTCGTCGAAGTCGAGGGCGCCGGCGGGCAGATCGGTGCCGTAGACGAGCAGCGCGGCCGCGCCCGCGGCCTTCGCGTTCGCCGCTTTGCGGGCGAGCGAGGCGCCGTCCGCGGGGACGAGAGCGGCGCGGCCGGCTACACGACTGACGCCGTTCGAATCGAAGAAGTCGCCGAGCTCGATCCCCCCGGCCTCCGAATTGACCGGGCGCTGTGAATCGGCGAGCGAAGGCCCCAGGAGGGCGGAGACGCCGAGTGTCAAGCCGTTCCCCGTTCGGACGGCGCCCAGGATCCGGGCAGGCTCGTCGGCGACCGTGCCGTTTCCTACCATCAGCCTGGCCTGCGTCTCGAAGACGCCGCGGCGAGTGTCGAGCGCGCCGACGCTCATGGCGTCGGGGGCGGAGCCCGGTGCGCCCACGCTTCCGAAGCCGAGGCCGGCGTCCCCGTCGTTTCCGGACGGCGCGACAACGAGGGTCCCGAGATCGCTTGCGCCCGTGACAGCGCGCGCCTCGGGGCTGTCCGTAAAGGCGGCGAACGGCTCGACCACGGGCGCGAGCGCGACCTGCACCGCATCGTTCGTGGCGCCGTCGCCGTTCGGATCGACCGCCCGCTCGAGCCCGGCGATCAGCAGATCGCCGCGCCCCGCAACCGCCGTGCCTTCCTCTGTCCTTTGCCAGCCGAGAATCCGAAACGGGACGATGCGGGCGGCAGGCGCGACGCGAAGGGCCAGCCCCGCCATCCGAGTGCCGTGGGTCTCGAGCCGGGCGGCCTCGTCAGGACTCCGTTCGGGAGCTGCCCGCTCGTCGCCGGAGACGAAATCATGACCTGCGCCGACTCGCCCGCGGAGATTGGGGTGGAAACGATCGACGCCCGTATCCAGGAGAGCAATCGTCACGCCCCGACCGTCGAATCCGCGCAACGCGACTCCGGGAGCCTGGCCGGGCCCGCCGCCCGTCTGCACTTCGGCCGGATACACCGCCCGCACGGGATAAATCCCCACGACGAGCGGATTGCGTTCCAGTTCGGCGACGGCCCGGCCGTCGAGAGGCGCCGAGAAGCCGTTGAGCACGTGGGTGAAGCGGAAGTCCGGCTGGAGGTTCACCCCGCGGTCGCGCAAGGCAGCCAGCAGGCTCTGTTGCAGCGCGTGGATGTCCGCAACCCACTCCTTCTCGTCCGCGGCCGAAGGCCGTTTCGACGCCGCGGCAGCGCGCTCGGCCACCGAGGGAGAGGAAAGGATCACGATCCCGCGCTCGCCGACCGCCATCTTCGGGCGGTCCGGGAACACCGAGTGCCACGCGCGGGAGGCGGCGCGAGCGGCCGTCTCGCTTGCTCCTTGCACGGTGCCTACGAGAAGGAGAGCCGTGGCGACCGCGGCGACCGCGGCCAAGGTCATCGTGCGCGCGAGCTTGGCGGTCGCGACCGTGGGCACGTTCCTGTTGCGCCGCCGAAAACCGAGCAAGCCAAGGGCGCAAGAAGGCGTCGCACGTGACAGTGCGGCGCCGACCGAGGACGCCGGTTTGCGATGGTTTGCAGGCGGCGCGGCTGACAACCGTGCCTGCGGTTGCGGCCGCCTAAGCCGCCGTCGCATACGCATCGAGAGCAAGATATCCCGGATACGGGACGGTTGGGGAAAAGCGTGCCGCGGAGGCGATCATCACTGCGTTATCGGTGCAGAGCTCGAGCGGCGCGAGAGCGGCCTCCCCCATCGCACACCTGAGCTCCGAGTTCGCAGCCACGCCGCCGACGACGGCGATTCGCTCCAAGCCGGTCTGCTCGGCTGCTTCCAGCGTCCGCTCGGAAAGGGCCCTCACGATCGCCCGCTGATAGCTCGCGGCCAGGTCGGCGCGGCGCCGCTCGACCTCCTCCGGCTCCAGGTCCCGGACGGTGTACAGCAGAGCCGTCTTGAGCCCGGAGAAGGAGAAATCGAGGCCCGGTACGCGCGCCACCGGAAAGCTGAAGGCCTCTGGATCTCCCTCGCGGGCGAGGCGGTCGATCGCTGCACCCCCGGGGTAACCAAGGCCCAGCAGCCGAGCACCCTTGTCGAACGCCTCGCCGGCCGCGTCGTCCAGCGTCGATCCGAGGACGTCGAAACCGCTCCGGTCTCGTACCTCCAGCAGGAGCGTGTGGCCGCCGCTGGCCAGGAGACAGACAAAAGGTGGCTCGAGGGGATCCGGCTGGAGGTAGAGCGATGCAACGTGTCCGTGCAGATGGTTTACCGGGACGAGCGGCAAGCGTCGGGACCAGGCGAGCGCCTTGGCTGCAGAGAGACCGACGAGGAGTGCTCCGATCAACCCCGGGCCCCGGGTGACCGCGACCGCGTTGAGATCCTCGAGCCCGGCGCCCGCGCGTTCGAGCGCCTCGGTGACGACGGGTGTGACCAGCTCCAAGTGTCGCCGGGAGGCGACTTCCGGGACGACTCCCCCGTAGCGGGCGTGCAGATCCGCCTGTGAGGCGACGACGTTCGCAAGGATACGTCCGTCGCCCGTGACGACGCCGGCGGCTGTCTCGTCGCACGACGTCTCGACCCCGAGAATGAGCTCCAAGGGTTTAGGCCTCTCCGACCGCTCCGTGGCCGAGCGGGTCCCTCCACATGATCAGCGCGTCCTCGCGGTTGTCGGTGTAGTAGCCGCGCCGCAGGCCGCTCGTCTCGAACCCGAAGGTCTCGTAGAGGGCAATCGCGGTGGTGTTCGAGACCCGAACCTCGAGGGTGTAGCCGCGCCGCGGGTCTCCAGCCGTCAGCTCGAAGAGCTCGTCCAGGAGGCGGCTCGCGACGCCGATGCGCCGCCAGCCCGGGTGCACGGCGAGGTTCATGATGTGCCACGCGTCCACGTAGCGGGAGACGATCAGGTACGCGACGAGTCTGCCCGTATCAGGGTCGAAGCCGCCCAGCGACAGGGAGGAGGGCTTGGCCAGCTCGCCGGCGAACATGGATCGCGACCACGGCGTCGGGTAGACCGCGTTCTCGATCCGCTCGATCGCGTCGAGATCATGGAGCGCCAGCTTGCGAATCTCGATGGTGGCGCGGGCGATCATCCCGAGAGCGACTTCTCGGCGTCCGGGAGCCGGAGGTAGATGGGCTGCGCCGCGTCAGGGGAGCCGAAGCCGCCGGCCAGAGCCGCGTGATGACGCGCCCACGGCGTGTGCACCGGGTCGTCGTCGGGTGGTACCCGGGCGCCACGTGCTTCCAGAAGCTCGCGGTAGCGGACTGCTCCGTCTCCCACGTAGGCGTCTCGCGGCTTCACGGGGAGATCCTCCGCCAGCATGACGGCCGGGGAGCCCTCCTCCAGCGCAAAGACCTCGCTCCGCCGGGCGTCGATCACCGGATGAGCCCCCGGGGCGCCCGCGGCCAGGGCGGCAAGCGTCGAGACACCGGCAAGCGGAGCGTCGAGGGCGATTGCCAGCGCGCGCGCGGTCACAAGGCCCATGCGCAGTCCGGTGTAGCTCCCCGGGCCGGTTCCGACCACGATTCCCTCGATTGCCTCGCGCTCGAGCGCCGCCCCGGCTAGGAGCGAGTCCACGTCCTCGAGGATACGGACTGCGCGCGAGGCGCGCTCGCCGACCACTTCCCCGTTGAGGACGAGGGCGCTCGTGGCCACATCCGTGGCTGTGTCAAACGCGAGGACCAACACCGGCTAAAATGCTGTTTTCCAGGGTTTTTTCCCTAGTCGAGAGGACGATCAGTCTATGCGTCTCGCCGAGGTGCCGCAAACCGACGGTTGCCCGCGGCACGGGCAGGAAGCCCGCGCCCGCCTCCGGCCATTCAACGAAGGCGACGGCGTTCTCGAAGTAGGGCTCCAGGTCCCCCCACTCCGCGTCCGACATCCCGTCGAAGCGGTAGAGGTCGAGGTGGGAGACGGGCAGACGCCCCTCGTACAGATGTCCGACGGTGTACGTCGGGCTCGTCACGGGCCCCTCGACACCGAGCCCGCGGCACGCGCCACGAACGAAGGTGGTCTTGCCCGCGCCGAGCTCGCCGGAGACGGTGATCACGTCGCCCGATACGAGCTCCGCCGCGAGCGCTGCGGCGATCCGCTCGGTCTCCTCCGGCGAGGCCGACTCCAGCTCGATCACGAAAGTGAGACTAGGAGGGTTTGGCGGAACGTCACTCGTCGCCGGGACGGGCCGGTCGTTCCGAGGCCAGGACGCAGGGAGCCCTCGTATCGAATCTGGATACGGGGCGACGCGTCATTCTGAACGCGGATGCGTTGGGGCGAGCGGCGCGCCTCCGGCGGCACAGGTGATGTTTCGTCAAGCCCTCCTAGAAGAGGCCGAGTTGCTCGGCGGCCGACAACGGCGCTTGCGGAACGGCCGTCGGAAACTGGATCACCTGTGCAGGAACGCCTGTCTCCTCGGCCAGGAGCTCCGGGATGCGGCGGAAGTCGTCCTCGAGCGTACGCAGCATGGCCGGGGTATAGAGCGCAGCGGCCGGATGGTAGAGCGGATACAGCGTGACCGACCGTCCTCCGAGCGTTGTCTCTTGCTGGCGACCGTGCACGCGAGTGATCCCATGGGGCTTGCCGGACAGGAGCTTCGTGGCGAAGTTCCCGAGCGTCGCGATCAGCTTGGGCTCGATCAGCTCGATCTGGCGGAAGAGGTGCGCCTCGCAGGCCTCGATCTCGTCCGGCTGAGGATCGCGGTTGCCCGGCGGGCGGCACTTGATCACGTTCGCGATGTACACGTCCTCGCGCGTCAAGCCGATCCCCTCGAGGAGCTTGTCGAGGAGCTTGCCCGCCTGGCCGACGAACGGATAGCCCTGCTGGTCCTCGTGGAAGCCCGGGGCCTCCCCGACGAACAGGAGGTCCGCGTCGGGGTTTCCGACGCCGAAGACGACCTGCGTGCGGCCCGACGCCAGCCGGCAGCGCAAGCAGGCAGCGGTTTCGGTCGCGTACGCCGCGAGCACGGCGCGGCGATTCAGAACCTCAGGATCCGCAGCCACAGCCCCCGCCGCAGCAGCCGCCCCCAGAAGGTCCGCCGAAGCTGGGCTGTCCGGCGGTGCCGTGAGTCGCGAAGACGGAGAGCTGGCGGCGAGTCTTTCCAGAGCCGCACTCCGGGCACTCAGGATCGCCGGCGTCCAGCCCCAAGAGCTCCTCGAAGTGGCTCTCGCACGTCATGCACACGAACTCGTAGATCGGCATCGCCGAGGCAGTCTAGGCAGGTACCCGGACGCACTGCAAACGGCTTCGGGGACCGCTACTCGGAGTCTTCGGGCTCGAGGTCGAGCGCGCAAGAGTTGATGCAGTAACGGAGGCCGGTCGGCTGCGGGCCGTCTCCGAAGACATGGCCGAGATGGCCGCCGCAGCTCGCGCAGTGCACCTCGGTCCGCGGGACGAGGAGGCCCCAGTCACGCTCCGTCTCGACGGCATCCGAGCTCGCAGGCTCGTAGAAGCTCGGCCAGCCTGTGCCCGACTCGAACTTGGTGTCCGAGCGAAAAACCTCGCTCCCGCAACCGGCGCAGCGATAGGCGCCCGGCTCCTTCGTGGCGTGGTATGCCCCGGTGAAGGCGCGCTCGGTTCCCTTCTCGCGCAACACACGGTACTGCTCGGGCGACAGCGCCTCGCGCCACTCCTGTTCGGTCTTCTGCACCTTCTGGGCCATCCCCTCAAGCGTAGCGACTGAGGCATCACTGAGCGCTCGGTGGCGGGGGCCCGTCTGGATCTCCCGTTGGATTTCCGTTCCAGGCAGCCACTCGACGCTCAAGGACGTGCCCGGCGGAATCCCTTGCGATCACCATCTCGATCACGATCCGGAGCTCTGCTGACTCCGTGTATCCGTCCTCGAGGGGCAGGGCCGCCCAGTAGAAGTTCAGGTGGGCGCCGATGCCCTGCGGCTGCTCGACGAGGCGGGCGCGCACGGTCTCGCCGTTCGTGAGGAGGAGGTCGACCCTCGCTACATCCGCGGCGGTCGCGCCGAAGACGATGATCCGGGTCAGGTCTTTGCCTGGGCCCGTAAAGTGGGGATCAGGGTCGGTTCCGTATGCGAAGTCGATCCAGTGGCGGGGAAGACTTCCACAGGAGACGACCTCGGTCGGCGACGCGAGGCATTTCGTAGACGGGTCGCCCCGGACTTCGGGGTCGAGATCACCCCGTAGATCGACGTACCCGCAGCTCGCCTGACCGACCTCCTCGCCGCGGCCGGAGCCGTACACCAGCCCCAGGCAGAGACCCTGATCGCTCCTCGTCGCAACGAGTTTCCAGGCCACACCGTGCTCGCCGGAGACGATGATGAGGTCGGATGCTGAGGGCACCGGGGCCGGATAATCGGGTTCACTCGGCCATCCTCCAAAGATGCTTACGATCTCCTCTCCCACCCCGAGCGCAGGGATCGAAAGAACAGCCGCCAACACCACAGCCGCGGCGAATGCGAGCGCACGGCCGCGGCGGCGGCGGAGCTGCCTGTCCGCGCCCGTGTCGGCAGGCGACGCGACGATCGTCGCGAACAGCGCAGGAGCATCGGAGGAGCCCTGCGCAGCGAGGAGCTCGTCGTCGCGCACCGGAGCGAGCTCGGCGATCAGAGCGTCGACTGGATTTGCGTACTTACTCATAGGCCTCGGATACATGTCCGCCAACCGGGTTCTGTTTCACCGACCCGCCGACGCGAGCGAGCTTGTGCGCGAACCGACGGCGCGCGCGATGGATGCGGATGCGCGCTGCGTTCCGCGAGCAGCCGCAGACCTGTGCGACTTCGCGGGCGTCCAGTCCCTCCCAGGCGACGAGCGCGAGGAGTTCGCGGTCGTCCGCCCGCAGCCTCGCAAATGCGGCCGCGACCGCACCGAGGCTGTCGTCCACCCGACAGGGCTCGCCCTCGTGCCCAACATCCGTCTGGATGCGCTGAGTCAGTCGTTCGCGCCGCCGCTTCCCACGCTGTTGGTTGGCCACGACGCGCCGCGCGGTCCCGTACAGCCACAGCCGCGCCGCCTCGCCCGCCGGCACCTCGTCGAACCGCCGCCAGGCGACGAGGAACGTCTCGGCGACTACGTCAGCCGCGTCGTCGCGCCCTACGCGCCGCAGCGCGTACCCGAGCACACGGTGGTAGTTCGCCTCGTACACGGCCTGGAAGTGATCGCGTCGGGATCCGGCGCCTGACACGTCCGGCAACGATGACATGACTGTTCATGTCCGGCTTCGGCGGCCCCATTTCGCCTCGGGCTACACTTCCAATGCCCGGTATCCACTCAGGAACTGGAGCTCTGTGACCTTCAAATCAGCATGCGTCGTCGGCGCCGGACGCGTCGGCAAGGCCCTAGCCGCCCGCCTGGGCGAGCGAGTCCCGACGTGGACCACGGGCCGCGAGGTCGAGGTCGGCGACGCGGAGGTCGTGGTCATCTGCGTGCCGGACCGGGTCATCCCGGAGGTGGCGCAGGCGATCGAGCCCGGGCCCTGGGTGGCGCATACGAGCGGCGCCTGCCGCCTCGACGCGCTCGCCCCTCACGAACGGCGCTTCAGCTTCCACCCTCTCCAGACGTTCATCCTCGACCTCGGCCCCGAGCAGTTCGACGGCTCCTGGGTGGCAGTCAGCGGCGAGGACGAGGAGGCGCTCGCGGCCGGCCGCACCCTCGCGGCTCTGCTCCGCGTCACGCCCTTCGAGCTCGACGACGACGAGCGGCCTCTCTACCACGCGGCCGCGCACTTCGCGTCGGCCTTCCTCGTCACGCTGCACGACGTGGCAGCCGAACTGATGGAAGCTGCCGGAGGCCCGCCCGAAGCGCTCGAGCCCCTCATGCGTCGAACCATGGAGAACGGTTTCAGCCACACCGGGCCGCTCGTCCGCGGAGACTGGACGACGATCGAGCGCCATGTCGAGGCGATCGGTGCGCGTAGGCCCGAGCTGCTCCCGCTGTACCGCGCGCTCGCAGACACGGAGGCGGCGCTCCTGAGGGTGCATTCGCGATGAGGATCGCCCGGACGATCAACGCCCTGCGTGAGCTCCGCGAAGGACTGCCCAGCGGTTTCGAAGTCGGCCTCGTACCGACGATGGGTGCGCTGCACGCGGGCCACATCGCGCTCCTCGAGGCGGCCCGCAACGAGTGCGACACAGTCGTCGCGAGCATCTTCGTGAACCCGGCGCAGTTCGGTCCCGGCGAGGACTACGATGCGTATCCCCGAGACGAGACGGACGACATTCGGACCGCGGAAGAGGAAGGGGTGGACTTCCTGTTCATCCCGACGGTCGAGGAGATGTACCCGAAGGGGTTCCAGACCTGGGTGGAGGTCGAGGGTCTGACGCAGGGCCTCGAAGGCGCCGCTCGCCCGGGACACTTCCGCGGTGTAGCGACGGCCTGCCTCAAGCTCTTCAACATCGTCCGGCCGCGCCGGGCCTACTTCGGGCAGAAGGACGCGCAGCAAGCAGCGGTCGTGGAGCAGCTCGTGCGCGACCTCGATCTGGGAATCGAGATTCGCATCCTCCCCACGATTCGAGACGAGGACGGTCTCGCGCTGAGCTCGCGGAACGTCCTCCTGTCACCCGAAGAGCGCGCCGCCGCAGCCGCGCTCCCGCGGGGCCTCCTCGCCGGCCAGGAGGCCCATGAGCACGGCAAGGATCCTGTTGCTACCGCGCGCGAGATCCTCTCGTCGGAGCCGGTCCTCGAGCTCGAGTACGTCGAGACAGCCCGCTTCGACGGCCGCTTCCATCTGCTCGCCGCCGCGCGCGCCGGCCGCGTTCGCCTGATCGACAACGTCCTCCTGGAGGGAGATCCATGACCAGCCGACCCGAGACCAGCGGCACGCTGCCTCTGACCGACCTCGCGGACATGAAGAGGCGCCGAGAGCGGATCGTGATGGTGACCGCCTACGACTACCCCAGCGGTTCGCTGGCAGACGCCGCGGGTGTTGACATCGTCCTCGTGGGTGATTCAGCGGCGATGACCGTCCTCGGCTACGAGTCGACGGTTCCGGCGAGCATGGACGAGATGGTGATGCTGACTCGCGCTGCGGTGCGCGGTGCGAAGCGTCCCCTCGTCGTCGCCGACATGCCCTTCGGCTCCTTCCAGGTCTCCGACGAGGAAGCGGTACGGAGCGCCGTGCGCTTCGTGAAGGAGGCGGGCGCCGACGCCGTCAAGGTCGAGGGGGCGGGCCCGACCGTCTCACGCGTTCTCGCACTCGTCGGCGCCGGCATCCCCGTCATGGGACACATCGGGCTGACGCCGCAGTCCGCGACGATGCTGGGCGGGTTCCGCGCCCAGGGCCGCACCTCGGCCCGCGCTCGGCAGCTGCTGGAAGACGCCCGCACGCTCGAGCAGGCGGGTTGCTTCTCGCTGGTTCTCGAGGCCGTCCCGGCTGCGGTCGCTGCCCGGATCACGGAAGACCTCACCATCCCGACGATCGGCATCGGGTCCGGACGGGACTGCGACGGCCAGGTCCTCGTCTACCACGACCTCCTTGGCCTCTATCAAGGGAAGAAGCCGCGCTTCGTCAAGCGCTACGCGGAGCTCGCGACCGAGATCCGGGACGCGATCGAGCGCTATGCGGCCGACGTGCGCTCGGGGGCGTTCCCGGGCGACGAGCACACCTACTCGATCCCCGACGAGGAGCTGGCCGCCTTCCTCAGCGGCTCGAAAGCGGAATCAGAAACGGAAGCGTGACGATCACGACGGCGAGCAGCATGAGGGCGAGCGAGACAGCAGCGCGGAGCACGCTCCAACGCTCGACCACGCTGATCCCGTAGACGAGGAGCCCGAACGCCCAGGCGGCGAACAGCGCGAGGATCGCGTCGAAGACCGTGACCGCCGCGCCGGTGTCGCCGCCCCCGGAGCGAAACGTGTCGCTCCCATGGACGGCGAGGCGAACGGGCCAGACGAGCACGAGCCCGAGCACGAGCGGAGCAGCCGCGAAGGCGAGCAGGTGACGCGCGCGCCTGTAGCTCCCCTGGCTGCCGGCCCCCTTGAGCCCGACGAAGAGCGACGCGCCTCCGATCCAGTACGCCGCGGCGCCGTAGATCGCGCCGGCGAGGAAGATCAACACCGCGACGACCGCGAGGCTGTTGTCGACGAGGTCCTGGTCGAGCAGCCGCCCGGTCGACGGGGCGAGCAGCACACCGGCGATCCCCGCGAGCAGCACGAGCGCGAGCACCGGCTCCTGCCGCGCCTCGGCCTGCTCCTTGGATTCGTCCCGCAGCGCCTCGAAGACGATCCGCGGGCTCTGGAAGATCGCGAGCGTCCGCAGCCACCACTCGCGGTCGGCGCTGGGCTCGGTGGCGGTCGGCGTCTCCGCGTCCACTAGGCCGCCGCAGCCGCGACACCGGGCAGCACCTGGCGGAGGAACTGGCCCGTGTAGCTCTCCTCCACCTCCGCGACCTGCTCCGGCGTCCCGGTCGCGATCACCTCTCCCCCGGCCTCGCCGCCCTCCGGCCCCAGGTCGACGACCCAGTCGGCCTGCTTGATCACGTCGAGGTTGTGCTCGATCACGAGCACGGTGTTGCCCGCGTCCACGAGTCGCTGGAGAACGTCGAGGAGCTTCTCGATATCTGCGAAATGAAGCCCGGTCGTGGGCTCGTCGAGGATGTAGAGCGTCTTGCCCGTCGCCACTTTCGAGAGCTCCTTCGCGAGCTTGATCCGCTGGGCCTCCCCGCCTGAAAGCGTCGTCGCCGGCTGACCGAGCTTGATGTAGTCCAGCCCCACGTCGTGGAGCGTCTGCAGCCGCCGACGGATCTTCGGGATCTTGGCGAAGAAGGCGAGCGCCTCCTCGACGGACATCTCGAGGACTTCGGCGATCGACTTCCCCTTGAAACGCACCTCGAGCGTCTCGCGGTTGTACCGCTTGCCACCGCACGTCTCGCAGGGGACGTAGACGTCCGGGAGGAAGTGCATCTCGATCTTGATCGTCCCGTCGCCCTTGCACGTCTCGCAGCGCCCCCCACGGACGTTGAACGAGAAGCGGCCCTGCTTGTAGCCACGCACCTTGGCGTCTGGCGTCTGGGCATAGAGCTCGCGGATCGGAGTGAAGAGATCGGTGTACGTGGCGGGGTTCGACCTGGGCGTACGGCCGATGGGCGATTGGTCGATGTCGATCACCTTGTCGAAGCACTCGATGCCCTCACAACCCGCGTGCTCGCCGGGCTTGACGCGCATCCGGTGAAGGCGGTTGGCGAGAGCCTTGTAGACGATCTCGTTGACCAGCGTGGATTTGCCTGATCCGGACACACCCGTGACGGTGATGAACTTCGCCACGGGGAACTCGACGTCGATCGACTTGAGGTTGTGCTGGGTCGCTCCCCGCACCCAGAAGGAGCCGGCATCGTCTGTACGCCGCTCCGGCACAGGAATGGTCCGCTCGCCGGAGAGGAACTGGCCGGTGACCGACTTCGGGTTCTGCTCGACCTGCTCGGCCCGGCCCTCGGCGACCACATGGCCGCCGTGCTCGCCGGCACCCGGACCCATGTCCACCAGCCAGTCGGCCGAGCGCATCATCTGCTCGTCGTGCTCGACGACGAGCACGGTGTTGCCGAGATCGCGGAGCCTGTCGAGCGTCGCGATCAGCTTCCCGTTGTCGCGCTGATGCAGGCCGATGGACGGCTCGTCGAGGATGTAGAGCACCCCGACGAGCTGAGAGCCGATCTGCGTCGCGAGCCGCAGCCGCTGCGCCTCGCCACCCGAGAGCGTCGAGGCCGCGCGGTCGAGCTGCAGGTAGCCCACGCCGACGTTCTCGAGGAACGCGAGCCGCTCGCGGATCTCCTTGATGATCCGCCGGCCGATCAGCTCCTCGGTCTCGGTCAGCTGCAGGCCCTCCAGGAACTCGGCCGCGCGCGTGACCGACATCTGCGTGAACTCGTGGATGTTCTTGCCGCCGACCGTGACCGCAAGCACCTCGGGCTTCAGGCGCGCGCCCTTGCAGACCGGGCACGGCCTGAAGCTCATGTACTCCTCGATCCGCTCGCGCTGCCCCGCGGAGTCGGTCTCGCGGTAGCGACGCTCCAGGCTCGGGACGATGCCTTCGAAGGCGAGCATGTAGGCCCGCCTGCGCCCCATTCGGTTCCGATAGGTGACGTAGACCTTGTCGCCGTCCGTCCCGTAGAGGAAGAGGTTCTGCTGCTCCTCGGTCAGGTCGCGCCACGGCTTGTCGATGTCGATCTCGTAGCGGTCAGCGATCGCCTGGATCACCGACTCGTAATAGGTCGAGTTCCCCACGGACCACGGCACGAGTGCTCCCTCGGAGATGGAAAGCTCGGGATCCGGGACGAGCAGGTCGGGGTCGATCTCCTGCTGCGCACCGAGCCCCGTGCAGCGAGGGCAGGCGCCGTGCGGTGAGTTGAAGCTGAAGATCCGCGGCTGGAGCTCCGGTAGGCCGACCCCGTGCTCGGGGCAGGCGAAGCGCTCCGAGAACGTCTGCTCCTCGCCGGTGTCCACGAGGTCGATCGTCACCAGCCCGTCCGCGAGGGCGAGCGCCGTCTCGATCGAGTCGAAGAGACGGTGCCGGATGTCCGGCTTCATCGTCAGCCGGTCGACGATCACCTCGATTGTGTGCTTGAACTTCTTGTCGAGGTCGATCTCCTCCTCGAGGAGCCGCTGCTCGCCGTCCACCTTCACGCGGGTGAAACCCTCGCCGCGCAGTTGCTCGAGGAGGTCCTTGTACTCGCCCTTGCGGTCGCGGACGACCGGCGCGTTGACGGTGAACTTCGTCCCCTCCGGAAGCCGGAGGATCTGGTCGACGATCGCTTCGATCGACTGACCGGCGATCGGGCGCCCGCAGACCGGGCAATGAGGCTGCCCGATGCGCGCGTAGAGCAGGCGCAGGTAGTCGTAGATCTCCGTGACCGTGCCGACCGTCGAGCGGGGGTTCCGCGAGGTCGTCTTCTGGTCGATCGAGATGGCCGGCGAAAGCCCGTCGATCGAGTCCACATCGGGCTTCTCCATCATCTGGAGGAACTGGCGCGCGTACGCCGAGAGCGACTCCACGTACCGCCTCTGGCCTTCCGCGTAGATGGTGTCGAAGGCGAGCGAGGACTTCCCGGAGCCGGACAGCCCGGTGACGCAGATCAGCGCATTGCGCGGCAGCCGGACGGTGACGTCCTTGAGGTTGTGCTCCCGCGCGCCGTGTACGACCAGCTCTTCAGCCGCCATGGATTCCAGTCTAGCCCGCGGGTCGGATCGAACAAGTGTTCGCTTGTCAGCGCCAGTCGAGCTCGATTGCCGTCAGCGGCAACCTGACGGCCCGGCCAGGCCTGTCCCCCGGATAGACGTAGACCGAGCTCTTCGAGGCAAGAGCCGTGAAGCGCTCGTCCGGCGACCAGGTCACGGCTGTCGAGAGCTCCGCGCCGGACGGGAGCGCGAGATTGCCAGGCCGGCGGCTGTCGAAGACGAACATGCTCCCGGCCACACGCGCGCCGAAATAGCGCCCGTGCGGGCTGGCCACGAGACCGCTCAAGGAAGCTCCCACGCTCTTGAAAAGCGAGCTCGTTCGTCCGTCTCGCTTCACGAGCAAGGAGCGGACTCCCGGGGGTCCTGCAATGACGGCAAAGTCGTTCTCCCCGGACCAGACGAGCTCCTGTACGAGCGGGGGCACCCCGCGCACCTGTCTGGGGCAGCGGTCGATCTCCCGGAGCCCTCGGAAGGTCACTGTCGCAGCCCCCGCCGGACAAGCCGAGGTCCATTCGTAGACGCGCCCGTCGCGCACGTACGTCAACGTCCCACCCGGCTTGAACGTGGGCGAGAACCCAGGAAACCTGAAGCTCCAGATCTCGGAGGAAACCTCGATCGTCTCCGCTCCGACCTGCTCAGCGGTCAGCCCGGAACGCTCGCTCACGACCGGACGTCCGGCTCCTGGGCAATCCGGCCCGGGCAGGCCTTGCGCGGTCGTCCACAGCAGCGCGGGAAGCCCGAGCAGGTAGCGGCGGCAGTTGGTGTCCGTGAGATAGAGGACCCCGCCTGCTCCGAGGGCCTGCAGCCCGGCGGCCAACCGTTCGTTCTCGGCTATCAGGGGCGGCGTGGCGATCGCCGGAGGCGGGTTGCGCCGCTTCTCGAGCCTCTGGACGGCAGGGCTCGACGCCGGAGCCTCGTCGCCGCGCAGCGCATCTCGCGCCGCGAACAGCCCGATGAGCGCAAGCGCTCCGATGACGACCCAGGTCCCGAGCGGGCGCATCGCGCCCTCAGCCTACTAAGAGGGCTTAGCCTGCGAGACTGCAGACGCGGTCGGGATCCGGGACGAAAGGGATCTCGAGGTCGCCGGCGATCACGGTCCCGTAGCCGCAAATCCGCCCCACAACGCTCTGCTCCATCTCCACCGGACCCACCCGGGCCAGGCGCACCGCCGCAGCGCGTCTCTGCGCGATTCCGTGGATGACGAACAGCTTGTCGGTGGTGAGGATGAGGTGGGTGCGATCCCATCGCCATACCGCCGCGAGCGCATGCAGGGCCGCTGCCGCGAGGAGCAGAGCGCCGACGAGCCCCAGCGAGGCCGGTGCGAGGAGAACGAGGATCCCGCCCACGAGGGCGAGGAACATGGACCACCCCAGCGGACGCGCGAGCGCGGCCGCGTGAGGCCTCTCCTCGAGACGCACCTGCTCACCCGGCTCCAGATACCCCAGCATGCGGAGGAGTTCTGCGCGGACGCGTGGAAATCCTCGTTTCCGTAGGCACTATTACGGCGAGAATCCCGAACATGAAGGACACAGCCCGTAAGGCGTTCGTCGCGGCGCTGATCGTCGTCGCCGTGGTCGCGCTCGCGCTCGCGCTCTGGAAGCTGCGCATCGTCATCGCGCTGCTCTTCCTGGCCTTCATCATCGCGGCGGCCATGCGCCCGAGCGTCGAGTGGCTCCATCGCTACCGCATCCCGCGTGGAATCGGCGTCCTTGCCCACTACGCCGTCTTGCTCGGAGTGATCGCGCTGCTCCTCTGGGCGGTTGTACCTCGGGCGATCGACCAGGTCGACAACGCGCTCGGCGGCATTCCGACCTCGAGCTCCGAGCTGCAGAAGGAGACGAAGGCATCCACCGGCTTCAAGCACGAAATCCTCAAGCGGGTGCAGACCGGCCTTGACGAGCTCCCGGCCGGAAAGGACATCCTCGATCCTGCGCTCTCGGTCACCTTCACCGTGTTCGAAGTGTTCTTGGGGATCTTCTTCACCCTCGCGTGCGGTGCCTACTGGATCTTCGAGCGCGACCGAGCGGAGGGCCTCGTGCTGTCGATGCTCCCCCGAGAGCGCAGACGCGTAGTCCGGGATACGTGGAACCTGATCGACATGAAGCTGGGCGCGTATGTCCGCGGCCAGCTCCTACTCATCTTCTTCGTCGCGTCGCTCCTGAGCCTGATCTTCTACTTGATCGGCCTCCCGTTCTGGCTCCTGATCGCGATCTTCGCCGGGCTCGTGGAGATCGTCCCCGTGATCGGGCCGATAGCGGCAGGAGTAGTGGCGATCGGCGTCGGCCTCACGCAGTCGTGGGAGCTCGCGCTGGCCGCCGGCCTCGCGGTGCTCGGCGTGCGACTACTCGAGGACTACGTCGTCATCCCGCGCGTGCTCGGCCACGCGGTCGGGCTCACACCGCTGACGGTGCTCGTCTCTGTCACCGCGATCGGGATCCTCTTCGGGGGTTTTGCCGTGCTCCTGGCGATTCCCGTCGCGGCTGTCTTCGCGACGCTGGTGGACGTCATCATCCGTCACCGCAATCCCGCCGACGAGGACGTGCCGGCGGTGCTCTTCCCCGCCAAGGAGGTAGAGGAAGGCTGAGGCGGGCTCAGCGGGCGCGGCGTGGGCGCCAGCGGCCGAAGATGAGGCCGCCTGCGGCGAAGCCAAGCCCGAAGGTACCGACGGCAAACCCGCCGATGGCGACTGCCTTGCGCCAGGGCGCCAGGCGCTGCCACCGGCCGATCGCCTCTTGCTCCTCGGCGGAAAGCGGCTCGCCGCGGCGCTGCTTGCGCCCGGCGGCGCCCGCCCGAAGGCCCAGGTACATGTCGTCGAAGATCTCGGTAGGTTCGTCGACCATGGCTCAAACTATAGTCTCCCCGCCTGATGCCACCCCTACGCGTCCTGCAGGTCTCCGACCTTCACGCAGGAACGCAGGAAGAACCCGAGGTGGAAGGCGATCTCCGCACGCTCGTGGCCGAGAGCCGGCCGGAGCTCGTTGTCGCGAGCGGTGACCTCACGCACCGGAATACGCAGGCCCAACACGAGCGGGCGGCCGCCCTGCTGCGCTCGCTGGACGCCCCGCTCCTCGTCATCCCGGGTAACCACGACATCCCCCGCTGGCCTCCCTGGCGCTTCACGCGGACCTTCGAGGAGTTTCGGCGCTGCTGGCCGGAGCTCGAGCCGGTCTATCGGTCCGAGCGGCTCGTCGTCTGCGGCCTGAACTCCGTACGGCCCTGGAAGCAGCAGGGCGGCGCGGTCCGCAGCGCCCAGCTCGAGCATGTGCGCCGCGTCTTCGCGGACGCACCGGAAACGGCGCTGCGCATGGTCGCCCTCCATCACCACCTGCTCGGCGCTCCCTGGCGCAGCGTGAAGCGGACGATCGCCAAGCGCTCGACGCTGCTCGGATCGCTGGTCGACGCAGGAGCCGAGCTGATCGTCTCCGGTCACGTGCACCAGAGCGCGGTGAGCGAGCGGCGCGAGTTCGAGGTCGTCGGCGGACCGGTGAGAGGAACGACGGTCGTCACCGCTCCCGGCCTGGGCCAGCCGCGTCCCAAGCGCCGGGGCGAGGCCCGCGGCCTGCACCTCTACGAGGTGGACGAGCGCTCCATTCGGGTCCTCACATACGCCTGGGCCGGGAACCAGTGGGCTCAGATCGCCGACCGCCGCTTTCCCCGCGGGCTCGAGCCACTCAGCGTCGCCAGCTGAGCGGCTCGAGCCTTTGCACGTCGGCTACGGCGCCGTGATCAGCGGGCAGTTGGGGGCCGTCGCGCCGTTCGAGTCCTGGCAGACGATGCGACCTTGGATGGCCGGGCTGACCGGCGTGTTGGCCGTTACGTAGTCGGCCGTCACCTGATCCATGATGCCCTGGCTGTGCGCGCGGCTGCCCACGTTCGGGTAGCCATCGCCGCCGGCGGCCATGAAGTCGTTGATGGCGAGGTGGTACGTCGATCCGGCTGTGAGGTCGACCGCCGGGCCGGTGCACGACCCGTCGGCCGCTTGGCGGACAACGCTCGTGAGGCGGTTGCCCACACTCGCGACGATGTCATACGTGAGGCAGAGTCCCGACACCTGCGGGAAACGCCCATTCGCAGCCGGCATCGAGGAGACGCCGTTCTCGAGAGCCTGCTTCAGCTCGACGCCGCTCACATCGACGGTCGCCACGGTGTTCCCGAACGGCAGCACGCCCAGCACCTGACCGCGCGTGATCGGGTAAGGCGGAGGCGTGTAGGCCGGACAGAAGTCGTCCGGGTTGTCGGTCGTCGGGCACGTCAGGTCGGCGCGCAGGCCTCCCGAGTTCGTGATCGCGAAGTCGGTCGCGTACGTCGTTCGCATCGCGTCGGTGACGATGTTGCCGACAAGGGACTCGCACAGGCGCCCGTCGACGCGACCGCACGAGTCAGACCGGGGTACGAACCGATTCGAGGTGCCGATGACCGTGCCCATGATTGGGCGCAGCTGGTCGTTCAGCTCGTTGATCCGAGCCTGGATCCCGGGATCGGGGGTGACGCCGATGTTCCACGGCTTGTGGAAGTCGGCCGTCTTGTAGACCACGTTGCCGGTGACCGCGTTGATGACCAGCCGGACCCTCGTGAAGCGCACGCCCTTGCTGAGGTTCTCCGTCACCAGGACGCCGTTCGGCCGGTGCGAGACCACCTGGAAGTTGGTGTGGTCGCCGATGATCGCATCGACATTCGAGACGTTGTCGGCCAGCTCGATGAGCGGTCCGGACGGCTCGTTCAGCGTCCCGGCCGTCGCGCCGTTGTGGCCGATGGCGACGATCGCCCCCATGCCCTTCTGTTGGTTGAGCTGTGCCGCGCGCTTGTTGACCGCAGCCGTCGCGTTCGTGACGACGAACGGCCCGAGCGAGCCGGGCTTCGTCAGCTCGGCGATGTCCTCGTTGGAGAAGCCGATGATCCCGATGCGGACGCCGGCGATGTCGAAGTTACGCGACTTCGACCACTCGGCCGGCGGCTCACCGGTCGTCGGGTTGACGATGTTGGCAGAGACGTACTTGAAGTTCGCCAGCGGGATGAGCTCGTTCCGGAGGTACTGCTCCCCGCGGTCGAAGTTGTGGTTGCCGAGCCCGTCGAGGTTGAAGCCCATCCTGTTCATCAGTTCGATCGTGGGCTTGTCGCCGAAGGCTGCCGAGATCGGTGGCGTGGCGCCGACCGCGTCGCCCGCGGTCAGGGTGATCGTACGGCCGGGGTTCTCGGCCCTGTAGGCGTCGAACCACGGCTTCAGGAACGCCGCCCCGCCGATCGAGAAGGTCGGCCCGAACGAGTCGGCCGCCTCGCTGAGCGGGACGAGCTGGCCGTGGTAGTCGCTGATGTCGAGGATGTCGATCTCGCGCAGGTTGGTCGTCCCGTTGAGGAGGTTGAGCAGGATCTTGCCGCGTGCGTTCTGCGGCTCGGGGACCCCGAGAACGTACGACAGGGTCGGAGCCAAATCGATCGCGCGGATCCCCGAAACCGGAGCCTGCGGACGAAAGGCCGGGCCCGCGGCCACGAACGTGGCGTGCATGTTCACGTTGTGGGCGAGATCGACGAGGTTCGGCAGATAGCCGTGCTGGCCGAAGAACTGCGAGAAGGCGATCGCCACGCCGCTCGTGGCCGCGTCGAACTGGTACGGCGGTCGGGAGACGACGACCACGTCGCCGCTCCGGTTGGGATGAAGCGAGTCCGAGCCGTCGACGTTACGCAACTCCTCTTTCCGCATGATCCGGTCGACGACACGCGCACCGCCGCTGTTCAGTCCCTGGAATGCCTCGATGACCGCCGTCCGCACCTGCTCGTAGGTAACACCGCTCGGCAGAGTCGGGTTGACGTAGATCTGCGCGGTGCCCCCGGCCCAGCATGCCTTCGTGAGATCGTTGGGTGCTGTGGTCGAGGTGCGGCAGTTGGCCGTCGCCGTCGCCCCGCTCGCGTGCAAGCTGACCGGCCCGGCCGAGCTGGATACGGTCTTGTCGAACAACACCTTCCGCGCGTTGATCGCCTGCCACTGAGGCGCGAAGCCGTGGTCGGAGGTGGCGACAACGTTCGTTCCCGCCCCCATGAGCGAGCGGCCGAGCGCGAGCGTCTGGTCGGCCTCCGCGTACGCGGCGCGGATATAGCCCTCACGCTGGATGATACGGCCGTCGGGGACATTGTCGTCCGTGGCGTCGTCGAAGTACGGGTTCGGATTCCCGTCCATGTCCGTTGGCGTGACAAGCGCCATGAACTGATGGCTGAACTCGTCCGTAACAGGCACGCCGAGCATGAGCAGATCGGGCGTCACTCCGAGCGTCTCGATGATGTACCGAAGGTAGGCCCAATGGGCGTCCTTCCACTTGAGGCCCTGCTCGGAGTAGGTGTCCTCGTCGACGATCCCGGCCTCGAGCGGCGCGAAGTCACCCGCCGTCGGCGACGGAAAGTCGTGGTTCAGCGTTTCCTCGAACGCGGCGGAGGGCCCGCTTCCGAGAGCGTTGTAGCTGGCGTTCGCCCGCGTGATCGACGCGAAGTAGATGCGGAACTTGGAGAGGTCGCCGGCCACCTCGATCGCCTTCATGTAGAAGCCTGCCGTCTGGCCGGCCCGACCACCGGTGAGCGTCACCTTGATATCGGCCCACTCGCCCTGGGCGAGATCCGCTACGGCCGAGGCGCCGTTCTTACCGGCGGTGGAGGGGACGACCAGGACGCTGTCGTAGTTGGTGATCGAGTCGTCGGTCGAGTCGTAGATGAAGAGGTCGTAGAAGCGGTCGACGTTGTCGGTGCTCGGGAACGCGGTGTTCGTGACTTTCAGCTGCTCCTGTTTGGCCGGGCTGTGGGAGGCTGGCACGTTGCTCCACCCCGAGGCGGCGTCCAGGTCGACGCGCTGGTACGAGACTCCGAAGGTGTTGGCTCCGGCCGGCTGCCCCGGCAGGTCGTAGTTGAGGAGAACCCCACGGTTCGAGAGGAACGTGCGGAAGTCGACGACGGGGCCCTTCATCGCCGGCACGAGTCCGCGCGAGCCGACCCACTCCATCGAGACGACGGTCTTCCCGGCTCTCTCGGCCGCCTGCTGGATCGTGTCAGCCTGGAGAATCCCGTTGGCGGCGAAGCTCGTCGAGTTGTTGAAGTTGCTTTCGCCCGTCCGGTGGAAAGTGTTGTTCGTCGACCCGTGGTCGCCGGGCCCCGTACCGGTGGCGAGCGTGTACCACCCCACGCCGGTGTTGGGCGGGAACGCCTGGGTGAGTCCGTTGTTGCCGCGGACGCCCGTCGCCATGAGGTCGGCGTAGCTCGGCATCAGGCCGAGACCCGCGTAGCGCTCCATCAAGTCGGGGCGCATGCCGTCGGACGCGAAGAAGATCGCCTTCGGGCCGGCGAGCGCCGTAGCGGGCGGCGCGCTCGAAGCGACGCCTCCCTGGCCGATTGTCAGTACGAGAACGAGTGTGAGGGCAGCCAGGAAAACGGGCCGCAAGCGACGACTACTCATTGAAAAGACTCCTCTCCCGGGGAATCGAGGAACCAAGCCGGCCAAGCCTATAACCGACTAGCGCCTCACTCAACCCCGCGCTAACACGCGTTCAGGCCGCTGATTGGGCAGCCGCCTGAAGCTCCCGCCGGAGCTCCTTGATCTCGTCACGGAGCTTGGCCGCGTACTCGAACCGGAGCTCCTCCGCGGCCGCGTACATCTCCTCCTCGAGCGAGACCACGAGCTTCTCGATCTCCTCGGGCCGCATGCCCTCGACCTGGCGGCGCCCGCGACCGCGCCTCCCGGGGACGGTCGGCGATTCGAGAGAGAGGAACTCGGCGATGTCGGAGACGCCCTTGATGATCGACTCCGGCGTGATCCCGTGCTCCTCGTTGTAGCGGAGCTGGATGTCGCGGCGGCGGTTCGTCTCGTCGACGGCGCCCTTGATCGCCTCGGTCAACTTGTCCGCGTACATGACGACCTTGCCGTTCACGTTTCGCGCGGCACGCCCGATCGTCTGGATGAGCGCCGTCTGGCCGCGGAGGAAGCCCTCCTTGTCCGCATCGATGATGGCGACCAGCGACACCTCGGGTAGGTCGAGCCCTTCTCGCAAGAGGTTAACGCCTACCAGCACGTCGTACTCGCCGAGACGAAGCTCGCGGATGATCTGGATCCGCTCCAGCGTGTCGATCTCGGAGTGGAGGTAGCGCGCCTTCACGCCGGACTCGAGCAGATAGTCGGTCAGATCCTCCGCCATCTTCTTGGTCAGCGTCGTGACCAGAACGCGCTCGCCCGCCTCCTCCCTGCGCCGGATCTCGTTCAGGAGGTCGTCGATCTGGTTCTTCGACGTCCGAATCTCGATCTCCGGATCGACGATCCCGGTCGGCCGGATGATCTGCTCCGCGATGTTCGTCGAGTTGCGGAGCTCGAAGGGCCCGGGCGTTGCCGAGACGAAGACGAGCTGCGGCACCTTCTCGATGAACTCGTCGAAGCGCAACGGGCGGTTGTCCAGCGCGGACGGAAGCCGGAAGCCGTACTCGACGAGCGTCTCCTTGCGCGAGCGGTCACCCTCGTACATGCCGCCGAGCTGGGGCACCGTCTGGTGCGACTCGTCGACGAAGACGGCGAAGTCGTCCGGGAAGAAGTCCAGGAGCGTGTGCGGAGCAGATCCAGCGGGACGGCCGTCGAGGATGCGCGAGTAGTTCTCGATCCCGTTGCAGTAGCCGAGCTCGGCGAGCATCTCCATGTCGTACTCGGTGCGCTGCCGGATCCGGTGCGCCTCGAGGAGCTTGCCCTGCGACTCGAAGAGCTTGACCTGCTCCTCCAGCTCGTGGCGGATCTCGTCCAGGGAGCGCTCGATCGTCTCGCGCGAGGTCACGTACTGCGTCGCCGGGAAAATCGCCAGGTGCTCGAGGCGCGCGTACACCTCGCCGGAAAGCGGGTCGAAGTGAGTGATCGACTCGACCTCGTCACCGAAGAGCGAGATCCGGTAGGCCGACTCCATGTGGGCCGGCTGCACCTCGACCACGTCCCCGCGCACGCGGAAGCGCCCGCGTCCCAGAAAGGAGTCGTTGCGCGAATACTGGATGTCGACGAGCTTGCGGAGCATCACGTCGCGGTCGATCTCCATCCCCGTGCCGAGCAGCACGGTCTTCTGCTCGTACTCGACCGGTGAGCCGAGGCCGTAGATGCAGGAGACGGACGCAACGATGACGACATCCCGCCTGACGAGGAGAGCACTCGTGGCTGCGTGGCGCAGCCGGTCGATGTCGTCGTTGATGGAGGCGTCCTTCTCGATGTAGAGGTCCGCCTGCGGAACGTACGCCTCGGGCTGGTAGTAGTCGTAGTACGACACGAAGTACTCGACCGCGTTCTCCGCGAAGAACTCGCGGAACTCGTTGCAGAGCTGCGCGGCCAGCGTCTTGTTGTGGGCGATCACGAGCGTCGGCTTCTGAACCTGCTCGATGATCCACGCCATCGCCGCGGTCTTGCCCGTGCCGGTTGCGCCAAGCAGGGTCTGGTACTGGTCGCCTGCCGTCAGGCTGGCAGACAGGGAGGCGATCGCGTCCGGCTGGTCGCCGGTGGGGCGGTACGCCTCGGAAACGCGGAATTCGGCCACGAGCCCATCGTAGCCGCGGACGAGCCCTCTTCCCGTTGACCGTCCGGCCTGCTAGACGGCTGCGCGGAGACTCGAGGCCGCTTCGCGCGCGAGCACGCGGGCGAGCGCCTCGACACAGCGTTTGTCGAAAGCCGAGCCCGCCTGCTCGAACAGCAATCCCAGCGCCTTCTCGGCATTCCAGGCCGCGCGGTACACGCGCGTGGAGATGAGCGCGTCGTAGACGTCGCAGACGGCGAGGATTCGCGTGTCGAGGTCGAGCTCGTTTGCGTTCAGCCCTTGAGGATAACCGCTCCCGTCCAGGCGCTCGTGATGGTCATGGACGAGCCGCAGCACGCCGTTCGCGAATCCGCCCAGCTCTCCCAGCAGCCGCCGCCCATGCTCGGGATGGCGCTGGATGATCGCGTACTCGTCCTTGTCGAGAGGGCCAGGCTTTTTCAGGACTTGGTCCGGCACTGACAGCTTTCCGATGTCGTGCAAGAGACCGCCCACCGCGAGGGTGCGGAGGCGCCCCGGTGGTAGACCGAGCTCTTCGCCGACCTGCACGGCGCGGAGCGCGACCCGGCGGGTGTGCTCCTCCGTATACGTGTCCTTTTCCGCGAGGCGGACGGTGAGCGCTCGAATGTGCGAGCCCAGAAAGGCTTCCTCTTCGGAGACGAGCTCGCTGCCCCGTAGGTCTCCGACCAGGGGACGCGACTGGACGCTCCGGTGCAGGTCGAGGGCGACGGCGCCGCCGACGAACCCAATCCCGGCGAGCTCCAGGCCGTGCCCGACCCACCAGCCGAGCTGACGGAAGTCGAGGACGAGCGCGGCGACCAGGGCGCCGGCCAGCCAGGAGAGGCCGACGACGACGAAGAGGTCGGCGAGGCGCCGCGTCAGCAGGAAGGTGTGCAGGGCACGCAGCCCGAGGAGGCCGTAGAAGCAGAGCCCGATCGCGAGGACGACGATGGCGGCCGTGCTGGCCGGTGCCGGAACTGCCGGCACGAAGCTGGGAGAGACTAGGCCGATGAAACCGAGGCTCGCGATTCCTCCCAAGAGCATGCCCTGGACCCAGAGAAGCGGCCGCACGCCGTTCGGCCCCTGCAGCGCGGGCAGCGCCGAGAGTGCGAGGACGGCCCCGCCGACGGGGAGCGTCGCGCCGCCGGCGAACGAGACGACCCCGTTGAAGCCGAGGATGATCCCCGGCGTCGCGAGCCCATGCAGGGACAGAAGCGCGGCCATCGCCGTGAACGCCGTGCCGACGAGGACCGCGCGGCTGTCACGGCGCCTGACACCGATCGCCGTGAGCAGGATCGCCGCGCCCGTTGCGGCCAAGGCTGCGAAGCCGACAGCGGCGAAGTGAATCGCCGCGGGGAGATCGACCTCCTCCGGGCCGAGGAAATGGGCGGCCGGTAGAGGCACTGTCGCCAGCGCTCCAGCGAGTGCGAGGAGGGGGACTAGTCGATCTCGTCGATCTCTCACAGGACGGATATCGACTCACGCTGGTAACTCTTGAGACTTATTGACCCAGCCCGAGCTCCTGGCGATAGGCATGCGCGTAGATTTCACGCGTCTTCAGCACGGAGTCCACGTACTCCCGCGTCTCGGCGAAGGCGATCCCCTTGTCCTGAGCGCGCCATTCGTCGACATTCGCCTGCCCGGCGTTGTACGCGGCGAGCGCGAGCCGCATGTCTCCGTACTTCGTCAGCAGCCGTCGCAGGTAAAAGGCGCCGTAGCGCACGTTGATCTCGGGGTCGTAGAGGTCGGCCACCCGGAAGCGCGAGCCTCCCGTGTGGACGGCTATCCCCTTGGCCGTGTCGGGCAGGAGCTGCATGAGCCCGATCGCGCCGGACGAGGAGCGGGCGCCGGCATCGAACTTGCTCTCGCGATAGATGACTGCTGCGAGGAGCGCTGGATCGAGGTCGTAGTTCGCGGCGTGGCCGACGACGATGTGGTCGTAGGAGAGCGGATAGCGGAGGCGCTCATACCACGCCGGTTGCGCTTCCTGCACGTACGCGATCCCGGCTCCCGCTGCGGCAACCAGGACGAGAACGGAGAGGAAGACCCTCATGCGCTGAGTTTCTCCACGACCCCGGACACGAACTGGTCGAGCTCCTCGAGCGACCCGTCGTTGACGTAGCCAAAGTCGGCTCGTGCGAGCTTCTCCTCGTCCGGGATCAGCCGCCGCTCGCGGTCCTGCATGGGACGCACCTGGCGCGAGACTCGCACGTCTGGCGCCGCGCTGATCACCACGACCGCGTCAAAGCGCGTGTCTCCGCCGACCTCGTAGAGGAGTGGGACCTCGGTGACGCAGACGGCAGGCGGATCCGGACGGCTTGCGAGGTCGTCGCGCCAACGAAGATACGCGGCAACGACGCGGGGGTGCAGAAGGCGCTCGAGCCAGTCGAGCTCCTCGGGGTCGGCGAAGACGATGTCGGCGATGCGGCCCCGGTCGACTTGGCCCTCGGAACCGAAGACGCCGTCGCCGAAGCGCTCGCGCAGCGCAGCGCGCACGTCCTCGTCCGAGCGAAGCAGGTCATGGACGATCTCGTCGCTCGAGATCACGGCCGCACCGTGCCGCGCGAACGCGCGCAGCGCCTCGGACTTCCCCGCCCCGATTCCTCCCGTGACGGCGACCGCCACGGGACGGGCGTTAGGTGGACTCTTCTTCCTCAGGTGGAGCCGGATGACCGCCCTCGGAGTCGCCGGGACCCTGCTCTTCCGGCGCCACCATGTCGGCGGCGATGCTCTCGTCGGATTGCTCGGCCGGCGGTTCCTCGACGACGCCCTCCTCGACGGGGGGCTCCTCCGCCATGTCCTCGGCGAAGACCTCTTCGGAGAGGCCCAGCTCGGTAGCGCCCTCGCCGACCCCGGTGCCGCCTTCTCCTTCGTCGACCCGCTTCAGGGAGAGGGAAAGGCGACGCCGCTCCGGATCCATCTCGATGATCTTCGCGCGCACCGACTCACCCTGGGTCACGACCTCGCGCGGGTTCTCGACGTGGTGCTGCGCCAGCTCGGAGATGTGAACAAGCCCCTCCACGCCCGGCACGACTTCGATGAAGGCGCCGAAGGTGACCACCTTCGTCACCTTCCCTTCGATGACGTCACCCTGGTCGTACATGTCCACCACCTGCTGCCAGGGATCCGACTGGGTCTGCTTCAGGCCGAGCGAGATGCGCTGCCGCTCGCGGTCGATGTCGAGCACCTTGACCTGCACTTCCTGCCCGATCTCCAGCAGCTCCGAGGGATGGTTCACGTGACTCCAGGAAAGCTCGGAGATGTGGATGAGGCCGTCGATGCCCTCGAGGTCGACAAAGGCACCGAAGTCGACGATGTTGGAGATCGTCCCCGTCACGACGTCGCCGGGCGAGAGGCGGTCGAGGATCGCCTGGCGCATCTCCTTGCGCTCCTCCTCGAGGACGGCGCGGCGCGAGAGCACGACGTTGTTGCGGCTGCGGTTGAGCTCGATCACCTTGCAGCGCAGCGTCTGACCCATGAATTCGTCGAGGTCCTGGACGCGCCGGATGTCTACGAGCGAGGCGGGCAGGAACCCACGCACGCCCAGATCGAGAATCAGCCCGCCTTTCACGACCTCGATCACCGTCCCTTCGACGGGCTCTCCGCTCTCCGCGGCCCCCTCGATGCGCTTCCACGCCATCTCGAAACGGGCACGCTTCTTCGAGAGGATGAGCCGGCCCTCGGCGTCCTCTTTCGTCATCACGAGCGCGTCGATCTCGTCGCCGATGTTGACCTCGTCGGCGGGGTTGACCGAGCGTCGAATCGAGAGCTCGGAAACGGGGATGACGCCCTCGGACTTGTAGCCGATGTCGATCAGGACTTCGTCCTTGTCGACGCGTACGACCTTGCCGCGCACGACCTCGCCCTCGTTGATGATGGGGAAGGTCGAGTCGTAGTCGGGGATCAGTTCGCCGTCGGGACCTTGAGTCCAGACGTCGTCGTCTGACTTCGGCGTATTTTCCTCAGTGATTGTCTCGTTCTGCACCATTTAAAGAGGTAGCCAGTATAGCCGCGGGATTTTGAGGCCTCGGGATTTCATCGTCGTCTGTGCGGTCGTGTTGATCGGCGGATTTGCGGTGGCCGACGCCATCCGTGGACGCGCGAACGGTACCGAAAAGACGACATCCGGGACCGACGCCGTCCAGACGTCGCCCACCCGTCCTCCAGGCCCCAGGCCCCAGGCCGAGGCGCCCGCGAACTGGCCCCTCGGCACCCTCGCTGGATCCCTCGTCTTCACGGACGCCGACGATTGCCGGGTCCGGGTCATCGGCCTCGCCGGCGGCCGCGAGCGCCCCCTCGCGAGGTTCGCAGGGAACTGCGATCTGTGGGCGCCGCCCGTCGGGGATCGGATCGCGTACGGGCTGGGACCGTCGTCCGCGGACGGCTTCGCGCCGTTCCGGCTCGCCAATCTCGACCGTCCCAACGCCGATCTGGGCGGCTACCGCGCGCTCTTCGGCGTCGTCCTCTGGAGCCCCGACGGGCAGCGAGTCGCCTGGTGCGGTCGGCGCCGGACGGGCTTCGACCTAGAGCTCGGCGGCCCGGCGCGGCGACTCCCGGCCTGTCCCGTCGCGTACACGTCCGATTCGCGCATCGCCTACGCGGTCGGGAACGCGCTGCTCGTCGAGGGCGAGCGGGTCCTCCGCGCCGACGGCGGGATCACCTTTGCTGTCTTCCTCGCGGACGGCTCGATCGTGATCGAAGTTGACGGGCGGCGGCTCGAGGTGTACGGGCCGGACGGCGAGCGCCGAACCAGGATCGACCTGCCGCGGGAGCTTCAGGGCAGCACCCCGATCGTCTCACCCGACGGCTGCGCCGCGATGTTCCGCCAGGAGCGGCCCCCCGTGGGCGGCGTAGAGCTGATCGATCTCGGCTGTTTTCGAGGAATCGCCCCGCGGTCCTTCCAGGGCCGGGACGCAGCTTGGTCTCCGGACGGACGGTGGATCGCCGTTGGGGAGCCGGACGTCGTTGTCTTCTACGCGCGGATTCAAGGCGGCCCAATCGCGACCTGGCCGGCGCAGGCGGCCCAGCTCGCCTGGCGGCCTCGTTAGGACTTCGCTTCGTTCCAGTCGTCGCCAACGCCGATGTCCACGGCGAGGGGCGGCTCGAGCGCGTAGGCGCCGCACATCTCGGCCCGGACCAGCTCCTTGATGGCCGAGAGCTCGACGTCGGGGACCTCGAACAGGAGCTCGTCGTGCACCTGGAGGACGAGCCGGGCGGCGCGGCCTTCGGCGCGCAGCCGGCGGTGGATCGACACCATCGCCTTCTTGATGATGTCCGCAGCCGTTCCCTGCATGACGAAGTTGACCGCCAGCCGCTCTCCAAGCGATCGCGTCTGCCGATTCGACGCCTTCAGCTCGGGGACGGGACGGCGCCGGCCGAACAGGCTGGTCGCATAGCCGTCCCGCTCCGAACGCTCGATCGTCCGCTGGATGAAGTCTTGAACGAGCGGGAAGCGCGCGAGGTACGCGTCGATGTAGGCCTGAGCCTCCTCGCGCGGGATCTCGAGGTTCTCGGAGAGCCCGAACGCCGAGATCCCGTAGATGATCCCGAAGTTGATCATCTTGGCGACGCTGCGCTCCGCCTTCGTCAACGTCGCCGGATCCTTCCCGAGCACCTCCGCCGCCGTGGCGGCGTGGACGTCCTCCCCACGGGCGAAGGCTTCGCGCAGCTTCGGCTCGCCGGAGACGTGGGCCAGGATCCGCAGCTCGACCTGGGAGTAGTCCGCGGAAAGAAGTCGGAACCCCTGGTCGGCGACGAAGGCCGACCGGATCTCCCGTCCCAGCTCGGTGCGGATCGGGATCGACTGGAGGTTCGGGTTCGTCGTGGAGAGCCGGCCGGTCGACGCCACCGCCTGGTTGAAGGTCGTATGCAGGCGCCCGTCCTCGTCCGAGATCAGCTCGGGGAGCGGGCCCAGATACGTGTTCAGGAGCTTCGAGTACTCCCGCCATTCCTCGATCACCTCGACGATCGGATGCTCACCGCGAATGGAGCGCAGGACCCGCGTATCGGTGGAATAGCCGGTCTTGCCCTTCCGTCCGGCGGTCAGCTCGAGCTTCTCGAAGAGGATGCGGGCCACCTGCTGGGTGGAGCCGAGCATGAACTCCTCGCCCGCAAGCTCGTGAGCCTTCGTCTCGAGCTCCTCCACCCGGTCGGCGAGGCGAGCGGTGATCTCCCCCATCCGGTACGTGTCGATGCGGACTCCGGCGTCCTCTATGGCCGCGAGCACACCTATGAGTGGAAGCTCGATCTCCCGGTAGAGCGGCTCGAGCCCACGCTCCACGATGCGACCCCTCAGCGGCTCGGCCAGCCGCAGAGCGGCGCCCGCATGCCTGATGAGACCGGCGGTCTCCTCCTCGGCAGGCGGATCGGGCCGCAACTCGATCCCGTATTCGGCGGCCAGTTCGTCCAGCGCGTAGTCGGCCCGGGCCGGCTCGATCAGGTACGCCATCAGAAGCGTGTCTTCGATCGGCTCGATCCCGGCGCGATACACCTCCCGCGGCAGCGCCTTGAAGTCGTGGGCGACGATCCGCGCGTCGCGGATTCGCGGGATCAGCTCGACGCCCCAGTCGCCCAGGACGACGTCTTCGCGCGCGAGAGCGAAGCGTTCGCCCTCCACCACCAGGGCGGCTTCGCCGGCAACATCGTCCAAGTCGGCCTCACGCCAGGGAAGCAAGACCCCTTCGAGCTTCATCGGCGCCGCAGGCAACGCCTCGTCGATCACGTCGATGCGCTGGAGGAGGTTCCGGAACTCGTACTGGCGGAACATCTCCTTCAGCCGCGAGCGGTCGGGGGGTTGCAGCACCAGCTCGGCGGGATCGCAGTCGAGCTGCAGGTCACGGCGCATCGTCGCGAGCTCCTTCGACTGCAACGCCTGCTCGGCGTGCTCGCGCAGCGCCTTGCCGCGCGCGGGCGAGAGCTCGTCGACGTGCTCGAGGACGGCTTCGAGCGACCCGTACTGGGCAATCAACTGCCCGGCCGTCTTGTCCCCGAAGCCCGGGACACCCGGGATGTTGTCGGAGCTGTCGCCCTTGAGGCCGATGAAGTCGGGCACCTGCTCGGGCGTCACCCCGTAGCGGGCAAAGACACGTTCGGGCGTATAGACGTTGACGTCCGCGACGCCCCGCGGCGTCATCATCAGGGAGACGTTCTCCGTCACGAGCTGGAAAGCGTCCCGATCGGTGGACACGACGGTCGTCTTGATGCCCGCCTCGTCGGCGTGCGCGACCAGGGTGGCGATGACGTCGTCCGCCTCCCAGCCCTCGAACTCGAGGTTGCGGTAGCCGAAGGCCTCGACGATGGGCCTGAAGTGCGGGAACTGCTCGGAGAGCAGGTCGGGCATCGGCCGCCGGTCGATCTTGTACTCGGGCGCGAGCTCCTTTCGATGGACAGCGCGCGTGTCCCAGGCAACAGCAACGCCCTTCGGCCGGTAATCGGCCAGCAGCTTGAAGAGCATGTTGGTGAAGCCCAGGAGCGCATTCGTCGGGAAGCCCTCCGACGTGGCGAGCTCCTCGGGCAGCGCGAAGTAGGCCCGGTACGCGAGGTTGTTGCCGTCTACGAGGAAGAGATCGGAGTCGCGTGCGGGCCCGTCGTCGAGCTGGAGCTCGGCTCCCGTCAGTGTCTTGGGCACGCTTCGAGTCTACGCGCCGAGGGCGGGCGTTATTCCTCGCCGAGGTACGTCTTGCGGACTTGCTCGTTGTCGCGGAGCGCCTTCGCGTCGTCCGCGAGCGCGATGTGACCGGTCTCGAGGACGTAACCGCGATTGGCGATGTCGAGCGCCATCAGGG
>Ga0209887_1000018_pt1 | contig 47089 bp, 52 predicted proteins | sample GWRWN1_30_40_FD_187230 | JGI IMG/M metagenome (GOLD analysis project Ga0209887, IMG submission 187230) | Riverbed sediment microbial communities from areas with no vegetation in Columbia River, Washington, USA - GW-RW N1_30_40 (SPAdes)... | ecosystem: Environmental > Aquatic > Freshwater > River...
CATACACCTGGCGGCCGTCTCCGTCTTCGGTCTGGCCCCCGATCACGTACATGTCGCCGTCGAGCGCGGCCCCGGCGGCGGCCCGGGTCGGCTCCGGGAGGCGCGGCAGGCCCGTCCAGCTGTTTTTCCCCGGGTCGAAGCGCTGCGCCACCGCGAGGAATCGCCCCGTTTCGCCGACCATCCCCCCAACCGCGTAGATGTTCCCGTCGAGCTTGGCCGCGGCCATGTAGCTCCGCCGCTGAGACATCGACCGCGCGAACGTCCACGGAGCCGGCTCCGCGCGCACGTCCCCGGAGCCGCGCGTACCGACGAACGCAGCGAGGCCGACGGCGAGCGCCACCACGAGCCCCACGGCGAGGATTGCCTTCATGTCTTAGTACGACGGGCGTGCGACTACTGCGTTAGCGCGTCGGCGCCCGCGACCACCTCGAGTATTTCCTGGGTGATCTCCGACTGGCGGGCCCGGTTCATGTCGAGCGTCAACTGGTCGATCAGCTCCCCGGCGTTCTTCGAGGCGTTGCGCATCGCCGTCATCTGGGCCCCGTGCTTCGACGCGGCCGATTCGAGGAGCGCGCTGTAGATGGAGGTCTCGAGGTAGGTCGGGAGCAGGCGAGCCAGGATCTCCTCCGGCTCGGGCTCGTAGATGAAGTCGCCCTCCAGGGCGATGTCGTACGCCGACTTCTCCTCCTCGTCCTCGAGCGCCGTCCGCGGGATCGGCAGCAGGTCTTCGACCTCGACAGTCTGCGTGAGCGGCGAGACGTAGTGGTTGTAAACGATCACTACGCGGTCGACTTCACGCTCTGTGAAGAGCTCCGCGACCCGGTGCGCCACCGCCTGGGCATCGGAATGCGAGGGCTGGTCCGTAAAGCCCGTCCAGGCCTCCTCGACCCGATAGCGGCGAAAGCGAAGCGTGGAGTTGCCCTTCTTGCCGACGACGGCCCACTTGACCTCCTGGCCGCTCCTCCGGGCCTCCTGGGCAAGCGCGAGGGCGCGTCGGATCACCTGGGTGTTGAACGGGCCGGCCAGGCCGCGGTCGCCCGTGATCGGCACGATCGCCACGGACTGCGCGTCCTCCCTCTCCTCGAGGAGCGGAAACTGGCGTGACGGAGTCGCTCGGGCGGTCCCGATCATCAGCTCGCGCATCCGCTCGGCGTACGGCCTCATCGCCTCGATACGCGTCTCGGCGCGACGGAGCTTCGCCGCTGCGACGAGCTCCATCGCCTTGGTGATCTTGCGCGTGTTTCCGACTGAGCGGAGTCGGCGCTTGATGTCCTGGACGGTGGCCACTAGATCGCTTCCAAGCTACTCGGCGGCGGCTCCGACGAGGCCGGCGTCCTCTTTCACCGCGAACGTGTCCTTGAACTTCTTCAGCTGCTCGTGCAGGCGCTCCTCGAGCTCGTCGGACAGCTCCTTCTTCTCGCGGAGCTCCTCGTAGATCGCGCCCTCGGTCGTCAGGAACTCGCGCAGCTCGTCCTGGAAGCGCGGCACCTGTGCCGGGGGAACGTCGTCGAGGTAGCCGTTGACACCCGCGAAGATGGCGACGACCTGCTCCTCCAGCGACCAGGGCTGGTACTGGGGCTGGTTGAGCGTCGCCACCATGCGCTCCCCGAGCGAGAGTGTCTTCTGCGTCTGCGGGTCGAGCTCGGAGCCGAACTGGGCGAAGGCCTCGAGCTCGCGGTACTGGGCGAGTTCGAGGCGCAGCCGCCCTGCCACCTTCTTCATCGCCTTCGTCTGCGCGTTCCCGCCCACGCGCGAGACCGAGATCCCCACATTGATCGCCGGCCGCACGCCCGAGTAGAAGAGATCGCTCTCGAGGAAGATCTGGCCGTCCGTGATGGAGATGACGTTCGTCGGGATGTAGGCCGAGACGTCTCCGGCCTGGGTCTCGATCACGGGGAGCGCCGTCAGCGAGCCGCCACCCTCGTCGTCGGAGAGCTTGCAGGCGCGCTCGAGCAGGCGCGAGTGAAGATAGAAGACGTCGCCGGGGAAGGCCTCGCGGCCGGGCGGCCGCCGGAGCAGCAGCGACATCTGCCGGTAGGCGTCGGCGTGCTTGGAGAGGTCGTCGTACATGCAGACGGCGTGGCGGCCCGAGTAGAGGAAGTGCTCGCCCATCGCGCAGCCCGCGTAGGGAGCCATCCACTTGATCGGTGCGGCCTCCGCGGCCGAGGCCGTGACGATGATCGTGTATGCGAGCGCGCCCGCGTCCTTGAGCCGCTCGAACACCTGCGCGACCGTCGAGGCCTTCTGGCCGATGGCGACGTAGACGCAGATCATGTCCTGGCCCTTCTGGTTCAGGATCGTGTCGACGAGGATGGCCGTCTTGCCGGTGGAGCGGTCGCCGATCACGAGCTCGCGCTGGCCGCGCCCGATCGGAATCATCGAGTCGATCGCCTTGATGCCGGTCTGGAGCGGCTCCTTGACCGGCTGGCGCTGGACGACCCCGGGTGCCTTGAACTCGAGGGGACGGGTCTCCTTCGTCTCGATCGGCCCGGCGCCGTCGAGCGGCTCGCCGAGTGGGTTCACGATTCGCCCGATGAGCTCGTCGCCGACCGGGACACTCATGACCTGCCCCGAGCGCTTGACGGGATCGCCTTCGGCGATCTTTTCCCAGTCTCCGAAGAGCGCGATGCCGACATTGTCCTCCTCGAGGTTGAGCGCAATGCCCGTTACGCCATGCTCGAGCTCGAGCCGTTCGGCGGCCATGCAGTTCTCGAGGCCGTAGGCTCGCGCGATGCCGTCTCCGATCTGGAGCACGGTGCCAACCTCGGCGAGGTCGGTCTCGACCTCGTACTCCTCGATCCGCTGTTTGAGGATCGAAGTGATCTCTTCGGGGCGTAGTTTCAACTTCTCTCCTTACGTGGGGGTGAGCAATTCTTCGCGGAGCTGCTCGAGGCGGCCGCGCACGCTCGCGTCCAGGCGGAGCGAGCCGGCCTGAACGACAAGTCCGCCGATCAGGTCGGGGTCGACGGTCCGAGTCGCGACGATCTTGCGGCCGGAGGCCTGCTCGATCTGCCCGACCACCTTCGCAGCCTCTTTGTCGGACAGCTCGACGGCCGTCTGGAGCTCGAGCTCGAGGATGCGCTCCTGCTGCGCCAGCAAGCGCGTCCATTCCTCGTAGACCTGCTCGACCTCCGCGATGCGGCTCTTGTCCGCCAGCAGCCGGACGAAGTTGAGGAAGAGCTCGTCGGAACCCTTGAGCAGCTCGTCGAGGGCGGTCTGCTTCGTGAGCAGCTCGACCTGAGGGTTCTGGAGGAAGCGGCGCAGCTCGTCCGAGTCGCGGAGGGCGGTGGCGAACTCGTCGAACTGCTTCCGGACGGTGTCGAGGCGCTTCTTCTCCTGCGCAGCGTCGAGCAGCGCCTGGGCATAAACACGGTGGACGACGGCCATTACCTGGGGGCCGCCTAGTTCTCCGAGACCAGGCGCTTGACGTCGAGCTCCTCGATCGTCTCGTCGATCAGGCGCCGCTGGTCCTTGGCGTCGAGGGTCTTGCCGGTGACCTTCTCCGCGGCGAGGAGCGTCAGCTCGACGACGTCGCGGCGGATCTGCTCCAGGATGCGCCGGTTCTCCGCCTCGATCTCCTTCTGGTTCTTCTCGAGGCGCTCCCGCAGGTCCTCGTCGGCTCTCTTGCGAGCCTGTTCGAAGAGGGACTGAGCCTGGCGGCGAGACTCGTCCAGGATGCGCTCGCGGTCGAGCTTCGCCTCTTCGCGCTCCTTCAGCGTGAGCTCGCGGAGCTGGCGCGCCTCGTGGCGAGCCTTGTCCGCTTCGTCGAGCGCCTCGCGGATCCGGTCCCGGCGGGCGTCGATGATCGCCTGGATGCGTCCGAAGGCGAGCCGGCGCAGGAGGAAGAAGGTGATCCCGAAGGCGATCACCGTCCAGACCATGAGGCCCGGGACGACGGAGATGAGGTCGGCGAGCGGGGTGGGCATCAAACGAGGACGTAGGCGAGCAGGCCGCCGAGGAGGGCGTAGAAGACGACGGCCTCGGTCAACGCGAACCCGAGCCACTGGATGCCGGTGAGCTCGCCGCGCAACTCGGGCTGGCGCGCGACGGCCTGGATCATCGAGCCGAAGATGTTGCCGATGCCGATGCCGGCGCCGACCGCGCCGAGGCCGACGCCGACACCGAAGGCGATCGCCTTGCCGAGATCGGCGAGCCCGGTGTCGGTGGTTGCTGCGAGAAGAACGCTCAAGGTGCCTCCTTTAGTGGTTAATGCTCGGGTTCGATGGCGCCGCCGATGTAGATGGCGGACAGGAGTGCGAAGACGAAGGCCTGGATCGTGACGACGATCGCGACCTCGAAGATGTAGACAGCCGTGGCCACGGGTACCGCGATCACGGCGATGGCATAGGACTCGAAGATGAAGATGAGGCCGATCATCACGAGGATGAGCATGTGGCCCGCGAGCATGTTCGCGAAGAGTCGCACGGAGAGCGAGATCAGGCGCATGAACTGCGAGATGACCTCGAGCGGGACGATCAGGCCGAGCAGAGGCTTCGGCGCCCCCTGAGGGACCCAGCTCTTGAAGTAGCGGATCGGGCCGTTGTAGCGGATGCCCTCTTCATGAGTCGCGAAAAAGGTGATTAGCGCAAGCGCGAGCGTGACAGAGAGGTTCGCGGTGGCCGCGTAGATGCCCCAGGTCGGGAGCTCGACCCCCGCGACATTGAAGTGCTCGTTCGAGATCGGCAAGGGGATGAAGCCGACCAGGTTCAGCACCCAGATGAAGAGGAAGAGCGAGGCGACGTAGGGGAACCAGGTGTGGATCGCCTTCGACGGGAGGCTGCTCTCCGCGATCTGTCCCTGGATGAGCTCGTAGATGGCCTCCCCCGTCGTCTGTCGCCGGCTTGGACGCAGCGCGAGGCCGAAGCGCATGATCCAGACGCCAAGGAGGACGGTCACGGCAGCCCCGACCCAGAGATAGACAACCGCCTTGTTGATGGACATGTCGAGCGGCCCGAGGTGGATCGAGACCCAGGCCGGAAGATCGAACTCCTCCTGCGGCTGGAACTCCCCGGTCGCGGCGAGCAGGAAGGCGTTCACGACACCGGCCTCCCGCCGAAGTAGAGGACGAGCGAGAACGCGAGCTCGAGCGAGTACGCAAAGGCATAGACGAGTGCGCCAGCCAGCGCGAGCTGGGGGTCGCTGACGGCGACTGCGATGGCGACGAGCATCACGAGGATCCCTCGGGTCATCATCCCGAAGGCGACGACGCCCGAGCCTCGGAGCGTCGGCTCGTGGATCCCGATCCGGTCGAAGAGGATCCCTAGCGCCTGGCTCGCGAGCCAGAGCACGGCTCCGAGCCCCCAGCCCCGGAGGCTCCAGTCCGCGAGGACGAACACCGGCAGGCAGAACGCCACCACGAGCGCTCCTCCGACCATCGGCAGACGCCGAGCCGGAAGAGGCCTCGGGGTCAGCAGGGTTGCCACTTAGAAGGCCCCGCTGTAGCGGCGGTAGACCAAGAAGATGGCCGCCGGGATTCCGATCACTGCGCCGATTGCGACTCCCACCCCCACCGAGCCCGCGAGGGTTCCGATCAGAGCTCCGGCCCCCACGCAAGCGAAGAGAACACCGGCGAGAAGCGCCCCAGCGCCCAGGGGATCAAGAGAAGTGCGCTCCGCCGCCACGCTGCGCTGCATCTTATTCGGCGTCAGCTTACCAGTTCGGGCCTTACTTTGTGACGGCGAAAACCCCTTACTTATGCGGAAAGTGCCCGACTTTGTTCAGCTTTCGCATCGCGGCGCCGCTCGGCCCAGGCCCGGACGCGCCGCAACTTCAGGATCTCCAGCACGTAGACCATGTAGAGCGAGGTGGCGACCGCGAGGAAGCCGATGAGAGCCACGGCCACCGTCGGCCACAGGTGCCACTTCCCGCCTTCGCGGAAGGGAACGAAGCGCGTCGCCAGGGCCGTCGCTCCCAGGATCACGCACCACGCGTAGAGATAGAGGACGGCCTGGCGCTGCGAGAACCCGCGACGGAGGAAACGGTGATGGAAGTGGGCCTGGTCCGGGACGTACAGCTTCTCCCCGTGCTTCAGCCGCCGGGCGACGACGAACGAGGTGTCGAGGATCGGCACCGCGAGGACGAGCAGCGGAAAGAAGAGCGCGACGGTCGCCGCCGTCTTCAAGAGACCCTGGATCGAGACCGTCGCGAGCACGAAGCCGAGCAGCAGCGCGCCGGAGTCCCCCATGAAGATCCGCGCCGGGTAGAAGTTGTGCCGGAGGAAGCCCAGGCAGATGCCGGCGACGATCGCAGAGAGCACCGCCGCCTCGGGCCTGTTGAGCGAGAGGGCGATGATCGCGAACGTGATCCCAGAGATCCCGCAGACGCCGGCCGCCAGCCCGTCGAGCCCGTCGAGGAAGTTGACCATGTTCATGACGGCCACGATCCAGATGAAGGCGAGCGCCGCCGCGAGCCAGCCGGGCAGGTCGTGGACGCCGACGATCGGGAACGTGAAGCGGTCGATGTCGACCCCGTAGTAGACCGGGATCGCCGCTGCCGCGAACTGCCCGCCGAGCTTCCCCCACCAGGGCAGCCCCCGAAAGTCGTCCGCCATGCCGACGGTCGTGGCCAGGGCCGCGCCCAGGAGGATCCCGCGGTAGGGGCCGTCGAGGTTCAGGAACGCGAGTGCGGGGACGAAGAGCCCGAGGAAGAGCGCGAGCCCGCCCAGGCGCGGCACGGCCGCAAGGTGAACGCGCCGCCGCTCGAGCGGCTCGTCGACCACGCCGAGGACGCGGGCGACGCTCCCGACCGCCGGGGTGAGCACGAGCACCACCCCGAGCGCGACGAGGAACCCCCAGAGGACGTCCAGGTGGTTCTCGAAGGTTTGAAGCACCTCTATTTGGTCCCGTAGAGCCTGTCGCCGGCGTCCCCGAGCCCCGGAACGATGTAGCCGCGCTCGTTCAACTCCCGGTCGATCGCCGCCACGACGATCGCGACGTCGGGATGCTCGGACTGCAGGCGCTCGATTCCCTCGGGTGCGGCGATGATCGCGATGAGCCGAATCGACTGCGCGCCCGCTCGCTTGACGGCGGCGACCGCGGCGGCCGTCGAGTTCCCCGTGGCGAGCATCGGGTCGAGGATGAAGACGTCGCGCTCGGCGATGTCCTGCGGGAGCTTGACGTAGTACTCGACCGGCTCGAGCGTGTCCTCGTTCCTGTAGAGGCCGATGAAACCGACTCGCGCGCCAGAGATGAGGGAGAGCACGCCGTCGAGCATCCCGACCCCCGCTCTCAGTATCGGACAGACGGCGACCTTCTTCCCGGAGATCCGCTGCACCGTCGCCCGCTCGAGGGGCGTCTCGATCTCGCTCTCCTCGGTGGCCATGTCTTTCGTGGCCTCGTACGTGAGCAGGAGCGTGAGCTCGTCGACCAGTTGGCGGAAGACCTGGGTCGACGTCGTCTTGTCTCGAAGGAGCCCGAGCTTGTGCTGGACGAGCGGGTGGTCGACGACCACGACGTTCTCGGTGGTCACGCTCACGGCTCGGTCGTGTAGGCCGGGTACCCGCGAAAGCCCGGGTAGAGGGGCCTGCGCTCGCAGAGTGCCTGGCTTCGAGAGCTCAGAGCCGCGAGGTCCGGGCCGGCCCCGAGCGCGCCGGCGATGATCGCACCCACCTCCCGCAGATCGTCCTCGTCGAAGCCGCGCATCGTCACGGCCGGCGTGCCGAGTCGAACTCCCGAGGCCTCCATCGGGGGGCGCTCGTCGAACGGGACGGTGTTCCTGTTCGCGGTGATCCTCACCTCGTGGAGCCGCTCCTCGGCGGCTTTACCGGTCCAGTCGCTCTTACGCAGGTCGACCTGCATGAGATGGGTGTCCGTTCCACCCGTGAGGAGGTCGAGGCCGCGCTCCATGAGCGTGCCCGCAAGCGCGTCGGCGTTGGCGCGGATCTGTCCCTGGTACTCACGAAAGGGCTCCGAGGCCGCGATCTTGAAGCAGGTCGCCTTGGCAGCAATGACGTGCAGGAGCGGCCCGCCCTGCATCCCGGGGAAGACCGCCTTGTCGAGCGCCTGGGCGTGTTCCTCCTTGCAGAGGATGAAGCCCGAACGCGGGCCGGCGAGCGTCTTGTGGGTCGTCGAGGTGACGAAGTCGCAGTGCGGCGTGGGGTTCGGGTGGAAACCTGCGGCGACGAGGCCGGCGAAATGCGCCATGTCGCAGAGGAGGAGCGCCCCGACTTCGTCGGCGATCTCCCGGAAGCGCTCGGCCTCGATCCTGCGCGGGTAGGCCGAGCCGCCGCAGACGATCAGCTTCGGACGGCTCTCCTTCGCCAGGCGCAGGACCTCGTCGAAGTCGATCAGAAAGGAGTCGCGGTCGACTCCGTAGCCGACGATGTTGTAGAGCTTTCCGGAGAAGTTGACCTTCAGGCCGTGGGTCAAGTGCCCGCCGTGATCGAGACGCATGGCGAGGATGGTGTCGCCGGGCTCGAGGCAGCTGAAGTAGACGCCCATGTTCGTCTGGGCGCCTGCATGCGGCTGGACGTTGGCGTGCTCGGCTCCGAACAGCTCCTTCGCGCGGTCGATGGCGAGCTGCTCGATCTCGTCGACGATCTCGCAGCCGCCGTAGTAGCGGCGGCCCGGGTAGCCCTCTGCGTACTTGTTGGTCGGGACGCTGCCAACGGCCTCGAGGATGCTCGGCCACGTGAAGTTCTCAGAGGCGATCAGCTCGATCGTGTTCCGCTGACGCTCGAGCTCGCGGCCGATCAGCGAGGCCGTCTCGGGGTCGATGTCGGCGAGAACTGCGTCGCGGAGCTCCTGGAAGGTTCCCTGCGCGACCGCCACGCCTGCCAGCTTAGTCACTCGGACGGCGCGAGAAAGCCGATCGACGCCGTAACCCGATTAGGTATTTCCCAGTTAAAGGAGGACAATTGGCCCCCTCCATGGTCTTCCTCACTCTACTCGCGGGGATCGTCTTCATACCGCTCGCACGCGAGTACGGAGATCTGCGCCGGAGCTTCGGCCTGAGCCGGATGGCGGCGTTCGCGACCACGTCGCTCGTCGTGCCGGCGTTCGCCGTGGGGCTCACCATGGCGCTCCCGCTGCAGTCGCGGCCCGCGCTCCAGTGGGTGGCCACTGTCGTGGGAACTCTTGCCGCCTATTCGCTCGCAACTCGCGCGATCGCAGCGAGCGCATCCGCGGCCGGAACGGCCCCCTCGCGCAGCACGCGCGGCTGAGGCTCCCTCAGGTCGACGACGGTCGAGGGCGTCCCTGGTAGCTCGCCCGCGTCGACGAGCGCGCCGACGGCACTCCAGATCTCCTCCGGAACGTCCCCGGGGCGGGCGGGGTCGCGTCCCCCGTGGAGGTTCGCGCTCGTCGCAGCAACCGCTCCGACACGCTCGAGGACCGCGCGAGACTCGTCCGGTAGTTCCGGGACCCGGATGCCGATGCTTTCCGGGTCGGCCCCACTGAGCCAGCGGAACCGGCGGCCGGGATTCGGCAGGACGAGCGTGAACGGGCCCGGAAGGAGGGCTCGGGCCAGGACTGCTGCGCGTCCGCGAAGTTCAGGGACCGCATCGAGGATGACCTCCAGGTCCGATGCGAGGAGCGCCAACGGCATGTCGTCCGCGCGCCTCTTCAATCGGCACAGGCGCCGCACCGGGGCTTCGCGGTAGGCGTCGGCGCAGAGACCGTAGACCGTATCCGTCGGAAGGATCACGGGCAGGCCTGCCCTGAGCGCGGCGACCGTCTCCTCTACGCCCATCGGCCCTCGACGACTCGCTCGCGCTCCGCGAGGTCGCGTGTCCTGACGACGTCGAGGTAGCCCAGGCGCTCGAGCTCGGCGGCGAGGTCTGCCGCCTGCCCGTCGCCGCACTCGAGCAGCAGCCAGCCGCCGGGCGCAAGTACGGCGCGGGCCGCCCGGGCGATCTCGGCGCCCACGCCCACCCCGACGATCGCCTCGCGAGGCTCGAAGAGGCGGACTTCGGGCTCGAGCGTGTCGAAATCCTCGGGGGAGACGTACGGTGGGTTCGAAACCACGAGGTCGAAGGGCCCGGAGATGCCCGCGAGCAGGTCGCCCTGGCGGAACTCGATGCGGCCGTCGACGGGGGCACGATCACTGTTCTCTCGTGCGGCTGCGAGCGCGTCCGCGGAGCGGTCGACGGCCAGGACTCGAGCGGCCGGATGCTCGTCCGCGATCGCCAGCGCGATCGCTCCGGAGCCCACGCCCACGTCCAGGACGCGTGGTTCTGCACGATCGCGGAGATGCTCCAGGCAGCGCTCGACGAGCACCTCTGTCTCCGGCCGCGGGACGAGCACTCGGCGATCGACCTTGAGCGTCAGCCGGCGGAAGCCCCATTCCCCGAGGATGTACGCGAGCGGTTCCCTAGCTCGTCTCCGGTCGACCAGCGACCGGAGACGAAGGGCATGCTTCTCGGAGAGCTGGGTGTCGGCCGAGTAGAGAGCGGAGCGCGTCAATCCGAGGACCTCCGCGACGAGAATCTCCGCGTCCACCCGGGATGATGGCACGCCGCTCTCGTCGAGCTGCTGCGCGACCATGTGCACCGCTTCGAGCGAGGTCACGCGGCGGCTGCGTCGTCGAGACTGCGGCGCCGTTCCTCGGCCGCGAGCGCCTCGGTGAACTCGTCGAGATCGCCCTCCACGATCCGGTCGAGCCTCTTGATGGTCAGGTTGACCCGGTGGTCGCTCACGCGGTTGTCGGGATAGTTGTACGTGCGGATCTTCTCCGCGCGCTCGCCGCGACCGATTTGCGAGCGGCGCGTGGCCGAGAGCTCGTCTTCCTGGCGTTGGCGCTCGAGCTCGAGCAGCCGCGCGCGCAACACGCGCAGCGCCTTTTGCTTGTTCTGGAGCTGGGACTTCTCGTCCTGCATGGCCACGACCAGGCCCGTGGGCAGATGGGTGATCCGGACGGCGGAGTCCGTCGTGTTCACGCTCTGGCCGCCCGGGCCGGTGGAGCGATAGACGTCCACCTTGAGGTCATTCGGGTCGAGCTCGACCTCGACCTCCTCGGCAGCAGGCATGACGGCCACGGTCGCAGTCGAAGTGTGAATGCGCCCCTGGGATTCGGTCGCCGGTACGCGCTGCACGCGGTGTGTCCCGCCCTCCCACTTGAAGACGGAATAGGCGCCGTCTCCCCGGATCTCGAATGTCACCTCGTTGAAGCCGCCGGCTTCGCTGGGGTTCGATCCGAGCACCTCCCATTTGAAGCCCCGCCGCTCCGCGTAGCGCGTGAGCATGCGGAAGAGGTCGCCGGCCCAGATCGCGCCTTCGTCGCCGCCGGCCCCCTTGCGGATCTCGACGATGACGTCCTTCGCGTCGTTGGGGTCGCGCTCGACGAGGGAGAGCTTCAGCTCTTCCTCGAGCTCGGCGAGCCGCTCCTCGAGCTCGGGGACCAGGTCGCGCAGCTCCGAGTCCTCGCGCGCGGCCTCGAGGTCGTCGTTGATCGCCGTCCAGTCCTGCGCGAGCTTGTGCGCGCCCTCGAGCTCCTTCAGACGGCGGCCGGCTTCGGCGGCTGCCTGACGGTCGGAGAAGACGGCAGGGTCGGACATGCGCTCCTGCGCCTCCGCATACGAGCGCTCCAGCTCCTCGATCAACCGTTCGATGGACTCGGACATGGAGGGATCAGGATAGCCTCGGAACTAGACTGCGAGCCGTGCCCGAGCCTCTGACCGGCAGCTGCCTCTGCGGAGGGGTGCGCTTCAAGGTGACACGAGCTTTCCGGAGCGCAAACCACTGCCACTGCTCGCGCTGCCGCAAGCATTCCGGCGCGTTCGGCGGGACGCAGGCCCGGGTGCCACGCGAGGGCTTCCGTCTCCTAGCGGGGGAAGAGCTGATCCGCGTCTATCGCCCGGCGGAAGACGCGGCCGTCAAGGCATTCTGCAAGGTCTGCGGCTCGAGTCTCTTCGGCGCGCAGTGGCCGGAGGGCGAGGAAATTTCGATTCGCCTCGGCGCGCTCGACGGCGATCCGGGGATCAGGCCCCAGTGCCATTCGTTCGTCGCGTCACGGGCTCCCTGGGACGAGCTTCCCGACGACGGGCTCGACCGATTCGACGAGGGCGCCCCGCGGCGCTAAGCCATCACTTCCACTTTTCGCTCTTCCGGTGTGATGCGGCCTTCGAGGCGAAGCACCTCGCGGAGCGCGCGGATCGACACCTCGATCTGATCGAGTGAGGGCTCGCGTGTCGTCAGGCGCTGGAGCCAGAGCCCGGGCGCGAGCAGCGCTCGCAGAGCGGTGTTCTGCTGGTGCTGGCCCGCGAAGCGAATGATCTCGTAGGCGATGCCGGCGATCACGGGCAGAAGGAGGATGCGCGTGGCGATCAGCCAGTACCAGGTCGGCCGCCCGAAGAAGGCGAAGACGAAGATCGCGATCACCATGACGTAGAGCAAGAACGCGGTGCCACACCGGACGTGCAACAGGCTGTAGCGCGAGACCGTCTCGGGCTCGAGCTCCGCCCCGGCCTCGTAAGCGTTGATCGCCTTGTGCTCGGCGGCGTGGTACTGGAAGACGCGCTTGAGGTCGGGCAAGAGCGAGATGAGGAGCAGGTAGGCGATGAAGATGGTCACGCGCACCAGCCCTTCGACCACGACGAACGCGCCGGTCGACTCGATCGGCAACCAGTTCGTGATCAGCGCCGGCGAGACCTTGAAGAGGAGGAGCGCGAAGCCGATCGCGATCCCGAAGGCGAAGATAAGCTGACCGCGCGAGAGCTCTGTCTGCACCTCGCCGTCGTCGTCCTCCTGCTGCGCCGCGTAATTCGCCGAGATCGCGAGCGCGCGGAAACCGATCGCCAGCGACTCGCCCAGCGCGATGACTCCGCGAACGATCGGAATGCGGAGCCAGCGATGCCGGAGCAGGACCGAGGCGATCGGCCTGTTCACTTCGGCGATGTCGCCGTCGGGCTTGCGCACCGCCACGGACCACGCGGACGGGCCGCGCATCATCACGCCCTCCAGGACAGCCTGGCCGCCGATGGGTTGGGCCATATGTGTCCTAGTTGCCGCTACCGCTGCCGCGGCCGGCCTTTTCGAGCCGGCGCTGGAAGCGCTCGACGCGCCCGCCGGTATCGAGGAGCTTTTGCTTCCCCGTGTAGAACGGGTGGCACTCCGAGCAGATCTCGACGTGGAGCTCGGGTTTCGTCGAGCGGGTCTGGAACTCGGCGCCGCAGGAGCAGCGGACCGTGGCGAGCATGTACTCGGGATGGATGTCGGCCTTCATTCTCCTCTGAGGATAGCAGCCGCTATTTGGGCGGCTACGTTGCCTCCGGAGACAACTACAGCCACGGTCTTTCCTTCGACGTCTGCCACCTTGCCGGCGAGCAGAGCCGCCGCTCCCGCCGCCGCTCCGGGCTCCACGGCGAGCTTCGTCCGCTCGTAGAGGAAGCGAAAACCACCCTCGATCTCCTCGTCGGTGACGAGCACCGACTCGACTCCGAGCCTCGAGCAGATCTCGAGCGGGAGGCCACCCGCCACGGGAGCGTTGAGCGCGTCGGCGATCGACTGCGGAGCGAACGGAACGGGCTGGCCGGCCTCCATGGCCATGTTCAGCGCGGCCGAGCCTTCGGGCTCGACGGCGACGATCCGCTTGCCCGGGAGCGCGGTGGCGATCCCCGAGACGAGGCCGCCTCCGCCGACGGGCACCACGACGACGTCCACCTCGGGTAGGTCTTGTCCTATCTCGAGGCCCACCGTCCCCTGGCCGGCGACGACGAGCGGGTCGTCGAAGGGATGGACCAGCGTGCGTCCGCTCTCGCGCCGCAGTGCGTCCACGCGCTCGAACGCCTCCAGATGATCGGACGCCTCCTGGTCGACGGTGGCGCCGTAGCCCCTTGTCGCCGCGACCTTGAGCGGGCTCGCGTCGCGCCAGGTGACGAGCAGGCAGTCGATCCCCTTGCCCGCGCATCCCCAGGCCAGCGCCTGGGCATGGTTGCCGGCCGAGATGGAGATGACCCCGCGTTGCTTCTCCTCGGAGGAGAGCGACCCCAGCTTCGTGAGGACTCCGCGCGCCTTGAACGACCCGGTCTTCTGGAACAGCTCCGCCTTGAGGAAAGCGCGACCGCCGAAGGCCGCGCCGAGCGTCTCCGACGAGAAGAGCGGCGTGCGATGAAGGCGGCCGCGAATGACCGCCGCTGCGGCGTCTACATCAGGCTGTATTCGGGACCGTCCCCGCCCTCGGGGGGCGTCAGCCGTCCCCCCTTCGCCGAGATGGCGCCGCACTGGATGCAGTTCGAAGCTGTGACCTCGACGCCGACGACGTTTCCGGCCGGGCTCGCAGCGCCTGAGACTTCGTACACCTGGGCCGGACAGAGGTGCACCCAAGTCTCCGCGACCTCGCGACGCACCTTCCGGTCGATTCGGATGTGACTCGGCGCGTCGTCGCGCGTCTTGTTTCCGGAGAGGAAGACGCTCGAGAGCTTGTCGAAGAAGAGCTTGCCGTCGGGCTGAGGATAGGAGCGGTCCCGCTTGCCGATGAAGACCGGCACGTCCGCGTCGCGCTCGAGCGAGAGGTCTCGCGGGGGGAACTTGCCCAGAGAGTTCAGCGCCGCACCCGCGATCATCGCGCCCGGGAAGAAGCCGTGCTTGAACGCCGGCCGCATGTTGCGAACGCGCTCGAGGTCCCTCCAGACGTAGCTCTCCCGCAGAGCGGCGTCGTAGGACTCGAGCGCGCCGGGCTGCCACGGCGTGCGACCCGGCCCAAGCGCCTCGCAGGCGGTCTCGGCTGCGAGCATGCCGGAGCGCATCGCGTAGTGGATGCCCTTCAGCGCAGGCACGTTCACGAGTCCCGCGCCGTCGCCGGCGATCATCCCGCCGGGGAAGTGGAAGCGGTCGGGCAGGGCGAGGAACCCGCCTTCCGGGATCGTCTTCGCACCCCAGGCCACGCGCTTGCCGCCTTCGAGGATGCGCCGGACGAACGGATGGCTCTTGAGCTCCTGGAGCAGATCGTGGACGGAAAGCGTCGCATCCGTGTAATCGAGACCGACAACCATTCCCAGCGCGACCAGCGAGTCACCCAGGGGGTAGATGAAGCTCCCGCCGAACTCGCGGTACCTGCGCCCGCCCCGCAGCGGCCAGCCCATGGTGTGGATGACGCGCTCGAGCGGCCTCGGCACCTCCCAGACCTCCTTGACCCCGAGCGCCCACACCTGGGGCTTCGAGGCCAGTGCGAAGCGCGAGCTGGCGACGCCGGTCAGATGACCTTGAGTCCCCTCGGCGAGGATCGTGACGCGTGCCCTGATGTCCGAGCCCGGCTCGAAGTTAGGGAGCTCTTCTCCATCGCGGCCACGGCCACGGTCTCCCGTGCGGATCCCGACGACACGCCCGCCGGCGACGAGCAGCTTGCGGGCGGCGGTCTCGGGGACGATCGTGACGCCGAGCTCCTCTGCACGCTCGGCGAGCCAACGGCCCATCTCCGCGAGCGACGCGACATGGTTGCCGTGATTCCACATCGTCGGCGGCGCCGGGAGGCGCAGCGCGCGCTTGGAGGTGAGGTAGTAGAGGCCCTCGTGCACGACCCGGCCGCGGAAGGGCATGTCCTCCGTGTGCATGCCGGGGAAGAGCTGGCGAAAGGCCCGGGGGTTGACGACGGCGCCGGAGAGGAGATGTGCGCCGGGCGCGCTGCCCTTCTCCACCACTGCGATCGGCACCTCGCCGAGGCGTTCCCGCATGTCGGGGCGCTCCTCGAGGAGCTGGGCCAGGCGAATCGCCGCCGAGAGGCCGGCAGGCCCGGCGCCGACGACGAGCGCGCCGACGTCGATCCGCTCCTCCGGCGGATCGGAGGGCTCCACGATGAACTCCTCCGGATCGAAGGGCGGAGGAAAATCTGCGGGCCGGACTGTCATCCCCCTCGCTTCGCCTTCACTAGCTCCGTCAGCTTGGGGACGATTTCCAGCATGGGGGAAACCATGTTTCCCCCATGGACCCCCTTCTTCCTCCGGAGCTTCATCAGGTGGCGCGCTTCGCTCGGACCAATTCCGTTAGCTTGGGAACTATCTCGTGCACGTCTCCGACGACGCCGAGGTCCGAGTACTCGAAGATCGGCGCATTCGGATCCTTGTTGATGGCGACGATCGTCCCCGAGTTCTGCATGCCGACCTTGTGCTGGATCGCCCCGGAGATCCCGCAGGCGATGTAGAGCTTCGGCGCGACGGTCTTGCCCGTCTGCCCCACCTGGCTCGCGTAGGGATACCAGCCCGCGTCGACGACCGCCCTGGTGGCGGCTACCGCGCCGCCGAGAGCCTTGGCCAGGCCCTCTACCAGCGAGAAGTTCTCGGGTTTCCCGAGCCCCCGCCCGCCCGCCACGATCACCTCGGCATCCTCGATCGACGGGCCTTCGCTCTCTTCGTGTGCACGCTCGAGCATGACCGCCTGCTTCGACCAGTCCTCCACCTCGACCGGCACCTTCGCGACCTCAGCCGTGCCGCCGCTCTCGACCGGCTCGAAGGTCCCGGATCGGATGAGGGCGAGGCGCGGCTCGCTCTTCCAGCCGACGTCGAGGAGGACGGAATCCTGCAGCGCCGGGCGCTTGCCGACGAGCTTGCCGTCTCGCTCTTCCAGGTCGATCAGATCCCAGTTGAGCCCTGCGTCGAGCCGGGCCGCTAGGCCGGCCGCCACGTCAGCCGTGAGGACAGAGGCGCCGAAGAGCACGGTGTCGAAGCCCTCGGACTCGACGAGCTTGGCGAGGACGTCCACCCGTGGCTGTGGGAGCGGGGCCTCGAGGGCGGGGTCGTCCGCGACGAGGACGCGCGCTGCGCCGTACTTGCCCACCTGCTCGCCCAAACCTTCCACGCCCGAGCCGCAGAGGACGGCCACGACGTCGTCCCCGAGCTTCGCCGCCTTCGAGAGGACTCCAAGCGAGCCCTTGACCGGCTCGCCCTCATGGTCCTCGACGTAAACAAGCGTCGCCACTAGATGAGTTTCTTTTCCGACAGGTACTCGAGGATGGCCTCGGCCGCGTTGCCGTTGTCCTCGATCCGGCGGCTCTCGCCCCGGGGCGGCGGCTCGCCCACCGCGTAGACCTCCGTGCGCGAGCCGGTCTCGCCGACCTCCTCGGGGTCAACTCCGAGGTCGGCGGTGGTGACCGAGTCCTGCGGCTTCTTCTTCGCGCCCATGATCCCCTTGAGAGAGGGGTAGCGGGGCTCGTTGATCGCGTCGGAGACGGCCACGACACAGGGAAGCGGCGCCTCGATGACGTCGTAGCCGTATTCGGTCTGGCGCTTGACCTTCGCCTTGCCGTCCGCCAGCTCGAGGCTCGCGGCCTGGGAGATGACCGGGAGGCGAAGACGATCGGCGACGGCCGCCGAGAGCACGGCCCCGTCAGAATCGGCCGCCTGCTGCCCGAAGAGGATGAGCTCGGGCTTTTCGCGCTCGATGGCCTTCGCGAGCGCGCGGCTCGTCGCGACGAGATCGGAGCCCGCGAGCGCGTCGTCCGCGACGTGCACGGCCCGGTCTGCGCCGACCGCCAGGGCCTTCCGCAGCGAGTCGGCGGCCTTCGGAGGGCCCATCAGGACGGCGACGACCTCCCCGTCGCCCTCCTGCGCGCCGACCCGCAGAGCTTCCTCGAGCGCGTGGGTGTCGAAATCGTTCAGCGCCCCCGGAACGCTGCGATCGAGCCGAAAGGTCTGCGGATCGATTCGCTTCGGCGCCGACGCATCGGGCACGTCCTTCACGCAAACCAGTACTTTCACGCCGCGTTCACGCGCGCGATCCTATCCACTCAAGGATCGAGGTCGTCCTGCCGAAGGCTCTGTTACGGTTCGGCCCTTCGCGCGCGAACCGGAGCATCTTGGGGAGCCACCGGACGACAGCCCGAGCAATTCTCTTCCTCCTTCTCTTGGGGGTCTTCGCCGGAACGGCGCAGGCCGCGTCTGTGCCTGCCGTGACCGCGTTTCCCGTGGTCGGCAACGTCAGCTACAGCGACGACTTCGGGGCACCTCGGGCCCAGGGCCGCCACGAGGGGAACGACATCATGGCGATCCGCCATCAGCCGGCGGTCGCGTTCGAGCGAGGCAGAGTCGAGAAGCACGTCGGCTCGAGCATGGGCACCTGCATGCTCTACCTCCGCGGCGTGTCCGGGATGACCTACGTCTACATCCACCTGAACAACGACCTCACGATGCAGAACGACAACCGAGGCGGCTGCCGAAACGGCGTCTCCTGGGCGCCGGGGCTGAGGAACGGCCAGACCGTCAGGCGCGGCCAGCTCGTCGGCTTCGTCGGCGACTCCGGGGACGCGAACGGTGGCATGCCGCACCTGCACTTCGAGGTGCGAACACCGAGCGGGGGCGCAATCAATCCGTTCGCCTATCTGAACCAGGCGAAGCGCCTTCTCTATCCACGGCCCGCCGCCTCAGATCCGATCCGACTGATCCTGCGCAGGACGAGGGTCGTGTCCGTCGGCGCCGGGACGTTGACGGTGGAGACGCGCCGAATCCGGGTCTCGAGCCAGTCCGCCGATTTTTCCCGCCGGCGGCAGGTCGTCCTGGCCCTTCCGCCGGAAGCCATCGTCGAACGGATCACCTCAACAGGCCGGGTCGCTGCCGATCTCGCCGGTGCCACCCCCGGAACGGTGGTCCGGGTCACCACTTCCAGCTTCGCGCCTTCCTGGGCCACCCAGAGAGCCGCCGCGGGCGTGCTCTCGGTCGGGTACGTCACGATCTACTGATCTAGGGCTTCGCGCAGCTCGGCCGCCGCTCGCTCAGGGTCGGAGGCCTCGCCGATCGCCCTGACGACAGCCACTCTCGAGGCTCCTGCGGCCACCACGTCGCGCACGTTGGACGCGTCGATGCCCCCGATCGCAAACCAAGGAACACGTGCACGCTCGGCTGCGTAGCGGACGAGGTCGAGGCCCACGGCTGCGCGGCCCTCCTTCGTCGGCGTCGCGAAGACGGGCCCGACGCCGATGTAATCGGCCTCGGCCGTGTCGATCTCGCGCGGCGCGTGCGTGGAGAGACCGACGCCGACGCCGAAGCGCCGAGCCGCAGCGACCGGTAAGTCTTCCTGGCCCACGTGGACGAAGTCCGCGCCGCAGAGCACTGCCAGGTCGGGCCGGTCGTTGACCACCAGGGGGATTCCGAGCCGCGCGGTCACGTCCCGCGCCTCCTCGAGCACGCGCAGCAGTTCCCGGTCTGAAAGCTCCCGCTCTCGGACCTGAACCAGATCCACGCCCCCTCGCACGGCAGCCTGAAGCAGCTCGGAGAGGTCCGCGCGCGCACGGGTGATGAAGTAGAGCCGGGCGCTCCGGCCGGTGACGTTGCCGGAGCTCTGCCGCGCGAAAAGCAAGTCAGACACGGACGCAGGGAACCCGCGTACGAGGAGTACGCGGGCGACCGAGGACACCGTCTGACGACGCTTTGCAGCCGGCAGTGACCGGCGCACGTTGCCGGTCGGAGCGTCTATCCGCCGGCGACGGGGCGGGCGACCACGAGCCGGTCTCCGCTCGCAAGCTCCACCTCCGCGTAGCGATCCCGCTCGACGGGCTCCCCGTTTCGCTCCACGAGCGCGAAGCGACCTCCGAGTCCCAGGCGATCCAGGAGTCGAGCGACCGTCTCCCCGGGCTCGACGGCCTGCTCTCGCCCGTTCACGACGATCGTTGTCAGACCGTCCCTCCCACCGGGCTGGACGGAACAGCCGTCTCCTTCTCCTCCATGATCCCGGCCAGGCGCGCAGTACGACCGGCCTCGACGGCGAGCCGGAAGGAGCGCGCCATCGCGACGGGGTCGTCCGCGCGGGCGATGGCCGTGTTGACGAGCACGGCGTCGGCGCCCAGCTCCAGCGCTTCGGCGGCGTGGGACGGCGCACCGAGCCCGGCGTCGACTACGACGGGAACCTCTGCCTGCTCGATCATGATCCGAATCGAATCGCGGAGCTTCAGGCCGCGCCCGGTGCCGATCGGCGCAGCGAGGGGCATCACCGTCGCGCAGCCGGCCTCCTCGAGCTTCTTCGCCAGGACGGGGTCCGGGAGCATGTACGGAAGCACCGTGAACCCGTCTGCGACGAGTGTCTCCGCCGCCTTCAGCGTCTCCACGGGGTCCGGGAGGAGATAGCGCGGGTCGGGGATGACTTCGAGCTTGATCCAGTCCGGCAGGCCTCCTGCGCGGGCCAACTTCGCCATCCGCACCGCCTCCTCGGCCGTCTCGCAACCGGACGTGTTCGGGAGCAGCAGGATGTCTTCCGTCAGAAAGGAAGTGATGTCCTCCCCCGGCTCGTCGAAGTCGATGCGGCGCACGGCCACGGTCACCATCTCCGTACCCGACGCCTCGATCGCAGCGCGCATGAGCTCAAAGGTCTCGTACTTTCCGGTGCCCAGGATGAGGCGCGAGCGGAAGCTCCGCCCGGCGATCGTCAGTGTGTCGTCCATCCCGCTCCCTCCGCTGGCATGACCCAGATCAGGTTCTCCGGTCGCGACCTCGTGGCCGCCTCTCAGTCCCCGCCAGGGACTCCCGCTGAGAGTCAGGCTAGCAGCGAAGGACGGCGGAAGACCGCCCCCACGACGACCGACCCGACGATGCACAGGAAGCCCGCGATTAGAGCGCCAAGCGCCCGCGACCTGTGGAGGACGTACTCGGCGTGCTGGGGATGCTGCGGGTCGTAGCGAAGCGCCAGGCGCGAGCCGATCGGGTGCTTGTCCTCCTTCTCGACCGTTACGTTCGCGCCCCTCGGCGTCCCGTCCGGCAGACGAAAGGCAACCGAGACGGCCGTCTCCGAAGGAGTGCACGACTGCCACCCCGGGCAACGGCCTTCCCCGATCACGACCGCGTCCGTGCGCGGGCCCGACTCGATCGCTCGATGGACCCGCCACTCCTTCCAGCCGACCGCGGCCAGGAGCAGGCCCGCTACCAGGAAGAAGACAGCGATCCGGAGCGCACGCACATAGGGAGCATCGGCTGCTCCTAGCGGCCGCTGAAGCGCGGCTCGCGCTTCTCGACGAACGCCGCCATCCCCTCCTTCTCAACATGGGGGAACCCCTGGTTCCCCCATGAACCCCCTCCTCAGCTGCCAGTAAAGCGGGGCTCGCGCTTCTCGACGAACGCCGCCATCCCCTCCTTCTGGTCCTCCGACGAGAACATCAGCGCGAAGAGCCGCGCCTCGGTCTCGAGGTTCGTCCGATGAGGGCCCTGGAGGGCGTGGTTCGTTGCCTCCTTCGCGTAGGCCAGCGCGAGCGGGCTCTTGGCGGCGAGGCCCTCGGCGAGCTCGCGCGTCTTCTCCATCAGTTCGCCTGGCTCGAAGACGGCGTTCACGAGGCCGTGCTCGAGCGCTTCCGCGGCGTCGACTGGACGGCCGGTGAAGATAAGCGCCTTTGCGAACCCGAGCGTCGTCGTCCGCGCGAGGCGGATGCTGCCGCCCCACCCAGGGAGGATGCCCAGGTCGATCTCGGGCTGGCCGAGCTTGGCCGTCGAGGCCGCGAGGCGCAGGTCGCAGGCCAGCGCCAGCTCGAGCCCCCCACCGAGGGCGTAACCGTTGATCGAGGCGATTGTCGGCTTCGGCATCGTCTCCAGCAATTGACCGCAGGCGTGCCCGAGCTCGCCCCAGCGCCTGGCCTCCAGGACCCCGAGCCCCTGCATGTACTTGATGTCCGCGCCTGCGATGAAGGCCCTGTCTCCGGATCCGGTGAGGACGACGACCCGTGTCTCTTCCTCGGCGGCAAGCCCCTCCAGCCGCTCGAGAAGCTCCCGAGCGTGCTCCAGGTCGAGGGCGTTGAGGGCGTCGGGGCGATTGACGGTGACGGTCGCGATGCCGCCGTCGCGCTCGACGTCGATGCTCACGCTTCGGTTTCGACGCGAGCGTGCGACTTGAGGAAGTCGACGATCTCGGACACCGGCGCTCCCGGCGTGAACACCTCGGAGACGCCCTGGCGCTTGAGCTCTTCGACATCCGGCTTCGGAATCGTTCCGCCGACAACGACGAGGACGTCCTCCACCCCGTTCTCCTTCAATCCCTCGAGAATCCTCGGGATGAGGGTCATGTGGGCACCCGAAAGGATGGAGATACCGACCGCGTCGGCGTCTTCCTGGATCGCGGTCTCGACGATCTGCGCGGGGGTCTGGTGGAGGCCCGTGTAGATGACCTCCATGCCCGCGTCGCGGAGGGCCCGGGCGATGATCTTCGCCCCCCGGTCGTGGCCATCCAATCCAGGTTTCGCGATCACCACTCGTATCTTTTTGGCCGGGCTCATACGGGGGGTGGATGAGGGGGGCGTCCCCCCCTCATGCGATGACGACGCGGATTTTTCGGCCCACGTAGGCAAGTATATGGAGGTGCGGTTGACCGTCATCGGCTCCTCGCCGGCGTGGCCGAACCCCGGAAGCGCCCAGTCCGGATACCTCGTCGAGGGGCCGGGAAAGCTGCTTCTCGACTGCGGTCCCGGGGTGCTCGCGCGCCTGCGTGAAGACGGCGTCAGGCCAGATGCGATCGCCATCACCCATTGGCACCTCGACCACTGCGGCGACCTCATTCCCTGGGCATGGCTGAACGCCTACAGCCCGGAAGCCGGCCAGACCCGCCCCGAGCTCTGGCTGCCACCGGGTGGCGAGCAAGAGCTCGAGACGTTCACCTCGTTCTGGGGCGTGCCGCGTATGTGGGAGCGTGCCTTCGAGCTACGGGAGTACGCGCCCAGCAAGCCATTCGAGGCTGCCGGGTTCACCGTAGAGGCGGTCCAACTCCCGCACTACGCAATGCAAGCGTTCGGATTCCGCGTCCGTGATCCTGAACGCGGACGGGTGCTCGCATACTCCGGCGATTCGGCTCCGACCGACGAGCTCGCCACGCTCGCACGAGGCGCCGACCTGTTCGTTTGCGAAGCCACCCTCGCTGATGGAACGACCGACGGCGAGCTGCGAGGCCACCTGACCGCAGAAGAAGCGCTCGCGGCCGCGGATGGTCGGATCCTCCTGACGCACCGACCGGTCGAGCTTCCTTCGCCCGACGGGGTCCCCGTCGCCCACGACGGCCTCGTCGTCGAGGTCTAGAAGACCGGCGTTTCCTCCAATGAGGGAGCCCGCCCTCATTCACCCCCGGCGATTAGAAAACGGGGGTCTCACGCCATGAGGGGGCCCGCCCCCTCATTCACCCCCGGCGATTAGAAAACGGGGGTCTCACGCCAAATTCCCCAAACGTCGCGGAGGGCGTCGCACATCTCCCCCATGGTGACGTAGGCCTTCGAGGCGTCGATGATCGCCGGCATCAGGTTGACGCCGTCCTCGGCCGCGTCGCGCTTGAGGCGAGCGAGACTCTCTTCTACCGCTCTCGCATCGCGGCGGGAGCGCAGCGCCTGCACGCGATCCACCTGCTTTTGCTCGAGCGCCTCGTCGATGGCGAGGATCTCGATCTCCTTCTCCTCGGGGTCCTCGTAGCGGTTGACGCCGACGATCACGCGCTGCCCGGATTCGACCTCGGTCTGGTAGCGGAAGGACGCCTCGGCGATCTCGCGCTGGAAGAAGTTCTCCTTGATCGCGGCAATGACGCCGCCGAGTTCACGAATGCGTCCGAAGTAGTCGTAGGCCTCGGCCTCGAGGCGGTTGGTGAGGTCCTCCAGGTAGTACGAGCCCCCGAGCGGGTCGATGGCGTTCACGACGCCCGTCTCGTGCGCGATCACCTGTTGCGTGCGCAGGGCGATCTTCACGGCGTGCTCGGTCGGGAGGGCAAGTGCCTCGTCGAAGGAGTTCGTGTGCAGCGACTGCGTGCCGCCCAGGACGGCAGCCAGCGCCTCGAGCGCCGTCCGCACGATGTTCACCTCGGGCTGCTGGGCGGTGAGGGAGACACCCGCCGTCTGGGTGTGGAAGCGCATGAGCCAGGAGCGCGGGTTTCGGGCCCCGTAGCGCTCGCGCAGCTCCTTCGCCCAGATGCGGCGCGCGGCCCGGTACTTGGCGATCTCCTCGAAGAAATCGATGTGGGCGTTGAAGAAGAAGGAAAGACGCGGCGCGAAGTCGTCGACTTCGAGGCCGCGCTCCACAGCCGCCTCGACGTAGGCAAACCCGTCCGCGAGCGTGAAGGCGAGCTCCTGGGCGGCGGTGGAGCCGGCCTCACGGATGTGGTAGCCGGAGATCGAGACGGGGTGCCAGAGCGGAACCTCGCGCGCGCAGAACTCGATCATGTCCACACAGAGCCGCATGGACGGCTCCGGTGGAAAGATCCACTCCTTCTGCGCGATGTACTCCTTGAGGATGTCCGTCTGGATCGTCCCGCGCAGCCGGTCTCGGGGCACGTCCTGCCCCTCGCCGACACAGATGTAGAACGCGAGCAGCATCGCCGCCGGCGCGTTGATCGTCATCGACGTCGAGACCTCGCTGAGCGGAATTCCGGCGAAGAGGTGCTCCATGTCCTCGAGCGAGTCCACGGCCACCCCCTCCCGGCCGACCTCGCCCAGGGATTTGGGGTGATCCGAGTCGTAGCCCATCAAGGTCGGCATGTCGAAGGCTGTCGAGAGGCCTGTCTGTCCGTGCTCGCGCAGGTAGCGGAAGCGCGCGTTCGTCTCCTCGGCGGTCCCGAAGCCCGCGAACTGGCGCATCGTCCAGAGACGGCCGCGATACATGGACGGATAGACGCCCCGCGTGTACGGAAAGAGGCCCGGGTAGCCCAGGTCGCGGTCGTAGTCGATCTCCACGTTGTCCGGCGTGTACAGAGGCTCGTTTTCGAGCCCTGAAATGGTCGTGAAGAGCGCGTCGCGCTCGGGTTTTTGCTCGTAGAGGCCGCGCCGCCACTCCTCGGTTGCGTCTGTGTCCCGGTGGTCCTCGGTCGCGGCCATGGCCACCTCAGATTCTACGCGGGCTCGCATTCCCCTTAGAACCGTCCCTCGAACGGGGGTTTCTGGGGGGTCGCAGACCGTTTTCTTACCGGTTCCTGGCCGCGGCCTCGCCTACGCCGACGATGACGAGAGGGTCACGGCAGTACTGCGTAACGGCAACCTGCGGCACAGAAAGGAAAAACCATGACAACGTTGGACTTCGTAGCTCGCCACCCGGTGCGCGTGCTGGGCGCTCTCTCTGCGCTCATCGCCGCCGTCGCGGTGGCAGTTGGATCGAGCGCGAGCTTCACGGCCACTTCGGCGAACCCGAGCAACACGTTCGCGGCCGGGACGCTCTCGATTCTCAACTCGAAGGAGGGCCTTGCGGTCCTCACTGCGAGCGGCATGAAGCCGGGCGATTCCGCGACTGGCACGGTCGACGTGCAGAACACGGGCTCGCTCTCCGGCGCCTTCTCGCTCTCGCGCTCGAACATCGTCGATTCCGACGGCGCGAATCCGCTCTCGGCCAAGCTGAACCTCGTCGTGAAAGACTGCGGCGACTTCTCGAGCGGCACACCGACGTGTGACGTGGGCGATCCGCAGCGCTACAGCGGAACGATCGCGGCCATGGGCAGCACTGCCCTGGGCACGTTCGCGGCCAACGAGAAGCACCGCTACGAGTTCGCGGTGACGTTCGACTCGGGCGCGGGCAACGCCTACCAGGGCGACAACTCGAGCGTCCAGTTCGACTGGGACGCCTCCTAAGGCGAATCGGACACTGAGCGACAGGCGTCGGGGTCGCAATCCTGCGGCCCCGGCGTTCCGGGAGAAACCGGCGCTCACGTTCCCAAAGCCTGAAGAGGAGACGTCGATGACCACCAAAGCGGCATACGACTACCACTACCGTTGGGAGCCGAAGGGCCCGAGGCGGCGGTTCGGCAAGGCTCTGGTAACCGCGCTCTGCGCAGTGTGCCTGAGCCTCGCCGGACTGATGCTCCTGCCCGGGCTCCTCGGTTACCAGCGGTACGTCATCACGAGCGGCTCGATGACGGGTACGTACGACCGCGGCTCGATCGTCTTCGACGACGTCGTCCCCGTCTCCGACCTCCGCGTCGGCGACGCCATCACCTACACGCCGCCCCCGGGCTCAGGCCCAAGCGGCCGCATCACCCACAGGATCGTCTGGATCGGTCCCGATCAGCTCGGCAGGCCCGCCCTGCGCACGCAGGGTGACGCCAACGAGTCAGCCGACCCGTGGACTTTCACCCTCGACGGGCAGACACAGGCGCGCGTGGCCTTCCACGTCCCCTACGTCGGCTACGTCCTCTCCGCCCTGGCGATCCGCCAGGCGCGCATGCTGCTCATCGGGCTGCCGGCGCTCCTGATCGCTTTTGCGATCGTCCTCGGCTTCCGCCGCGACGTGCGCAAGGCAGCTGTGGCAAGGGAGGCGCGCTCGTGAGGCTTCGGGCCCTCGCGAGCATCCTCGCCGTGGCGGCTCTGGTCGCCGCCGGCGTCACCTTCTCCGGGGCCGCGTTCACCGCGGCCACCGCCAACCCGGGGAACAACTTCTCGACCGCCGCGAGCTTCGCGACCGTCACCATGACCGATCCGGGCAGCCCGCTGCGCGGAACGGTCACTCTCGGCGCGACAACCACAGGGACGATCGTGTCGGTGACGATCCAGCGCTCGCCCGCCGGGGCCGGCACCTGGACGAACATCTGCACCGACCCGAGCTCTCCTTACACATGCTCGTTCGACACGACAGTTCCCGCGGACGGGCTCTACGACCTGCGGGCGTCGGCCGACGACGGCAGTGGCACTATCTACTCGGCCCCCGTCGCCGACCGGCGGATCGACAACACGGCCCCGTCGGTGACGATGACCGATCCTGGCAGCCCGCTCTCGGGCACGATCTCCCTGGCGGCGACGGCCACCGATGTCGGCGGCTCCGGAGTCTCCTCCGTCACGATCCAGCGCTCGCCCACAGGGGCCGGCACCTGGACGGATGTCTGCACCGACAGCTCCTCGCCCTACTCCTGCTCCTTCGACACCACGGCGGTCGGCGACGCGCTCTACGACTTCCGCGCAGTCGGAACCGACGTGGCCGGGAACTCGGCCAACTCGACGAGCAGCAACCGGCGGATCGACAACGTCGCCCCGACAACCTCGCTGACGGACCCGGGCTCCCCGCTCCGCGGCACCGTGACCCTCGACGCAACCGCCTCCGACGGCGGCGGCATCCTCAACGTCAAGTTCCAGCGCTCCCCGGCCGGTGCAGGCACCTGGACGGACATCTGCACGGACTCGACCTCCCCGTACTCCTGCTCCTTCGACACGACGGTGCCGGGAGACGGGCTCTACGACCTCCGCGCACTGGCGACGGACAACGCTTCCCGCACCGCTACTTCGACCGTCTCCAACCGGCGGGTCGACAACACAGCGCCGTCGGTGACGATGACCGATCCGGGCTCGCCTCTCTCGGGCACGATCTCCCTCGCGGCGACGGCCACCGATGTCGGCGGCTCCGGAGTCTCCTCCGTCACGATCCAGCGCTCGCCCGCAGGGGCCGGCACCTGGACTGACGTCTGCACCGATCCGAGCTCTCCGTACAGCTGCTCGTTCGACACGACGACGGTCGGCGACGCGCTCTACGACTTCCGGGCAGTCGGAACCGACGTGGCCGGGAACTCCGCCAACTCAACGGTCACGAACCGCCGGATCGACAACGTCGTCCCGACGGTCTCCCTCACCGATCCGGGAGCGAACATCCGCGGGACGATCTCGCTCGACGCCACGGCCTCTGACGGCGGCGGCATCCTCGACGTCAAGATCCAGCGCTCGCCGGCCGGGCTGAACGTCTGGACGGACATCTGCACCGACGCGACGTCCCCGTACTCCTGCTCGACGGACACGACGACCTGGGGCGGCGACGCGCTCTACGACCTGCGCGCGATCGCAACCGACAACGCCGCACGAACGGCGACCTCGACGGTCACGAACCGGCGCGTGGACAACACGCTCCCGACCGTGACGACGACGGATCCGGGCGCAAACCTGCGCGGCACGATCACCCTGAACGCAACCGCGAGCGACACCGGCTCGGGCGTCTCGTCCGTGACGATCCAGCGCTCGCCGGCCGGCCTCAACATCTGGACGGACGTTTGCACCGACCTGAGCTCCCCCTACTCCTGCACCGGCGTCGACACCACCACGTGGGGCGGCGACGGCCTCTACGACCTGCGCACCGCCGCGATCGACGTCGCGGGCAACCCGAACACCTCGGCCACGGTTGCCAACCGCCGCGTCGACAACACCGCACCGACCGCGGGCCTCACCGACCCTGGCTCGCCGCTCAGAGGCGCGGCGGTCACGCTCAACGCAACCGGCACGGACACGGGCGGGTCGGGCGTTCTCAACGTGACCATCCAGCGCACGCCGACGGGCGGGAGCACCTGGACGGACATCTGTACGGACTCGAGCTCCCCCTACTCGTGCACGTGGAACACCATCCTCGTCGCCGACGGCGGTTACGACCTCCGGGCGGTCACGACGGACAACGCCGGCAATTCGACCAACTCGACGGTCGTCTCCAACCGCGTCGTCGACAACACGGCCCCGACGGCCACCAACATCCAGACCGGCGTCACCGGCACGACCGCTGGACTGCCTCAGGCCGGCGACACCCTCGTCTTCTCGTTCAGCGAGCAGATCGCACCCGGCACGATCGTCGGCGGATGGAACGGCACCGGGACGCAGACGGTCACCGTGACGATGGACACGAGCAACCACCTCTCGATCACGGGCGCAACGCTCGTCACCGGCTTCGTCACGCTCGGTGGAACGGGCTACGTCAACGCCGGCAAGACGGTCGTCTTCGCCAACTCGACGATCTCCCAGACCGGCGCCACGGTCACGCTCACCCTCGGGACGCCCGACAAGCCCCAGTTCCTGAACGCGGGCACCGCCGGCCAGACGAGCTGGCCCGTGGCCGCCACCCTGACGGACATCGCCGGGAACGCGATCACGACAGTGACCCGCCTCGAGGTCACGCCCCCGAACGACGCGGAGTTCTAGACCATGCTGCGACCGACCACCGACAGGACGCGCACGAGGGCCCGGCATCGCCGGGCCCGCGGCGCGTTTCTGCGGCTGGAGGTGCTCGCGCTGGTCGTCGTCGCGATCTGCCTGGCCGTTCTCTCTTCGTCTTCGACGCCTGCGCGCGCCGAGCTCGAGCTGACTTCGGGCCCCAGCGATTCCCTGACGCTTTCGAACGACAAGGAGGGCGCCGCGATCCTCAGCCTGGGCGGAATGCGTCCGGGCGACTCGGTCACCGACACGGTCACGCTCGGCAACACCGGAACGGTCCCCGGCGACCTCTCCCTCTCGACCTCGGACCTGCTCGACACCCCCGGGGCCGGCGGCGGAGCGCTCTCGGGCGAGCTCGACCTCGTCATCCGGGACGTCACGAACGTGGGCTCCCCGGTCACGGTCTACAACGGCAAGATCGCTGCGCTGACCCCCGTCACGCTCGGCACCCTCGCGGCGGGAGCCTCGCGCGTGTACGAGTTCCGCGTCTCGTTCCCCGATGCGGGGGCCGGCGCGGAGAACGCCTACCAGGGCTCAGCGGTCAGCGTCCAGTTCGACTGGACGGCCGTGAACAACGACGCCGACACCGACCCGCCCGAGACGACCATCACGTCCGGCCCGGCTTCCCTCTCGGCCAGCCCCGACGCAACTTTCGCCTTCAGCTCCGACGAGGCGGGAAGCACATTCGAGTGCTCCCTCGACGGATCGGCGTTCGCTGCCTGCTCGAGCCCGGCCGCCTACACCGCCCTCGGCGACGGTTCCCACACTTTCGACGTGCGGGCCACGGACAGCTCCGCGAACACGGACGCGTCCCCGGACAGCGTCTCCTGGACGATCGATGCGACCGGGCCGAACGTCTTGCTCGCCGACCCCGGCTCGCCGGTGCGCGGCACTGTCTCACTTAGCCCCTCCGCCGACGACGGCAGCGGGTCGGGCGTGGCGACCCTGGTCGTCCAGCGTTCGCCGGCCGGCGCGGGAACCTGGACGACGATCGGGACGAGCTGGAACACCGGGAGCGTCTCGGACGGCAGCTACGAACTACGCGCCCGGGCGACCGACAACGCGGGCAACACGGCCAACTCGGCGCTCCGGACGGTCACCGTCGACAACACGGCGCCGACGGTGTCGTCGTCCGCGCCGGACGACGGCTCCCTCGAGCCGGCCGCGGGCACGCTCACGATCGGCGCCAGCGAGAACGTGGCCGGAATCGCCAACGCGACTCTCGACGGCGTCGCTGCCCCGGCCCCGGTCGTCGCGGGCGCGACCGTGACCTACACGTCGGCCTTCGGCGACGGGCCCCACACGCTGGCAGGGGAGCTCGAAGACCTGGCGGGAAATCGCACGCCCATCCTCATCCACTTCACCGTCTGGAACCTGGCGGCCGCGGACTACCCGTGGGTCGAGAAGAACTCCTTCGCGACTGCCGCCATGACGCTCGCCGCCACGAACGGCAACGCCGCCTTCTCGGTGCCGGCGGGTGCCTGGAGCGGCGCGCCGGCCGGCGACTGGCTCGTCGTCCGCGTCGATCCGCGACCCCCGGCGACCGTCTCGGGCGGCTTCGAGACGGCCGGCGACATCTATGACGTCACGGCCTACTGGGCTCTCGACGGCTCGGCCGTGCACACCTTCAACAAGGCGCTCGACCTCACGATCGCGAACGGCGCGGGCACCATCGTCCCCGCCACGTTCGAGAGCGGCTCCTGGCGGGCCATCGCTCCGATCCCGAGCGGCCAGACGCTGCCGGGCGGTTGGCAGGACGGCTTTTACCGGTCGGGCTCGGACGTGCACATCCTCACGAAGCACCTCTCCTCCTTCAGCCTTCTGAAAGACGTTCAGTCCCCGACGAAGCCGAGCAACTTCTCGGGCTCGCGCTCGAACGGCCGCCTGGTGCTCAAGTGGAAGGCCGCCACCGACAACGGCGTTGTCTCGGCCTACCTCGTGTACGCGAAGGGGAAGGTCGTGCGGACGCTGGCAGCCTCGGCGCGCTCCGTCGACATGGGCCGCTTCAAGAGCTCGGATTCGCGCTCCTTCCAGGTCGCCGCACGCGATTCCGCTGGAAACGTCGGCGCAAAGACCGGAACGCTCGTGATCGTCCCGAGCCTCGCGAGGCTGCTCGTCAGCCAGGCGAAGACGCGCCTGGCCGGCCGCGGCCTCCGCGCCGGCGCGATCAGCTATGCCTATTCGGCCACCATCGGCGCCGGCCGCGTCATCAGCGCCCGCACCGGTGTGGTCTTCAAGGGCGCCGCGGTCGGCCTCAAGGTCTCGCGCGGCCCGGCCGGACGGAACGGCTCCGCGATCCCGATCGGGACCGGCGGCAGCACGGGCTCCGGCGGGACGAACTACGGAAGCGGCTACCGCGGGACTCCAACGCCTTATACGTCCCCCTCGGGCAGCGGCCCCCTGCAGACGGGTTCGGGTGACGGCTCGCCAGCACCCTCCGAAGCAGGCGACTCCGGCGGCGTTGGCGACGTCGAGCCGCAGAGCTTCACGCCGGCGGACGACGATGCGACCTCCCTGCTACGGCGTCTGGCCGGCCTGGCCCTGTTGGGCGGCGCGTTCGTGGCCGCCGGCGGCGTTGCTCTCCGCGCCCGGCGACCGCGGCAAGCTCGTCCCGGGCAGAGCGGCGGGATGGACGAGCCGCTCCTCTTCTGGGACGAGCGGCTGCTCCACGCCGTGACCGCTTCGGTCCGGCGCCTCACCGGCCGCTTCTAACCGAGCACCGCGGCGACGGCGATCGCCACGGAGACCGCCAGGAGGGCGGCACCGATCCAGCGCTTCAGCGCCTTCTCGGACAGCCTTCCAGCGACTCGCGCGCCGAGCCAGGCGGCGGGCACCGTCGCGCAAACGCAGACGACCAGGAGCGTCCAGTCGACTTCCAGCCGGACGGCGTGTCCCGCGAAGCCCGACAGGCCGAGGAAGAACCCCACGAAGAGGTTCGTTCCGACCGCCCGGTGCGCGTCCAGGCCGACGCTCCCGAGGAGTGCGGGCATCCGCAGCGTCCCCAGGATCAGCCCGACCGCGCCCCCGATCAGGCCGATGGCCGCGCCTGCAAGAACGACGGCTAGGCGCGGTCGGGCCGCTCGGCGCGGGGCGCGTAGCTCGAGCAGGAGCTGCAGGCCGTTCCAGGCGAGGAGGACGGCGATGGCGGCCAGGAGAACCCGTTCTGGGACGAGACCGCTGAAGTAGCCGCCTACGAAAGCTGCCGCCACGGAAGGCGGTGTCATCCACGCCGCGGTCGTCCAGTCGACACGGCCTGCGCGGGCGTGGGTCACACCCGCCGTGAGTGCCGCTGAGGTGCTCACCGCAATGTTCGTTCCCGCGGCGGCGGCCGGGCTCGAGGCGGCCAAGAGCAAGGCCGGGAGGCGCAGGCTGCCCAACACGAGCCCCACCGCCCCGCCGAGCAACGCGGCCGCGAACGACGCGGCCCCTGCTAGGAAGAGCTCCCAGGCTTCCAGAGCAACTCGTTGCCGGCCGAGGCAGCGCGGGCGAGGATGAAGAGAAGATCCGAGAGGCGGTTGAGGTACGCCAGAGCGAGCGGGTTGATCTCCGCTGTCTCGCCGAGCGCGACGGCCGCCCGCTCGGCTCGACGGCAGACGGTCCGCGCGACGTGCAGCCGGGCGGCCGCCTCGCCTCCACCCGGCAGGACGAAGCTCTTCAGCGGCTCGAGCCTCTCGTTCACCAGGTCGCAGAGCTGCTCGAGCCACTCGACCTGCCCGGGGGCAACGCGCAAGCGCTCGCGCTCGTCCTCGAGAGGCACGGAGAGGTCGGCGCCGAGGTCGAAGAGCTCGTTCTGAATCCGCTCGAGCCACGGCCGGAACTCCGTCGGCAGCGACGACGCGAGCGCGAGGGCCAGGAGCGAGTTGAGCTCGTCCACCGTGCCGTACGCCTCGATGCGCAGGTCGGTTTTTGGCACACGGCTGCCGTCGCCGAGGCTCGTCTCCCCCGCATCCCCCGCGCGCGTGTAGATCCGCGTCAGCCGGACGGGCTCATCCCTCTTCCTCATGAGATGAGCTCCAAATCCATCTCGGCGGCGAGTATAGAGGCGGCCGCCCGCGCCCCTTTCCTCAGCGGACGCGCGGGAAGTCGACCTTCTGGTCGTAGGAGGTGTACGCGAAGTCGAGGTGCATCGCGATCTTCTCGCCGGCGACGTCCATCGGGACGTCGACGAGCCCCCGCATGGGCAAATGCGTCGCCTCCGAGAGGTAGAGGACGATGCGCGTATCGCCGAGGGACTTGGAGAGATCCAGGCCGTCTCCGCCCGCTCCGGTGACGTCTGCGAGCGCTCCCTTGGCGAGACCGGCGGTGTCGATCACGCCGGTCAGCTTCGTCATGAGCTCGCCGTCGATCAGCTTGCCGTGCTCGACGTCCACCTCCTTTACGTACTGGGAGAGGTCGACCAGTTGGATCGGGTTGTCGGCCGTTGTGTTCGGAAGTGGGACGTCGCCCAGCGGAATGCCGTCGACACTCATCGAGACCCGACCCGAACGGTTGACGAGAATGAGGTCACGGAAGCCGAGATTGTCGGAGGTGGCAAGCACGTAGAAGTCGCCCGCCCTCCTTCCATGCGCGTAGCCCCCGCCCGACATCGTCATGCCCAATTCCCGAGGCCCTCCGGTCAGCGACATTCGGGCCGTGAACGTCGCGGAGCGGACGTCCGCGAAGGCGGCGTTCGACTGGACGAGGAGTGCCTGCGCCTCCTTCGCCTCGGCTTCCGAGCAGCCGGCGGCAACCGCCGCAGTGGCCGTCAGAAGGAGGAGCGCGAATACGCGTCGCATGGCCTAGAGATCGGCTTGCGGGGGCCGCGAAGGATCACGCAAAAAGGTGACGATCGTCACGCAGCCGCGAATTCGCTGCGAATCGTGCGCAGGCGCGGCTCGCACGCTCGGAACGCGCGTACAACCGTCGGATCGAACTGACACCCGGACTGACGGAGGACCTCGACGCCCGCGTCGCGCCAGCGACCTGCCTGCCGATACGGCCGGTCGCTCGTCATAGCGTCGAGCGTGTCCGCGACCGCGAACACGCGTGCACCGAGCGGAATATCGGTGCCGGCGATCGCGTCCGGATAGCCGGTGCCGTCCCAGCGCTCGTGATGAGCACGCACGACTTCGAGCCCGCTCCCCTGCAGGAAGGCCACTCCGCCGAGCATCTGCTCGCCGAGGACCGTGTGCTTCTGCATCAACCCGCGCTCGCCCTCGTCGAGCGGTCCGGGCTTCTGCAGGATCGAGTCGGGGATCCCGATCTTGCCGACGTCGTGGAGGAGGAAGCCGTACTCCGCGCTCGGGTCCTCGGCGAGGTCGCCGTCGATCGTCCGCGCGAGCTCGACGGCATAGCGCTGGACTCGTTGGGAATGCGCCCGTGTTCCGGTGTCCTTGGTCTCGAGCGCGCTGGCGAGCGCCGACACGGTTTCGTGATAGGCCGCCTGAAGGAGGACCCGCTGACCGCGCTCGATCTCGAGCAGGTGCCGGAGATCCCGGGCATAGAGGTCGAGCTGCTCCTCCACTCCCCGCGCCTTGCCCGCCCGGAAGGGGAACGGGTGCAGGCCGCCCGCGAGGCGTTCGACGACCGAAAGGAGCTCCAGGGGGCTGAAAGGCTTGCGAATGAACGCATCGGCGCCCGCGGCGTCGCCGTTCTCCTTCGTCTTTCCGTCTGACCCGGTGAGTAGGACGACCGGGATGCCGGCGGTCTCCGGATCGTCCTTGATGCGGCGACAGAGCTCGAGGCCGTCCATCCCGGGCATGCGGACGTCCAGAACGACGACATCGGGCCGGGCCCGCTCGAGGGCGGCGGCGGCCGAGGCGGCGTTGTCGGTCTCCACAACCTCGACATCGACAGCCTCGAACGTCGTCCTCAGGAGGACGCGCAGCCCCGGGTCGTCGTCCACAAGGAGAATGCGCATGTCTCTAAAGCTTCCGATCTAGGCAGATTCTTGTGTCGGCCCACTCGGCCTAACTCTTTAGGGTGAGCTCAGGAGTAGGGGTAGAACCCTTGGCCGGACTTCCGTCCCAGTCGGCCGGCGGCGACGTGCTCCCGTAGCAGCGGACACGGCTCGTAACGGCTGTCGCCGAAGCCGTCGCGAAGCACCTCGAGGATGGCGACGCAGGTGTCCAGGCCGATCAGGTCCGCGAGCGCCAGCGGGCCCATCGGATGGTTGAAGCCGAGCTTGGCGATCGTGTCGATTGCCTCCGGCTCGGCCACACGCTCGTGCAGGGCCCAGACTGCTTCGTTGATGTACGGCATGAGGATGCGGTTCGACACGAAGCCGGGGAAGTCGTTCGCCTCCGCCGGCGTCTTCCCCAGCTCCTCGGCGAGCTCCACGACCGCGGCGCGCGTCTCTTCCGACGTCTGCGGCGTGCTCACGACCTCGACGAGCGCCATCAACTGCACCGGGTTGAAGAAATGCATCCCGATCACCTTGTCCGGGCGCCCGGTTGCCGCGGCGAGTGAGGAGATGGGAATCGACGACGTGTTCGACGCCAGAATCGCCGCCGGCTGGAGCACATCGTCGGCCCGGCGGAAGATGTCCTTCTTGACCTCCGCGTCCTCCACGACGGCCTCGACCATGAGGTCGGCCTGGACGAGATCGCCGACGGGCTCGACGCGGCTCAACACGTCGTCCGGGTCGACCTCGGCCCCCTTCGCGACCAGCCGCTCGAGGCTTTTCCGCATGGTCTCGAGCCCGCGCTCCGTCGCTCCGGGAGCCGCGTCGTGCAGGGAGACCCGGCGCCCGGAGGAGGCGATCACCTGGGCTATGCCCCCGCCCATCTGGCCCGCTCCGACGACGAGAACGTGCTCGAAGCTCACGGTCGAGGAGCGTAGCCGGAACGGCGACCACAGCCCCGGCGTAATCCGTCCGAATGCTTCGGACGTTCATCGCAGCGATCGCCTTGGCCGCCGGAATCGGTGGAGAGGGCGCACGGCCCGACCTTCCCGCCGCTCCTGGGAGGCCTCCGGGGGCGGTACTCGGGATCGTCTGGAACGAAACCGGGTTCGCCGAGACCAAGCTCACACGCGTCAAGTCCGTCACGCTCCAGCCGTTCGGCCGGCGCGTACCTCTCCTCCTGGGCGGCGCGTCGGCAACCGCGTACTCCCCCGACCGCCGCTGGCTCGCACTTGGAAACGGCACCGACCCGAGCATCCAGCTGATCGACCTCCGACGGATGAAGCAGGTCGGGGTCGTGAAGCTCGGGCTCGACGGCTGGGTGACCTTCCTTTCGTGGCAAGGCGGCTCCTTGTTCGCCGTTGTCGACGGGGAGACGGATCGCGCGGTGGCGGTGGTCGATCCGATCGGGCGGCAGGTTCTCCGCCGCCATCGGCTCAATCGAACGATCCTCGCCACCCAGGCCGGGCCCGGGACGGTCGTCCTGATCACGGGTCCACGCAACCACATCGGTCCAATCGAGCTCACGATCGTTGGAGGCAAGGGGATGACCTCGGTCCCCGTGCGCGAGATCGCCGGCGGCTGGGAGACGGAAAACGACAGCAGCGGCTACCGGGCCCGCCAGGCGAAGCCGGGCCTCGCGATCGACGCGCCGGGGAGGCGCGCCCTGATCGTCCCCGCCGGCAGGACCGTGGCGGAAGTGAGCCTCCGCAACCTCGCCGTCCGCTACCACACGCTCTCGGAGCCTGTCTCGCTCCTCCAGCGCCTGAGGAACTGGCTGGAACCGGCCGCTCAGGCGAAGCTCATCGAGGGACCGCAGCGGAAGGCGGTCTGGCTCCGGAACGGGCTGATTGCCGTCACCGGGGCCGACTACGCCGTCTCCACGGACGAGAACGGCGATCCCGACGTCGCTGCGCAGGCGGCAGGCCTCTCGTTGATCGACACCCGCACCTGGACGATCCGGAAGATCGACGACGAGGCGAGCGACTTCGCCCGTTTCGAGGACACGCTGGTCGCCTTCGGCGTCACGGATTGGGCCGCCTCGGCCAAGCCACCGGGATTCGGCCTCGTCGGGTACGACCTCGGCGGCAACAAGCTCTTCCAGGTCCTCGAAGGTACCGGTGTCAGCTGGGTGGAAGCGGTCGACGGGCTCGCCTACGTGACCTTGGACGAGAAGCTCTATGCAGTCGTGGACGCCGCGACCGGGCACGTCTTCGCGCGTTCCAGGACGAAGAAGCCCCTCTCGCTCGTCACGGATTAGGAGGGTTTGGCGGAACGGGCCTCGTCGTTGGGGTGCGATAGGTGGTGCGAGGCAAGGACGCAGGGAGCGCTCGTATCGAGTCCGATACGGGGGCGACTGAGGACACCGCCTCGCGCCGCACAGCGCGGCCTCGACGGCACAGCGCCTGTTTCGTCAAACCCTCCTGGCTCCGCGCGTCTCGTCTCGCAGCGACTCGTCGCGAGAAAAGCCCTAGACCTCGATGAGGAGCGCGTCGCCCTGGCCACCGCCGGAGCAGATGGCCGCGAGCCCGAGGCCGCCGCCGTTTCGGCGGAGCTCGTAGATCATCGTGGAGAGGATCCGGGCGCCCGAGGCGCCGATCGGATGCCCGAGGGCGACGGCGCCCCCGTTCACGTTCACGCGCTCCGGATCGGCGCCGAGCATCTCGGCCGAATTCAGGACGACGGAGGAGAAGGCCTCGTTCAGCTCCACCCGCTCGACGTCGTCGATCGTCTTGCCGGCCTTCTCGAGCGCGATCTTCCCCGCCTTAGCGGGCGTGCGCGCGAGGTAGGCGAAGTCGTCGGCCACGTAGGCCTGCGAGACGATGGTCGCGAGCGCCTCGAGGCCGCGTTTCCTCGCGTACTCCTCGCTCGTGACGACGAGAGCCCCGGCCCCGTCGTTCACGCCGGGCGCGTTGCCGGCGGTGGTCGTCCCCTCCGGGTCGAAGACCGGCTTGAGGCTGGAGAGCTTCTCGTAGGAGGTGTCCCTGCGCGGGCTCTCGTCGACGGTGACGCCGTCCACGGGAACGAGCTCGTCCTCGAAGAGCCCGTTGTCGATGGCGTGGACGGCGCGCTCGTGCGAGCGCAGCGCCCACCGGTCCTGATCCTCGCGCGAGATGCCCAGCTCCCGGGAGACGAACGACGCCTGCTCGACCATGTGCTTCTGGTCGAAGGTCGAGGTGAGCCCGTCATGGGTCATCAGGTCGATCAGGGTGCCGTCCCCGAGCCGGTAGCCGAACCGCGCCTGCTTGAGGATGTAGGGGGCATTCGACATCGACTCCATCCCACCCGCGACCACGACGCTGTGGTCACCCGAACGAATCATGAGATCGGCGATCTCGACCGCGCGGATGCTGGAGGCGCAGACCTTGTTGATCGTGTCGGCGGGGACCTCCTTCGGCAGGCCGGCGCCAAAGGCCGCTTGCCGGGCGGGGGCCTGCCCTGCGCCGCCCTGGAGCACCTGACCCATGACGACGTACTCGACCTCGTCGTTCGGGACGCCCGCACGGTCGAGTGCCGCGCGGACGGCGATCGCGCCGAGCCGCGTTCCCTCGTAGTCCTTGAGGGCACCGCCGAGCTTGCCGAACGGCGTGCGGACGGCGGATGCAATCACTGAGCGGGCCACGAAATCAGCGTACCAACGGCCCGCGGCGCTGCCGCGTCGTTATTCGACGAGGGAGACCGCGCGGGCTCCGAAGTCGGTCGCGCCCCCTGACTCGTTCTGGATCCCTTCCCAGATGACCCGGGTGAAATAGCCGAAGAGCTTGCTCTTGCTCCCTTGGATGTCGTAGCTCGTGACGACGAAGCCCACCCAGCCGACGACGAGGTACTCGAAGTTGGCTCCTCCGCCTCGCGTAGCACGGTAGACGGGGAAGAGGAGCTCGTCGCCCAGGCGGTCATCGAGCGCGTCCCTCACCTGGGAGGAGTTGAACTTCGCGCCCGGATCCGAGTAGTACCAGTCGAGCGGCATCCAACCGTCGAAGCCGCGCTCGATCCAATCCGCGAGGGTCGTCGGCCCGATGCCGCCACGCGACCCGTCGAGATTGACGAGACGGAAGGCGCCCGGCCCGGTCTTCTTGAGGTCGAGCGTCGTATCCTCGTTGAAGCAAGGAAGCGGCTTGCACTGCAGCATCGGGTGCTTCTCGTCCACCGCGATCGGAGCGACCCAGCGGGCCTCCTCGATGGTGTCGGCGCGGGCCGTTGCGGTCGCCCGCACGTTCACGCTCTCGATGCCGAACACCTTCGAGAAGAAGCCGGGGGCGGTCCGCGTGGCGGTCACCTTGACGCTGTCCGAGGCGGTCAAGCCGCTCTTGAAGCTGACTGAACGCGTCGCGGCGCCACCGTTCTTGTCCACGTACTGGCTGGCGAGGCTGGAGGCTTGGGACGGGTCGTCCGGAAGAGCTTGGGCGCCGGCGAGCGCCGCAGCGTCTACCGTCGCCTGGAGGTGGCGTTGCGCGCGGTACCAGGCGCCGACGTCGAGGACGGCAGCGGACATGCCGAGTAGGACTGTGAGAAACAGGAAGCTCAGCACGAACGCCTGTCCCTCTTGGTCCCGGAAGCGCCTACACCGGAAGGTGCGCATCGGGTGACTCCTTCGCCGCATTCGGGGATACGGCCTTGAGCGTCGTATCGGTCGGCGCGCACGCGGCGGCAATCCCTGGAACGAGCGTTTCCAATGGGTTGACGGGCGCCCGCGCCGTGCCCTACGCTGAGTCGAGATGAACCTCTCGATCCGCACCTGGTGGGCCTGGCGCCGCGAGCGGAGCGGGAGCGTAGCCTGCTGACCTAGGCCCGAAAGCCCCCGTTCCGCCCAAAGACCTTCCGCTGGAGGGTCTTTTCGTTTGCCATGACGATCGCCACCGACATCCACGCAGATCTGATCACCCCCTTGGGGGCGTACTTGCGGCTGAGGGCGGAAGGGGCAGCGAGCTTCCTGCTCGAATCGGTCGAGAAGGGCCGCCTCGGCCGCTACAGCCTGGTTGGCTCCGGAGCGCGGCTCGTCGCCTTCGAGGACGCCGAGCGGGAGCTCGCCGCGGGGCGGCCCGTCGTCGGCTACCTCGGCTTCGACCACATCGCCAAGCTCGAGCCGACCGTGCCGCTCCCGGCCGACGGGCCCGGTCTACCGGAGAGCCGCTTCCTGGTCGCCGACGCAGTCGTGCGCTTCGACCACGCCTCGAGCGTCGCCGAGGTGCTCGCCGGGGACCGGGATTCGATCGCGCGGCTCCTGGCTCAACCGTTCGAGGAGCCCCGTTTCGCGTCCAAACGCTCCGAGGCCACCCACCGCACCCCGAATCAAGCCGAATACGAGCTACGAGTTCGTGCCGCGAAGGACTACATCCGGGAGGGCGACGCCTACCAGATCGTCCTCTCGCAACGGGCGGAGCGGAAGACGGACGCCTCCGGGCTCACGCTCTACCGGTCGCTGCGCCGCATCAACCCCTCGCCCTACCACTTCCTCCTCGAGCTGGGGGACGTCACCCTCGTCGGCTCCTCGCCGGAGACGCTGGTGAAGCTGGAGGGAAGGCGCGCCAGCGTGAACCCGATCGCAGGCACGATCGAGCCCGGTGCCGGCGACGGAGAGCAGCTGCTCGCCTCCGAGAAGGATCGCGCGGAGCACGTCATGCTCGTCGACCTCGGGCGCAACGACCTCTCGCGCGTCTGCCGCCCGGGGACGGTGCGGGTCGGCCGCTTCCTGGAACCGGAGCGCTATTCGCACGTGACCCACCTCGTCTCGGAGGTGGCCGGAGAGCTCCGGCCCGAATGCGGGCCTTTCGACCTCCTCCGCGCGTGCTTCCCCGCGGGCACGGTCTCGGGCGCCCCGAAGGTGCGGGCCATGCAGATCATCTCGGAGCTCGAGGACTATCGCCGAGGTCCGTACGCCGGCGCCGTGGGTTACGCCCTTCCGGACGGCGCGTTCGATACCTGCATCGCGATTCGCACTGTCGTCCTGGCCGGCGGCGTCGCCCGGTTCCAGGCCGGTGCGGGGATCGTGGCCGACTCCGACCCGCGCTCCGAGCACGAGGAGTGCCTGCGTAAGCTGGCTGCGTTGGAAGCTGCACTGGACGAAGCCGAGCGAGGCACGAACGCGTGATTCTGCTGGTCGACAACTACGACTCGTTTACGTACAACCTGGCGCATCTGTTCGAGGAGCTCTGCGCCGAAGTGACGGTGATCCGCAACGACAAGATCGACGCGGACGAGGCGGAGCGGCTCGCTCCCAGCCACCTCGTCATCTCCCCCGGGCCGGGTCGACCCGAGAGCGCGGGCGCGACTGTCGAGATCATCAAGCGCCTGGGCCCGCGCGTTCCGACGCTCGGGGTCTGCCTCGGCCACCAGGCGATCGTGGAGGCCTTCGGGGGCGAGGTCGGGCAGGCCCAGCGGCTCGTCCACGGGAAGGCGAGCGAGATCGCACACGACGGGCGCGGGCTCTTCTCCGGCTTGCCGGATCCGCTCCAGGGCGGCCGCTATCACTCGCTGGCGGCGACGCGGGTACCGGACGAGCTCGAGGTCTGTGCGACGACCGACGACGGCGAGGTGATGGCTGTGCGCCACCGCGACCTGCCCGTCGACGGCATCCAGTTCCACCCGGAGTCCGTGCTCACCCCGGACGGGGCGGCTCTGGCCAAGAACTTCCTGGAAGGAAAGAGATGACCATCCAGGAGGCTCTGGCCCGAATCCTCGACCGTCATGACCTTTCGAAGCCGCAGGCGAGAGACGTCATGAATCAGATCATGGAGGGGAAGGCGACCCCTGCTCAGATGGGCGGTTTCCTCATCGCCCTCCGCCTGAAAGGCGAGACGGCCGCCGAGATCGCCGGCTGTGCCGAAGCCATGCGCGCGCACGTGCTGGCGGTCAAGCCGAAGCGGGCCGACCTGGTCGACACGGCGGGCACGGGCGGGGACGGCGCGGGCACGTTCAACATCTCCACCGCCGCCGCACTCCTCGCGGCGGCCGCGGGCGCCGGCGTAGCCAAGCACGGCAACAGAGCGGTTTCATCGTCGTCGGGTTCCGCGGACGTCCTCGAGGCGCTCGGCTTCCAGCTCGAGCTGCCCGCCGAGCGGATCGAGCGTTCGATCGACGAGCTCGGGTTCGGCTTCCTCTTCGCGCCGTCGCATCATCCCGCTATGCGGCATGCGGCCCCGGTGCGGCGAGAGCTCGCCGCTCGGACTGTCTTCAACGTGCTCGGACCGCTGACGAATCCCGCCGGAGCCCGGGCGCAGGTCGTGGGCGTGTACGCACCGGAGCTCGTCCCGACGATCGCCACGGTGCTGTCGCGCCTCGGCGCGCGCCGCGCCTTCGTCGTCCACGGCGCGGGCGGGATCGACGAGCTCTCCCCCGCCGGCCCGAACCTCGTGTGCGAGGTCGCCGGCGGCAAGGTGCGTAGCCGCGAGATCGACCCGCAGGACTTCGGAGTCCCGCGGTGCCGGCCCTCCGACCTCGCGGGGGGCTCGCCCGAGGAGAACGCGCGGACTATTCGCGAGATCTTCGCGGGTGCCAAGGGCGCGAAGCGCGAGGCCGTCCTGCTCAACGCAGGCGGGGCGGTGGCGGCCGGAGGGCATGCGCGAGACCTCGAGGAGGGTTACAGGGTCGCGAGCGAGGCGCTCGCTTCGGGCGCTGCCGGAGAGCGGCTCGAAGAGCTGATCGCGTTCTCGCAGGCGAAGGAGGTGGCGGTCTAGGCTATGGGCCGTTTTCGCGACGCCCTCGCGGCCCCCGGCCTGGGCGCGATCGCCGAGGTCAAACGACGTTCTCCGTCTGCGGGCGATCTGCGGTCGGATGCCGAGCCTGCAATGCTGGCCTGTTCCTTCGAGAAGGCAGGAGCCGCGGCCGTATCGATCCTCGTCGACGAGCGCTTCGGCGGCACGTGGAACGATCTTCGCGCCGCCCGCGCGGCGACGAAGCTTCCACTGCTCGCGAAGGGTTTCTTCTTCGATCGCGCGGCCCTGTTCGAGGCCCGCGCGAATGGAGCCGACGCCGCCCTCTTGCTCCTCCGCGAACTGGACGACAGCACGGCTGCCGACCTCAGACGCGCGGCGGAAGAACTCGAACTGGAGCTTCTGGTCGAGGCCCACGATGCGGATGAGCTACGCCGCGCCGAGGCCCTCGGCGCCGAAGTCATCGGCCTGAACGCGCGCGACCTCGCCACCTTCGAGATCGACAGGCGCGCCCAGTTGGAGCTCGTCGCGCGCGCGCCGCGCAAACGGGTGATCGTCGCCGAGAGCGGCATCCAGAACCGCGCCCACGCCGCCGCAGCCGAGCTTGCGGGCGCCGACGCCGTCCTCGTCGGATCCGCGCTGATGCGAGCGCCTGATCCGGCCGCCCTGCTCGCCGACCTCCTTCGCCGTCCGCTCGTCAAGATCTGCGGACTGACCCGTGAGGAGGACGTCGCCGCGGCCGCTGAGGCCGGCGCCGACCTGGCCGGTTTCGTACTCGCGGACAGCCCGCGCCGGGCCGAGGGGCCGCTGCCGGTGCCCGACGCCATGTTGTCGGTGGGAGTTTTCGTCGGCGAGGCCGAAGATGTGGGCACCGACCTGATCCAGCTCTACGCAGAGGAGAACGGCCACCGCGCTCGCGACGGCGTTCTCCTGCGGGAGAGCGAAGCCGTAGCGAAGGTGCTCGACCTGCCGTGGCTGGAGGAGGACGGGGGCCACTTGCAGCGAGCGGCCGACGTAGACGGCCGTGTGCTGCTCGCCGGCGGCCTCAGACCAGAGAACGTGCGAGCCGCCATCGACGCTGTCCAGCCGTGGGCGGTGGACGCGAGTCGGAGCACGGAAAGCTCGCCAGGAATCAAGGACCACGAGAAGGTGCGCGCCTTCGTCGAGGCCGCGTCGTGACTATGAGGGGGGCAAGCCCCCCTCATCCACCCCCCGGTGGAGAGGCGGCGGCAAACGGCTTCTACGGCGCCTACGGCGGCCGCTACGTCCCGGAGACCCTCGTGCCCGCGCTCGACGAGCTGGAGGAGGGCTGGAACGACATCAGGGACGACCCCGGCTTCCGTCTCGAGCTCGAGCAGCTCCAGGCGACATACGTCGGGCGCCCAACCCCGCTCTACCGCACCGAGCGTCTCGGCGGGGACAGGACGATCTACCTCAAGCGCGAGGACCTCTGTCACACCGGTGCGCACAAGATCAACAACGCGGTCGGGCAGGCGCTCGTGGCCCGGCGCCTGGGGAAAAAGCGCATCGTCGCCGAGACGGGCGCCGGCCAGCACGGGGTCGCCTCGGCGACCGTCTGCGCTCGCTTCGGCCTCGAATGCGTCGTCTACATGGGCTCGGAAGACATGGAGCGCCAGAAGCCCAACGTCGAGCGCATGCATCTGCTTGGCGCCGAGGTTCGGGCCGTGGAATTCGGGACGCGGACGCTCAAGGAGGCCACGAGCGAAGCAATCCGCGACTGGATCACGAACGTCGAGACGACGCACTACATGATCGGCTCGTGCGTCGGCCCGCATCCCTATCCCGAGCTGGTGCGAGAGCTCCAGTCGGTCATCGGCCGCGAGGCGCGCGAGCAGATGCTGGCCGCCGAGAGCAGGCTCCCTGAAGCCGTCGTCGCCTGCGTGGGCGGCGGCTCGAATGCGATCGGGCTGTTCGCCGGCTTCCTGGAGGACGCCGACGTGCGCCTGGTCGGGGTCGAAGCCGCCGGCGCCGCGAGCCTGGGAAGCGGCCGGGCGGGAGTCCTGCACGGCGCTCGCTCCTCGCTCCTCGCCGACGAGGACGGGCAGATCGCGGACGCCCACTCGATCTCCGCAGGCCTGGACTACCCCGGCGTCGGGCCGGAGCACGCCTTTCTGCGAGACACGGGGCGGGCCGAGTACCGGGCGGCGACGGACGAGGAGGCGCTCGGCGCCTTCCATCTCCTCGCCGAGCGCGAGGGCATCATCCCGGCGCTGGAGCCGGCCCACGCCCTCGCGCGCGCTCTCGACCTCGACGCCGAACTGATCCTCGTCGGGCTCTCCGGCCGCGGCGACAAGGACCTCGCGACGGTGCTCGGCCGGTGAAGAAGCTCTCGATCTATCTCATGGCGGGCCCGGACACGCCGGAGCTCGCAGCCGCTGCCGTCGCGGGCGGCGCCGACCTGCTCGAGATCGGGTTTCCGTTCTCCGACCCGCTGGCCGACGGCCCGGTGATCCGCCTGGCGGGCGAGCGGGCGCTCGCCCAGGGGATGCGCACGCGGGCGTGCCTGGAGTGCCTGGCCGAGACTCGTGCCCGTGTAGAGGTCCCCCTGATCCCGATGACGTACGCCTCCATCCTCGAGGCCTACGGCTACGAGCGCTTCCAGGCCGACGCCCAAAAGGCGGGCGCCACGAGCCTGATCGTGGCCGACCTGCCGATCGAGGCCGCGCCCGAGCTGCGCCGTGTCCAGCTGGTCGCGCCGACAACGCCGTCGGAGCGCATCAGCCTCGCAGCTCACCGAACGGACGGTTGGCTGTACCTCGTTTCGCTGACCGGCACCACGGGCGCGCGAGGGGAGGTCTCGGAGCAGCTCGCGGGCCTCGTCGAGCGCGCCCGCGGCGTCACCGACGTCCCGCTCCTGGCGGGCTTCGGCATCTCGACGCCCGACCACGCCGCGGGGGCCGCGGCCCTCGCGGACGGGATCGTCGTGGGCAGCCGCGCAGTGGAGATCGCCCACGAAAGCGGTCCCGACGCGCTCCAGGACTACGTCACCGCGCTTCGCACCGCGCTCGACCGCGTGGTGGTCAGCCTCCCCGGCTGACAGAAACCGTGGCGCCGACCCAGCGCGTAGGCTGTGCGGCCGTGCACACGATCGAGCTCACTGAGGACGAACTGCGGCTTGTGCGCTCCGCGCTCCACTCGTATCTCGAGGACTTCGGCCACGACGAGGCGGACGTCCTGAGGGCGATCAAGCAGGTGCTCGCCAAGCTCCCGCCCAACGAGTAGTGGCGATCCTCGAAACGAGGGTCGACCTGGGCTCGCCCGAGTTCGAGGCGAACCGCGCGCGGATGGGGGAGCTCGTCGCGGAGCTGCGTGAGCGCGTCGCCGCCGTGGCCGCGGCCGGCGGAGCCGAGGCCGTCGAGAAACACCGGTCGCGCGACAAGCTGCTCGCACGGGAAAGGATCGAGGGGCTGCTCGATCCGAACTCGGCCTTTCTCGAGCTGAACGCGCTCGCGGCCTGGGAGCTCTACGACGGGGATGCGCCCGGCGCCGGGATCGTGACCGGCATCGGCGTGATCGACGGACGCCAGTGCGTGGTCGTCGCGAACGACGCCACGGTCAAGGGCGGCACTTATTACCCCCTCACCGTGAAGAAGCACCTCCGGGCGCAGGAGGTCGCCGACCAGAATTGCCTTCCCTGCGTCTATCTCGTGGACTCGGGAGGGGCGTTCTTGCCGCTCCAGGACGAGGTCTTTCCGGATCGCGACCATTTCGGCCGGATCTTTTTCAACCAGGCGGTCATGTCGGCCAAGGGCATCCCGCAGGTGGCCGTCGTCATGGGCTCGTGCACCGCCGGCGGCGCCTACGTCCCGGCGATGAGCGACGAGACGGTGATCGTCAAGGGGACGGGGACGATCTTCCTCGGCGGCCCGCCCCTGGTGAAAGCCGCCACGGGCGAGGAGGTCACCGCAGAGGAGCTCGGCGGGGCCGACGTGCACGCGCGCGTCTCCGGAGTCGCGGATCACTACGCGGTCTCCGACGAGCACGCCCTGGCGCTCGCGCGGGAGATCGTCGCCAACCTCGGCCGCCGTCAGCCCGAGCCGCCGTGGGAGCCCGAAGCGCCCGAGGAGCCTCTCTACGACCCCGCCGACCTCTACGGGATCGTGCCGGAGGACTACGCCAAGGGCTACGACGTGCGCGAGGTGATCGCACGGCTCGTGGACGGCAGCCGCCTGCACGAGTTCAAAGCGCTCTATGGAGAGACGCTCGTCTGCGGCTTCGCCCACATCGAAGGGCTTCCCGTCGGGATCCTCGCCAACAACGGCGTCCTCTTCTCAGAGAGCGCTCTCAAGGGCGCTCATTTCATCCAGCTGGCCTGCAAGCGCCGCATCCCGCTCGTCTTCCTCCAGAACATCACCGGCTTCATGGTCGGGAAGGAGTACGAGGCCGGCGGCATCGCCAAGAACGGCGCGAAGATGGTGACCGCGGTCGCGTGCGCCCAGGTCCCCAAGTTCACGGTCATCGTCGGCGGGTCGTTCGGCGCGGGCAACTACGGCATGTGCGGCCGCGCGTACTCGCCCCGGCAGCTCTGGATGTGGCCGAATGCGCGCATCAGCGTGATGGGCGGCGAGCAGGCGGCCACGGTCCTGACCGCCGTCGGCCGAGCGGACCCAGACGAGGTCCGCGCCAAGTACGAGCGGGAAGGAAGCCCGTACTACTCCACGGCGCGGTTGTGGGACGACGGCATCATCGATCCGCTCGACACGCGTCACGTCCTCGCGCTCGGCCTCGCCGCGAGCTTGAATGCACCCATTTCCGAGACGAAGTTCGGCGTCTTTCGGATGTAGCGCAAGCCCCC
>Ga0209887_1000019_pt1 | contig 46504 bp, 43 predicted proteins | sample GWRWN1_30_40_FD_187230 | JGI IMG/M metagenome (GOLD analysis project Ga0209887, IMG submission 187230) | Riverbed sediment microbial communities from areas with no vegetation in Columbia River, Washington, USA - GW-RW N1_30_40 (SPAdes)... | ecosystem: Environmental > Aquatic > Freshwater > River...
ATAGCAGTGTCCATGTTTCGGAAACATTACCGGAAGGTTAAGCCAAGATGAACAAATATTAGTGCGATCTCGCGGATTGTAGCCGATTCGTCTGCAAGCCAACTCCACGTGACTCGATAATCGACGGTAAGAGAATCGGGAGGCGAAGTTTCGAGAGTAAAGAAGAGGCCGAGCAACACGGGTTAGCGCTGTGCAAGGAATGGGTTGATAAGCACACAAGGCAGCCTGTATTCTTTTCTACTAAAAGAGGCAAATGGAAGTGATTGAATTTCTTGGTGGTCCCAACGGGATTCGAACCCGTGTTACCGACGTGAGAGGCCGGTGTCCTAACCACTAGACGATGGGACCTTGGCTGAGGAGGTAGGACTCGAACCTACAATCGCCTGATCCAGAGTCAGGTGGCTTACCAATTAGCCGACTCCTCAAATTTGACAGCGAAATTAAACTAAAAGAAATGCCGGGGAGAGTCAAGTTGGAGGAACGGCAGGACTAGGATTGAAGTCGTTTGAGCGCTGATCGTAGACGTCGCGCCGTGCGCTCCTTGCCGAGCACGGCAATGACCTCATGAATGCCGGGACTGACGGTCGAACCGGTCAGTGCTACCCGGACGGGTTGAGCGAGCTGGCCCATGGATAAACCCAGGTCTTCTAGTACCGTGGAAAATACTTGTTCAATATTGGCCTCGGTAAAGTCATCCAGGGCTGTTAGTTTTTCGATTAGTTTCGTGATCGGTGCCCGGACCTCTGGCGTAAGCAATTTCGTTGCTGCTTTTTCATCGATAGAAATATCGTCCGTGAGGTAGAAGCCCGCCGAGTCGACGAGTTCCACCAGGGTCTTGGAACGTTCCCGTAATGTTTTAACCATCTTTTCGAGCCACAATTTGTCTTGAGGGACGGGATAGCCTTTGGCCACAATGTAAGGGATCACGTCCTCTGCCAGTTGGCTTAACGGACGTTCCTTCAAATAATGAGAGTTGACCCAGAGGAATTTCTCAGGATTGAATACACCGGCTGATTTTCCCACGGAATCCAGGGAGAACTTTTCGATCAGCTCGTCGCGGGAGAAAATTTCCTGGTCGCCATGGGACCAGCCGAGTCGGACCAGGTAATTCAACACGGCTTCGGGAAAGTAGCCCATGTCGCGGTAAGCCATAACGGAGGTGGCGCCGTGTCGCTTGCTAAGGCGAGCTTTGTCCGTTCCGAGAATCAACGGCACGTGTACAAACTGCGGTGGGGTGTGTTTCAGGGCCTGATAAAGGACGATCTGCCTAGGCGTATTGGCGAGATGATCATCCCCTCGAATGATGTGCGTGATGTTCATTTCAATGTCGTCCACCACTACACAAAAGTTGTAGGTAGGGGTGCTATCAGACCGGGCGATGATCAGATCGTCCAGCTCCCGGTTGTCGAAGACAACCTGACCTTTGACCGCGTCCTCTACAATCGTCGAGCCATCATGGGGAGAGCGAAATCGAACGGTGAATGGCTTGTCTTTTGGCAAGAACGGGATCACCCCTTCCGGCGGTCTACAGGTGCCATCATACATGGGCTTTCGTTTTTCTTTTTGAGCCTGCTGGCGCTTGGCGTCCAGCTCCAGGGATGTGCAAACACAAGGATACGCTTTACTTTCGGCCAGAAGCTGACGGATCTTTTCCTGGTAGAGCGAATAGCGCTCCGTCTGGTAAAATGGCCCTTCATCCCAATCGAGACCCAGCCAACTCATCGCGTCCAAGATAGCCTTGATCGCCTCGGGTGTTGATCGTTCACGGTCGGTGTCTTCGATTCGGAGAATGAACCTGCCGCCGTTGTGACGCGCAAAAAGGTAGTTGAACAGGGCGGTTCGTGCACCCCCTATATGCAAATAGCCGGTTGGACTAGGAGCGAAACGAGTGCGGACTTGCGCCATTTGTGCAAAGTAACAAGGAGTCAGAGTGTGGTCAACGACACGAGCTTCGAATATTTCATGCGCCGGCTCCATAATGACAAATGGTGTTACACCTGTTAACCTCTAACTATTGCGGGGAATAACTGTGGACGAGACTTTAAATAGAATCAGTGAAAGGTCAGTGGCGACACCGACAGAGGGAACCCCGTCTCATTTTATTCGAAATATAGTTATCGAAGACCTCCAGCAAAACAAGAACGCCAGCCGGGTTCACACGCGGTTTCCGCCAGAGCCCAACGGCTATCTCCATATTGGCCACGCCAAGTCGATCTGTTTGAATTTTGGTCTGGCGGGTGAGTTTGGTGGTCTGTGCAATCTACGATTCGATGATACCAATCCGAGCAAAGAGGACGTTGAATATGTCGAATCGATCAAAGAAGACGTGCGTTGGTTGGGGTTCGATTGGGGCGATCGAGAGTACTTCGCTTCGGACTACTTCGCGCAGCTCTACCAGTTTGCGATCCAACTGATCAAAGCAGGCAAGGCGTACGTTTGTGATTTGAATGCAGACCAGATCCGCGAATACCGCGGGACTTTAACTGAGCCCGGTAAGAATAGTCCCTACCGAGAACGGTCAGTTGAGGAGAATCTCGACTTGTTCGAACGTATGAAGGTCGGAGAATTTCCCGATGGCGCCCGAACTCTTAGAGCGAAAATCGACATGGCATCGCCGAACCTCAACATGCGAGATCCGGTGATGTACCGGATCCTTCACGCGACGCATCACCGCACAGGCGATGAGTGGTGCGTTTATCCGACTTATGACTTCGCTCACGGTCAGTCGGATTCAATAGAAGGGATCACCCATTCGATTTGCACGTTAGAGTTTGAAGATCACCGGCCGTTGTACGACTGGTTTCTCGAACAGTTGAATATCCATCACCCCCAGCAAATCGAGTTCGCCCGCCTCAATCTCACTTTTACAGCCCTGAGCAAACGAAAGCTCTTGCAATTGGTGCAACAAGGTCATGTGGGCGGATGGGACGACCCGAGAATGCCCACCTTGGCGGGCTTCCGCCGTCGCGGCTATACCCCGGAAGCGATTCGAACCTTTTGCGAACGCATCGGTGTGGCGAAGCGGAACAGCACCGTGGATATCGCCATGCTGGAGCACTGTCTGCGGGAAGATCTGAATAAACGTGCGCCTCGCGTCATGGCCGTCTTGCGACCGCTCAAGGTTGTGATCGACAATTATCCCGAGGGTCAAATAGAGGAGCTTGACGCAGTTAACAATCCCGAAGATCCAAGCATGGGGACGCGGAAAGTTTCCTTTTCTCGAGAGATCTATATTGAGCAGGACGATTTTCGCGAAGAACCGCCCAAGGGGTTCTTTCGGTTGTCACCGGGTCACGAAGTGCGCCTTCGCTACGCTTATATCGTCAAATGTACCGGGGTGGTTAAGGACTCTCAGACAGGAGAAATAAAAGAAATTCACTGTACCTATGACCCGGAAACGAAGAGCGGATCATCTCAAAGCAGCCGCAAGGTGAAAGCGACGATTCATTGGTTGTCAGCGGCCCATGCTGTCTCCGCTGAAGTTCGACTGTACGACCAGCTTTTCATCAAGGAAGATCCGGATGACGCGCCGCAGGGACTTGATTGGACGGCTAATCTCAATTCACACTCACTGGAAAGGTTGACCGACTGCCGCGTCGAGCCGTTTTTAACCAACGCAAAGGCGGGCGAGCGCTATCAGTTCGAAAGACTTGGCTATTTTTGCGTTGACAGCGTCGATTCTTCGCCTGGATACATGGTCTTCAACCGAGCGGTGACACTAAGGGATACCTGGGCGAAGGTAGAGAGAAGCGGAAGAAGAAGATAAGCGGATGGATGGTTTGATTTTTAATCCTAGAAACGGTACCCAATGGAAAATGTGACAAAGTTTACGAATGTCTGATATTTGTCTTTACCCGGCGCGCCGGCATAGAAAAGCGGAGCCGTAGCAGGCAGGCCTTCCAATTCGTCGTTTGTTACTCTTCTTGTTTTATAGAAGACGGCCATATAACCCAAATCGACAGAAAATTTCTCCCACTTGTAGCCGACGCCAGCGTTTAAAGTAAGTTTGTCGGCGTCTGGTATAGCTGGGTTCAACGTCTTATTAGGAATCGGCGTTTGTTCGACAGCCAGTCCACCTCGTATCTCCCAATTGTTATTGAGCGCGTAATAGCTGCCGAGTCTGAGCGTGCTCGTGTTCTTCCAATCTTCGGGTAGCTGGAATCCAGGAATCGGGGCACCGAGCGGAAGGAAGATAGGAGTTGGTGAAAATGTCGCGGTGAAATTTTTGAATTCGCTCCACCGAGTATATTCATATACGAGCTCCGCTCCCCAACTGGGCATGATTTGCCAAAAAAGCCCAGCGTTAATGACGGGAGGAAGAGGCAAAGGGCTCACAGCGGCCTTCACCGTCGGTGTCGAGAACGGGCCACCAAACTTCGCGTCGGCGTTATCGAATCGCAGGTCAACTCGTGATCTGTAGCTAAACCCAAACTTGAGATTGTCCGTAGGTTTGACGAGGAAGCCAAGGTTGTAAGCGAACGCATCGGCGGTATCCGTTACTCGGACGGTTCCTTCGAGGCCTAAAGGCTGGGTGCAACCCGAAATGGGATCAAGGCACAGTGCTCTAGAAAAAACTCCCGAAGAGTGAACAAAACTCAGCCCGGCGCCGAACGAGAAGTATTGTGTGGGATTCCAAGACAAAGCGGGCGTGATATAGATCGTTTTCAGCTCCGTATTGATTGCGGCAAAACGAGTGAAAGCATCCTTGTCGTATTCTGTGGCCAGCCCGAAGGGTGCGTAAGTACCTATCCCGAGTGTGAAATCGGAATTGGGGATGCGATAATTAGCAAAAAAACTCGCCAGCAAGTTGTCATCATGTTTGTTTGTGGATTTTCTTCCGCTATTCTCTACGCTGTTCTGCAAATTAACGTAACTTCCGCTCATTAAGAGATTGTCCCCTTGAACCTCGCTAAGAGCCGCCGGGTTATAGTAAACTGCCGATGCGTCGTTAACCCCAGCAGTCATCGCATTGGAAAGTCCAAGGCCTCGCGCAGTCTGATGGGGGATCATGTATCCCCCGGCGAATGCCTTCGTCGAGACTGCGGAAGGCATCAACAATGTCACAAAAATCCCAAAGAATAACTTAGATTTCCTTGTCATTCAGCGGCTTCCTTTATTAAGGCTTGACTAGGGCGCATAACTCTTATATATCCCTGCCAATCAGCGTCAAAGGTTGCCATAGGGACGCGAGGGATGCAAGAAAATTTATTAACTACTGAGCAAGTGGCTAGATATCTCAAAGTAGACAAGTTCACTATTTATCGACTGGTGACGCAAAAAAAAATCCCAGCATTTAAAGTCGGTAATCAGTGGCGTTTTAAAAGGGCCATGATCGATGCCTGGCTTATGCAGAACTCAAATGTCTGGCCAAAGAGATTTGACTGAGCTGGATTATCGAGATGTGGTAGATGACAAATTTTAACGACAGGATCGAAAAAAAATATCAAGTAGGGATTAGCGAAAGCGAGGTTGCTGGTCTATGGCGCAATCTGCGTTCGTTCCTAGGTCCCCATGGGCTTGCTCCAGTACAGGAAATTACGTCCGTGGGCAGTGTCTATTTTGACAACAAGGACTGCGATCTCTTGCGTTACAGCCTCTTTGGTCGCCTAATGCTTGTCCGGGTAAGGAGCTACGAAACATACGGTCGCCCCCCAGAGCCTATTACAGAATATTGGGTGGAGGTGAAAACCGCGGCAGATGGGCGTAGGAAAAAAAGGAGATTCCGACTAACAAAAAGTGCGCTTATGGAGTTCTTGGAAGGCAGAGACGCTGGGGAAGGCGTGTTCGACTATAACAGAAACGATGCCGAACCGGATGTCATCCGGGACTTGTATCGAGAGACTCAAGAAACAATCTTTACTCTGGGCTTAAAGCCAATCCTTTTGGTTGTCTACAAGAGAGTAGCCTTTCAGAATGAGGTCGAGCGCCTGTCGATTGATTGGGATGTGCGATACCACTACGTCACTACGAATGTCCTCGATTACGATTCCTGGAAGTATCTTGTCGAAAAGCCAGCGGGCACGTCGGACAAGGTTATCTTGGAAATGAAATATTTACACGGTGGTGTTCCGGCTTGGTTTCATGAATTGCAACAAAGGCATCCTATTCGGAGGAGAGAGTATTTGAAACCTATGGAAGGAATGGGGTTTTTGTTTCAAGGGCCACTTAGACATCATAAAGAAGCAAATTATTTTCTCCCGATGATCGAGACTTATATGGGCAACAGTGAGCGGATGTAGGCAAGGGTATGTCGTTAAAAGGGACTCCAATGGAGATGAAGAGCTATAACTATAAATCGACTATAGCCATTGTTGCGCTAGGTTATTGGAGCGCGGCCCTTACTAATGGGGCGTTAAGGGTAGTCGTTCCAGTCTACTTTGCGTCCATTGGTATGTCTATATCTAAAATCGCCTTTCTGTTTTTCCTGTTCAAATTCGCCGAGATCTTTGCGCCGGCGGGAATAGGCGTCATGCTTAACCGGTTGGGGTATAAGCGAACTTTCATCGCTGGGCTTGCCGTCCATAGTTTAATCTCTTCCCTTTATCTGGCCCACAGTTTTGTTTTGATATACATGGAAAGATTCATGCGCGGATTGCTTTACATGGCTGACATGAGCGCAGTTTATGTCAAGCATTTTTCTCCCAAAAAGAATCAACGGTTCCTTATCAACATGATTCTTGGGCTTAAAGAGGCATCAAAGGGCTTAGGGATGATAGGTGGAGGGCTATTGATTGCTGTTCTCACGATAGAAAATACGCTTTTGGTCTTTGCTGTGTTTACCGCTATCTCTGCTCTTGTGGCCGTGCTCTATCTGCCGGATTTGAAAGAGCAGGTTAAATTGCCAGTGCTTAAGATCTGGGGGGCGGTGGACAAGAAGCTCAAAACGTTAGGGCTGGGATTTGGACTTCTTAACGGGGCTCTCGACGCTTGGGGAGTCATAGTACTTCCGGTATATCTTACGAAAGTTCTAGGCGTCGCTCCGGCTTTCGTGGGCACCGTAATGATGGCCGAATACATATTCCAAGGGCTGATCGTTACGTTTTTTTCAAAGTATGTGAATCTCCGCTGGGAGCCGAGGAGGCTATTGGTACTGGGCGGGCTGCTGCTTATTCCCGTCTCTCTGGCCTTGTCACTCGCCACAACGCTTTATCCTCTTTTGGTATTGATCTTTGTTTACATGTTTTTCTTCAGCGCATCGATGGTGTATTATAACCACTTGATGTTAGAGTTTGCCAGTGAGGAAAAGACCTCACTTGATCTTGCCACCTATACAACTCTTACCAACATCTTTAAGCCTATTGGCGTTTTCGTATCCGGCCTCCTGGTCGAGTCGATGGGATTCAGTTGGGCCTATTACTTCGCTTCCCTCCTGACTCTTTTTTCCGCTTTAACATGCCTTGCTCTTCCGAAGGCAACAACGCAAATAACCGCTGAGATGGTCGGTCTTACGGCGGCGAAATCCCAGTCCTGAAAGAAAAGCTGTGATGTAGATATAGCGTTAGAGATGGAGGTTTATTTATGAATTTTTACAGACGGGTTTCTATTTCTCTTCCTTTATTTCTTCTACTGGCTTTGGCTATTCCGCGCCCTCTTGCGGCACAAGAACGGTTTCTCGTTTTTGGACGAGTGCACGACGATCCCGTTAGATCGATAAGAGATCGCCAAGAATTTGTTGACTATATGGCCAAAAAACTAGCTCCTCAGGGTATTACCGGCGGGAGAATCGTGGTGTTCGAGAAAATGCACTTGCTCGCGCAAGCGCTGAGAGAGGGCAAAGTGGATCTTTTTCATGACAGCGTCGTGCCAACGATGGTGCTGTCAAAGTGGACAGGTTCTGTTCCCATTCTAAGGCAATGGAAGTATGGGGAGGCCGACTACGAGGGGATCATCCTAGTCAAAAAAAACAGTGGTATCGACACTCTCGCCGATTTGAAAGGAAAAGTTATCGCGTTTGAGGAGCCTCACTCCACCTCTGCCAGCATTCTTCCTCGAATGCTTTTGGAGGAGAAAAAGTTAAAATTGGTCCAGATAAAATCCCCGGGAACAGCTAAGCCCGACGAGGTTGGGTATGTGTATGGCACCGATGGCAGTTCGATTAATGTTTTAATCACCGGTCGCGTGGATGCTGCCACGTCAGTAACTAGAGAAATTGAAAGGTTGAAGTCGGAGGTTCAAGAAACCTTAAAAATTATCGGCAAAACGATAACTGTCCCAAGACAACTTATAGCAGTACGCAAAGATTTCGATTCAAAGTTAGTTAAAGCCTTGAAAGAAGTTTTAGTCAACATGGACAAAAATCCAGAAGGTCAAGGGGTGCTGAAGAGGCAGCAGAACACGACGAAAATCGATGAAATCCCTCCAGGATCGCTGGAAGAATTGAAGCATGTAGAAAGATATGTTTTTTCGTCCCTAGGGAAAGAGGTAGATTCGTGGTAATAGCCGCCCATGGACCTAAGGGTAAAACTCAGCCTTAAAGTTAAGATCTTTCTCTCGGTTGGACTCTTCTATCTCGCCGCAGTCGGCACCCTCACTTACCTTACGATTCGTTCCCAGAGAAACCTGCTCTTAGAGCAAATGGCCGAAAGGGCCAAGGCGGGGATCAGCCTGATGGAGCTAAGTGTCACTGGTGCTCTTTACAAGCTGGATATATTCCGGCTTGAAACGATTGCCCGGGAGGCAAAGGCTCTGCCTGATGTCGATTATGCTTATATCTTTGATAATAACGGCAGGATTGTGGGCGATTATCACGAAGATCAGAACCAGCTTTTTTTGACTTTTACCGACGAGCTTGGAAAAAGGATTCTAAAATCCAACGAGATCCTTGTGAATATCGGAGATAAAAAAGACATTTTAGATATTTCCAAGCCCGTGAATTTAGGTCACCAAAGATTAGGGGGGATTCGTTTAGGCTTTGATTTGAATCCGATACTTGAGGAGATAAGGACAGTCACCTTTAAGGCCGTGGGGATTGCAACTGCCATTTTCTTATTAGGGTTAGGCTTCATTTTTATTATCACGGCAAGAATGACCAAGCCGCTAGAGAAACTCACCGTAGCTGCGAAACGCATCGAAGAAGGAGATCTACAATATCGGGTTGCTATCGACAGGGATGATGAGATCGGAAGCCTCGCCAAGGCCTTTGATCAGATGGCCGAGCGTCTGATGCAGAGGGAGAAGGAACTCAAGGAATCCCAAAATACTCTGCGCCGGGCGGACCGGCTTTCTTCCTTGGGACTACTTACCGCTGGACTAGCGCACGAAATTCGCAATCCCTTAGTCGCAATCCGGACTTTCACTCAGCTTTTGCCAGAACGTTACGAAGATGCAGAATTTCGTGAGGGATTTCAAGGTCTTGCACTTAAGGAGGTGGATCGTATTTGCGGTTTGATCAACGATCTTTTGAGCTTTGCACGGCCGTCGCGTCCGAATGTCGCTGAAGAAAATATGAATGACATTGTGGACGGAATTGCGCGTATTTTGGAGACCGAAGCTAAGGAGAAAAGTGTTGAGATTACAAGGGATTTTACGCCAACCTTGCCTAAAATCTGGGTTGACAAGGAGCAATTGAAGCAGGTATTCATGAACCTCATACTTAATGCCATCCAGGCTATGAAAGAGGGTGGTTCGATCTTCATATCCACTCGAATTACTTCGAGAAACGAGCACTCAGACCAATTTGTTCAAGTTGAGATCCGCGATACCGGGATAGGGATCTCGCCGGAGAACTTGGAGCATATTTTTGATCCATTTTTTACCAACAAAGATGAGGGCAGCGGCTTAGGGCTTTCCATCTCTCATCAGATTGTCCAGGAACATGGGGGGTATGTCACGGTTGAGAGTAAAGTCGGTGTTGGAACAACTTTTTTTATAAATTTGCCAACTGGTAAGCCGATTCGTCAATTAGGCAACGGGCGCGCTCATGCAAACGAAGCGAATCTTAGTCATTGAGGAGTCTGAGGTCGTGAGGGAGACCCTGGCCCTTATTTTAGGGCGGGAGTTTGTCGTCGCAAAGAGGCCCTTTGGGAAAGGGGTTTTTTCGTTCGGCGAAACTGACCGCGATGTCGACCTGCTGATTCTCGGTGTCACGCCGGCTATTGGGAAGGAGCCCTCTAGCCTGTTGAGATTCGCGGACAAAGCACCCTTTGCGGTTCTCTTCCTAGTGGATTCAAAATCAGCGGCAAGGGCGATCGACGATCGCGAAAGAGTTGGCTGTTTAGCCAAACCCTTTAGCCCCTATGAATTGAAAGAGAAAGTGGGACAACTCTTAGCCCGGAGAAACATTCTATCCGAGGCTCTGTCCCATCCTAGTGTAGAGCCTCAAGGAGAGTTTAGCCGCTACCTTGAATTCCCTTATCTCACTCGAGCCGCGGCAAGCCTGGTTCATCGGTTTGCGGCGACAGGTCTGCCAATTCTGATTTCCGGGGAGGTTGGCTGCGGCCAGGAACGCGTGGCCCGTGGGATTCATTTCTTAGGAGCCCGTTTCGGTAGCTGGGTTTCATTGCATTCGGCTGAGATCAACAACGCCTATTTGGATCAGAAAAGTCTTCAACTGTCATGGTGTCGTAGCAGCGAAGCGCCGCCCGTTACGTTGATAATCGAGAACGTTGATTGGCTTTCGCTATCGGGCCAGGCAGAGCTTTTGAATTTCCTCGAAGAAGAGGAAGCCAAATTCGGCAAGTGTCGTCTTATCACCACGGCGCGGGTCGATATCTTGGAGAAGGTTTATCGGGATGAGTTACTGGAGTCTCTCTATTATAAGCTGGCCACACTAAAATTGTCGCTGCGGCCGCTAAGGGAGCGAAGGGAGGATGTCCCGGCAATCGCCAGTTGGTTTTGTCAGGTTTATGCCAGCCATCTCGGCTTGGAAGAAGTCAGTCTTTCCGCAGGTGCTAATGAGCGTCTCCGCAACTACCTTTGGTTCGGGAACTTGAACGAAATGGAAACCGTCATCGCCCGAACCCTGGCCCTGCAACGAAAAAGCTGGATCGAAGCAACCGATCTGATTTTCGATTTTTCGGCTGCGGGAGAGTTGCCGGAGCTGCCCGCGTTTGAGGCGTTGGCTGGTTCAGAAGCTCAAGAAAAAAGCGAGCTCGAAAGGGCCGAGAGTCTGACCCAGGAGCGGAACGGCTTGCACGCGGAGACTAGAGCAGAGAATAGTCATTCCCAACGGGAAGACTTAAGCGTTTTGATCCATGAGCTAGCCCATGAATTAAAGAACCCGATGGTCACGATCAAAACCTTTGCGCAGTTGTTGACTGACAGATATCAGGATGAGAATTTCCGGGACCGTTTCCAAGATGTCGTAGGCTGCGATATCGAGCGGATGGATGACCTGCTTGAGCTGATGATCGAGTTTGCCGACTTCACGCAGCCTCGTTGGAGCAAGGTGCCGTTGCAGGAAAAGCTTCGCTCTGTGTTGAATGAAATTACCGATGAATGCGCCCGGCGGCAGGCCCAAATCCGGTGGAAAGGGAATGGCTATAGCCGTGAAATCAAAGCCGACGAAACTCAGGTCAAATACGTTCTGAAAAACGTGCTACTGGCTGTCTTGTCGCAGGCAAAAATGGGAAGTGACATTGAGGTCAACGTTGAAAAACAAGGGTGCGTTGCGATCTCGTATCTCCGTGAAGTAGCACGTGTCGCGTCGATTACGCATTATTTCGATAAATCGTCTTCGAGCCCGAGCGAAAGCGTACTACCCCTACGCATCCTGCTCGCAAAGCAACTGGTAGAGCGCAACGGCGGCCATATGACTCTCGATTATTCGGACGCCGAAAAAGACATTTTGAGAATGGAGTTTCTAATTGCTTGAATTAGAAAAGAAGCGAGAAATGAGCCAACCCTTATTGCTAGTTGTCGATGATGAGGCTGGAGTGAGACAATCGCTGCAGCTTGTTTTCAACAAGATATATCGTGTCTTAGAAGCTACGTCCGCCGACGAGGCGATGCAGAAGCTCGCGGATGAAAAACCTGACGTGGTTTTGTTGGATATTGTTATGCCGGGCGCAGATGGTCTGGCCGTCCTCAAGCAAATGAGGTCGATCCATACCGATTGTCAGGTCATCATGTTGACGGCTCTCAACACGGCGCGAACGGCCTTTACCGCTAAAGGCACAGGTGCTTTCGATTACGTGACCAAGCCCTTCGATGTGGAAGAACTGCGCCTGCGAGTCGAGCATGCTTTTGAGAAAGTCCATTTGTTCAGGGAACTGGAACGGTTGAAGGAAGAAGTCGGCCGCAAATACGGAGTTGAGCACGTCATCGGGCGATCCAAACAAATCATCGACGTGTTTAAGGCTGTCAGCATGGTAGCGGCCAAGAAAAGCACGGTGCTCATTACAGGGGAAAGCGGAACGGGGAAGGAGCTGATTGCGCGTGCGATTCACTATAATAGTGATCGACGCTCCAAGCCCTTCGTGGTGGTCAACTGTGCGGCTCTACCCGACACTTTGATCGAGAGTGAATTGTTTGGCTACGAGAAAGGCGCCTTTACGAACGCTTCGCAGAAAAAGGTAGGGCGCTTCGAACTCGCCCATTGGGGAACACTCTTTCTCGATGAAATCGGAGAGCTTAATCTGGGGACTCAGGCAAAGTTCCTACGCGCCATCGAGCAGGAAACCTTTACCCGTCTCGGTGGGACGGACGAAATCAAGGTCGATGTCCGAGTTATCGCCGCCAGTAATCGCGATTTGGAAACAATGGCCAAGGCTGGCGAGTTCCGTCCCGATCTCTTCTACCGGCTGAATGTCGTTTCGCTTTACCTGCCTCCCTTGCGGGAAAGACCCGAAGACATAGCCCTGCTCTTGGACCATTTCTTAAGGCTCAAGGCACAAGAGCATTCTATGGCGCCCAAAAGTCTGTCTCCGGAGGTGGTGGATTTTTTTACATCATACTACTGGCCTGGAAATATTCGGGAACTGGAAAACCTGATCGAAAGGCTGACGATTCTAACGCCGCACGAAACTATCATGTTGCGCGATCTGCCAGCGGGGATGCGTTCCACGGACCAGACCGCGACACTCAAAGAGGATGTACTCAGCGGTTCGAGGCCATTAAGCGAAGCTGTAGACGAATTTGAACGGGAGCTTATCGTTAAAGCTCTGCAGCGAACCGGGTTCAATCAGACCAAAGCAGCTTCACTTCTCGGAACCAGCCGGCGCATTCTTAAGTACCGGATCGAAAAGCTAAAAATCCACGAGCCTAACGACGGGGGTGAAGAAGTCAAATTATCGACCTAATTGGACAAAATTGTTCTCTTAACTCTCTCTATTCCTTTCCTTGTCTTAAAATTACGCTTGTAAATTAGTGATTTGGCTTTCTGTATCCTTTGGCATGCTCCTTGCTGCTACGGGCTGGCATGGATACAAGCAAGCCTCATATTCTGGTTGTCGACGACGAAATGGGTCCCAGGGAATCATTAAAGATGATTCTCCACCCTTATTATAACGTGCACGTCGCGGAGCGTGGCGGACAAGCTGTTGAAATGCTCGGCAAGTTTCCTGTCGATCTCGTGACGTTGGACCTCAAAATGCCCGGGCTCTCAGGAATCCATGTGCTCGAAAAGCTAAAGGAGCACGATCCGGATATCGAAGCGATAATCATTACCGGGTATGGAGCTCTGGATACGGCTATCGAGGGGTTGCGCCTGGGTGCATTCGATTATATTTCCAAGCCCTTTGACGTAAATCATATTCTATCTTTGGTTCGTCGCGGGCTTGAGCGCCGGAACGCGAAGAGCAAGTTAAGACAGGTCAAATCCGATTTTCTCTCCAATGTTTCACATGAGCTGAGAACTCCCCTCAGTGTGGTGGTGGGTTTCGTCTACCTGCTCCTGAACCAGGTGATTGGCAAACTCAGCGAGGAGCAACAAAAAGTTTTGGAAACCGTCTACCGTAACTCCGAGGAATTATTGGAACTCATCGATAATGTGCTGTGGATGACTTCTCTCAATGCCGGCGATGCGACGGCAACCATCGAAAAATTCGACGGCCGTGAAGTGGTGCGTGAAGCGGTTAAGCGGTACGAACGTATCCTGCGTGAGAAAGGACTCGCGCTCTCGGTTGAAATGGCCGATACCGGAATGTCAATCGTCAGCGACCGCTCTAAAGTCGAAAGGATCTTTCAAAACGTTTTTAACAACGCGATCAAGTTTACGTCTCAGGGAGAAATTAAGGTCAAGGCTCATCCCACGGCCGATCACTCGAGTATTGAGTTCGAAGTCACAGACACAGGTGTCGGTATAGAAAAGAATAAGTTGGACTCGATCTTTGAGCCATTTCAGCAGGTCGACACATCGTCTAACCGTTCCTTCTCGGGATTGGGCTTAGGGCTGACTGTCGCGCGCCGGATGGCTGAACTCATCGGTGGAATGTTAGAAATCAGCAGTGAAGCTGGTAAGGGCACCCGCGTTTTGATGAAATTCCCTTCCCAGGCGAGCGTCGCTGCTTCGCTACTGACGGAGCAGCGCAAGTATGGCTAGCGAAAAACTCATCGGATGCTGATGCCGTCCATTTCTCGTTTGATAAGCTCCTGTTTCTGCTTTCCTTTGTGCTGACTTCGCCTTGATGATCGTGATCGAAATTATATAGCTCCATGGCAGGATAGAATTGGCGTCACTTGGTGACTACGACTTCGTCTTTGCCATCTACTTCCTTGAGTTTCAATCTAACCTCACCTTCCCCGGGTAGGTTGATCTTCTTCGCGACGAAATTGGCAGCAATGGGAAATTCACGCCCGCCGCGGTCGATGAGTACGGCAAGATGGATCGCTTTTGGCCGTCCAAGATCGATGAGATGATCCACTGCCGCTCGCACGGTTCGGCCCGTATGTAGTACGTCGTCAAATAGAATGATCGTCTTATTGTTGATATCGAAGGGAATCCGGGTGTGATCAACCTTGCCGTGAGGCAACAGAGCGTTGAGATCATCGCGGTAGAGAGTGATGTCCATCTCCCCGAGGGGAACCTCTTTGTCATTAGATTTCTTGATTATCTCACACAGCCGTTTCGCAAGGAAAAGGCCGCGGGTACGGATGCCAATAAATCCGAGCGAATCAAACGATTTGTTTTGACGAAGAATTGCGCGGGCCATGCGCTCGAGATTTGTCTTAATGTCCACGGCGCTCAGGATCCGTACGCTTTTAGGTCGTTTCATTGGCTACCCGAATCACGGAATCCAACAACAGTTGCGCGCCCAAGCAAATGTCCTCTGGCTCAGACCACTCGAGCGGACTATGACTGATGCCGCGCCGGCTAGGAATGAACAACATCCCGGCGGGTGTAACCTTGGCCATCTGCATGGCATCATGACCGGCCCCCGAGGGCATGATTTCATAGGCGATATTTCTCATCTCACAGCACTCTTTTAGCAGATGAATAAGCCATTTATCCAGGGGAACCGGGTCTTCTTCGCGCAGGGGCAAGATCTTAACTTGGATCTTTCTGCGTCGCGCGATTTCACGAATCCGCGCTTGAACCAGCCGCACGACGCGTCTCTTAGCTTCTGCGGCGATGCTGCGGATGTCGACTGAAAGTTCGGCTTTCCCTGGGATAGCGTTAATGACTCCGGGCTCGATGCTAATCGCGCCGACGGTGCCGACCACCCGGCCTTTCTCCATGCGCGAATATCGGCGACAAATCTTTTCCAGGGCCACGATGAACTCGGACGCGGCCACAAGAGCGTCTTTGCGCATCTCCATTGGAGTCGTTCCGGAGTGGTCGGCTTGCCCGGTCAAAACAACTCTAAATCGAGTTGGGGCGGCGATGGAGGTTACGATCCCAATGGGCTTTTTCTTAGCTTCCAAGATAGGTCCTTGTTCAATGTGAAGTTCTAGGTAGGCTCTTATCGTAGACGGATCGCGGCTCATGGACCGCAAGTTATTCCGGTAGATGCCCATGCTCGCCAAAATGTCTTCTAGTTTGGTTCCTTGGGCGTCCGCGGCATGGGCAAGATCCTTGGCGCGAATTTCTCCTGCCACCAAGCTGCTTCCGAGAGTCGAATAACCAAAGCGGCTCGACTCCTCACCGACAAAGCAAACAACTTCTACGGGAGATTGCAGGACAAGTTTTTGTTCCTTGAGGATTCGCACCGCCTCCAGCGCTGCAATAACACCCATGGTACCGTCGAACTTTCCCCCATGGATAACCGTGTCTAGATGCGAACCGACGAGGAGTGCAGGCGCTTTCGCATTAGCTCCATCCAGTCTGCCAAAAATATTGCCGATCCGGTCGATGTGGATTTGCAGACCGATTTGACGCATTTGGTGAATCAGAAATTGGCGGCTACGCAGCTCTTTAATTGAAAAGACCAACCTTGTGACCGAGCCGCGATCGCCGATGCCGATACGTGACACAGCGTTGAGATCACGCAGCAGGCGGCGCTTGTTGATCTGGATATTGTATGAAAGTGGCGATGCCCGGACGCTTTGGCGCGATTTCACAGATCGTATTCTACCAGCTTAGAATGCGTCAGAAAACTGCGCTCCTCAGTTGAATCTTTTGTTGGAAATAAGGAAAGGCTATGTTATAGCCTGCCTATTCGAGAAATTGAAGGGTAGTTTTCCATGAGCGACGTTGCCCAAAGAATTGCAGAGATGCTGCTTCGGACGGAAGCCATCCAAGTCTACAAGGAGAAGCCTTTTGTCTTCGTCTCCGGTCGCATTTCGCCGGTCTACATCGATTGCCGTAAAATTCTTTCGTTCCCCGAAGAGCGCGAATATATCGTAATTGAGCTTGCCAAAAAGGCAGAAACGGCCATTGGCCTGGCTAACATCGACGTCGTTGCGGGAGGAGAGACCGCGGGTATCCCTTATGCCTCGTTTGTTTCTCATCTGATCAGGAAGCCGATGATCTATATCCGTAAACAGCCCAAAGGGTACGGTGGCTCAAAACAGATCGAAGGGATTCTGGAACCGGGGAAGAGGGTCTTGTTGGTTGAAGACCTCATTACCGACGGGCTGAGCAAACTTCGCTTTAACATCGGCATTCGCGCGGCGGGAGCGAAAATGACCCACTGTCTGTGCGTCTTTGACTATGCTTCAGACCGGTTGAATCAGCACGAGGGGAGAGACAATCTGGCAAGAAATGACATTGCCCTGCACGTGCTCGCCAATTGGGACGATGTGCTCGACACGGGCCTCAGCAAAAGTTACTTCTCTGAAAGCGCCAGCAAGCAGATTGTTGATTTTCTCAAAGACGCCGAGAATTGGGGCAGAAAAATGGGCTTTGTGTGAGTGCAATGTTGCGCCCATAGTTTCGGGGTTCGAGCTTTCGGTTTTGAGTTCGCCGTGAACGGATTCCAAAACTATTTTCCCTACCTATAGAAACTCCTCGCAGCAGCTTTTCTCCCGGCGGGTTCAACTTTAATTCGTAACCGATGAGGTGTGCCATGAAGACTTTGATTCGTAACGCTCTCCTTGTAACGATGAACCGGCAAAACGACGTAATCGAAAACGGGTCGATCGTTATCGACGGCAACAAGCTAGTTTATGTTGGACCGACTCAATGGATGCCACCCGGTCCGTTCGACAAAACCATTGAAGGCGATCGCCGTATCGCCATGCCTGGAATGGTGAACGCTCACTGTCACTCGCCGGCCAATCTCGTGCGCGGCATGTTGCCGAGCAAGCCCCTGGAGATTTGGCGTGCCTACTACCGCGCCTCCCTCAGAGATATGCGCGATGAGGATTTCTACGCGAGCGCCCTCCTTGGGGGAATGGAAATGCTCAAGAACGGCGCGACTACAGTCCTCGATCACTTTTTCGGCAATCAAGCATGCCGCTTCATGGGCGCGGGTGCGGCGATTCAAGCCATGCGCGATCTTGGGTTGCGCCATGTTATTTCGCTCACGCTTTCCGACAAAAACTATGAAGAGACAATCCCATTAGGGGAAACGGCGTCGCATGTGACCGAAGAGATCCAGCGCATGAGTGCGAGTGAAGCGAAGGCGACTAAAGCGTGGCTCGACGACTGCGAGGAGTTCATCGATACGTTTCATGATCCGAATAGGTTAACCACCTGTTGTCCGGGACCGTCGGCGGTTCAGCGTTGCTCGGACGAGCTTCTACGAGAGGCTGCGGACATCGCCCACAAAAGAAAACTGCCGATGCACATCCATCTCGCCGAAACGAAAGCTCAGGCAGTGATGGGCAAACGGCTGTACGGGACTTCGTTGCTTCAGCACTTGGCTTCGTTGGGTGTCCTCGGTCCGAGTCTTTCTTTGGCGCACTCAGTTTGGATCGAGCCTGCCGACATCGAACTTTTTGCCAAGAGCGGCGCGACACCGGTTCACAATCCCGCGAGCAACTTACGCATCGGCAGCGGGCTGGCTCCGGTTCGCGATTTTTTATCCGCCGGCGTGCATGTAGCTCTCGGCTCGGACGGCGCCGCGTCTAACGACGGGCAGAATATGTTCGATGCGCTGCGACTGGTTGCGTTGATTCACAACCAAGCCGGCACTGACTTCAACTATTGGGTGAAACCATCACAGGCGCTGGCCATGGTCACACGCAACGGCGCGCGCGCTTTCGGCCTCGATGCCGGCGAACTTGCGCCTGGCAAAATGGCGGATCTTCTTCTCCTTCGCCGCGATACCGCCGCGTTTACCCCGATGAACGACGTGATGAGTCAGCTGGCTTTCTGTGAAAACGGCAGTTCCGTAGACACCGTCATTGTTAATGGAGAAATAGTTGTAGAAGACGGACGCTTAAAGAAACTCGACGAGATGGAAGTTCTCAGACTGGCTAACAAAGCCCGCGAGCGGCTCAATCCTGCCATCGAGCGAGAAATCGCGACCGCAAAAACTATGGAGCCTGCGTTGGCAGAGATGTATTTCCAGATTTTCAGGGGCGCTTGATCGGATACCGGCAATTCGATTTCTACGAATTCTTCTAAAGCTTGGGTCTGCGCTCACGCCACTCCGTTGCCTGTTCGTATGCGTAGGCGACCCGGAACGCGGTGCCTTCTTCAAAAGGCTGTGCAACGATCTGCACGCCGACTGGCAGGTTGTCTTTTGTAAAGCCGCAAGGGAGGGAAATGGCCGGTAGCCCGGTGAGATTGAACGGATTGGTAAAGCTCGGGCGCAGGTTCTGCTCATTTGGGTCTATAGTTTCAAAAGCCTCCGGTGGACGAGGGACGGTCGGAGTAGCGAAGACATCGACCCGAAAGAAATTTGCTCGAATTTCATCGTTCAACACGGTCCGGGCTCGCAGAGCTGTTATGTAGTCTGCCGCGCTCAGAAAGGCGCCTTCGAGCATTCGTCTACGAACAGAACTGCCGAATTTCCCTGGCGCTTCTTGAAATCGCTTCTCATGATAAGCATATCCCTCGGCGACGAGGATCGTTTGGTTGGCTTTTCGAGCAAGAGAGAACGGCTGCCCTTCGATATCAACGACGATAGCGCCGAGGCTTTCTAGTGTTTTCAGGGCGTTGTTGAAGACCGCTTCTGTTTCTGGATCTGTCCCCTTATTTTCATTGAACCAATTGGTGCGCGGCACACCGACTCGGAGGCCTTTGATTCCATTTTTTAGTTCGGCTCGAAGGTCAGGCACCGGGACCTTTGCGGACGCCGGGTCTTTCGGGTCGTAGCCGGCAATTGCCTGCAGTAAGAGAGCGCAGTCCTCGACGTTTCGCGCCATCGGTCCGGCGTGATCCAGTGACCAGCTGAGCGGAACGACGCCGTAACGGCTGACCCGGCCATAGGTCGGTTTCATCCCGACCACACCACAATGCGACGATGGCGTTCGAATGGAGCCGCCGGTGTCGGAGCCTAGAGAGCCCAAACACAGCCCAGCGGCAAGCGCTGCACCAGAGCCGCTGCTCGAACCTCCCGGGATGTGCGCTGTATTCCACGGATTACGAACCGCAGGAAAGGGCGCATCGACGGATGGGCCACCAAACGCAAATTCGTGCATTCCTAACTTCCCAAGCAACACGGCCCCTGCTTGAGCAAGTTTCAGTGCCGCCGTCGCGTCGTAATGCGGCACCCAATCCTGCAGTACCGCAGAGTGACATGTCGTACGGATTCCTTTGGTCGCGTACAGATCTTTGAGCGCGATGGGAATGCCATGAAGCGGGCCTTTATCTTTACCGGCGCGTAGCTCCTGTTCAGCCTTTCGAGCTTGTTCGAGCGCCAAATCAGCGGTGACTGTGATGAAGCTGTGCAGTTTGCTATCGACGGACTCAATTCTCTCTAGGCACGCCTGCGCGAGCTCCACCAGGGAAAACTCCTTGCGTCGCAGTCCGCTCGAAGCTTCTGTTATGCTGAGATGAGATAGCTCGGTGGGTGTCATGGGCTGACTACCTCTTTTCAGTTCGAGAAGCGACGAAAGCCGCTGCTGGCTCGATGCGATCAGTGATGAGCTCGCGGAGTTCTAATATTTGATCGTGCGAACGATTAACCCCTGGAAGAAGCTTTTCTAGCTCCTCGTCGGATAATCTCAATCCCGATCGACTTGCCATCGTTTGCAACTCTACCAGCGTAATTTTCTTCGCCATATTTTCTCCCCATGCTCTAAATATTGTCGCACTCGAAACAACCAAGTTCTAGCCAAGCCAATATCGAGTCATTTGCTAAAAATGATAGGCAGGTGCTCGCACCCAATAGTGCTGTACTGATTCTATTTTTTCGGAACCAGAATTTCCTTAAGCTTTCCTACCAGATTAGAGTCTACCTGATAGAGTTTACGGGCGATGTTTTCCACTTCGACTCCGGACAAAGGATTGAGTTCCAGATTCGCTTTCATGATCTCCGCTGCGAAATCTTTGTCCTTCATCGTGGCCATGAAAGCGTCACGTAAAACCGTCAAACGCTCTTTGGGTGTGCCTGGAGGCAAGGCGTAAGCGCGCAAAATCGCTGAAGGAGCATGAATGCCGGCCTCGATTAACTGCTTTGCCTCCTGCGTTTTAGCGTAGTCGACGGCGTTCGGGACATTGGGTATGTCGGAAGCTTTCTTCGCATTGACTTGCAAGACAATATTCACGAGCCCCGAATCGAGTCCCTTCTTCCAGGTCGATCTGATGGAAGCCCAAGTCCAACAGCCGCCATCGACTTCACCCGCCTCGGCGGCAAGACGAATGTTGGACGTGCCCTTGTAGCCTTCGATCAACTGAATAGGTAGTCCCAGAGTCGCCTTGAGCATTCTCGGGACATCCGAATCATTGGCGCCAGGGGCTTCACCACCGAGTTTGATCGGTGTCTTGGAGGCAAACCACTGGTCGATAGTGGTCACGCCGCTGGCCTTGGTTAAAGCGCATGCGGTGTCGTCCATCACGGGTGCGCCGAGCCACTCGAATTTCCTGCCGTCAAACTCGATCCCCTGATCGCCCAAAACCTGTTGGAGCAGAAGCGAACCGATGAAATTGCCGATGGTGAGGCCGTCGGGGGCGCTGGCTTTGTAAAGATAGTTCGCGGCCAATCGGCTTCCCGCTCCGGTCATGTTATCGACGATCATCGAAGGATGACCGGGCAGATGCTTCGGCATGTGGCGAGCAATGGTCCGAGCATAAACGTCAAATCCGCCCCCGGCTGCGAAGCCAACAATGATACGGATGGTCTTGCCTTTGTAGAAATCTTGATCTCCTGAGGCGGCTTGCAATCCACGGGGAGCGGAAACGAAAAGGAGCGCGCTTATGAGACCGACCACTTTAATCATGAAGTTCTCCTTTTTGCGCAGGAAGAGGTTAACCGTTTATTACTCGAATCGGTTGGGTCAGCGCAAGTTGCCGGTATGACCGAGCGAGTACCGGCCGGGTTGCGGCCACACCGTGAGGCCGTGGGGCTCTTTCTTCACCGGGATGCTTTTGACTGCTCCCGTGGTTGTATCGATGATGTAAACCGCGTCGTCGTAGCGACCCGATAGCCAAAGCACTTTTCCATCAATGCTGATATTACCCATATCCGGACTGCCGCCGCCGGGGATGGGCCAGTTGGTTACGACTTTGCGACTTGCGAAGTCGATGACGGAGACGCTGCCCTTCCCCTTGGGCGGCCCATATACGCGAGCAACCCCTCGGTTGGCCACGTAGAGCTGCGTGCCGTCCCGGCTTGGGTAGAGTCCGTGGGCGCCGAGACCGGTTTTGATGTGGCCGAGCTCCACGAACTTGTCGCCGTCGACAATAAATACTCCCTCGGCCTTCATGTCGGCGACGTAGAAAACTTTGCCATCCGGAGAAATACGAACGTCCTGAGGCATTCCTCCTTTCGACAGTTTCAAATAGCCGACCACCTTCTTCTCGACCAGGTCGATCTTTGCGACACTACCCCCGTACTCGCAGGTGAAGATTGCATAACGCCCATCGATGGAAAAATCGGCGTGATTGATGCCGGAACAATTCGGAGTATCGATGGCATACTTCATCGCCATCGTATGCGGATCGCGGAAATCGAGCCGCTTGCGCGCCTCGGCCACGATTATGGCCGCGCTGCCGTCGGGGGTAAAGTACATGTTGTAAGGATCGTCGACGGGGATGGATTTTCCCGGCTTGCCCGTCAACGGATCAATCGGTGTCACGCTGCCGTCGTTGCGCCCTTCCGCGTTGTTATTGACCCAAAGCGTTTTTAGATCCCACGAAGGAACCACATGCTGAGGGTGAACGCCCACACGAAATTTGTCGACCACTTTGAACGTCGCCGGATCGATCACCCAAACGTCGTTGGAGCTACGGTTGGGTACGTAGACGCGCGGAAGGTGTTTTGCAACAATAGGGCTGAGCTTATCCGGCCGCGTTTCGCTGTAGAGATTGTTGGGATCGACGACCGGAGGCATACCCGGAAGGGTTTGGACGGTGCGCGACGCGGAGCTACCAGCTTGTTCCGCCGCCCGCGCAAAGGGAGTCGACGTGGCAAAAGCCGTTATGGCTAAAGCCACAACCAGGTTGCGATAGAGCCTTTGATGAAGGTTTGTCACTGTGACCTCCGCCACAAGTAGTTTTACTGACCGGACGCCCTGCGCTTTATTCGGTATCTTGAATTTTAAACGAAAACGGCGAGATTTTCGAATGCGGCTTTTAGGCGGCGTCTTTTTTCCTCTTGTTCTGGATGGCCCAGTAGACATTTTCCGGCTTGAGCGGCAAATCGTAAACTCTGACCCCCAACGCGTCGGCGACGGCATTGCCGATCGCCGCCGGGGTGGGTGCCAAGCCGGGCTCGCCCAAACCCTTAGCACCGTATGGACCTTCGGGCTCCGGACACTCGACGATGATCGGAATCATCTTGGGTACGTCCAAGGATGTGACCAGGTGATAATCAAGAAAGGAGGGATTGCGGACTTTGCCGGTTTTGTCGACGACCATTTCTTCGTGCAGCGCTGAGCCGATACCCATGGCGACGCCGCCTTCGATCTGGGCGACGCAATTGAGCGGGTTAATCGCCTTGCCGACGTCGTGGGCGGCCGACATTCGCAATAAACGGACTCTGCCGCTTTCCTCATCCACGGCCACTTCCGCGGCCTGCGTCGCGTACATGTAGAAGGCAGAGGCGTGATCGCTGTGCCCGGTGTCCAGGTCGAGGTCCTTGCCGATTTCGTAGGTATAGGAACCGTCGCCGCGCACGATGCCATTGATGCCAAGCTTGCGCTTGACGACCTCGCCAATGGGCAACGCCATCTGTGGCTGGTCTTTGAGAAAAACTTTGCCGTCGCCAAAGTCGAGATCCTGGACGTTGGCTTCGAGCATGGGGCCGGCTGCTTCGGTGATCTGTTGGCGGGCGTGAATCGCGGCTCGCCGGACCGCGTTGCCCATGTGGTAGGTACTGCGGCTCGAAGTGGTGGAGGCGTCGTACGGTATGATATCGGTGTCCAGCGGGTGCATGAACACTTTCTCCATGGGCACCTTCAGCTCTTCGGCGGCTACTTGCGAAAGGATCGTGTTGCAGCCCTGGCCGATCTCCACTGTGCCGGCAAGGACCGTCACTTCGCCTTTGCTATTAACCATCACTCCCGCGTTCGAAGTGGTGGGTGACCGCGTCGGTTTTTGAATACAGGCGAAGCCTTTGCCGATCTTTACACCAGGCCTCGGCGCCTCCGTTGCCTTCCCCCAGTCAACGGCCTCGGTGGCTTTGATAAGCGTTTCCTTGAGGCCCACCGCATGAAGTCGCTCGCCCCAGTACGAGACGTCGCCTTCGACGAAGATGTTCTTCATGCGAATCTCGACGGGATCCATGCCTAAGCGCTTGGCGATTTCGTCCATCTGCTGCTCGCAGGCCCAGGCGCCTTGAGGAATGCCATAACCGCGATACGAGCCAGCGACCGGTTTGTTGGTGTAAACCGCGTAACCGTCAACTTTAACGTGAGGGATTCGATAGGGGCCAGGCGCGGGCAGACTGCCGCGTATGCACACCGTCGGGCTCTTCTCCGCATAGGCGCCGGCGCCCCAGTAGATGGTCATCTCGCGCGCCATGAGGGTGCCGTCTTTCTTCACGCCACTCTTGCAATAAACCACCGCCTCGTGGCGCGTCAAGGTCGAGATGAAGGTCTCTTCGCGGTTGAACTTCACCCGCACGGGACGCCCGTTGGTGTGAAAAGCAAGAGCCACTGCGATGGGTTCGACTTTGAGGCCGCCCTTCGAGCCGAAGCCGCCGCCCTGGAGCGGATTGATGAAGCGGATCTTCTCTTTGGGCATGTTCAGCGATTCCGTGATCTCATGAAGCGCGCGAAACGGCGCGTCATTGGCGACCCAGATGGTCAGCCGGCCGCTTTCCTTATCGAATTGCGCGTGCGCCGAATGGGGTTCCATCGCGGCATGCTGAATAATGGGAACGAAATACCTTTCTTCGACGACAAGGTCAGATTGCTTGAAACCAATCTCAACATCGCCGGTGCGCAGTTTGAAATGTTCGGCAACGTTCGGCAGGTGAGAGCCGACGATGAAATCCACTTTGCGATATTTGGCGAAATCTTCGTGAATCGCGACGCAGCCGGGTTTGCAAGCTTCTTCAGGCTCGGTATAAACGGGCAGATCTTCGTACTCGACTTCAATTAACTTCACGGCGGCCTGGGCGATATCTTCGTCCTCTGCCGCGACAGCCGCGACAGGCTCGCCGATGTAGCGAACCTTGCCTTGGGCCAAGAATGGCTTGTCCTTGATGGACTCGCCGTGAGTCCAGGGCGCATCTTCTCCCGTTACCACCGCTACGACGCCGGGCAATTTCTTGGCTTTCTCCGTGTTAATCTTTTTTATTCTGGCGTGGGCTTTGGGACTGAACAGGGTCTTGCCATAGAGCATGTTGGGCAGGACAAGATCGTAGCCGTAGATCGCTTCGCCCGTCACCTTCTCGTTAACGTCGACGCGAGTTACGGGTTTACCGATGACCGTAAGTTCCGCCATCTTTTTCTCCTCAAAAATTAAACGTTCCAGTCGTTCAAATAGTTCAAAACGTTCAAGTCGTTTGATCGGTCTCGGAATCGCTATCCTTATAAGCTGCTCGGAGCGACAGTCGGCTTGAACGATTTGAACGGCTTGAACTTATTGAACGTGTTTATTCCTTATCATCACCGCCGCGTCCTGCACCGCCTGGATGATTTTCGCATAGCCGGTGCAGCGACAGAGGTTACCTGAAAGCGCGTAACGGATTTCTTCTTCCGTCGGATTCGGATTCTCATCCAGCAGCGCTTTTGACATCATCAGCATCCCCGGCGTGCAGTAACCGCACTGGGCGCCGCCGTCTTGAATGAAGGCCTTCTGGACCGGATGCAGCTCCGGACCGATCTTGAGTCCCTCGATGGTAACGATGTCGGCGCCGTCAAGCTCGCCGGAAAGCACTAGGCAGGAGTTCACCGGTTTGCCGTTCAGGTAAATCGTGCAGGCGCCGCAATCGCCGGTGCCGCAACCTTCTTTAGTTCCGGTGAGGCCGATCTCGTCGCGCAGTAAATCCAGCAAGAGGCGATGATTGGGCACCTCTATGGAAGTGCTCTTGCCGTTTAGAGTAAGTTGGATTTTTTTCTTCATGGTCACCCTCGTGCTTAAAGCGGAGCATACCAAATGGAGTAATGAGGTGTTCGAGTGCTAGACGCATTATGCCATCACTCCATTATTCCAACACTCCAGTCTTCTTAATACCTCCTGTCTCGTCTGTCACACCAGGAAACTTTTTCTGTGCGCGGCACTGCGGCATTCAGCAGCGCGCGCTTGGTCATCGCTCCGACCATCGCCCGGCGATAGTCGGCGGACGAACGGACATCGCTGATGGGTTTACTTTCCCTGGCCGCCTCAGCGCCTACTTTTGCGGCCAGCTCCTCGGTGAGAAGGTGGCCTTCGAGCAACGCTTCGGCATTACGTGCACAAATCGGCGTCGGCGCGACGGCACCGAGAACGATCCGAACGCCGCTGCAGCGTTTGTCAGCGGTGATATTATAAGCAACGGCAACCCCGACGTACGCCAGATCCATCATGTCGCGGGGCGAGAATTTGATGTATTCACCGACGAGTTGTGAACTCGTTTTCGGGATAATAATTTCGGTGAGAATTTCGTCCGGGCTCATAATGGTCTGGCCCGGGCCGCGAAAGAATTCTTCCAGGGCAACAATCCTTTCGCCACCGGCGTCGACGATTTTTGCGGTTGCATTCAAGGCAATCAGACTCGGGGCCACGTCGGCGGAGGGTGTGGCGTTGGCCATATTGCCCCCGACGGTTGCCCGGTTTCTGATTTGAATCGACCCCACCTCTGCCGCGCTCTGGCAGAGAAACGGATATTTCTTGTTGAGGAGTGGATCAGTCTCGATCTCGCGCATCGTCGTCAGCGCGCCGATGGTGATGCTCCCGTCGGCATTCTCCCGAATTCCCGAAAGACCGGGGACTTTTTTAAGGTCCACCACATATTTCGGGATCAGCCCCTTTTCTTTGATGGCGATCACCAGATCGGTACCGCCGGCAAGAAAACGGCCGCCCGCACCTTTGTCCTTCAACAGGCGACTCGCTTCCTGCAGCGTGGTCGGTTGATACATTTCGAGCGGTTCCGGACGCTTCATGAATCCAAATCCAGCAAAGTCAACTTAATACTACACGATCGGCTTCAGCATGCGGCCGATGGGTTTTCCGCAAGGCTCGCCGTCTCGCATTTGAACCTGGCCGCGCACGACGGTGTAAACCGGCATCCCTTTGACCTTCCAACCGTGCCACGGAGAAGGTTTGTTTTTGCTATGAAGTTTGTTGACGTCGATGGTACCTTCTTTGTCCATATCGATGATTGTGACGTCGCCGTCGGATCCGAGGCGGATCGCGCCCTTCTTCGGATAAATCTGCCACACCTTCGCCGGATTTTCACAGGCGACCTTGACGTATTGATTCAGCGTCAATCTGCCTTTATTAACTTCCGTGAGAATCAGCGGGACGCCGGTCTCGACGCCGCAGAAGCCGGAGATGCAGTCCCAGATCGCCGGCTTCGTCAGTTTGCCGTAGATATCCGAACCTTTTTCGTCCAGCGTGTGCGGAGAGTGGTCTGTGGCCAGCGTATCGACAAAACCCTCGCGTAGACCTTGCCACAGCACTTCCGCGTGATCCTTGGTGCGAACCGGCGGGTTCATTTTTAGCAAAGAGCCGACGTTGTCCATATCGTTGGGCTCGCGCAATAAGTAATGCGGTCCGGTTTCGGCCGTAACTCTCAAGCCGCGGGCCTTGGCATCGCGCACCATATAAGCCGCCTGCTTGGAGCTCATGTGGAAGACGTGGAGCTTGGTGCCGAAGGTCTCGGCAAAGAATAAAGCGTGGTGGACTGACTCGGCTTCGCAAATATCGGGACGGGAAGCTTCCCAGTAGCGCGATTCATTTTTACCCTCGGTCTTTAGCTTGTTGGTGCAATAGGCCATGATCTGGCGGTTCTCGGCGTGGATGCCTAAAGGCAACTTGGATTGAGCGATATAGTCGAACGCCTCCATGCACATGCCGTCGTCGGGGAAGGGCAGATTGCCGATCGTTTCTCCGAAGAAGATTTTGAAGCCGATGGCACCGGCCGCGGCCATGGGCAGAATGTCTTTCGTGTTGGTCTGTACAACGACGCCGGTAACGCCGAAATCGACGAACGACTTTGCCTCTCCCAGTTGCTGTTTGACCTTTACTTGCTCGGCATCTGCGGTCGGCGGCACGGTATTGGGCATGTCGACGACGCTCGTAATACCGCCGCAGACAGCCGCGGTGGAGCCCGTGGTGAAGTCTTCTTTGTGGGTCATGCCGGGCTCCCTGAAATGAACGTGCCCATCAATGATGCCCGGAAGGATGTGCTTGCCCTTGGCGTCGATTTCCTCTTTGCCCTGGGGCAATTGATCGTTTGAACCGATTGCGACGATCTTTTCATTGCCGATCGCGACGCCGCCCTGAAAAATTTCCGTGGGTGTCACCACCCAGCCGTTTTTAATAACCAGATCTGCTGCCATTGTCTTTCCTTTCTCTTAATTTATGTTTCCGAATTAGCTTACGGTTCCGGTGTGACGAAATTCACGAATCTCCTGTCTCTGCTTAAGATCGGATAGGACGTTGTCTTTGCCCGCTCGAATATGCGCGCGAATAATTTTCACGGCCTCTTGAGTGTTGCGCCTCTTTATGGCCTGCAGAAGTCTCATGTGTTCCTGATGGGCTGTGATGCCGCGTGTGGGATCATAGAGGCCGTCGGTTCTTCGCTTCAAAATGATGCGCTCAAAAACCTGCGCGAGCGTCTTGGTCAGCGTCTCATTGCCGGAGAGGCGAGCAATCTCGAGATGTATGTCTTGATCGTAAACCAACCGGTGGCGAGTAAATCGCTTTTGGACATCCTTGCCGTAAAGATTGATCTTCGCCGACAGCCCGGTGAATGCAGCCTCCGTAAGATTTTCTATAGCTTTTTCTACGGCGAAGGCTTCCAAGGCTTCGCGCAGTTGATAGAGTTCGTCCGCCTCTTGCAATCTAATTTCTTTACAGATAAAACCCCGGTTCGGCAGGAGGGAGACGTATCCTTCCTGAACCAAACGGGTCAACGCTTCACGCACGGGAGTTCTGCTTACACCGAGGCGCTGACTGAGTTCTTGGTGGTGAAGCTTTTGACCCGGCAGAATTTCATTGCAAAGAATTAAGGTTTTAATTTGACTGTAAACTTGCCCAGAGAGATTCTCGGTTCGCCTTGCTCTAGGCTTAATTTTTTCCACCAGGGAGGCCATGAAGATCGATTTGCATGAAAAAGTTTATGCAAAGTTTCGTCGCGAACCTATCCGATCCATTCTTGGTTGTCAATAAATCCTCAAGCGAGCTTGAAAAAAGATTTGAAAATGATAATTCCTAGTGCGATCTTTGATCGTGGCTAATCGATCCAGTAGCGTTCTTTGCCCTGAAAGCGGGCAACCAAACCTATTCTAAGGAGGCAATGTGGCACAGACTAAGTTACAGGCAGTCGGACTACGGCACGAGTACTATCAACCGCGAACCGGCGGAAGACTCTTGGCACTGGACAATATTAACCTGCAAGTCGATGACGGTGAGTTTGTCACCATCGTTGGCCCGAGCGGCTGCGGCAAAACCACTTTTATCAATCTCTGCGACGGATTGCTTACCCCCACCGCGGGCAAGATCACGATCGATGGTGTCACGGTCACCGGCCCGGGAATCGACCGCGGGATGGTGTTCCAGGATTCCTGCCTGATGCCATGGCGCACCGTGTTCAAGAACGTTCTCTTTGGGTTGGAATGCCAGGGCTTAGATAACGGGGAGGGTCAAGAGCGCGCGCGCAAGTTCATCAAGCTAGTAGGCCTCGAGGGTTTCGAAGATCACTACCCCCACGAGCTGTCCGGCGGTATGCAGCAGCGGTGTAACTTGGCCCGGGCACTCACCGTAGATCCGAAGATTCTTATTATGGATGAGCCGTTCGCCGCCCTCGACGCTCAGACCCGCGAGATTATGCAATTAGAATTATTGCGCATCTGGAACGAAGCCAGGAAAACGATTCTTTTCATTACCCACCAGATCAACGAAGCTATTTATCTAGCGGATCGAGTGATTGTCTTCGGCGCACGGCCTGGGAAAGTGAAAGAGATGATTAAGGTCGATATTGCTCGCCCCCGGAAGCTCGCCGTAAAACGGGAGAAAAAATTCCTGGAGTACGAAGATCATCTCTGGAACCTGATTGAGGAAGAAGTGAAGAAGACCATGGTCGCGGACCAGGTAATACACAATATCGACGCCTAACCCGGAGCAGGAGTTGCAGGGTGCGGAGGCTCAACTCCCAGACCCTTATTCTGATAGGGGCGACGCTTTTCGTTCTCTATTTGGCAGGTGTGCCGCTCCTCATGCTCCTCTATGGGAGCATCCGCAGCGCACCGATTGGAGAGCCCGGGGCGACCTATACTATTCAGAACTACGTCAAGGCTTATTTCGATAAGGAGTTCTACTTCCTTTTTCTGAACTCAGTGTATTATGCCCTGGGCACTTGCGTCGTCACTTTCTTGATCGGAACATTCCTCGCTTGGGTAAGCGAAAGAACCAACACGCCGTTCAAAAAGCTCTTTGTGGTGATGGCGCTGATCCCGTTTATCATTCCGGGAATTCTTAGCACCATCTCGTGGATTCTCTTGCTCAGTCCGAAGATCGGCTTGATTAACCTGGTCATTAAGAATTTATTGGGCCTGGAGTCAGCACCCTTTAACATTTATACCATGTGGGGGATGATCTGGGCTGAGTCTATTCACCTCTATCCGCTGGTTTTTCTTCTGATGTCGGCGGCTTTCCGCAACATGGATACGTCCCTAGAGGAAGCGGCGCTCACGGCGGGATCCAGCACGTTCACTACCTTCACGCGGGTTACGCTGCCGCTGATGCGTCCGGCCATGTTCAGCGTGCTTTTGGTCATATTCATTCGCGGGATTGAGGCATTCGAAGTCCCGGCCCTGATTGGCGTGCCTGCCAAGATCTCGGTCTTCACGACCAAGATCTTTCTTGCCATTCATCAATTCCCATCGGATTTTGGCTTGGCAGGCGCCTATGCGGTGACCTTGCTGGCGATCAGTACGACCGGTGTGCTGATTTACGGAAGAATCACGCGTCGGGAGGAGCGCTACGCTACGGTGACCGGCAAGGGCTATCGACCGCGGGTCATAGACCTGGGTGGCTGGAAATACGTGACCTGCGCGATTGCTTTCCTGATATTTTTGCTCGCCGTGATTTTTCCCGCCTTTATTCTTTTGTGGTCTTCGTTCATTCCCTATTACGGCGTACCCTCTCTCGAACTCATGGGCAAAATGACTTGGGCCAACTTCCACTATATTTTGAACTATCCGCTAGCGTTAACCGCGTTTAAAAATAGTTTTTATCTGTCCGTAGGCTCGGCAACTTTGGTCATGCTTTTGACCTCGATCATCGCCTGGATCACGGTCAAAACCAAATTGCCGGGGCGCGCATTGCTGGATAACATGACGTTTATCCCGATCGCCATGCCGGGAATCGTCCTCGGGGTGAGTCTCATCTGGGTCTATTTGACCCTGCCGATTCCGATCTATGGAACTATCTGGGTTTTGCTTTTGGCGTACATCACCAAGTTCATGCCGTATGGAATTCGGGCGGCCTCTGCCTCGATGATTCAGATCAATAAAGAGCTCGAAGAGGCGTCGTTTACAGCGGGCGGTACCTGGTTTCAAACTTTCAGAAAAGTGATTCTGCCACTTTTAATGCCCGGTTTCACCGCGGGCTGGATCTATATCAGCATCATTGCCCTCCGAGAGCTTTCAACCTCGATCTTACTTTACTCGTACAACAGCACGGTGCTTTCGATCATGGCATTTGACTTATGGGAGGGCGGTCAATACACCTATGTGTGTGCGTTAGGAGTGTTGATGGTTTTGTTGCTCCTCGTGATGGCATTTACCGCGCGCAAACTGGGAGCCAAAATAGGTATCGCCGAATAGAGAATCGGTCAAAAGGTGATCGTTTGGCGGCTCATGACAGGTAACGAAATTCGGGAGGCGCAATGGCAGAGAAAAGAGACATGGTGCAGATCGACTCCTTGGAAAAATACTTTGGCGAAGACAAGGAGCGGGTGCATGTCCTCAAGGGCGTTTCGCTTAACATCCCTGAGGGTTCACTCTATACTTTTTTAGGTCCGAGCGGATGCGGCAAGACCACGACCCTTCGTTGTGTTGCCGGTCTGGAACGACCGGACGGGGGTAAGATCAACATCGGAAGTCAAACCGTTTTCGCCTCCGGTGAGCGGGTTTACGTTCCGACGAATAAGAGACCCATTGGCATGGTTTTCCAATCCTATGCGATCTGGCCGCATATGACCGTGGCGGAGAACGTTGCCTATCCCTTGACGATTCAGCGCCGCCCAAAGACTGAGATCAAGCAGAGGGTTTCGGATGTTCTCAAGATCGTCGGTCTCGACGGCCTGGAAGATCGGCCTGCTCCGAAACTTTCCGGTGGTCAGCAACAGCGGGTCGCCTTTGCCCGAGCCCTGATAAACGAGCCTAAGGTCATGCTGTTGGATGAACCTTTGAGTAATCTCGATGCGAAGTTGCGTGTCCAGATGAGGTCCGAAATTAAGGCCTTGCAGAGAAGAACCAACATTACGACGATCTTTGTGACCCACGATCAGGCGGAAGCCTTGGCTATTTCGGATCAGATCGCCGTCATGCATGGCGGCAAGCTCATTGAAATAGGCTCGCCTCACCAGCTTTACAGCCGTCCGAAGAGAAGGTTTACGGCGACCTTTTTGGGGCTCACCAATCTGATCGCAGGCAAGGTGCTGGAGGTGGACGGGGATTCCAGGCCCGGCAAGATGCAGACAAAAAAAGGCATCCTTAGCTTCATCCCGGCACCCGGTTTGAAAAAAGACCAAGCGGCAGTTATTTCGATCCGGCCGGAAAATATCCCGGTGCACAAAGAAAAGCCGCGCTCCTTAGACAACGTTGTCGAAGGAACGGTCAAAGAAGCGATATTCATGGGCGATGCTTATCATTGTAAAATCGCGGTGGGGGATGACGTTTTGGCTGTGCATACCCACCCATTTCACAGTATCAGCCCCGGGGAGAAGGTCTACCTCCATTTGGATCCAAAGAGTTGCAATGGCCTACCTGCGGATGATACGGAAGGTATTGATGAAAGTATGTTGGGCGACTAGAATACACGATCGGTTTTTCGTGAAAGGAGAGTCAAATCTATGACTGCATTAGAAGCGCGAAAGCTCGCTGAGGAAGATATCAGGGCCGGTAAAACTCCGAGCTACACAGATCTGCGCGAATGGCTGGAAATAGTTGACAGCTTTGGTGAACTCAAAAAGGTCGATAACGTCGATTGGAATCTGGAGATGGGAACTCTCTCGGAATTGATAGCGCGGGAGAGCAAGGGCCCCGTTCCAGCGGTTTTGTTCGATAACGTCAAGGATTATCCCAAGGGCTATCGGGTTCTCTTCGCTCAGAACGCTTCGTTTAAGCGGATGGCATTGAATCTGGGTTTGCCGATGGATCTTGCGAACTTGGATTTGGTTCGGGCGCTGCGCCAGAAGCTGGTAACCCATCAGCCGATTCCTGCCAAGACCGTCACGAAAGGCCCGATCCTGGAGAACGTGATGTCGGGTAATGACGTCAACCTGCTCAAGTTCCCGGTTCCGCTCATTCACGAGCTGGATGGCGGACGATTCATAGGCACCGCTTGCCTGGTCATAACCCGGGATCCGGAAGAGGGGTGGGTTAACTTTGGCGCCTATCGCGGCATGGTACAAGACGAAAAGAGCATGAGCTGCTACATCTCGCCGGGTAAGCATGGAACCATCCAGCGGTCGAAATACTTCGAGAAAGGCAAGCCCTGCCCGGTCATTATCTGCGTCGGGCAAGATCCGGTCCTTTTCATGGTCTCAGGTAACGAAATCGACTACGGCGTTTCGGAATTCGACTACGCCGGTGGCTTGAAGGGATCGCCCATCGAAGTTATCGAAGGCAAAGCTACCGGGTTACCCTTCCCGGCTCATGCCGAAATCGTCATCGAAGGGTTTATGGACCCCAATGATCGCAAGACCGAGGGTCCGTTCGGTGAATGGACCGGCTACTATGCCAGTTCCAGCCGGCCGGAACCGGTTGTCCGCGTGCAAAACATCTATTATCGCAATGATCCAATTCTTACTTGTGCACGACCCGGCCGTCCGCCGTCGGATTACTCCATTGCCAAGTGCATGGTGAAATCGGCGCTCATTTGGGAACAGGTTGAGAAATGCGGCGTGCCCGATGTTAAGGGCGTATGGTGTCACGAGGCCGGCGGGGGCCGCTTGTTCAACATCATCTCCATCAAACAGCGGTATCCAGGCCATGCGCGGCAGGCGATGCTGGCTGCTTCACAAGTCCACGCCGGTGCCTATCTCGGCCGCTATGTCATCGTCGTCGACGAGGATATTGATCCGACCAATACGTTCGACGTCATCTGGGCATTGGCCAGCCGCTCGGATCCCGTTGAATCCATCGAGATCCTGCGCCGTTGTTGGAGCGGCCCGCTCGATCCGCGAATTCAACCAGGCAAGAAGGGCTTCAACTCTCGCGCCGTCATCGATGCATGCCGTCCTTTTGAGTGGATGAAAGATTTCCCGCCGGTCGCGGAGTCCACTCCGGAACTAAAGGAAAAGATTCGAGCGAAGTGGAAGAAGGTAATCGAAGGCTAAGCCCCAATTTTCAATCGACCTTACCAAGGGGGGTGGCTGTTTAGGATGCCACCCCCTTTTTTCTTCTTGAGTTTACAAATCTAATCGGAAGGCGTTCCTTAAGAACAATTTCTTTCGGTGTCACGTAGGCCACGTAGGGCAATGCTTCGACGCCGACCTTGACGGCTCTGCGCAGCCAGCGCCCATACTCCGCGTCAATTTCGTCGGCGGGTCGAAAGACGCTGCAATCATTCCGCTGGATGACAAATACCACAGCGGCCCGATGCCCCTTGCGCCGAAGCCACATTAGTTCCTTGAGATGCTTCGTGCCGCGTTCGCTCACCGCGTCGGGGAAAGCAGCCGCGCCGTCGACCGCAAGGGTGACGTTCTTTACCTCCACGAAACAAGAACCATTACTCCCTTCCAGGCAAAGGTCGAGCCGCGTTCCTTGACGGGTAACGACTTCGCGCCGCACATTGTCGTAGCCTTTCAGCTCTGGAATTGCGCCCCAAGCGATGGCTTCGGCTACGAGGCGATTTGGGTGCATCGTGTTGATGCCCACCCAAGTTCGGCCGACTCCAATGATTTCCCAGGTGTAAAAGAGCCGCCGCCCTTCTTTGTCGCTGCGCGAGATATACACCACGCTGCCGGGCTCTTTGCAGCCCATCATGCTGCCCGTGTTTGTGCAATGTGCGGTGACGATTTCACCGCTGGGCAACCGCACGTCGGCGAGAAAACGTTGGTAACGTTGGACGAGGGTTCCCCGGATCAGACGTGACGGAAAGCGCATGGCAAAAGTTTATAGCTGAAGTTGCCATTAATCCCAATAGGGCGAAAGCTTTCTTGAACTACAGATCACGCTTTGTTAGTTTCGACGGGAAGCTGTTTGAAGATGGACAAACCATGGAAAAGTCAGAACTCAAATACGTAGGTCGTAGCGTTCCGAGAGTCGACGGCATCGAAAAAGTTACGGGTCAGGCGAAGTTTCTTGGTGACTTGGTCGTTGCGGGTATGCTTCATGGCAAGATCCTGCGCAGCTCCTATCCCCACGCACGCATTCTTTCTATCGACACCTCAAAGGCAGAGACTTTGCCGGGGGTCGCAGCCGTGCTGACGGCCGCGGATCTTGGTGACCGCGTGCCCACCTACAATGGTCGTCCGGTGATTGCCGCGAACAAAGTTCGTTATGTCGGTGAACCCGTAGCGGCGGTGGCGGCGACGGATCTGGCGACGGCTGAAGAGGCGGCGTCCCTTATCGAAATACAATACGAAGAACTCCCGCCCGTGATCGGGATCGACGCGGCCCGTGCCAATGGTGCCCCGCTGATTCACGAAGATCACAGTGACAACATCTGTAGCCACGAGCGGGTCGAGCGCGGCAACATAGAAGAAGGACTGGCTCAGTCGGATGTTGTAGTCGAAGATCACTTTACCTTTCCAATGGTTTACCACTACGCCATGGAGCCTCACTCTGTCATCGCCCAGTGGAACGATGAGGGAGTTACGGTCTGGTCCTCGGCGCAGCATCCGTTCCAGGTGCGTAACGACATAGCCAAGATATTTCGCATTCCGCCGTCGCGAGTACGGATGGTGATCTCTTATTTGGGCGGCGGCTACGGGAGTAAGTCGTATACCAAGTTTGAACCGCTGGTGGTAGCACTGGCGCGAAAGGCGCGTGCGCCTGTACGCGTGTGCAATTCAGTTTCCGACTCGATGCTCACGGTGCGGCGCCACTCGGCCCAGGTGAGAGTTAAGACCGGTTTCAAGCAGGACGGTACCCTTATGGCACGGGAGGCCGAGATTTATCTGGACACCGGCGCCTACGACGACAATGGGCCGCAGGTGACGATCCGCGCAGCGACGCGGGTTTTGGGCCCTTACCGGATTCCCAATATTTTGACCAACGCCTACTCCGTCTACACAAACTCCGGCTCCGCGGGTTCTTTTCGCGCCATCGGTGCGCCGCAGGTTATTTTCGCTGGCGAGTCACAGATCGACATTGCCGCGGCCCGTTTGGGAATAGACCCGGTGAAACTCCGGCTTAAGAATTTACTGAGAAAAGATGAAGAGCTGCGTCCGGGATTAAAGGGCATCGATGCCAATCTGGCTTCAGGATTGAAGAAGCTTATCAACGCTAGCCAGTGGAAAACATCGGCCAGGAAAAAGGCCGCGCCCGTCGGCCTCGCCTGCGCCGTGACCAATGCCGGCGCAACTCCCGTCTCGATATCGATGGCTCGCATGCAATCAGACGGCGTTGTGAATATCTTGGCCGGCAGCACGGAGATGGGTCAAGGTGTGCGCACGGTTCTTGCGCAGATCGCCGGTGAAGAGCTTAGTGTGCCCTTGGATCAGATTGCCATTCTGGGCGCGGATACAAAAGTCACCCCTTACGATAGCTCCACCGGTTCCAGCCGGTCGACGACTTGCATGGGCAACGCGGTGCAGGCCGCGGCGCGTGATCTGAAGAAGCAGCTCATCAAAATCGCCGCCGACGCATTTCGCGTCGCCCAGGGTCAAGTCAAGCTGCAGGATGGCGCGCTGATTTGCGGCGAAGGGCGCTTAAGCTTCAAGGAGGCATTGGAGCGGCGCTTTGGCAAAGGTTCGGGCGGCGAACTCATCGGTCGCGGAGAGACAGGTCCCGAAATTGCCGACAACAAGCTGCCGGTTTTTTGGGAGGTGGGAATGGGGATGGTAGAGTTGGCGGTTGACCAAGAGACCGGCCAAGTGCGGATCAAACGGCTGATCTCGGTAGCTGATGTCGGAAAGGCGATTCATCCCGAAGGATGCATTGGGCAAGAAGAGGGCGCAGCCATGATGGGGATCGGTCACACGTTATTCGAACAGATGCTCTACGATGCGAACGGGCAGCTGCTCAATCCGAATCTCGTAGACTATCGATTGCCGACCTTCGACGATGTGCCCGAGGAATTTCATACGGTGCTCGTTGAAAACCACGACGGACCGGGTCCCTATGGCGTGCGAGGCATGGGTGAGGGAGGACTTCTGTCAGTGGCGCCGTCGGCGACCAACGCCTTTGCGCGGGCGACCGGTGTCCGCATAAGGGATCTTCCGCTGACTCCGGAGCGGGTGTGGCGTGCGCTAAAGGAGCCGAAACCGGAATCATCCACCTGACGCGACCGTCTATCACTCCGATCGACGAAAAGGAAGAGGTAATGATGATTGCGACGGACACTCGAGGATTCCAAATCAAATCAGCAACCGAATCTGATGTTTCGGTCATTCTTTCTTTTGTCAAGAAGCTTGCTCGCTACGAGCGGCTGTTGCATGAGGTAGTCGCCACAAAAGAGTTGCTCCGGGAGACCCTGTTCGGTAAACGGCGAACGGCGGAAGTTGTCATTGGCTACCTCGAAACTAAGCCCGTCGGTTTTGTTCTGTTCTTTCACAATTATTCCACGTTCTTAGGGAAACCAGGTCTCTACATCGAGGATCTCTTCGTGGATGAAGACTACCGCAGGCGCGGCTACGGTCGCGCGTTGTTGCTCCATGTAGCGCGACTGGCGAAGCAACGTGGCTGCGGCCGGCTCGAATGGTCGGTGCTTGACTGGAATCAGCCGGCGATCGACTTTTATAAGAAACTAGGAGCTTTGCCGATGAACGAGTGGACGGTCTTTCGAGTCGCAGGTAAGAGCCTAGATGAACTGGCCGGTGAGTAAACGGAGACGACGTTCATCCTTGGCTACGATCCCGGTCGTTTGCTTGAAATCACTTTGTGTTGGTCTGGGCTCGGAGGGGCACTTCAATGGAGATACAAGTCCCTTTGCCCGGAGCCGTTTCAATGGCGAGATGACCGCCGACCTTCTCGATTCTTTCTCTCATTCCCTTAAGGCCAAAACCGCCGCCGCCTACCACGGAACTTTTGTCAAATCCAACTCCGTTGTCTCTCAGGTCGACGCAGCAAGTAGTCTGGTTCTGAGTCAGGGACAAATTCAATTCGCTTGCGCGAGAGTGGCGTATGGCATTGATGATTCCCTCTCGTAACGCAAAGTATAACTCTTGCTCGACTTCATAGGGGAGATCGTGCGCGTCAATCGCGCATTCGAACTCAAGTTTCAATCCCGTCCGCGCGCGGAAGATTTCCATTTCATCTTTGAGTCTTCGTTCCAGAGAGCCGGCAGCCAAATGGACGACTTGCTTCTCTAGCAAAAGACTCCGAATCTCCGTCGCGGCTTTGTGAGCGGCTTCCGCGATCGTTTTAAGTTCCCGCTCGAGCTGCTTGGGTTTGCTTATCAGTTCGTTAAGGCAAAGCTCGGAGCGCAACTGAATAGTGGTCAGCAGCTGGAGTACGCGGTCGTGCAACTCTCGGGAGATACGCCGCCGCTCTTCCTGAACAGCTGCCGCGGCAACCGCGCTCTGAAGGCCGGTCCTGCTATTCCGTTTGTTTTTCAAGTTTATCTAAAGTCGCTACTAGGACCAAAAGACCAGTCGGTTGATTACTCGACCAATCATTGTCCCTGTTCGGCGCTGCCTAAAACACATAATATGAGAAAGATTCCCCATTTGGAAAGATTATTTCCGCGCATCGCGAAGGTCGCAGGTTTCACCAAAAGGCTATCACTGAGCAATCGCCTGCTGGACAAACAAGCTTTCCACCGGCGATGCCGGTTTCATTAAAATTCCCAAAGCTAGCAGCCGTGTACCGCAGCCGTCTGGACCTGTCAAGTTACTTTTTAGCGCTGATCTAAGTCGTCCAAAAGGGGGAAAATGCCCCTCAAGCTGGTGATTCGTAGCGAAGGATTCGAATTGCTTTCGCCGTTACGTTCGACCAACACTCCCTTCAGCCCGGCCTTGTTGGCGCCATGAAGATCCTTCTCTTCACTATCGCCGACGTGGAGAGCGTCACCGGCTTTCAGACTGTGCCGTTCCAGGGCTGTGTGAAAAATCTGTTGATCGGGTTTCGCATAACCAACGCGGCTTGAGACAAAAATATGCTCGAACCAATGAGCGGCGCCAAGGCCTTCGAGGATGCCAATCAGACGCGAGTCAAAGTTTGAGATCACACTGAGGACCATGCCGCGCTTTTCCAAGGCAGACAAAGTTTCGGCCACCTCCGGGTAGAGGGTCCAAGCATCAGGTTGAGCGAAGTAAGCAAAAAGCTCGGCAAAGTAGTCGTCAAATCGCTGAAACCCATCCCAAGGTTCAAAGATGCGCCGTACCAGATCCTTCCACCAGGCGCGCTCCAGATCTTCGATACGCGCTGCCGGCGCGCCGGGAAAGGCCAGGGGCGGCGCGGAATGAAAGCAGAGTCGAAATCTCTCTGCGATCTCCGCCGCTGAAACCTCGATGCCGTATTTCCGCGCCAAGACGGCGTAGGTTTCGCCGACCCGGCGCGCGGGTTTGATAAGTGTGCCCGCGGCGTCCAAAAAAATTGCCTTGATGGCCATGTTCTACGCTAAGTGTTAAACTAGTCCCAATTGCAACGAAGCTATCATTCTCTATAATGGAAATCGATGGCAAGTAAAGACGCGTTAATTGTGGTCGATGTCCAAAACGATTTCTGTCCAGGGGGGGCTCTGGCGGTAAAGGACGGCGACCAGGTTGTTCCTGTTCTTAACGGCTACATTGATAAATTCACCAAAGCCGGCTTGCCGATCTTTGCCACTCGCGACTGGCATCCGGCAAAGACGAGTCATTTCAATACCAGTGGTGGCCCTTGGCCGCCGCACTGTATCCAAGGGAGCAAGGGAGCCCAATTTCATCCGGACTTGAAGCTACCGCCCGACACGGTGATCGTATCAGCCGGAATGGGTTCGGATGAAGACGGCTATTCAGGCTTTCTCGGAATAAATGACAGCGGAGCAAAATTAGTTGACTTGTTGCGACAGCGAAATATCGAGCGCATTTTTGTCGGCGGATTGGCAACGGACTATTGCGTTAAGCATACCGTGCTCGACGGTCTCAGAGAGAAATTCAAGGTTGTCTTGCTCACAGACTCCGTTCGTGGCGTGAATCTGAAGCCTGGAGATTCGGAACGCGCCATCGCAGAAATGCTTCATGCCGGCGCAGAGATTGTGACGGACCTACAGCGATTTACCGAATAACCTGCGTACACTCATGGGCATGCCGACCGGCTTTTACCTTGATCCTTTTCCTTCCCTGCTTAACCTTCGGTAAGAGCGATTGTCGAAATAGCCTATCTGGCGTTTTTAATGATCCCATTTGATGAAGTCGCGAAGAAAAGAGTTGCTATGCCTTACCAATACGACGAGGAACTAAACACCGCCGAGCGTGCTGCTCGGGAAGCGGGACAGATCATCAAAAAACTGTTCAAGGGCAAGTTTGATGTTCACGAGAAAAGTAAGAATAACCCGGTAACTACGGCCGATCTGGAAGCCAACCGTAAAATCCGCGAAATCATTCAAGGAAGATTCCCTGAAGACGGCTGGCTTTCTGAAGAAGACGGCGATGATTCTCGCAGATTGGCATCATCAAGGGTCTGGATCATCGACCCCATTGACGGTACGAAAGAGTTTATTGAAGGAGTGCCCCAGTTTGCCGTTTCGATCGGCTTCGTGGTGGAGGGACGACCGAAAGTGGCGGTGATTTATAATCCGATTGAGGATCGAATGTACCGAGCCGCTGCGGGGCAAGGGGCGGAGCTCAATGGCGAACGAATTCGCGTTACTCCCCGACGAGAGATACATGGCGCCTTATTGTTGGTGAGCCGTTCGGAGCCGCTGCGCAAATTTCAAATTTTCGTGGACCTTTGTGAAATCCAATCCGTCGGCAGCATTGCCTATAGGCTGGCGAAAGTCGCCGGTGGAGAGGGCGACGGTACCTTAACCTTCCGGTCAATCCACGAGTGGGATGTCTGCGCCGGTGTGCTTATGGTGGAGGAGGCAGGTGGTAAGGTTGTCGATGGCAATGGGAAGACACTTTTGTTCAATCGACGGGAGACCAAGCACCATGGCATAGTCGCCGCGAACGAAAAGCTGACTGATGCAATACAGGGTTTGGTGGCTACGGTTCTGATACAGAAATAGGCAAACGTTACTGCGGAGATGTCACGATGTCGCGTTGTGCTTATTGTGGAGAGCGGGCCGGGTTTTGGTCCCGTATGTGTGCCGACTGTAAGAAGTTAATGGCATGCGTCCAGGAACTTCGAGGCCGAGTGGGCTACGGTGAGTTTCTCGATGGTTTAGAGCGCACGGGTGTTGCCAACGAGAAGATCATGGCTTTTCTCAAGGCTGACCCCGACGGAAGCGGCAGCATTCAGGATCAAGTCACTGCTGAAATGACCACTGAGCTGATGAAGGTTATGGGAATCTCCGGCCGGCAAACAGCAGAAGAGGTGAAGCGGATTCGGGATACGGCGGCAAAGGATTCTAAGTAGTTACCGGAATCTCGACGCATATGGCACTTACGATTTATCTTTCCCTCTTTTTTCTGATCGCCTATCTTGTTGGCCTGGCGATTCACCGGGCTCTTTTTTTACGCGACAAGCGGCGCATGATGCAGGAAAGCCGCGCCGGGGGAAAGATCGTCGCCCGCGTAGCCGACGTGGAACCGGGGGAAGTAAAGAAATTCTCGATTATTTGCCAGAAGTACCGCGTGGCCGGGTTTTTAGTGAATGATGGCGGACGCTTTCATGCCTATGTGAATCGGTGCCGGCACATGCCGACGCCCTTGGATTTTATCCGCGATCAGTTCGTCAGCGAGGATGGGCGGTACCTCATGTGCTACACGCATGGGGCGCTCTACGAGCGTGGAACGGGACTGTGTGTATCTGGCCCGTGCGAGGGAGAGTCCCTTTATCGGCTGCCAGTTTGCATAGACCAGGGCGACGTCTTGGTGAGCTGTCCGGAAGGAAATATTTCACACCTGGCTGATTGAGCAACAAAGCATGAGTTTGAAACGAACCAAGAAAGAAGCCAAAAGAAAACTCGTTGGCGAAGTCAGCGAGCTTACGCCCGGTATGACCAAGAAGTTTACCTTGAGCAACGGGAAGTATAGCGTCGAAGGCATGCTCCTCAACTATCAGGGATCTCTGTACGCCTACGTGAACCGGTGCCCCCATATTGGTATCTCGTTGGATTGGGTGGATAACCAGTTTTTTACTATCGATGGTCGTTACCTTATGTGCGCCAACCACGGTGCGACCTTCGAGCCGGCGACTGGGGCGTGTATCTGGGGGCCGTGCGTGGGTGCCGCGCTCCAGAGCGTGGCCCTCGAGTTAGAGGGTGCAAAGATTTTTGTCCAGTGCCCCCGTGGGGGTGACCAGGATTGAAAGTTCTAAAGCGCGTCGAAAGGATAATTGATGAGCGATTGTCTTTTCTGTGGCATCGTTGAAGGCCAAGTTAAAGGTGATGTCGTTTACCGAGACGAATCCGTAGTCGCCTTCAGGGACATCCGTCCCCGAGCGCCGGTCCATATCTTGATCATTCCGCGCAAGCATGTCGCTACGATTCAGGATCTGGAAGCGAAGGACCAAGCCGTTGTTGGTCAGATTTTTCTTGTCATCGCAAAACTGGCGCGCGAGCAGGGTATTGCTGAGCGTGGTTTCCGTGTGGTTGTCAATTCAGGCGCTGACGCGGGCCAGACCGTTTTTCACCTGCATTTTCATCTGTTGGGCGGACGTCATTTTACTTGGCCCCCGGGATAGGGGAGAAATCAGATGCGTGCCGAAAACAACGTCGGAGGATTCCATGACAACCGTTGAATGGCGGAGTCCCGCAAGTGAAATGGCCGTCCAGCAGTTCGATAGCGCCGCCGGTATACTCCATCTCGATCCGAACGTGGCGGCGCGGTTACGCAGGCCCGAACGCGCCTTGATCGTCAGCGTCCCTACTCGGATGGACGATAGCAGAGTTCATGTCTTTACTGGCTATCGCGTTCAGCACAACGACGTATTGGGGCCGTTTAAGGGAGGCATTCGTTATCATTCGGAAGTAGACCTCGGGGAGGTTTCGGCGCTAGCCATGTGGATGACGTGGAAGTGTTCGCTTGTGGGTTTGCCTTTGGGCGGAGCGAAGGGTGGAATTGCGTGCGATCCTGCCGAACTTTCACGTCACGAACTCCAGTCCATGACGCGGCGCTATACGGCGGAGATTCTTAATTTTATCGGCCCGGAAGTGGATGTACCCGCGCCGGACATGGGAACGAATGAACAGGTCATGGCGTGGATCATGGATACCTATTCCCAGCATAAGGGGCATGCGGTGCCTGAGATTGTCACCGGAAAGCCGGTGGCCATTGGCGGTACATTGGGGAGGCGCGAAGCAACGGGCCGAGGTGTCGTTTACACGATCATCGAAGCGGCAAAACACTTGGGAATCGATCTGATCCAGTGCACCGCGGTAGTCCAGGGTTTTGGCAACGTCGGCTCTGTAGTTGTGAAAGAACTCGCCAACATCGGCGTGAAAGTCATCGGAGTATCCGATCGAACGGGCGGCTTTTTCGACGCGAAGGGATTGCCGGTCGCAAAATTGCTTGAGGTGGCCGACAAAAACCACAGCTTGGAGGGCTGTCCCTACGGCGAAAAAATCAGCAACGCTCAACTCCTGGAGCTCAAGTGCGACATCCTGGTACCCGCCGCCATGGAAATGCAAATCACGAAGGAAAATGTGAGGCGGTTGCAGTGTAAGATTCTCGCCGAAGGAGCCAACGGCCCCACCACCCTAGAGGCGGACGCGATTCTTAAGGATAAAGGTGTCTTCCTGATCCCCGATATCTTGGCGAATGCAGGCGGCGTGGTGGTTTCATATTTCGAGTGGGTCCAGGATCTGCAGAATTTTTTCTGGACCGAAGAAGAGGTTAACAAAAAACTGAGGGAGATCCTTGTCAAAGCCTTCCACGAGGTGCTCAATATGAGTCAAAAGCAAGAGATTGACATGCGATTGGCCGCCTTGATGATCGGCATCGATCGCGTCGCGCGGGCGATGCTCTGGCGCGGTCTCTACGCCTGAAAAGAAGCGCGAATGCCGATGAAGCGCGCGTTGAAGCTGCCGAGATAAACTGCTAACAACAAGCAGAGAATTGCTCAGGAAGGAATCTAGATGTTGATCCAGGCGACACAGCTCAGACCCGGCATGATTATCATTCATGAAGGTCAACTTTACCGGGTATTTGCAGTTCATCATTTGACCCCCGGTAACAAGCGCGGCTTCATGCAGACGAAGATGAAGAATCTCAAGTCGGGGGTGGGGACCGAGTATAAGTTTCGTTCGGAGGACCGCGTCGAACAAGCTACGTTGGAAACGCGAAAGATGCAGTATCTGTACGCCGAAGGCGACCTTCACACATTTATGGACACGGAGAACTACGAGCAGATTACCTTGACGGCGGAAGATATAGGTGACCTATTGCCTTTTCTCTTACCCAACGAAGTCGTCGAAGTGGAGTTGTACGACGGCAAGCCCATCGGTGTCAGCCCGCCGTCGACGGTCGACCTTCGGGTGGTCGATACGGAACCGTCGATGAAAGGGGCAACGGCCAGCGCTTCTTATAAACCGGCAAAGCTGGAAACTGGAGTGACGATTCAGGTCCCGCCGTTTGTCCAGGTCGGGGATAAGGTAAGAGTGGATCCTTCCGAAGGGACGTATCTGGAGCGGGTCAAGTAGCCTGAATCTTCTGTAACACTGCGCGGACTTGTTGTTCAAGTTCTTCCAGGTTACCGTCGTTCTCGATGACATAGTCCGCCAGTTTGCGTTTTTCCTCCAAGCTCATCTGCGCGTCGAGGTGCTGTTGAGCTTCAAGCTCAGTTAAATGATCTCTTTCGAGCAACCTTTTTCTTTGCGTCCCAATTTCGCAAGCAACCAAGATTACGGGGCGAAGCCAGAGATGGATTTGAGCTTCGAAAAGCAGTGGCACTTCATAGACAATGATTGAGTTGCCGGCCGCCGCTAGCTCGCTGATTTTCTTTTCCGCCAGGGCTCGGACTCTCGGATGGATGATGGCTTCGAGTCTCTTTCGTGCTTTGGGGTTATCGAAGACGATTTTTCTTAGTTTTCTGCGGTCTAGGGTTTTGTCTTCCTGCAGAATTTCGGGTCCAAAGGTGGTAATGATCTCCTTCCACGCATCTTGTTCCGGTTGCACCACCTCGCGGGATAATTCATCGGCATTGATAAGCGCTGCGCCAAGGCGGCGCAAGATCGCAGCGACCGTGCTTTTGCCCGATGCGATTCCGCCGGTTAGACCTAACAATTTCACCGCCCACTAATGGCAAAAAAGGACGGCGGTTTCAAGAAAGAGTTTAAAGCTAATGACAGAATTATCCGATTATTAGACTAACGGGCTTCGACGAGCATGGCGAAAGTCGTTATTTACGCAACTAGCTATTGTCCCTACTGTTTTCGTGCTAAAGCCCTGCTGCGCTCAAAGCACGTCGAGTTCGAAGAAATCGACGTCACCGAGGATCCAGCGCGGAGAGCCGAAATGGAGCGTCTGTCCGCCCGGAGAACCGTGCCGCAGATTTTTATCGACGACCAACCCATCGGCGGTTACGACGAAGCCCGGGGGCTTGATGCGATTGGGGAATTGGATCGTTTGCTGGGGAGATCCGCTCAACCAAGCTGAGAGTGACAACGGTGAAGCAGCCCACTCGTCAGCGTAGCCACTTCGGCGCAACTCGCCAAACTACAAGCGCAGTGAGAACCGCCGCGCCAACGAATGATGCGAGGCCAAAGGGCCAGAGAACGTAACCCCTAGCAAAGCCTACGAGCACCACGGCGAACCAGAGCGTCGCGAATCTTAACCAGAAGTGAACCGCAAGAACTTTCTCCCGTGGATGGCCGATCAGAAAAAACCAATCCCGTTCGGTGAAAACCGGCAGCCCTCGCATCCACCGCGTCAACATGACCAATGCAATCCACACGGGAATTAATAGCAGCCCGTTGGTTACTTCCCAAAATAAGATGTCAGCGATGTTCATTCTTGCGTTGGGGTTGAGAAGTTTCCGTCCCTTTCTGCCATAGCGCCTTTCT
>Ga0209887_1000021_pt1 | contig 46029 bp, 44 predicted proteins | sample GWRWN1_30_40_FD_187230 | JGI IMG/M metagenome (GOLD analysis project Ga0209887, IMG submission 187230) | Riverbed sediment microbial communities from areas with no vegetation in Columbia River, Washington, USA - GW-RW N1_30_40 (SPAdes)... | ecosystem: Environmental > Aquatic > Freshwater > River...
CAGCGCGACCCGGCGGCACAGCTCTCATTTTGGAGCGAGCTCTAAGAGCGACCGGCAGCGCGAAGAAGACGTTCTCGGAGGGAGCCTCGAGCTCGTCCACCTCCGTCACCCCTCGTTCCCGGAACCAGGCGACGACCCGTTGGACGAGGGAGTCCGGCGCGGAGGCTCCCGAGGTCACCCCGACGGTTTCGATCCCCTCGAGCCAAGCATCCTCGATCTGACTCTCGTCGTCGATCAGGTGAGCGTCCACGCCGCGCGCCCGGGCGACCTCCACGAGGCGGTTGGAGTTCGAGCTGTTCCGGGAGCCGACCACGAGTAGGAGGTCGATGCCTCCCAGGAGTCGCTTGACGGCGCGCTGGCGGTTCGTCGTCGCGTAGCAGATGTCCTCCTTCTTCGACGCCTGGATCTCGGGGAAACGGCGACGGAGGACGTCCACGATCTCCCGTGTGTCGTCGACCGAGAGGGTGGTCTGAGTGATGTAGGCGAGACGCTCGGTTTGGGGCGGCTGGATCCGCTCGGCGTCGGCGCACGTCTCCACGAGCAGGATCGAGTCCGGCGCCTCGCCCATCGTCCCTTCGACCTCCTCGTGACCAGCGTGGCCGACGAGGAAGAGCGTGAAGCCCCGTGCCGCGAAGCGACGAGCCTCGGCGTGCACCTTGGAGACGAGCGGGCACGTCGCGTCGATGGTCTCGAGCTTGCGAGAGCGTGCGTTCGCGTGCACCCGCGGCGCGACTCCGTGCGCGGAGAGGACGAGGGTGGCACCATGCGGTACCTCGTCCTCGCTCTCCACAAAGATCGCCCCGCGCTGCTCGAAATCGCGCACGACGTGGGCGTTGTGAACGATCTGCTTGCGGACGTAGACGGGCGGCCCGTGCAGCTCGAGTGCCCGCTCGAGGATCTCGACGGCCCGCTCGACACCGGCGCAGTAGCCTCTGGGCGAGGCGAGGACGAGCCGTTTGACCACCTCCGGCCATGCTAGCCAGCGCCTCCGAACGAGGCGTCAGTAGACGCTCGGCGCTCGACCAGCGATCACCCTTGGAGCAGGGCGCCGCTGGGGAGCGCGAAGGGCAAGCCTCGCTAGGACGCAGGGAGGGTTCGTAGCCGGAGGCTACGGGCGCGACCGAGGACAACGCGAGGCGCAGCCCTGCAGCAATCACCCAGCCCGATCCTGTGACGAGAGGGATTGCTCCTAAGACGAGAAGACCCGCCGCTCGGGGGGGTAAGCGCGGCGGGCCTTCCCAGATTGCTTACCGCGGCGTACATAGCCAGGGACACAATGCCGCGGTTCGCATCGCCCAGTGCGTGCACGCTATCGAGGGCGTCCCCGGATGCCAATAGGTCCTTCGGCCCATTTTTGAAAGCAACAGGACCCTGGCTGAATTCCTCGACGGGCCCCAGAAGCAGGCCTATCATCACGGGTGCCCAGTGGATCACCACGCTCGCGTAATCCTGCTAGAGGCCGGCCCGCTGCTCCTCCTCTCGGCGCTGTATCTGGGAGTGGCTCTGGCTCTCGCGCGGCCGCTCTGGCAAGCCCGGAGTTTCTCTTGGCTCGGCTTCGGCGTCTGGAGCCTCTTCCTGCTGATCGGTGGCTGTGCGGCTCTCGTCGGAGGCGCCAAGCTGAACGACGACGAGTTCCTCGGCGGGGTGACTCCCTGGCCAGTCTTCGCGCTGATCCTGCTTGCGTTCCTGCCTGCCATCGTCTTTATCGCCCGCTGGCGCGAGCGGACCCTCCTCGTCCAGGCCGGCTCTCGGGTCCGTGAGGCGGAAGAGCAGGCCGACGAGCGCCGGCGCGGGGCTGATTCGATCTCGCGTCTCTCTACGGCCCTCACGCGGACGGGAACGGGTCACGAGGCGGCCGCTCACCTCTTCGCGGAGCTCGAGCAGGTGCTCCGGATCGAGAAAGCGATGCTCGCCGTCGTCGACGAGGAAGCCAGGCGGGCGCGCGGCTTCGCTTCGCGCGGTGTCGACGAGGCCTGGTGGAAGGCCGTTTCCCTCGACCTCGACGAGGACACGGGCGCCATCGTCACCGTTGTGCGCGAACGCACGCCGTTCGCGGTCTTCGACGTGCCCTCCGCGGCCAACATCAACCGGGAGATCGCGAATACGGTCGGTGCGCGCAGCGCAGCCTTCGTCCCGCTCGTCTCCGAGGGCCGCTGCACAGGCGTGCTTGCAGTCGCAGCGACGGAGCCGCGCCTCTTCTCGTCAGGTGAGATGGAGCTGATGGTCGATCTTGCGAACGAGACGGCGCTGGCGCTCGGGCGCACCCGTTCCGACGAGGCGCTGCAGGCTGCTCTGGACCGCGAGCGCCTCGTCGCCGAGGTATCGCGGCGAGTCCGCTCCAAGCTGGACCTCGACGCCGTTCTGCAGGTGGCCGTGGAGGAGGTCGGCAGGGCCGCCGGCGTGTCCCGCTGTTTCATCCGGCTGGGCGAGGAAGGCGGCCTGCTCCCGATCCGGGCTGAATGGGACGCTCCTGGCGTCGAGTCCTTGAGCGCCCATGCAGAGCGACTGCCCGTGAGCAACCTCGCCGCCCGCGAGCGGCGCACGGTGGCGGTCGACGACATCGTTAAGTCACCCGCGCTCGACGACCCGTCCCTGGGCGGGCGCGAGACGCTGGTCGAGCTGGGCACTCGGGCCGTGCTCGCGACTCCGATCCTCGTGTTCGACCGCATGATCGGCGTCTTCGGGCTGCACCGCCCCGAACCGGGCGCGTGGTCCGGCGGCGACGTCTCGCTGGTCGAGGCCGTCGCACGCGAGATCGGGCTTGCCTTACATACGGCCCAGCTCTTGCAGCAGAACGAGCGCCGCGTCGAGGAGCAGGCGGCGCTCTTGAAGGCCGCTCAGGTGCTGACAACCGATCTGCGCTTCGAGGCCGTTATCCAGCGCTTGGTCGACGAGCTGGTCAAGCTCTTCCGCGCCGACGGCGCCGACTGCTGGATCTTCGACGAGGAGCGGCGGCTCCTCCGTTGCCGGGCGGTGACGGGGATCCCCGACGGGAACGTCGGTCGTGAGATTCGGCCCGAAGGCACGTTCAAGTCCGTCATCGAGTCCGGGCAGCCGATCCTGAAGCGCGAGTTCGCCACCACCGAGGAGCCCCCGCCGAGCGCGGACTACTCGGTCTTCGCAGAGGTGATGGACGCTCCGATCACCTGGCTCGGGGAGCAGCGCGGCGTCCTCGGAGTCTGCGCCCGCGACGACGGGCACTTCGACCACGCCGACCTGGAGCTCCTGGATACCTTCGCCAGGATGGCGTCCCTCGCGCTCCACAACGCCGAGAGCTTCGGGGAACGGGAGCGGCAGGCCCAGGTGCAGCGCGGCTTCTACCAGATAGCCGAGGTGCTCGGGTCGACGCTCTCGCTCACGGAGACTCTCGACGCGCTCGCCCAGGCGGCCTGCGAGGCTCTTGGCGGCTCGGCTGCCGTCGTGCTCGAGCCGCGAGGTGAGCAGCTCTACGTCGCAGGGGCGCATGAGCTCCCAGTGGTCCTGGCCGAGGAGTTGGCGCGCGGCTTGCCGGATGCGGCGGCACCATTCGCCACAGCCGCCCGTGGCGAGCGGATTCTCACGGCGAGCGCGCTCGAGGAGGACGACCGCTTCTCGGAAGCTCTGCGCGATCTGCTGGCCGAGATCGGCTACCGATCGCTGCTCTGCGCCCCCGTCGCAGGGGCTCGAGGGGAGAAGAATGCGGTCGTCGTCCTCTTCACGGAGCCGTGCGCGTTCTCCGACGGCGACCTGGCCCTCGCCCGCCACCTCACCGGGGCCGCGCGCGGCGCAATCGAGCGCGCAGAGCTCTTCGAGAGCGAGCGCCGGGCGCGGAACTTCTCCCAGCGCCTGGCCGACGTCAGCAGCCTTCTGGCGACCACGCTCGACCCGGCTGCTGCCTTCGCCGAGGTCGTCCGGGAGGCGCCCCAGCTCCTCGAGGCCGAGGCCGCGGTGCTGCGGTTGCTCGAAGACGACGAGCTTGTCGCCAGGGCCGCGTGGGGGCCCGGCACCACCGGGTTCGTCGGGACGAGATCGAGCTCGGCGGCGGGCGTCGTCGGGGTCGTTGCTCAGTCGCGGTCGCCGCTTGGGGTCTTGGACGCTCGCAAGACTCCTCGCTTCGGTCGTGAGGACTCGCTCCTTGGCACTGGCCTCGTCAGCGTGGTAGCCGTGCCGATGTTCGCGCACGGGGGAGGGCTGCACGGCGTGCTGGCTGTCTACGACCGCGAACCTCGGTCGTGGCGTGACGACGAGACCCAGGCCCTTTCCGCGCTTGCAGCCACCGCGTCGGCGGCCTTCTCGAGCGCCGAGCTCTACGCGCGCGTCGCCGAGGAGAAGGAGCGCAGCGAGGCGATCCTGGCCAACATCGCCGACGGGATCGTCGCGGTGGACCGCGAAGGGGCCATCGTCCTCTGGAACGCCACCGCGGAGCAGATCACCGGCGTTCCGGCCGAAGAGGCGCTGGGGCGACGGGTCGCCGACGTCCTTCAGAGAGAGCTCGCCGTGGACGCCGAGGGTGCGCCCGGCGAGCGACAGGTTGCGTTTCTGCGCGGAGGCAAGGAAGTGTGGCTCTCGCTCACCGAAGCGGTCATGCTCGACGCCGCGGGCGACGTCGCTGGCCGCGTCTTTGCGTTCAGGGACGTCTCGAGCGAGCGGGTCGTCGACCAGATGAAGTCCGACTTCGTGGCGACGGTGTCCCACGAGCTCCGCACGCCGCTGACCTCGATCTATGGGTTTGCCGAGACCCTTTTGCGCGGGGACGTCGAGTTCTCCGACGTCGAGCGCGGAACATTCCTGGGCTACATCGCCTCGGAGTCCGAGCGCCTCATCAACATCGTCGACGACCTGCTGAACATCGCCCGGCTCGAGACGGGCACCCTGGGGCTCAACATCTCGCGGGCCGACATCGGCGAGATCGTCAGCGAGACGGTCACGCGGTTTGCCGAGCACCTGAATGGTGACTTCAAATTCGACGTCGAGGTTCCACGCGGTTCGGTCTTCGTCCGCGCAGACCGCGAGAAGCTGATGCAGATCGTGATGAACCTGGTGGACAACGCGGTCAAGTTCTCGCCGGCGGGCGGGCGAATCGCAGTGACCGCCCGGCGCCGCTCCGACACGGCCGAGATCCGCGTCGTGGACGAGGGAATCGGCATCGCGCGCACCGACCAGCAGCGGATCTTCACGAAGTTCTACCGAGCCGAGGACGCCTCGAGGCACAGCCCGCAGGGAACCGGTCTGGGTCTCTTCCTCGCTCGGGGCCTTCTGGCTGCGATGGGGGGGCGGATCTGGGTCGAGTCGAAGGAAGGGGAAGGCTCCACGTTCGTCTTCGAGCTCCCCGTCGCCAAGGATGGGGCCGCCGAGCCGGCGCTCGAGCCCGAGACCGCAGCGAGCGCCGGATGAAGACGCTCGTGATCGACGACGAGGCGCCGATCCGCCTCCTCTGCCGCGTGAACCTCGAAGCGGAGGGAGTGGAGGTGCTGGAGGCCGCCGACGGGGCGACCGGGCTCGAGATCGCGAAGCGGGACAAACCCGACGCAATCTTGCTCGATGTGATGATGCCCGGGCTCGACGGCTGGAGCGTCGCTGAGCGTCTGCTCTCCGCAGAGGAGACGCGCGCGATCCCGATCATCTTTCTCACGGCCCGGGCCGACCTCCGTGACCGCGTCCGCGGCATGGACGCAGGCGGGCTCGACTACGTAACGAAGCCGTTCAACCCTGTCGAGCTCGCCTCGCTCGTCCGGGAGGTGGTCGACGCCGTGGCCCGTGGCGAACGGGAGCAGCTGCGCACGGAGCGCATCGCCGAGCTTCGCTCCCTCTTCGAGACGGCCTAGTAGACCGCCGAGCTCTAGCGGAACCGCGTGACGGCCATGCGGGCGCAGGAATAGCCCGAGTAAGACCCGCTGGCGACTCCGACGCCGACGCGCCGGGCGCTTCGGTCGAGCAGGTTCGGCCGATGGCTGGGGCTGTTGAGCCACCACCGCACGAGCGTTCGTGCCCAGCCGCGGCGGCACGTGAGCCAACCGATGTTCTCGCTCGTCCCTGCGGGCAACCTGCCGTAGTGGAAGAACGCGTCGTGCAGGAGGAGGTAGCGCGCCCAGCTGTGGGAGTACGTCTGGATCGTGGAGCCGAAGTGCAACCGAGCCAGACCCCTCGCTGCCCGAGCGTCGTTCATCACGCTCAGGAGCCTCGCCTCCGAGCGCGTCGGTCCGGCCTGGGCAGGTGCGGTCCGGATGACGCTCACCGCAACCGCGCAGACCAGTAGGAGGAGGAGGAGCCGTGCGGGGGCGAATCGCACGGGGCCGGATGATTACAAGCAATTGTCTTCAGACTTTTCAGGAAACGTACGCATTGTGTTAGCGGGCCTGGCAAAACGTATTAATCCTGTAGCCGGCCCTGGCAAATAGTGGGTCAGGTTGAATTTGTACGGTTCGCCACTACCGCCTGGCCGGCGCGAGCCGTCTGGGCGAGGATGATTCCGGCCAGGACGAGTAGCCCGCCGAAGATCTGGAGCGACCCGATCTGCTCGCCGAGCCAGGCGTAGGCGACAACCGCGGCTAGGACGGGCTCGATCATCGCCACCACGGTCGCCCGCGTCGCTGGAATGTAGTGGAGCGCGGTGATCAAGAGGATGAAGGGCACGATCGTTCCCAGGACGACGATGTACGCGAGCAGGAGCCAGACCGGGGCGTGCAGGTCGGCGACGCGGCCGAGCAAGGAAGCGTCCCGACGCAGGATGTGGCCGGGAAAGCTCCACCAGGGCTGGGCAAACGTCCAGAAGGCGGCGGCGAACACGAATCCCCACGCCAGCAGGGAGTAGACGTCGCGGCCGCGCTGGAGGCTCCGCTCCGCCATGAGTATGTAGAGGGCATACGCGCAGGCGGCACCGAGCGAAGCGGCCACGCCGACGCCGTCGAGCGCGCCTCCGCTCCAGACCTCGACCACGAGCGAGAGGCCCGTCAGAGCAAGTGCCAGCGCGACCCAGAGACGGCGCCGCACGGGCTCGTGGACGAAGAAACGGGCCCAAACCGCGACCAAGACAGGCGCGATGTACTGGATCACGAGTGCGATCCCGATGTCCAGGTGCGTGATCGCGGTGAAGTAGAGGAAGTGGACGAAAGCGAGGCCGGCGATCCCGAAAATCAGGAAGAACCCCAGCTCCCTTCTGGAGAGCCGAAGGGCTTGCGGGCGCAGGAGGGCGACGGCCGCGAACATGATCAGCCCGGCCCCCGTGGCGCGAACCTCGGCGAGCCGCAGAGGCGAAAGCCCGCCGGAATCGACGACGACCTTGGCGATTGTGGCGTTGACCGACCAGAGACAGATCGAGACGACCACCAGCGCGTACCCGAGCGCCGGGCGCCGGCCCGCGGCCCGATCGGTGAATGCCTCGCTGGCGAGCGGGGAGTCCGCCACGGGCCGCTGACCCTAGCGAGCGGTACGATCAGGGTGCTGCGGGACGTGGCGCAGCCTGGTAGCGCGCCTGCTTTGGGAGCAGGAGGCCGCCGGTTCGAATCCGGCCGTCCCGACTGAAAGCCATTTCTCTCTGATAGACAGGAGCCCGATGCGCTATCGCAAGCTCGGCGTGTGGGGACTCCGGATCTCGGAGATCGGGCTCGGCTCCTGGCTCACCTACGGCGGCTCCGTCCAGGACAAGGCCGCGATCGACTGCATCCACCGTGCCTTCGCGCTGGGCGTCAACTTCTTCGACACCGCGAACGTGTACCGGCGCGGCGCCGCCGAAGAGGTGACCGGCCGGGCCCTCAAGGACTTCCGGCGCGACGACTACGTGCTCGCCACGAAGGTGTACTTCCCGATGGGAGACGGTCCCAACGATCGCGGGCTGTCACGCAAGCACATCATGGAGCAGTGCCATGCCTCGCTCCGGCGCCTCGGAGTGGACTACGTCGATATCTACCAGTGCCACCGCCCGGACGAGAGCACCCCGCTCGAGGAGACGCTCCGCGCGCTCGACGACGTCGTCACCCAGGGGAAGGCGCTATACGTCGGCGTCTCGATGTGGTCGGCGGAGCTCCTGGACGAGGCCCGCCGGCTCCAGCAGAAGCTCAATCTCGACCCGATCGTCTCGAATCAGCCCGAGTACTCGATGCTCCACCGGGATATCGAGGAGGACGTGCTGCCCGTCTCCAAGCAGCTCGGAATCGGGCAGGTGGTCTACTCGCCCATCGCGCAGGGCGTTCTGGCGGGCAAGTACAAGCCCGGCGAGAAGCCCGCTGCGGGTACACGAGCGGCGACGCCGGGCGACGCGGGCTTCATGGAGCGGTTCATGCGCGACGACCTCTTGGAAGCCGTGCAGAATCTTCGCCCCATCGCCGACGAGCTCGGGATCACGATGGCGCAGCTGGCGATCGCCTGGGTTCTGCGCGAGCCCGGAGTCTCGAGCGCCATCGTGGGGGCGACCCGACCCGAGCAGGTGGACGAGAACGTCGCTGCGAGCGGCATCGAGCTCCCGCCGGAGGTGCTGAAGCGGATCGACGAGGTTCTCGCGCCGGTGTTGAAGTAACTAGAGGATCTTCGAGACGAGCGCTAGGACGAGGAAGAGCCAGACGAACGCGAGCATGACGGCGAGGACGATTCCGATCACCGTGCTCGCTTCCCGCGGAACGCCCTGCCTCGCGGCGCGCCAGCCTACGACTCCGAAGACGACAGCCAGGAGCGAGGCGAGGCTCGTCGCCGGCAGGAGGTCGTCGGCGACGGCGGCCGTCGCGAACCAGGTGATGATCCCGACGCCGCCGAGCCAGAGGAACGCGGAAGCGGCGCGCTCGTCGTCTTCGAGCGATCTGACGTCGTCTTCAAGAGACCGAACCAGCTCCCACACAGGCTTAGAGTAGGCCCGCCGCACGCCTCCTTCGTCCCCCGGACGGGTTAGAGATCCCGCCGTCTGAACCCGAAAAGCGCTGCTAATGCAAGGATCGCGAGGTACCCAATGACGAAGGGCGCCAGCGTGACACCCGCGGACTGGGCCCCGCCGAACGGGCCCAGCGAAAGCGCAGCGCGGGTGAAACCCGCGGTGTCCGCAGTGATCGCGTTCAGCCCGTCCTGGTAGAGGGCCTCGAACGGAAGCACCCAGGAGGACACGTTCGCGATCGTGTCGAGACTGTCCGAGTTGAGGGCTTCGCCGATCTGGCCCAAGAGGCCGGCGACGAGCCCTGCTCCGAAGATCATGAAGACGGCGATCCCGTTCGCGATCGCCGAGAGGAAGACCGAGCCGAGCAGCGAGAGGGCCACCAGGACGATCACCGCCCCGGCGAGCTCGACGGCCGGCTGGACGATCCGGTCGGGCCACCAGCCGGTCACGGCGTGCGTGATCAGGAGCGCGCTCGCGTAGACGCAGGCGACGTAGACGGAACAGGCGATCGCGGCGGCGGCGAACCGTCCTGCCAGGACGGCGGCACGCCCGACCGGGCGCACGACGAGAGGCTGGAGCAACCCTCGCTCGGCGTCGCCCCGAACGACGGCGTGCGTGAGGAAGATGGCGAGCACGGTCGCGAGGAAGAGGGAGCCGAACATCGAGAGCCCGAAGAACGTGGCGCTGAAGAGAACTTGCGCGTCGATGAAAACGTTGGAGGCGCCGATGCTTTCCTGCTGAAACGGATCGATCGTCGCGTACGCCTTGTAGAGCCCGAACCCGTAGAGGCCTAGGAAGGCGGCTGTGAGGACGAGGACGATGGACAGCACCTTCCGGCGCAGGCTTTCCTGGAGCGCGTAGGCCGCGATGATCGCGACACCACTCAACTCGACTCCCCCTCGACGGCCTCGAGGTAGATCTCCTCGAGGGTGCTCGTGAGGACGCGGGCGCCGTAGACCTTCTCGCCGCCGGTCACCAGCTCGGCGACGATCCGCGGCACGTCCTCACGGCCGACGCCGTCGTAGTGGCGCGTCCCGCCGTCGACGTCCACCTCGACGCCGCGGGGCTTCGCCAGTTCCTCGGTCCGGCCGGCGATCACCACTTCGCCCCGGTGGAGGATGATCACGCGGTCGCACACGAGCTCGACCTCGGAGAGAAGGTGCGAGTTGAGGAGCACCGCGACGCCGCGGCGGCGAAGCTCCTCCAGGAGGCCACGAACGGTGCGGCGCCCCGCGGGATCCAGAGCGCTGGTGGGCTCGTCGAGGAAGAGCATCCGGGGAGTTCCGACGAGCGCCTGCGCGATCCCGAGCCGCTGCTGCATGCCCTTGGACATGTCCTCGACGCGCCGGCTGCGCGCGTCAGTGAGTCCGACGAGCTCGAGGAGCTCGGAACGCTCCGGCTCGCCGCCTCTGGAGCTTGCAAGCCGCTGGTGCAGGAGCAGCAGCTCGTCGGCGGAGCACCAGCCCGGGAAGCGGAAGAGTTCCGCGAGATAGCCCATTGCGGCCCGGGCTTCGCGGGAGCCGGCCGGCGCGCCGCAGACCTCGGCGGCGCCGGAGGTCGGCCGTACGAGCCCGCAGCCGATCTTCACGAGCGTGGACTTGCCCGCGCCGTTGGGGCCGAGCAGCCCCACGAGTTCCCCCTCCTCGACCGTGACGTCCACGCCGTCGAGCGCCCGAACGCTTCCGTACCGCTTCGCGAGTCCCCGGGCTGAAAAGGCGGTGCTTTTGACGGCCCCGTCGATTCTGGCGACAATAGCCGCCCAACCGAGTCCGGGGGGAGAGAGGAGCCGGTGATGGAGGCCAGTCAAGCCGCGCCGCCAAGGAGGTTCGACCACCTGCGAGAGCACTCGGTCGGGCTTCCAGAGGTTCTCTTCCAGTCGATCACCCACATGGCACCTGGGGCCGCGGTTGCCTTCTCGATCCTCGTCGCCGTCCAGTTCGCCGGCCCGGCTTTGCCGCTCGCCGTGCTCTTCGCACTGATCGCGTGCACGCTCGTCGCGAACTCGATCGGCCAGCTGGCGAAGCAGATGCCGTCGGCGGGCGGGCTCTACACGTACATGAGCCGCGCGCTCGGGAAACGCGCCGGATTCCTCACCGGCTGGGCCTTCCTCCTCTTCGAGCCGATGATCGCGCCGCTCCTCTTCCTCATCTTCGCGTGGGCGACCGAGGACGTCGTCAAGAACGACCTCGACGCCAACATCGGCTGGTGGCCCTGGGTGCTCGTAGCGGCGGCGATCGTCTTCGTCCTGACCTATCGGGACGTCCGTCTCTCCACCCGTGCCGGAGTTCTGCTCGGCATCTTCGAGATCGCGGTCTTCGCGGCTCTCGCCATCTGGATGATCCTCTCGAACGCGGAGCACCTGGGCCTGGCGGCGTTCGATCCGACGAACGCGGAGGCCGGAACCTTCAACGGCATCTTCAAGGGGATGGTCTTCACCGTCCTTGCGTTCATCGGCTTCGAAGCGGCGGCTCCGCTCGGAGAGGAAGCGCGCCATCCGCGCTGGACCGTCCCGCGCGCGGTCGTTCTCTCCGCGGTCGGAATCGGGATCTTCTACGTCCTCTGCGCGTACGCCTGGGTCTATGGAGCAGGTTTCAACAGCTTCGTCGAGCAGGCGACCGGCAACGCGAACCCCTGGCGGGCGCTCGCAACCGTCTTCTGGGGCAGCGGCTGGGTGCTCATTTTCTTCGCCATCATCAACTCGGCGATCGCCAACGCGAACGCGGGCGTCAACGCGGGCACGCGGGTCATCTACGCCATGGCCAGGAACGGCGTGCTGCCGCAGATCTTCGCCCGCACGCATCCCCGCTTTCGGACGCCGCACGTCGCCATCGTGCTGAACGTCGTGGGGGGCGCGATCGTGGCGCTTCTGCTCGGCTGGAAGTGGGGGCCGATCTTGGCTTTTACGATCATCGCGACCGCGATCACGATCGTGGTGATCGTCATCTACATGACGGTCTGCCTCGGCTCGATCATCTACTACTGGACCCAGAAGCGGGAGGAGTTCAACGTCTGGCTCCACGGCGTCTTTCCCGTGCTGGGGGCGGTCGCCTTCGCCTTCCCGCTCTACTACCAGTACAACCCGCTCCCGGACTATCCGATCCGCTACGCGAACTGGGCGGCGATCGGCTGGATCGTGCTGGGTGTTCTCGTTCTCATCTGGGCCGAGCGGACTCGGCCGGAAGCCCTCGAGGGCGCCGACCGCATCTACGTCGAGGACGAGACCGTGGCTCCGCCCCCGGCCGCGGCTCCGGCGCCGGCGGCGAGGTAAGAAGATGGCCGTCGCCACCGCCACCGAGGTCATCGGGAAGGACAACGTCGTCTGGGCCTTCGGGCCGGACCTGGAGCCCGTCGTCGAGGTGGAGCCGGGCGCCGTCGTTCGCTTCGAGACCAACGACTGCTTCACGGGGCAGATCAGCTCGGAAGACGACCTCGTCACGGAGATCGACTTCACGCGCATCAACGGAGCTACGGGCCCTGTCGCCGTGAAAGGAGCCGAGCCCGGCGACTCGCTTGTCGTCGAGCTCCTCGAGGTGAAGCCGATCGAGTGGGGCGTGGCCACGATCATCCCCGGCTACGGCCAGTTGCACGAGCAGGTGCGCTCTCCCGTCACGAAGATCTTCAAGGTCCGGGACGGCGAGATCGAGATGGACGAGCGCATCCGCTTCCCCGCCCGCCCGATGGTCGGGGTGGTCGGGGTGGCGACGGAGAGCGAGACGCTGACGAACGCGTTGCCGGGCCAGCACGGAGGCAACCTCGACAACCACATGCACGGGGCGGGGGCCAGGATCCTCTTCCCCGTGCGGCAACCCGGCGGTCTCTTCGCGGTCGGAGACATGCACGCGCGTATGGGCGACGGCGAGATCTGCGGCACCGGAGTCGAGATCGCCGGCGAGGTGACCGTCCGGTTCGACCTGGTGAAGGGGAAACAAGGTCGGTGGCCGATCACCGAGCTCGCGGACAGCTGGGTCGTCCACGGGACGTCGTTCGAGTTCATGGACGCCATGCAGCTCGCGTGCGAGGAGGCCGCGCGGATGCTCGTGGACGAGTGGGGGATGACGATCGAGGACGCGTTCGTCTTCCTCTCGGTCGCCTGTGATGTCGGCGTCGCCCAGGCCTGCAAGCCCGGCCCCGGGTTCGAGACGATCGCGCGAGTCGTCATCCCGCGCATCGACGCGATTCCCGGGCCGTTCCGGACTTAAGCAACTAGAAGCACCGCGCCCGCCCCCGTAGGCTTCGTGGGCCATGCCCGTCTGCGCCAACTGCGGTCAGGACAATCCCGAGGTCGCCCGTTTCTGCCTGGCCTGTGGCGCTCCGATCATCGATCCGGCGGGTGCGGTGGAAGAGCGCAAGGTCGTCACCGTCCTCTTCGCGGACCTCGTCGGATTCACCAGCCGAGCCGAGCAGCTCGACCCGGAGGACGTGCGCGCCATGCTCTCGCCGTACTACGCGCGCTTGCGCAGCGAGCTCGAGCGCCGTGGGGGCACCGTGGAGAAGTTCATCGGAGACGCGGTCATGGCCCTGTTCGGCGCTCCGGTTGCCCACGAGGACGATCCGGAGCGGGCTGTACGCGCCGCCCTCGCTATCAGGGACGCGATCGGCGAGCTGAACGAGAGCGACCCGAAGCTCGAGCTCCAGGTGCGGATCGCCGTCAACACAGGGGAGGCGCTCGTCGCGCTCGGCGCTAACCCTTCCGAAGGCGAGGGCATGGCCTCGGGCGACGTGGTCAACACAGCCGCGCGGCTACAGGCTTCCGCGCCGGTGAACGGCATCCTCGTCGGCGAGGCGACCTATCGGGCGACGGAGCGAACGATCGAATACCGAGAAGCTCAATCGGTCACGGCGAAGGGCAAGGCGGAGGCGGTCAAAGTCTGGGAAGCCCTCGAGCCGCGCGCCCGCTACGGCGTCGACATCGCTCGGCGGGGACGTGCCCCCCTCGTCGGGCGAGAGCAGGAGCTCGATGTCCTCCTCGATGCCCTGGCGAGGGCGCGGAACGACGGCGCTTCCCAGCTCGTCACGCTCGTGGGCGTTCCGGGCATCGGCAAGAGCAGGCTCGTCGTCGAGCTCTCGGCCTCCGTCGACGCCGAATCCGAGCTCACCTTCTGGCGCCAGGGCCGGTCACTCCCCTACGGGGAAGGCGTGACCTTTTGGGCCCTGGCCGAGATCGTGAAGGCGCAGGCGGGGATTCTCGAGACCGACTCGGCCGAAGATGCCCTCGAAAAGCTGCGGCGAGTCGTCGAAGACGTGATCGCCGACAAGCCGGAAGCGGACTGGATCGAAGGCAATCTCCGGCCACTGGTCGGCCTCGAGGAGCAGGGTCAAGTGGGGGATAACCGCCGGGCAGAGTCGTTCGGCGCCTGGCGTCGTTTTTTCGAACACATGGCCGAGAAAAGCCCGCTCGTGCTCGTTTTCGAGGATCTGCACTGGGCTGACGACGGCCTGCTCGATTTCGTCGACTACCTGGTCGAATGGGCGAGCGGCGTGCCCCTGCTCGTCGTGTGCGTCGCACGGCCCGAATTGCTCACGCGCCGGCCGGGCTGGGGCGGCGGCAAGTCGAACTCGACGACGCTCTCCCTGGCCCCGCTTTCTCGTGAAGAGACGGCGCGCCTCGTCGCGGCACTCCTGGAACAGGCGGTGCTGCCGGCGGAGCTCCAGACTGAGCTTCTCGCGAGGGCGGAGGGCAACCCGCTCTACGCCGAGGAGTACGTGCGCATGCTGCAGGACCGGGGCTTCCTCCGGCGCGCGGATGGGGCTTGGCGCTTTGAGCAGTCCGAAGATCTCCCCCTCCCGGAATCGGTACAGGGAATCGTCGCCGCGCGGCTGGACGCCCTCTCTCCGGAGGAGAAAGCACTCGTCCAGGACGCAGCGGTCATCGGGAAGGTCTTCTGGGTCGGGGCCGTCGCCGCTCCTGGTGAACAGCCGCGCTGGGCGATCGAGGAGCGGCTGCACGCTCTCAGCCGCAAGGAGTTCGTCCGCCGCGAACGGCGATCTTCGGTCGCCGGCGAGGAGCAGTACACCTTCCTCCACGTCCTCGTCCGCGATGTTGCCTATGGCCAGATCCCGCGCGCGCGGAGGTCCGGGAAGCATCGCGCGGCGGCGGAATGGATCTCCTCCCTCAGCGCGGACCGCTTGGAGGATCGGGCCGAGATGCTCGCGCATCACTACCTCAGCGCTCTCGAGCTCGCTCGTGCCGCGGGCCAGGATACGCACGAGTTCGCCGAGCCCGCTCGACTCGCGCTTCGAGAGGCCGGCGACAGAGCGCTATCGCTCAACGCGTATACGGCCGCCGCTCGTTTCTACGCCGCCGCGAGCGAGCTCTGGCCGAGCGAGGACCCCGAACGCCCGCACCTGCTCCTCCGCTTCGGGCGCGCGCGATATCAGGCGGACGAGAAGGGTGAGGGGGAGCTGGAAGAGGCGCTCAGAGGGTTCCTGGCGATGGGGGAGCACGAGGCAGCGGCCGAGGCGGAGGTGCTCCTCGGCCACCTGAGGGGAAATCGTGGCGAGCGAGAGAAGGAGGACGAGCACCTCGACCGGGCGACCCGTCTTGTCGCCGACGTGCCGTCCTCAGCGTCGAAGGCGTACACGCTTGCCCATGTTGCGGCGTCGCAGATGATGGCCGGGCGCGTCGAGGAGTCGATCCGCGCCGGCCGAGAGGCGCTCTCGATGGCGGACGATCTCGGCATCGACGAGCTGCGCGCGCATGCACTGAATTCGATCGGGATCGGCCGGCTCTCGTTCGGCGATCTCGGCGGCATCGACGACCTCGAGGCTGCACTGGCGATAGCTGTCGAAAACAATTTGCCCGAAGCCGCGAGGGCGTACGGAAACCTGGCGGAGGTGGTGAGCAACCTCGGTGACCTCCGGCGCGGTTTCGAGCTTCGGGCGGAAGGTCGGCGGATGGCCGAGCGGTTCGGGCTCGCGCACATGGTTCGCTTCCTGCGGGCCGAGCTCGTGGTCGAGCATTACTGGCGAGGTCAGTGGGACGAAGCCTTGGCGCTCGCGGGGGAATTGCTGGAGGACATTCCGGCCCGCTCCGCCGCCTACATGGACGCTTCCTGTTGGTTCATTCGGGCACGCATCGCGCTCGCGCGTGCGGACCCGGTCGCTGGCGAGGCCGTTGCCGAGGCGCTGCGGCGGGCTCGTCTGATCAGAGATCCTCAGGTCCTGTATCCGACGCTTGCCTTGTCCGCTCGTGCCGAGCTCGCGGCCGGGCGCGCTGAGGCGGCCGCCGCGCTCGTCGACGAGGTGCTGACCGCCTGGGCCGAGAGGCCCGAGACGATGCTCGACTCGCACCTCCAATCCTTCCCTGACGTGGCCATCGCCCTCCTCGCGCTCTCTCGCGAGCGCGAGCTGGTCGAGCTGGCAGGCAAGGCGGCGATGCAGACGAAATGGATCGATGCGGCGACGGCTTACGTGGGCGGCGATTTCCAACGCGCGGCCGAGATCTACGCCGAGGCAGGGTCGCTTCCTGACGAGGCCTTCGCGCGGCTTCGCGCGGCGGAGGCCCTCATCGCCGACGGCCGTCGCGCCGAGGGCGACCAGGAACTTCAGAGGGCGGTCGCCTTCTACCGCTCCGTCGATGCGACCGCGTACATCCGCGAGGGTGAGGCACTGCTCGCACGGACGGCCTGATGATCGACGCGGACGTCGTCGCCGAAGGACGGCGCCTCCTCGACAAGGCGACGGCAACAGGAGTGCCGCTGCGACTCCTGGGCGGCGTGGCGATAAAGCTCAGGGCGCCGGGCGAGCTCCTGCCGGCGTTCAGGCGGTCGTACGCGGACCTCGACTTCGTCACGGCGAAGAAAGGGGCCGGCCGGGCGGCCGAGCTCTTCCGGAACGAGGGGTACGAGCCGCATGTCGCCTTCAACGCCCTGCACGGGAAGGAGCGGCTCCTCTTTTTCGACGTCGACAACGACCGCCAGGTGGACGTCTTCGTGGGCGCCTTCGCCATGTCCCACAAGATCCCGCTCGACGCTCGGCTCGAGGTCGACCCCGTCTCGATCCCGCTGGCGGAACTGCTACTGACCAAGCTCCAGATCGCGGAGCTGAACGAGAAGGACGTCCGGGACGCGCTGGCGCTCCTCGAGGGCCACCCGGTCGGCGATGCGGACGGCGAGACGGTCAACGCCGGCCGGATTGCCGCCTTGTGCGCGGCCGACTGGGGACTCTGGCGAACGATCACGGGCAACCTCGACACCTGCTGCGCCTTGGCACCGGGCTACGACGTTCCCAACCGTGCGGGGGTCGAGGCGCGCCTCCAGGAGCTTCTCCACCGGATCGAGGCGGAGCCGAAGACCCGTTCGTGGAGGCTGCGGGCGAAGATCGGCGAACGGAAACGTTGGTACGAACTTCCGGAAGAGGTTGCAGGAGGACCCTAAAAGTCGTTCAATTGCGCGCGAGGGGAGCGCCATGCGCCTTTTCTTCGCCACTGACATCCACGGGTCCGAGACCTGCTGGCGGAAATTCCTGAACAGCGGGAAGCACTACGGCGCGAACGTGCTCGTCCTCGGCGGCGACATGACCGGGAAGGCACTCGTCCCGGTCGTGGACGACGGTGGGGGGAACTGGCACGCGACCCTTCTCGAGAACCGCCATGAGCTCGCCGGCGAAGACGAGGTCGTCGGGTTCGAGGAAGCGGTCCGCCGGCGGGGCTATTACCCGTTCCGCACGACGCCTGACGAGCTGTCTGAGTACGAGGGCGACCCGGAGCGGGCCGACCGCTTCTTCCACGAGCAGATGCTCGCGACCGTGCAGCGCTGGATGGACTTCGCCGACGAGCGCCTCGAGGCGGACGGCATGGAGGCGTACGTTTGCCCGGGGAACGACGACCAGTTTGACATCGACGAGGTGATCGATCGCGCGCGGCACGTCCATCTGGTGGAAGGACGCGTGGTCGAGATCGACGGATTCCAGCTCGCCTCCACGGGCTGGTCGAACAGAACGCCCTGGAAGACGTACCGCGAGGAGGACGAGCCCGACCTCGGCGCGAGGATCGGGGCCGTCGCAGCACAGCTGACCGCGTCACCGGAGCGGACGATCTTCAGCCTCCACTGTCCTCCCTACGGGTCCGGTCTGGACGACGCTCCCGAGCTGACGGAGGACATGCGGCTCAAGCACGCCGGCCACGCCCCGGTTCCCTGCGGGTCGAAGGCTGTCCGCGAGGCTATCGAGCAGTTCCAGCCCGTGCTCTCGCTGCACGGCCACATCCACGAGGCGCGCGGAAATACCCGTATCGGCAAGACCCTGTGCATCAACCCCGGGAGCTCCTACGAGCAGGGTGAGCTGCTGGGCGCCGTCGTCGACCTCGACGGCGGCAAGAAGGTCAAGAACTTCGTGTTGACCAGCGGATAGGAGGACGAATGGCGACCACTGTCGGCGACGTGTCCTACCCGAGAGACGAGCGCACGCTCTTCGCTCGGAAAGCGACCGGGCTCGTGCGCGGCTGGTCGGTGAGGGACGGGTTCATCTACGCGTTCTTCTCGATCAACCTGATCACCCTCGGGCTCTTCATCTTCTCGTACGCGGTCTTCATCCCCGACGGCAGCCTCATGTGGGCGGTGATCATCTCCGGCGCCTACCTCGTCCTGCAGGCGATCACGTACGCCTCGCTCATCGCCGCCATGCCCCGCGCGGGCGGTGACTACATCTGGATAAGCCGGGTGCTCGGGGGAGGAATTGGTTTCGTGCTGGCCGCCTGCGGCTGGTGGTTCATCCTCTGGCACTGGGTCCCGATCTACGCGAACATCCTCAACGTCGAGGTCTTTGTGCCGCTCGGGGCGATCGTGGGAGCGGACGGATGGGTCTCGTTCTTCACGCAACCGAAGGGCCTTTTCACAGCCTCCATCATCACGGCGATCCTGGCCTCAACCGTCATCTCCCTCGGCATGCGCGTCTACGCGCGCATTCAGAAGTTCTGCTTCTACGGCGGGCTCGTCGGGCTCGCCTTCATGTTCGTCCTGCTGTTGATCAACTCGAAGACCGACTTCATCTCCGCCTTCAACACCCAGGCGGGAGACGTGCTCGGGACGAGCGGCAACGCCTACGACGCGACTGTCAAGACGGGTACGGTCGGCACGGATGCGGGCTCGAGCGTCGCCACCTTCGGCGCGGCCAAGGGTGTCTTCCTGCTCATCCCGTTCATGCTCTTCTTCAACCTCTGGTCGAACTGGGGCGCGACGCTCTACGGCGAGGTGCGCGGCGCCTCCGACTTCAGGAAGAACGTCTACGCGATGGGCGGGGCGCTCCTCGCGACGACGGGCCTTGCCGTCGTCATGTTCCTCCTCATCGCCAAGACGATGGGCTGGGAGTTCTACAACGCCGCCAACAACGGCTACTGGGGCACGATCTATGCGTACGTGGAAGGGGCCCCGATGGGGTCGACGTTCCCGTATCCGGGCATGCTCGCCTCGTTCCTCATGGGCGGCGCCTTCTGGCAGTTCCTGCTGGTGTCCCTCTTGTCGCTCTGGTTCTTCGGCTGGGTGGGGACTGTGTTCCTCTCGTCCACTCGTGTCGTGTTCGCAGCCGCGTTCGACCGGGTGCTGCCTGAGGCGGCGGCGAAGGTGACGCGGAACGGCGTGCCGATCGTGGCGATCGCGCTGATGCTGATCCCCTCGATCCCGATCGCGTACTTCTACGCCTACAACTCGAGCTTCTTCGACTGGACGCTCGCGGCGACGGAGGTGATCGCGATCACGTTCGCAGGCTCGGCGATCGCGGCGCTCATCCTGCCGTGGCGCAAGCCCGAGATCTACAACGCCTCGCCGATCGCCCGCTACAAGATCGCGGGCATCCCGCTCATCACGGTCGCAGCGGGCGGCTTCCTCATCCTTCTCGGATTCGCCGTCTACGAGTGGCTGACCAACACCATCTATGGGATCGACTACCACCTGCACCGCGGGTCGATCTGGTACATGCTCGTCCTCTACGGCATCGCGCTCGGGATCTATCTCGGTTCGCGGATTTACCGACGCAGCCAGGGGATCGACATGCGGATGGTGCACTCGGAGATCCCGGTCGAGTAACCGATCGAAGCGGGGCGGCGGCGTTTCGGCGTCGCCGTCCCGTTAGGCTTGGCGCATGGCCTGGGAGCTCGCCACGTTCCCGTCCGACCTCTTGCCGTCGCAGTTCGAGGTGGAAGGCGCGGACGTGCAAGTGGTTCGTCCGGGCGAGCCGGTGCGGGTCACGCACGTCCTCGACGCCGTCGAGCCGCGCATCCGGCCGGACGGGCGCGCCGCCTTCCCGACGAAGGGCAAGGCGGGGGAGGGGCGGACGAACCGCCTCGACGGCGTCATCGTCCTCTCCTGCCTCGATTTCGCCGAGGAGGAGAGGCCGCTTCACGAACAGGAGTCGATCGTCGATCTCGCCGGACCGGGCGCCGAGTTCACGCCCTTTGGCGACGAGACCTGCGTCGTCCTGACGTTCCGGCCCGGGGAAGCGGGCAACGAGGACGCCGAGGCGGCCGCGCGCAAGACGACGCTTCGGGTCGCCGAGGAGCTGGCGCGCCCCACTCTCGATGCCGAGCCCGCAGAGGTGGAGACGTTCGAGCTGGGCGCCGGCGACGAGAATCTCCCTCGTGTGGGGGCGTTGATCCAGCTCTCCGACCTGGGCCCGCTCTACCACCTGTACGTGTACGGGACGCCTGCCGGACAGGCGGGTCTTCCCCGCATCGTCGACCCGGCCGAGCTCCTCGACGGGGCGGTCACCAGCGGCGAGTACCACTGGGCGGCGATGCGGAACCCGACGATCTTCTTCCAGCGCAACACCCTCGTCCGGAGCCTCTACGCCGAGCACGGAAAGCGGCTGCGCTTCGCAGGCGTCGTCCTCATGAGGGGCTACGAGCAGTCGGCCGACGACAAGCAGCGCGCCGCCGAGGCTGCCGCGGCGCGTGCGCAGGAGCTGGGCGCCGACGGGGTCGTGATCACGACCGACGCCGGCGGCAACTCGCACACCGACGTGATGCTGACCTGCCGCGCCTGCGAGCGGGCCGGCATCCGGACGACCGTGATCCTCGCCGAGGAAACGGATCCCGAGTCGACTCGGCCCATCCTCACCGACTGGGTTCCCGAGGCGGACTCGATCGTCTCGACGGGGAACCTGGAGGAGCTGGTGGAGGAATGGAAGCCCGAGCGCGTCCTCGGCGGCGACACGCTGCTCGACGGGACGGCGGCGGCGAGCGCCGGCCCGATTCCGGTCAGGAACTACCTCGGCGCGGCGAATCAGATGGGCCAACTGACCCTGGGAGCGCGCACGGAGTGAAGGCCGTCCACTACCTGAACCAATTCTTCGCCGGCCTGGGTGGCGAGGACAAGGCGGAGACTCCACCGGTGCGCCTCGACGGCGCGGTCGGCCCCGGCCGCGGCCTGGCGGCCGAGCTCGAAGACGTCGACATCGTCGCGACAATCGCCTGCGGGGACGACTACTTCGCCGAGCACGAGGACGAGGCGCTGGCCACGCTGCTGGCTTACCTGGAGGAGGACCCTCCGGACGTACTCGTGGCCGGTCCCGCGTTCGGCTCCGGGCGCTACGGCTACGCCTGCGGGACGCTGGTCGCGGCGGCTGCGGAGCGCGGCATCGCTTCGGTCGCCGCCATGCATCCCGAGAACCCGGGCGTGGATGCGGCCGGGAAGGCGTACGTCGTCCCGACGGCGGTCAACGTCGCCGGGATGCGCGACGTGCTGCCGCGACTGGCCCGCGTGGCCTCCGCGCTCGCGGCAGGGCGCGAGCTCGGCACTCCCGACCAGGGGGGCTACCTGCCCCGCGGCTTCCGGCGGAACTACTTCGCGGAGAAGACGGGCGCCGAGCGCGCAATCGATCTCCTGCTCGCCAAGCTCGGCGGCGAGACGCGCACGGAGGTGGGCGGGGGTCTCGACCGCGTGGAGCCGCCCGCGGCCGTCCCCGACCTCTCCCAAGCGCTCGTAGCCCTCGTCACGGAAGCGGGCTGCGTACCCCAGGGCAACCCCGACCGCTTGCCCGCCGTGCGGGCGCAGGGGTGGTTCCGCTATGACCTCACCGGCGAGGAGACGTTGTCGGCCGCTCGCTACGAATCCGTTCACGGCGGCTTCGATGTCACGCTCGCGAACGAGGATCCGAACCGGCTCGTCCCGCTCGACACCGCCCGCGAGCTCGAGCGCGAAGGCCGTATCGGCAGGCTCCACGAGGCCTTCTACACGACGACGGGCAACGGAACGCCTGTCGTCACGTCGACGCGCTTCGGGCGCGAGATCGCCGGGGAGCTGCGCGAGGCCGGCGTCGGCGCCGTCCTCCTCTCCGGTACCTGAGGGACGGGCACGCGCTGCGGGGCAGTGCTGGCGAAAGAGATCGAGCGTGCGGGCATCCCGACCGTGTACGTGACCTCGTTGCCCACTGTGGCAACGATGATCGGCGCGAACCGCATCATCCGCGGACCGGCCATCACCCACCCGTTCGGCCTGGACGCCGACGAGCGGAGGCGGATCGTCGAGCGCGCCTTCGAGCTCCTCGAGACCGAGGTGGAGCCCAACACCGTCTGGGAGGTGGCGGGGTGAGCGTTCCGTTTGGGGCCACCCCGAACCACCACCCGATTCGATCGTATCGGCGAAAAACGCGCACAAGCCGCGCGAAATGGGTCGAAACGTTCGCGGGCCGGTGCCCGAGCTCATGAGCGCGGCCGTCCATTCCTGTTCGCTCGTGCTCGCCCACGCGCCCGACCTCGTCCGGCACGGCTCGAAGCCGACGCGGGAGGACGCCGCCGAGCAGATCGCCCCCAGGTTGCGCACCTTCGAGGAGGCGCTCGGCTACCCCCCGCACCAGGTCTTCCTCGGCAACCTGCGGCCCGAGGCGCTCTGGGAGATCGAGCGGCCGTGGTGGGGGCACCCGGTCGAAGCCCCCCGCGAGGGGCCTTTCGGCGTCTTCGTCGACGAGGAGGAGCTCTACCGGCGCCTGGAAGCCGCAGACCAGTTCCAGCTGCTCAGGCTCGACGGGCGCGAGGCCGCCGATGGGTCGCTGCCGATCTACCGGAACGGCGACCGGGCCGGCGTGATGCTCCGCGCCCACGATCTCGACGAGAGCCTCTCCGCGTCCGTCCTGCTGGAGAACCTCGCGTGCAAGGCGACCGGTGCGCTTGCGCTGGAGCACCTGCTCGCGCGCACAGGCTTCCCGGCCGACGAGCTGCAGTACGTGATCGGCTCCGGCGAGGAGGCGGTCGGCGACCGTTATCAGCGTGGCGGCGGCAATCTTGGCAAGGCGATCGCCGAGCAGGCCGGCTGCGTCAACGCGTCCGGGAGCGATGTGAAGGCGTTCTGCGCGGGCCCGATCCACGCTCTTGTCGTCGCAGGCTCGCTCGTGTCGGCCGGCGTCTACGACCACGTGGCGGTCGTCGCGGGAGGGTCGCTCGCCAAGCTCGGGATGAAGTTCGCGGGCGCTCTCCGTCACGACGTTCCGGTTCTGGAGGACGTGCTCGCGGGTCTCGCGATCCTGGTCGGCCCACCGGGGGACGGCGCCCCGACGTTTCGCCTCGACGCCGTTGGTCGCCACAGAGTCGGCTCTGGCTCGGCGCAGCAGGCCGTGCTCGAGGATCTCGTCGTCGAGCCGCTCGAGCGTCTCGGCCGCAAGATCACCGACGTGGAGCGCTTCGCGACCGAGCTCCACGATCCCGAGATCACCGAGCCGGCCGGTGCGGGAAACGTCCCCCAGCGGAACTACAAGCTCATGGGCGCTCTCGCCGTCAGGCGGGGGGAGATCCCGCGTGACCAGCTCGACGCGTTCGAGCGCGAGCACGGCCTCCCGGGCTTCTCGCCCACGCAGGGCCACGTCGCCTCCGCAGTGCCCTGGCTCCCCCACGGGCTCGAGGCCTTGCGCACGGGCGAGATCGGCTCGACCATGCTCGTCGCGAAGGGCTCGCTCTTCCTCGGCCGCATGACCGAACTGGCCGACGGGATGTCGATTCTGCTCGAACCAGGAAAGGAGTGAGATGCCGGTCGAAGCCACGCCGGACACCTACAAGGAGCTCACGAGCGAAGGCCCCGTCTTCGTCGATTTCTGGGGGCCGCGCTGCCAGCCGTGCCTCGCGATGATGCCGACGATCGCCAAGCTCGAGGAGGAGGCCGGCGGCGCCGTCCGCGTCGTCAAGGTCAACTCCCCGGAGAACCGCCAGGTCTGCCGCGATCTGCGCGTGATCGGGCTTCCGACCTACATACTCATGCGCGACGGCGAGGAGCTCGAGCGACTCTCCGGCGAGGTGACCAAGCAGCAGGTGGAGGAAGCGTTCGCGACTCTGAAGGGAGGTGAGGCTGCATGAAGCTCGACGGCAAGAAGGTGATCGCGCTCGGGGAGCGGGACGGCGTCCCGGGCCCGGCGATCGCCGAATGCGTCCGCTCGGCGGGAGCCGAGCCGGTCTTCGTCGAGACGGAGTGCTTCGTCTGAACGGCGGCCGGGGCGATGGACCCGGAGAACCAGGACCGGATCAAGAGCCTCGTTGACGAGCACGGGGCCGCCGATCTGGTCGTCGTGCTCGGCGCGGCCGACCTCGAAGCCCTCGAGGTTGCGGCCGAGACGGTGACACTCGGCGATCCGGCCTACGTGGGTCCATTGGCAGGAGTCCAGTTGGGGCTTCCCGTCGTTCACATCCTCGAGGAGGACGTCAAGGAGCAGGTCGATCCGTCGATCTACGACGAGCAGGTCGGGTTGCTCGAGATGACGCTCGACGTCGAGCAGATCAAGCGCGCTGCGTCGACCTTTCCAGGAAGGGACGGCAGGTAGGAAAGGCCTGCCCGGCCAGGCCTACGGAAGCTCAGGCGGCTTCGCGAAGCTTCCGGTCGAGCTCGACGCGGTTCCAGAGGAGCGCGTCGTCCCGCCGACTCGAGCGTGACGCCACGAGGTCGAAGATCGGAACGATCACGATCCAGAGCCCCACGGCCACGGCAACGACGAGCCATCTCGCAATGAAGAGGAAAGGTTCTTGCATGCCTCCATCGTGCCGGTCTGACTCGTGCCTTGGGGTCACGGTCTGGTAACCGTCCTGAATCGATCCGGAGGCCTGACCAGACAGCTACTTGGGCGCCACCTCGGGGTAACGGAAGCAGTCGACGGTGTGGTCGTTGACCAGCCCGCACGCCTGCATGAACGCGTAGCAGACCGTCGGGCCCACGAAGCGGAAGCCGCGGCGCTTCAGCTCCTTGCTGATCGCCTTCGAATCGGCAGTCTCGGCCGGGATGTCGGCCAGCTTCCTGAAGCGGTTCTGAAGCGGCCTGCCGCCCACGAAGCTCCAGAGCAGCTCGTCGAGGCTCTCGAGCTCGAGCGTGGCACGCGCGTTCGCGATCGCGGATTCGATCTTGAGCCGGTTGCGCACGATCCCGGCGTCGCCCATCAGCCGCTCGACGTCGCGCGCACCGAAGCGGGCCACCTTCGCGACCTCGAACCCGGCGAACGCCTTCCTGTACCCCTCGCGCTTACGCAGGATCGTCGACCACGAGAGCCCCGCCTGCGCGCCCTCCAGCACGAGCATCTCGAACAGGTGGCGCTCGTCGTGCGAGGGAACGCCCCATTCCTCGTCGTGGTAGGCCACGTAGAGCGGATCGCTCTCCGGCACCCAGGCGCAGCGGCTCACGCGGGAACGGCCTGGACGCTTGCCGTCTGGATCAGATGCTCGACGCAGCGGTGTGCGTTGGCTGCGATCGTAGCGGTCGGCGGCTGTGGCCCGGACGTGACGAAGACGCTTCCGTCGACGATGTAGAGATTCGACACGTCGTGGGCTCGCCCGAAGCGGTCGACGACGGACGCCGACGGATCGTCGCCCATGCGGCAGGTCCCTAGGAGGTGCCAGCCCCACTGCGACCAGTCGGTGACGACGGTCTCGACCGCGCCGGCGGCCTCGTGTGCTTCCTTCGCCCGCTCGATCTGCCAGGCGAGGTTGGCCTTCGCGTCCTCGTCGATCCGGTAGCGGATCCGCGGCGCGGGAATTCCGTCGCCGTCCGTCAGCGACGAATCCAGCGCAACGAAGTTCGTCTCGGAAGGCAGATCCTCGATCCCGATGCCCCAGTCGAACGCTCGACCCAGGGTTTTCTCTACGAGTCCATGAATGGGGGGTCCCCAGCGCTCCTCGAACGGCAACGCGTCGTACCGCGCGAGCGCCATCAGCGGCCCGCCGATCGGCATCACGTCCCACTGCGCGCCGCGTGGGAAGCCGCGCGACTCGTCGGTGTCCGCGAACTGAAGCGAGAGAAGAGGCGTGCCCCACGGCCCGAGCCAGCTCTCGAGGTCCTCGCCGTACAGTCCGAGGACGCTCATGTAGGGATGGAGCATCAGGCGCTTGCCGACGAGCCCGGACGAGTTGGCGAGCCCGGACAGGAGCAGGAGCCGCGGGGTGCCGATGCCGTTGGCGGCCAGCACGACCACATCGGCCTCCGTCCTCTGCTCCTTGCCGTCGCGGTCGATCCAGAGCGCGCCGGTGGCGAGCCCGTTCCCGTTCGTCGTGATCTCGCGCACGCGCGCGCCCGTGATCAGCTTGGCGCCGGCCGCCAGCGCCTGGGGCCAGATGGTCAGGTCGGTCGAGCCCTTCGCGCCCTCGGGGCAGCCGAACATGCACGTCCCCCGGCGGGCGCACGGAGCCTGCGTCGCGGTCGCCTGGGAGGGAATCGCGTGCGCGGCCGGCCACCAGTGCCAGCCGAGCTTGTTCATCCCCTCGGCCGCCTTCCGCCCGATCTTCCCGATCGAGAGCGGAGGAAGCGGCGGCGCGGCGCCGGGCGGGTACGCCGGATCGCCGCCGATTCCCGACACGTTCATGTCGATGTCGAGGCGCTCGTAGCTCGGCAGGAGCTCTTCGTAGGAGATGGGCCAGTCGTCCCCGACGCCCTCGAGCGAGCGAGTGCGGAAATCCGAGGGACGCATCCGCGCCCACTGGGCGCCGAAGTGGATCGTGCTGCCGCCGACCGCGTTGAACATCACCGGGTCGACCTCCGACTCCGAGGTCTCGCAGGGATAGTCCTCCGGCCAGCCGCGGACGTTCGGGTTCGCGTTCCATTCCTTGCCCGCGAGAAGCTCGAACTCGAGCTTGTCCCCGGGGAAGTCGGAGGCGTTCTTCCAGCCGCCCTGCTCGAGGCACACGACCGAGAACCCCGCCTCTGCCAGTTCCTTCGCGGCAACGGCACCGGAGGCACCGGCGCCGATGACGAGCACGTTGGCCGGCGAATCCGTCTTGGTGTGAGGCGCGGTCGGCCTTGGGTTGGGCAACGGCTCGTCGCGGTCGGGCAAGAGACCCTCGAGGTAGTAGTCGGCTTCGTCTGGGAACGGCGGGTTCGACTTCTGCCCGGGATAACCAATCCGCTTCCGCACCTTGACGTTCATGTAGTAGGCGCCGGAGACGATCTCGCCGAGGGCGGCGAACGCTTCGGAATCATCTTTCTGCAGGCTCTCTACGTCCGCGGCCCCGAGGGCGCGCTCGAAGGCCGCCGCCAGGTCGGGCCGGGCGGCGAGCGCCCGCTCGGTCCATTTCCCGCTCGCGTCCGCCTCGCTCGCGGAGGGCATGCCGTCGGCGGCCGGGATGAGAGCGTCGGCGAGGGGAGCGAGGCGAGAGTCAGGCATCGCCAGGACTGTAACCCGCTTCTTCCTCGGCCATGAAGCGGACGAAGAAGACGGCGAAGAGCGCGAAGAAGAGGATGCCCTCCGAGACGGCCATGACCACTCCTCCGATCTGTTGGTCGGTCAGCGGGCCGATTCCCCAGAGTCGCGGTCCGTGCTCGTAAAAGTCATAAATCGGGCTGGGGAGGAGTGCGAGGACGAGCCCGAGCGGGCTCGCCAGCACGAAAGCGCCGAAGAGGTATGCCGCCTTCGCACCGGCGCGGAGGCGGCGCGGCACTTCGTGGAAGACCGGCCACCAGAGCAGACAGCCTGCGACGAGGTAGGACCCGTGCTCGAGATCCAGCAGCAGTCTGTGCCTAAGCGCTGCGTCGTAGAGGGCAGGCACGTGCCAGATCCCATACACCGCCAGCCAGACCGGCAGGGCGACGAGCGGATGAACGAACGCTCGTACGGCGCCGTGACGGCCGACGGCGGCTGCCAGGGCGGGGGAGATCCCGACCACGGCGAGCGCGGGCGCCCACTCCGCGAGCGCGACGTTTTGGAGGAGGTGCGCCCAGAGGAAGTAGTGCAGCGCCAGCGTCGCGAGCGGGCTGACGACGGCAGCCAGCGCGACGAGGAGAGCCGCGTCGAACGCGCGCCTCCGCAGCGTCGAGATCTCGTACTTACGGACAACGGCGCCGTAGGCGATCGCCAAGAGCGCAAGCGCCGCGACCTCTTCCCACGCCGCGTGCCAGCTCCCGGGCGACGGCAGGGTGGCGATGAGCACTAGAAGGGCGTCTGCGCGAGCGCCTCGTCCCGAGAGCCGTACACCGAGAAGATCCTGTTGAGGCCGGTCACCTCGAAGATCTTCACGATGCTCGGGTCGGCGCAAACGACAACCAGCCGGCCGTCCCTCTGCTTCAGCCTCTCGACGCCGCGGATGATTACGCCGAGGGCGGTCGAGTCGATGAACGTGGTTCCCGTCAGGTCGACGACGACGAGGCTCGCCCCGTCAGCGATCACGCGCAGGAGCTCCTGCTTGAACTCGGGGCAGGTGTAGAGGTCGATCTCGCCCGCGAGGGCGACGACGGCGACACCGGCGCCCGCTTCCTCCGTGGTGATGTCGAGCTCGCGCATTGCCTGCGCGTAGCTAACCACCCCCGGTAGGAGCGCTTCAACACCCGTGCCGCAGCGCTATCGTGATTGCACGCGGGCGTAGCTCAAAGGTAGAGCCCCAGCCTTCCAAGCTGGTGGTGAGGGTTCGATTCCCTTCGCCCGCTTACTTCTTAGACGTCCGATTGCGCATGCAGTCTTCGGCCATGGCCAACGCCGCGCAGGAGCGGGTCGTTTCCTTTCGCCCGCGGACGGTCCTGGTCGTCCTGGGGATCCTGCTTGCGAGTCTCGCACTTCTTACGCTCGTCTATCTCGCGTGGCACATCATCACGTGGATTCTCATCGCCGTCTTCCTCGCGCTCGCGCTAGACCCCGCGGTGGAGTTCTTCCAGCGGCGCGGTCTCCGGCGCGGCTACGCGACCGGGATCGTCTTCGTCCTTGCCATCGGGCTGATCGCGGGGCTCGGGTTCCTGCTCGTCCCGCCGCTCGTCGATCAAGTGCGAAGCTTCGTCGACTACGTGCCGCAGGTCATCGACGACGTGACAGCGGGGCGCGGGCCGTTCGGCTTCCTCCAGACCGAGTACCACATCGTCGATCGCGTGCGCGAGGCGATCGACAAGCAGGGCGCCGGCGGGGTGCTCGGAATCACCGGCACCGGGCTTGCCGTTGCCCGAGGCGTCCTCACGGCCGTCGCGGGCGTCGTGGCGATCGCCTTCTTGACCTTCTTCATGCTTCTCGACGGCCGGCGGATGGTCGAGCGCTTCTACGCGTTCCTACCGGACAGGAGCCGTCCCCGGTGGCAACGCATCGGGACGGAGGTCTACCGGACGGTGGGGGGCTACGTGACCGGGAACATCCTCATCAGCGTCATCGCCGGAGTCGCGAGCGCGGTCGCCCTCTTCGTCCTGGGGAGCGACTACGCCATCGCATTGGCCGTCGTCGTAGCCCTCCTCGACCTGATTCCCTTGGCCGGGGCCACCCTGGCCGCCGTCCTCGTCTCGACGGTCGCCTTCGTCGAGCTCGGGTGGGTCAAGGGCGTGATCGTCGTCGTGTTCTTCGTCGTCTACCAGCAGCTCGAGAACCACATCCTCCAGCCGGTCATCTACGGCCGCACGGTGCAGCTCACACCACTGGTAGTGCTCGTTTCCGTGCTGATCGGGGCCGAGTTGGCCGGCGTTCTAGGCGCGCTGGCGGCGATTCCTGTCGCGGGCATCGTCCAGGCGATTGGGCGCGAATTCCTCAGTAATCGTGAGGCGGCACCCGAACCCACCTAACCGGGGGATTCCCGCCCGGCGCTCAGGCTCGTACGCTTCGGTACGAAAGGAGTCTTGCATGGCTGAAGATCTTCGCCATGCGGCCGGGCGACCAACCTATGAAGTCCGCGAGATCCTCGACGGGGACGCTTGGGTTGACATGGGCATCCTGTACCGCTGCCACGACTACGCGGAGGCTGTCGAGTTCGCGTTCGACTATCTGGGACGGCGCGATCCGCGCCGTACGGGAGCGGTCGGCGGGCTTCAGGTCCTCAAGGAAGACCGCGGTCGGCGGGAGACGGTGTGGACATACGACCACGCCGAGCAGGAGAGCCGGCCCGATCCGGTTCACGTGTGGGGCTTCGACGTCACGAGACGTTGGAACCTCCCGACCGGACCGGTGCAGCGCCCGACGTCGCTCAGAAGCCGCATCCCCGGCCGGGCCTAGCCGCTAGGCGTCTAGCGGCGCGCGGGCCTTTCGCCGCCGGTAGGCGGCCTGGTTCACGCGGTCCGCGCAGAGCTGGCAGCAGTACGCCCTGCTTCGGTTCCGCGAGCGGTCGACATAGACGCAGCGGCATGGCGTACCCGCGCAGATGCCGAAGCGCTCCCAACCCGCGGTCCGAATCGCCTCGAGCAGCCCTCGCGCTCCGACCGCCGCGACGACGTCCGACGCGCGCTCGGAAGCCGGCACGTACTCCCAGGTGCGGGTCTCGGCCGAGAGCTGGGGAACGGCGCCCGTCTCGAGGAGGACCTCGTTGAGAAGAGAGACTGCCTCGCCCTCGTTCGCGGCCTCGAAGGCGCGCCGGAGCCGGTCGCGGACGCCCCGAAGCCGGTTTAGGTCAGAGGGCGTCAGGCGGGCCGCCGCGTCCTCCAGCCCCGGCTCCTCGTGCAAGCGGAGCCAGCGCGCGATCTGCGCCACGTCGCGGATGAGATCCGGAGGATCCGCGAGGAGATCCCACGTGTTGACGAGACCGACCGCGAGGCCGACTGCGTCCGCGTCGCTGTTCGTCGGCATCTAACTTTTTCTCCGCATTGGCGTCAGTGGTAAAAGTAAAGCATGAGACTGACGACACTCGTGACACTGACAGTCCTTTTGGCCGCTTGCGGCGGGGGATCGGACACGGTGGCGCCTCCGACGGAAAGCAACGCCGGGACGACCAGCACCGCTGCGCCCTCGCTCGACGAGCGGGCCGAGCTCTTCTCCTACGACGAGTCCGCGCCCCTGAACCTTGTCGAGAAGAGGACGAAGAGCCAGCAGGGCGCCGAGGTCGTCGACGTCGTTTTCGAGGCGGCAGACCGCAGGGTCTCCGCTTTCCTGGTGCGTCCGAAGGGGCAGCCCAAGGCGGCAGTCCTCTGGGCCCACTGGTACGGCGAGCAGGCGAATCCGAACCGGAAGGAGTTCCTCGTCGACGCGCTCGCGCTGGCCAAGGAAGGGGTCGTCTCGCTCCTCCCGCAAGAGTTCTTCCCCTGGCTGGAGCCGGTGAGCGAGGACGCGGACGCGGATCGGCAGCTGACCATCGATCAGGTCGTCCAGCTCCGCCGTGGGCTCGATGTGCTCCAGGAGCAGGCCGGCGACGTTCCCGTCGGCTTTGTCGGCCACGACTACGGCGCGATGTTCGGCGCGCTGCTCGTCGCCGACAAGCGGCCCCAGGCGTATGTCCTGATGGCGCCCGACGCGACGTTCTCGAACTGGTTCCTCAAGTACTTCGTGCGCGGCGCGAGCAAGGCGGACCTCGACCGCGCGTTCGCCCCGCTCGAGCCGCTCAACAACGTGGGCGACGCCGCGCCCGCGAGCGTTTTCTTCCAGTTCGCGAAGAGCGACAGGTTCGTGCCCGGCTACGTCGCCGACAAGCTGACAGAAGCCGCGAGTGAGCCCAAGAAGGCCGAGAGCTACGACGCCGGCCACGAGCTCGACGACGCCGCGCGGACGGACCGCCTCGCCTGGCTCCGCGACGAGCTCGGATTGTCCTGAGCGCTTAGGAGCTAAAAGCGGCCGCGGAAGAGCAGCAGGAGAAGCAGCAACAGCAGCAAGAAGAACAGGAACTTGCTGATGAAGATCCCGCCGCCGAGCGCGAGAATCAAGATGATGATCAGGAGGAGTACAAGCATCGTCCGGTTCTTTCCGGTCGCGGCGGAAAGTACACCTGGTTAGCGGATACGTCCTCCTCCGCGAGCCGGCGCCGCCCGTGCGTTGCATCCGCCACGAGAACGTGTTAGAAGGGCAGTCCTCGAAGGAGAGGTCTGCGGCTTGTCCCGGATTGCGGCGCGTGCCCGGCTGGGAGTGTTGTGTGCCCTCGTGGCGGCTCTCGCCGCGTGCATCAGCACGGTCTTGGCGAGCGCCGCGCCTTCGCCCCGTTCGCGCGAGACAGCCGCGCCTCCCGCGGCCGGTCTTGAGGAGGCGACGGCATCGATTCTGCCCGGCTTCCAGGAGACGACCGCGTTCAGCGGCCTTTCGAACCCGACCGTCGTCCGCTTCTCGCCTGACGGTCGCGTCTTCGTCGGCGAGAAGGGCGGTCTGATCAAGGTCTTCGACAACCTCTCCGACACGTCGCCCACGGTCTTCGCCGATCTGCGGCCAAAGGTCCAAAACTTCTGGGACCGCGGGCTGCTTGGCCTTGCGCTTCCGCCTAACTTTCCGACCGTGCCGTACGTGTACGTGCTCTACACGTACGACGGTCCAATCGGCGGTGTCTCGCCGACGTGGGGAGACGGCTGCCCGACCCCGCCCGGCGCCACCGGCGACGGTTGCGTCGTTGCGGGCCGCCTCGCCCGCCTCCAGGCCGCAGGAAATGTGATGACGGGATCGGAGCAAGTCCTGATCGAGGACTGGTGCCAGCAGTACCCGAGCCACTCGATCGGGACGCTCGCCTTCGGCCCGGACGGTGCGCTGTACGTGAGTGGTGGCGAAGGAGCGAGCTTCAACTTCGTCGACTATGGCCAGGACGGATCGCCGCTCAACCCGTGCGGTGACCCTCCGTCGGGCATCGGTGGAACGCAAACCCCACCGACCGCCGAGGGCGGCGCACTCCGTAGCCAGGACCTGCGCACGTCGGGCGATCCGGTCGGGTTGAGCGGCTCGATCCTGCGACTCGACCCATCGACTGGAGCCGGATTTTCGACGAACGCGCTCGCCGGCCACCCGGACGCCAACGCGCGCAGGATCGTCGCGTACGGGCTTCGCAACCCGTTCCGCTTCACGCTCCGACCGGGCACCAGCGAGGTCTGGCTTGGCGACGTCGGCTGGAACCGGTGGGAAGAGATAAATCGGATCCCCGACCCGAGCGCCACGCCGCGCAACTTCGGGTGGCCGTGTTACGAGGGCGTAGGGCGGCGCGCCGACTACGAGGCGACAGGACTCTCGATCTGCACGGGCCTGTACGGCCAGGCCGGGGCGGTCACGCCGCCGTACTTCACGTACGCACACAACACCCCGATCGCGGGGGAAACCTGCCCGACCGGCGGCTCCTCGATCTCCGGCCTCGCCTTTTACCAGGGCGGCTCGTATCCCTCGGCGTACAGTGGCGCGCTGTTCTTCGCCGACTACTCACGGGACTGCATCTGGGTGATGCGGACGGGCGCAGACGGCCTTCCGGATCCGGCCACGGTCACGCCGTTCCTCACGGGGGCGTCCGGCCCGGTCGACCTGCAGATCGGGCCCGGCGGGGATCTTTTCTATGCCGACCTGAACGGCGGCACGATCAGGCGCATCCAGTTCGTCGGTGGCAACCAGCCGCCCTTGGCGGTTGCGACGGCGTCGCCGACGACCGGCCCCGTCCCGTTGACCGTCCAGTTCGACGGCACAGGCTCGAGCGACCCGGACGGCGACGCGATCTCGTACGCCTGGGATCTCGACGGCGACGGCCTGTACGACGACTCGACCGCCGCCGCACCGACCATGACCTATAGCACGGTCGGCTCCTACAGCGTGCGCCTGCGCGTCACCGATACTCGCGGCGGGTCGGGCCTGAGCACGCCGATCGTCATCAGCGCGGGCGCCGCGCCGAACACCGCTCCGACCGCGCGGATTACTGCACCCGCTGCGGAGACGGCCTGGAAGGTGGGCGACTTGATTGCCTTCTCCGGCTCGGGCACCGATCCGGAGGACGGCCCGCTCTCGCCGCCCGCCTTCTCGTGGTCGCTGTCTATCCAGCACTGCTCCAGCCAGGGTTGCCACGTGCACCCGATGCAGTCGTGGACCGGAGTTTCGTCGGGCTCGTTCTCGGCGCCCGATCACGAGTATCCGTCGCACCTCGAGCTGGCGCTGACAGTCACCGACTCGGCTGGCGCAACGAACACAGCGAGCGTGCGACTTGATCCGCTGACAGCCGAACTGACCGTTCAGTCGGTACCTGCCGGGCTGCAGTTATCAGTGGGTAACGAGACGGCCGCGGCGCCGTTCGCCCGCACCGTCATCGTCGGCTCTCGGAATTCGCTTGCGGCGCTCTCACCGCAGGTGCTCGGCGGAACCACCTACGAGTTCGCGTCCTGGTCCGATGGGGGCGCGCGTGCTCACGACGTGGTCGTCGTCGCGCCGGCGACCTACACCGCGACGTTTGGGGCGGCGGCCGGACCGCTCACGTTCGCTCCCACTGACGACAGCTATGTCGAGACCGACCTGCCCGGAACGAACTTCGGCACGTCGACGCAAACGGTCGCCGACGCGAGTCCCCAACGGGACGCGATGCTGGGGTTTGCCGTCTCCGGCCTCGGCGGTCGGCCCGTCGTCAGCGCGAAGCTCCGGCTTTACTGCGTCAACGGGTCTCCGTTCGGCGGTGCCGTGCGCCGCGTCGCAGACAGCAGCTGGCGCGAGAGCACTGTCACGTGGAGCAACGCCCCAGCAGGCGACGCGACTCCCCTCGTCTCCCTCCCGGCCGTTGCGGCGGGAGCATGGTACGAGGTCGACGTCACGGCAGCGGTCGCGGGCGACGGCGCGGTCAGCTTCAGGATCAGCTCGACGAACGCCGACGGCGCCTACTACTCGACCAAGGAGGGCACCGCCGGATTCGCACCGCAACTCGTTGTTCAGCCGGGGACGGGTCCGCCCGACACGACGCCGCCGACTGCGCCAACGGCTCTGACAGCGACCGTGATGGGCGCTACGAGAATCGACCTCGCGTGGGCCGCCTCCACTGATAACGGCACGATCGCCGGCTATCGCGTCCGCCGCGGCGGCGTCGAGCTGGCGACGGTGCAGGGGACGACCTATTCCGACACAACGGTGCAGCCGTCCACGACCTACACCTACGACGTTGTGGCGGTAGACGCCGCCGGCAACGTCTCCGCGCCGTCCGCGCCCGTGTCGGCGACAACGACAGCAGCGCCGACGACGCTGAGCGTCCCCGTGGCCGACGACACCTACGTCGCCTCCGACCGGCCGACAACGACCTACGGATCGGCCGTGCGCGTGACTGCCGACAACCAGCCGCGGCGGCACACCCTGCTCCGCTTCGTCGTCGCGGGCATCGGGGGGCGCGCCGTCCGCAGCGTGAAGCTCCGGGTGTACTGCGTCGACAACTCTCCCGTCGGCGGCGCCTTCCATCGCGTAACGGACACCACGTGGCGCGAGGGGACAGTGACCTGGAACACGGCCCCGGTCGCCAGCGCGACGACACTTGCAACGCTCGGTTCGGTCGTCGTCGGCAACTGGTACGAGGTCGATGTCACGCAGGCAGTGGCGGGCGACGGCGCCGTCGCGTTCTTGATCGACTCGACGAGCAACAACGGCGCCGACTACCGTTCGAAGGAGGCCAACCCAGCCCAGGCTGCCCAGCTCGTCGTGACGGTCCAGTAGCGCGGCTACCCGGGAGGCTGGTGGCTCGGCCTATCCCCCGAACGAGGGATGCCCTTGAAACCGGGGAGCGAAATACTCATGCTTTCCGGACACGGGTGGGAAGGTCTGAATTGCAGCTCGCCGGGAATGGCTTGAAGAACGGCAAGTCGGCGGAAGCCGGAGACGCGACCGAGCTCTTCTCGCGATACTCGGTCGGCGTCTACCGCTATTGCCTCGGACGGCTCGGATCGCCCGAGGAAGCGGAGGATGCCCTCCAGGTCACGTACCTCAATGCGTGGCGCAGTCTCAAGCGCGGCTTCGAGCCGCAGCAGCCACGGCCCTGGCTGTTCCAGATCGCGGCGAACGTCTGTGCAACCTCGCTACGTTCGAAGCTGAGTGGTACGCGGCTCGAGCTACGTGATCCAAGTGCGCTGGACGAGCTCGCCGGGGCTGGGGAGCCGGGAAACGAGGAGCTTCTCGGTCTGTCCGAGGCGCTGCGTGGCCTACCTTCTCGGCAACGTCGGGCAATCGTGCTGCGCGACTGGCATGGACTCTCGTATGACGAGATCGCTGCGGAGATGGCCGTCTCGGACGCCGCCGTCGAGACGCTGCTCTTTCGAGCGCGAAACAAGGTTGCAACCTCCCTCGCGAATCCCGACTGGAGGAGACGACTCGCGCCGTCGCGGGCGCTTCTCATCTGGCCGTTCGGGTTCCTCCGCGCGAAGTCCCTGGTCACCGGAGGCGCGGAGCAACTCAAGATGGGCGTTGCCCTCGCCGGTGGGACCGTCGTTCCTCTCATCGCGTTCGGGCTCATCCAAGTCCTGCTCTCGGAGCCCAAGGAGCCGACTCGAGAGCCTCAAGGGGGTGCCGTCTACCAGGTCGCACAGGCTCGGGCCTCGGGATCGTTGCTGCAAGAACAGCTCGTCCTCCGTGCCCCCAAGCCGGCAGTAGGGACCGGGAGGACGCGTGTTGGCCCGCAAGGCGAGTCGGGAGGGCGCGCCGCCTCGCCAAAGAAAAGCAAGGCTCACTCGCCGAAGGCCCAGGCAAATCCGGGCGTCCAGCGCGAAGCGAAGGTCGTGCTTTGCCACGGCACCCACTCCAAGAAGCGACCTGGCGTCACCATCAGCGTGTCCGAGCACGCATTGGCAGGCCTCGGCAAAGACCCGCCTGGCGCATGCGGATAGGAAGCGCGGCCGCTCGCTGCGGCTGCGGATGCACTCAGCTTCTTTGCGGTTGGATCACCAATGAATCATGCGGTCTTCCCGGCGGTTCACTCTTAGAGACGCCCCCTGAGCTGAAAAACTTGCGCGACAGGCCGGGGCCCAAGAAGACCGACTGACCGCGACCGCAGTTTTCAGAAGACGGACGCCGGCAGGCGGAGCGCGCGCGTGCGTGCCCGGGCCTCGTGCCACCAGATGATCTCGTACGCGTGGAGCGCGACCCACACGGCGGCCAAGAGCGCCAGCGCGACGAGCGCCGGGACGACAACGGCCATCGGAAACAGCAACGCGCAGGCGACCGCGGCGACCAGGCGACCGCGGCCGAGCGTGCGTGAGATACGCAGCCGCAGCGCCACGTACGCGAACAGGTAGAGGGCGGGGCCGCCACAGAGGCCGACGGCGGGAATCGTGAATACCGCCGTAACCAGAAGCGTGCGCAGCGCCAAGGGCCAGTTTGCGATTTGCGGTCCAGCCAGCCAGAGAACGAACGTGATGGCTGGGAAAATGGCCAGCCAGACCACTACTGCCATCGTCCAACGTGGGGGCATGAGCTCATTTCTACGCCTCTCGCGCCCAGGCGACAAGTAACTCGCAGGTGCGCTCGAGACCGCGGCGGCTCAGGAGCTCAGCAAGTGCCGAGGCAGCCTGCTTCGAGCGCGGACCGCGCAGCGCTCCGAGCGCCGCCAGGACCGCGACCCCCTCGTCCATGTCGACGCCGCGCACCTCCCGGCAGTAGCGGCCGTGCCAGCGAAGGGCCGCCCGGCCGAACCGATCGGGCGCCTTGTCGACGAGCAGAAGACAGAGCTCCAGGGCTTCTGCCAGGCCCACATGCTCGATCTCCGAAGCCGCGGACAACGCTTCGGTGACGTTGCCGCGGTCGAGAGCGCGGCGGAAGCGAGCGAAAGGAGAGCCCTGCGCGGTCACGAACGGATGTTCGCACGGCACGCAAGTCTCCAAAAGATGCTGGTCGACGGATCCGCGGCCCAGGAAGCAACCCGTGACCGTCCGCGCCTAACGCCGTAGCGTTCGTCGAAAAGGAAAGGAGGCGGTTGCGGCCTCCGCCTCCTTCGGTAACCGAGCGGCGTGGGCTGCGGCCCCACACGCCTTTCTCGGTGACTCTCAAGGTAGCGGCCCAGCCTGCCTAGGCATCCCCCGTTTCGGGGTTTTGTCAAGCGCTGCCGTGAACCAGCGAACGGGGGATGGGTCAAGCGGGCGGAGGCAGCCAGAGTGCGTCCTAGAGGCGCGGGCTCCGATGCGGCGGGAGCTCGTGTCTGCTCAGGGGGAGCCGGGGCTCTTGCGGCGGCTCCGCTCCCCGCTTGCGGCGGCCGCCTGAGGCGTATCGAGGACGATTCGCCTGCGGCTGAGCGAGGCCGGGGCTGCGGAGGATCTCGCTTCCTTCTTATCCCGACATGACTGCCGCGCCGAAGTCGCCGCGGACGGAACGGTCACGGTCGAGCTGCCCCATGTGCTTCATCGAGATCAGGCGTGCATGGAGCTCGAGCTTTACATGCGCCTCTGGCAGGCCCTCCGCGGCGTCCGCGTCGAGTTCCTCCACTGAGCTGGCTCTTGCCAGCCTCGAGCGGTTTTCCGACCGTGACTCCAACAGGCCGCGAACCCGCTCGCTGTGCGCGCTTCCGCATGGACAGTGGGATGCGCCTGGCAGGATTCGAACCTGCGACCCGCGGATTAGAAGACGGGAGCCGGTTGCCGTGAACATGGGCGTTGAGGGCTGCGCGCAACGCGTCCGCACTGAGTTCGACCTCGATCCCAATCAGTTCTCGGGGTTGCGCCCAAAATCTGGGCACGCCCGGATGACGAGGGCCCGCGAGGGTTGTACTTTCTCCTCCATGGCGAACTCCACACCAAGCCGGCTTGCCGCCGTGGCCGCGGCGCGTTTCCGCTCGGTCGTTCTGCTTTCCATCGTCATGGATCTGCCGGTGCTCGCGCGCGTGGCGAATGCCCTCACGCGCGAGCCGCGCGTCGAGAGCCTCCAAGTCGACGGCGTGTCCGTCGAGATCACCTGTCCAGCAGGTCGGGGGCCGTGGCCCGCCTTCGTGTTCGTCACTGGCGCGCACCCGCTTCGGCGCCAAGAGCCGGTCGTTCAGCGCGTCGCCCAGGGGCTCGCTCGGGCCGGCTACGTCGCGGTCGTCCCGGACCTTCCGGGGCTCGGGTCGGGCGAGCTCACTGTACGGACGATTGAGGCTGCGGCAAAGGTGATCGAGGCGGCGGTGGCGCGACCCGACGTGCGCGAGCGGCGCGTCGCGCTCGCCGGAGCCTCGACCGGGGCCAGCATCGCGCTCATCGCCGCCGCGCGCCCCGAGCTCACGCGCCACGTCTCGCTGGTGGCGGCAGTCGCGCCCTTCGCCGACATCGAGAGGATCGCGTGCCTCGCCACGACCCGTAGTTACGAGGAGGACGACGGCGCCATGGTCGAGTATGCCGTCACCGCCCTCTTACGGCGCGCGGTCGCGCGCTCGCTCGTCGCATGTTTGCGGGACGCCCAGGATCGGGACCTCCTCCTCGATCGGATCGGCACGATCGAGGAGGAGAGCGACGCCCTCGAGGCGCTGGAGGTAGAGCTCGACGGGCTCGGGCCGGAGACGCAGACGGTCGTCCGCCTGCTGACGAATCGCGACCCGGCCCGCTTCCGGGATTTCTACGGTGCGCTTCCGCCCGACATGCTCTCGACCCTGCGCGAGCTCTCGCCGCTCGCGCAGGCAACGAGCCTCGCCGTTCCGGTGGAGCTCGCCGTTCCGCCTCAAGACCCTTACTTCCCGTTTCGCGAGGCGAGCACGCTCGCCGAGTCGCTGCCGAACGTCCGCCTGACGGTGACTTCGACGCTCGATCACACCCGGCCCACAGCCTCGCTGCGTGGCCTGCGCGACCTCGCTCGCTTCGATGGGTTCGTCGTTCGCACCCTCGCGGGCGCCGCCTGAAGCCGTGGACGCGCCTACACCCGCGCCCACCAAGCTAGCTCTCCTCGCGACGACTGGGCTGACCGTCGCCGCCGTGGTCACATTCGTTCTCTGGCGCGGCCCAGGTGCCGTCGACGCCGGCTTCGCGGCCGGGTTTCTCTGTGTCTTCTCGGGCCTCTTCATCCTTCGCGTCGCCGGCCAAGTGCTCGTGCGGACGCGGCGCCCTGCCTGGCTCCCTCCGACCGAGCGGTGGAACCTGACCCCGTACCGCCTTCTCCTACCCACGCAGCTGCTCTTCATCGCACTCATGGCGTGGATCGACGTCGACTTTGCGCGCGACAGCGGCGTTTGGGTGGACGCGCGGCCTGCATTCGGCCGCGCGGTCCTTTGGTTCGCGTACGCGTACGCGTCCGCGATGGCCGTTCGCTATGTCGTCCGGATGAGCCGCCAGCCGGATCAGCGATGGTTCGGCGGGACGATCCCGATCGTCTTCCACTGGGTGCTGGCGAGCTTCCTCTTCGTGCTCGGGAGCTTTCATGCCTCCCATTGAGACCGCAGACGTTGCGATCGTGGGGGGCGGCGCGGCAGGCCTGTCGGCAGCAGGCGCGCTCAAGCGGCGTGGTCACGACCCAGTCATCCTCGAGCAGGACGAGCGCGTGGGCGCCCGGTGGGCGCGACGTTATGAGCGGCTGCACCTTCACACGATCCGCCGCTTCTCAGGGCTGGCGCATTACGGCATCCCGGCGGACTATCCGCGCTATGTGCACAAGGACCTCTTCGCCCGCTATCTCAAGGAGTACGCTGAGCGGCTTCGGCTGGACGTCCGCCTTGGCGCGCGCGTCGACGCCGTGCGGCCCGACGACGGCCTCTGGCGGCTCGCGAGCGAGCACGGCGAGTGGCGGGCACGAACCGTGATCATTGCCACGGGCCGCCACAACGAGAAGACGTTGCCGCGCTGGCCGGGCCTCGAGGAGTTCCGCGGCCGCGTCGTCCACTCGGACGACTACCGCTCGGGGAACGAGTTTGTCGGCGAGCGGGCCCTCGTCGTCGGAATGGGCAATAGCGGCGCCGAGATCGCGACTGATCTCGTCGAGCAGGGAGCGTCGTTCGTCGCAGTCTCAGTGCGGACGCCGCCGCCCATCATGCCCCGTGATCTCTTTGGCGTTCTGCCCGTGCAGTTGCTTGGCCTTGCGTTCACTCCCGTCCCGGCGCCGCGGCTGCTCGATCGCGCCGGCGCCGTGATCCGGCGGATTGGCGTCGGCGACCTAAGCCGCTACGGGCTCGGGAAGGCCGCATGGGGCCCGTTCACCGCTCGGCGGCCTGCCGTGATCGACGTCGGCTTCCTTGCGGAGCTGAAGTCGGGTCGGATCAACGTCCGGCCGCACGTTGAGCGCTTCTCGTCCACCGGCGTCGTCTTCGCGGACGGACGCGAGGAGCAGTTCAGCATCGTCGTGGCGGCGACGGGGTTCTCGAGCGCCCTGGGCGAGTTGCTCGACGTGCCGGGCGCAATCGACGAGCACGGTCAGCCGCGTTTTCGCTCGGGCCGGCCGACCGACTACCCAGGCCTCTACTTCATCGGCTTCGACGAGACGACGCGCGGCGTCCTGTTCGAGGCCAACCGCGACTCCAGGCGGCTCGCGCGCGAGGTCGCCTCCTACCTCGAGAAGCGATGAGCCGCGTCGCGCAACCGGGCAAGTTCCTGATCGTCGGCGCGGGCGGCTACGTCGTCAACCTCGTCATCTTCGCTGGGCTCTACGCGCTCGGCATGGCATATGTCCCGGCCTCGATTCTCTCGTACGCAGTCGCCAACGCGCTCATGTATCTGGGCAACCGCTACTTCACGTTCCGCCTCGGCCCCGAGGGATTTTGGGGCGCGTACGCGCGCTACATGCTCGTCGGGGGGATCGTTGTCGGGCTGAATGCGGCGATTCTCGCAGCGCTCGTCGAAGGCACGGGCATCGACGCGCGGATCGGCCAGGCGATCTCGCTCCTCCTCATCACGCCCCTCGCCTTCGTGCTTTTCAAGCGCTGGACGTTTCGGCTCAGGCCGACGTAGCCTCCGTCGGCTCGAGGTCGTCGGCGAACATCTCGCGGTAGTGTCGATACCAGTCGCTCTGGAAGCGCTCATCTGGGTCGTAGCGGCGCTTCTGGCGCAGGAACTCCGCAAACTGTGGGTAGGAGGTCTCGATCTGCTCGCGCGTCGCCCACCGGTGATAAGTCAGGTAGAACTTGCCGCCCCGCTCGAGTCCCCGGTCGATCAGACGGCGAAACGCGTCAGCGGAGCGCTCGAGACCCGCCGGTGTGTGCACCGTGCAGAGGTTGAAGATTATGCAAGCCCAGCGTTCGGTTGCCCAAGCCATAAAGGACTCGTCATCGGGCTCGACGAGTCTGATCGTCCCGTAGATGAGGCTGACATCGTGAGCGCGGAAGTCCTCCGCGACCGCTGCCATGAAGCCGACGAGACGGTCGCGCGGAACGTAGATCTCCGTGATCATCTCCGTGGCCGGGTCGGCCGAGCCGAGCCGCGCGTCGAGCGCATGGTGATAGCCGTCCGTGTAGTCGGCCAACTGGTGCGCGTCTGAGAAGTAGAGCTGGCCCGAGGTCGCCATGTAATGGGTCGAATAGATCTCCCAGGCGCGGGCCTTGTCCGTGTGCGCGAGATGGATGAGTCGCTGCCAGTCCTCGGTCGAGAGCGCCCGTTGCTCCTCCGGAGGCGCGTCCGCATGCTCGACCGGCCGGTAGCAGGAGAAGACGCCGCGGCGCAGGAACTCGTCTGAGGCAGGGTCGATCGCAAACTGGAAGTCGCCGTACAGGAATCCGTCGCGCGTGCGCTCCTCGAACAGTGGCATCAACTCGTCGAGGAGCGGCACTTCGACGACGCGCTCGAGTAGCCGCCTGGGTGCGAGCCGCAGTCGGGCGGAGTAGATACAGCCGAAAAGTCCATAACCTCCGGTCGCCAGCCGAAAGAGGTCTCCGTTCTCCTCGCGGCTGCACGTGAGCGCCTCGCCGGCGGCGTCGATGAGCACGAACGACTCGAGGTCGTCGATGAGCGGCTTCATGATCAGCCCACGACCGTGGACGTTGGCGGAGATCGCGCCACCAATCGAGAGGCGGTCCGCGCCAGTCTGCTTCTGCGCCACCGCCCAGCGGGTCGGGCCGAGGTAGTCGAGGAGGGCGGGCCACTGGATGCCGGCCTCGACCTCGATGATTCCGCGCTCTTCGTCAAAGGCGAGGACGCGGTCGAGCGAGCGTGTGTCGATCAGGCGACCGCCGGCGCAGAATTGCTGACCGCCCATCGCGTGGCGACCGCCCGCTAGCGCTACGGGCGTGCCGGCTGCTCCGGCACCGCTGATCGCCTCCTGGATCGACTCAAGGGATTCGACCGGGACGACGTCGCCGACGACGGTCTCGTTGAGCTCCGAGTGAATGTCGTTGACTGTGACCGCGGACATTCGTGCAAGCGTCGCAGGACGGGGCTCGGAGTTCAATACGCTGGACCGGTGGATTACGACGACTGGCTCGCGTCTGGAGAGCGGGTTTCCGTCGAGTTGCCAGCGTCCGGTACGTTCAACGTCTTCTACCGGGTCGCCGGGGTCGGCCAATGGCTAACTCTCTTGCACGGCTTCCCGACGAGCTCGTGGGACTGGGCGCCCATCGCGCCGGCGTTGGAGCGTCGCTTTTGCGTCCTGGCATTCGACTTCCTCGGCTTCGGCGACTCTGACAAACCGCGGCGTCACTCGTACTCGATCTTCGAGCAGGCGGATCTCGTCGAGGCTCTCTGGCGCCGCTTCGCGATCGAGGAGTCGGCCATCGTCGGTCACGACTACGGCGCCACGGTCGCCCAGGAGCTTGTCGCGCGGCGAGAGGAAGGCGGTCTCTCCGTGCGGGTCAGCGCGCTGTTTCTGCTCAACAGCGGTCTCTACGTCAACCTGGCACGGCCCCTCCTCGTCCAACGCCTGCTCGCGAAGCGCGTGATGGGGCCGTTGCTCGCCCGCGCCATGACGGAGCGGACCTTCGCGCGCAGCCTCTCCTCCGTGGTCTCACCCGCACACTCGCTCAGTCGCGACGAGCTGCGGGCGCACTGGGAGGTCGTGCGGCGCGCGGACGGGGTGGCGGCGACGCCGCGCCTGCTGCGGTACATGGCCGAGCGGAGAGACAACGCCAGCCGCTGGGAAGGGGCGCTCGAGCGTGCCGACTTGCCGCTCCATCTCGTCTGGGGGATGGCCGATCCGCGCTCGGGCGCGCACATCGCCGAGCATGTCCGCCGGCGGGTGCCGAGGACGCGGATCGTCGCGCTCCCGGACGTGGGCCACTACCCGCACCTCGAAGCGCCCGAAGCCGTAGCCGCCGCCATCGTGGGAGCGGCCTGAGCAAGACGGCGATGGCCCAACTCGAAGCCCGACCGTAAGGGACCGACCATAGAAGGACCGACTCAATCGAGCACAGGTGCGCGCCAGTTGCGCGCCAGTGCGCGCCAGTCTTGAGCGGTCTCTAGCGGTCTTGGCCGGTCTCGCCGACGAAGGACCGCCGAGAAGGAAACTAGCCCACGTCCAGCGGATTCCGCCTGAACAGCGGGATGCGCCTGGCAGGATTCGAACCTGCGACCCGCGGATTAGAAGTCCGCTGCTCTGTCCACTGAGCTACAGGCGCCTTCGGCCGCAACGTACCACCGCGCGGGCCCGGGCTACACTTTCCTTGCGCGGTGGTCGTAGCTCAGTTGGTAGAGCCCCGGGTTGTGGTCCCGGAAGTCGCGGGTTCGAGTCCCGTCGGCCACCCCTAAGTCGGAGAAGCGACCCTCCCGCCGGCACGGCGGACCTCGAGCGCCCGCGCGACATCCGTCGCGGAGAGGAGGCCGACGAAGCGGTCTCCGTCCAGGACGAGCGCCCGGTGGATGTCTCCTTCGGAGAGCTCGGCGGCGGCGTCGATCAGCTCGTCGTCCTCGGAGACGACCGGTACCCGGTCGGCCGGGACCATGCAGTCGGAAACCGTGCGCGTCTCCCACTCGCTTCGCGGCACCTCTGCGATGCAGCGGAATGGGAGCAGGCCGAGCGCATGCCCGTTGTCCGTGACCGGGTACGTGGTGTGCCGGCTCTTCCAGACGACGTCGTCCATGAACTCGGCGATGGTCAGGTCCGGACTGGCGGTCACGGGCTGGCGGACGACGAGATCCCTTACGCGTAGACCATCAAGCGCCTGCCGCGCCAGCAGAAAGCGATCTTCGGCACCCGCGGCCATGAGGAGGAACCAGCCGATGAACGCGAGCCACGCGCCGCTGAAATCTCCCTGGAAGATGAACAGGGCGATACCGCCCCCGATGAAGAGGTAGCCGAAGCCGCGGCCGACCGCCGCTCCAATGTGGGTGGCCCAGGCGAAGTCGCCCTTCACGGCCCAAAGCGCCGAGCGGAAGATGCGCCCGCCGTCCAGCGGGAGGGCGGGGAGGAGGTTGAAGACCAGCAAGGTGAGATTGATGTAGCCGAGCCAGAAGACGACGCCGTCGACGGCCGCAGGCAAGCTCAGGCCCCAGGCGATCAGCGCGAATGCGAGCCCGAGCACGAGGGAGACGAGCGGCCCGGCGATGGCGATCCGGAACTCCGCTCCGGCGCTCGGGAACATGCCCTTGAACTTGGCGACGCCGCCGAAGAGCCAGAGCGTGATCCCGTCGATCTCCATCCCCTCCCGGCGAGCCTGCAGCGCGTGCCCGAGCTCGTGGGCGAGCAACGACCCGAAGAAGAGGAACGCGGCGACGATCGCCATCGCGACGTACGTGCCGTCGGAGAGCCCTGCGTTCGTGTCCGGGAAGATCCCCGTCGCCAGCGTCCAGACGATGAGGGCGAAGACGACGAGCCAGCTCCAGTTCACGCCGAAGCGGACGCCGGCGATATGCCCCAGCGTGAAGCTGTCCCGCACCCGCTAGCGCCCCTTTCGGGCCTGCTGCAGAGCGGTGCCGATGCGCTTCGCGATCACGGGTCCGTGCTTTCGCGCGTGCTTTCCGGCTCCCTGAATCATCTTCTTGCGTTGCTCGGGCGGAATGCGCTTCCAGCCCGTCCGCGCCTTGTAGGCGAGCGCGAGCAGCTTCCAGTAGGCCATGCGGGGATTCTCCTCTTTCCGGTAACGACCGCGTCGTACCTTACGCGCCCGTGCGAAAGAGCCGGGCTCACGGGAGGCTGAGCTGGCGCGCTCGGCTCCGGCCGGACGCCGCGCGAAAGGCATCAGGAATCCGGATGGAGACGTCAGCGCCGCCGCCGGGGGATTTCGAGACCGTAGCGGCTCCCCCGTGCGCGGTCGCAACCGCCGCCACGATGGCGAGCCCGAGACCAGCGCCTCCGCTGCTTCTGCTCTCCTCCGCGCGGGTGAAGCGCTCGAAGGCATGCGGGACGAAATCAGGCGAAAAGCC
>Ga0209887_1000024_pt1 | contig 44535 bp, 45 predicted proteins | sample GWRWN1_30_40_FD_187230 | JGI IMG/M metagenome (GOLD analysis project Ga0209887, IMG submission 187230) | Riverbed sediment microbial communities from areas with no vegetation in Columbia River, Washington, USA - GW-RW N1_30_40 (SPAdes)... | ecosystem: Environmental > Aquatic > Freshwater > River...
CACTCGCGCTCGGCGGCGATCCCGAGCTCATCTTCCTCGACGAGCCCACGACCGGTTTCGATCCCGCCGCGCGCCGCCAGGCCTGGGAGACGATCCGCGGACTCCGTGAGCTCGGCAAGAGCATCCTCCTCACGACGCATTACATGGAGGAGGCCCAGCGGCTTTCGGACCGGATCGCCATCCTCGGCGAGGGTCGCATCGTCGCGACCGGCTCACCGGAGGAGCTCCTCTCAGGGCACGGCGTGGTCGAGATTCGCTTCCGCCGCAACGGCGAGGAGACCGTCATCGCCACGACGGAGCCGACGCGCGTTCTGAACGAGCTCACCTCGGAGGCGCTCGGGGAGGGCGTCGAGCTCGAGGGCCTCGAGGTACACCGTCGAACCCTCGAAGACGTCTACCTCGAGCTGACCCGCGAACGGGCCGAGGTCTGATGCGCCTCTTCCTGCACGAGCTCCAGGCACAGCAGTTGCTCTTCTGGCGCAACCGCGAGGCGGCCTTCTTCAGCTTCCTCTTCCCGATCATCCTGCTCGTCTTGCTCGGCTCGGTATACGGCGACGACGAGATCGACGGCGTCCGCGGCTCGACGTTCCTCCTCGCGGGCCTGATCGGGTACGGCGTGGCGGCAACCGCCTTCGCGTCGCTGGCGATCACCCTCGTGGTTCGACGGGAGGCGGGCCTGCTGAAGCGCGTGCGGGGCACGCCGCTCAGTCCGGCTACCTACCTCGCGGCCGTCATCGCCTCGATGGTGATCGTGATCGCGTTGCAGGCCGCGGCGCAGGTCCTGATCGGCCGGTTCCTCCTCGACGCCGACTGGCCGGCGTCGCCCGCCTCCTTCCTCGCCGTGCTCGTGATCGGAGCGGCGTCGTTTGCCGCGCTTGGCCTCGCGGTGACGACGGTCGTTCGGACGGGCGAGGGTTCGTCCGCGGTCGTGAACGCCATCTACCTGCCGATGGCCTTCATCTCCGGCGCGTTCTTCTCGCCACGCGACCTGCCTCGTTTCCTCGAGGTGCTCTCGGAGGTGCTGCCGCTGACCTACCTCTTGCGCCTGATCCGGTCGACCTTCATCGAGGGCGAGACGCTCGCCTCGTCGCCGGGGGCCATCGCCGCCGTGCTGGTCTGGGGCCTGTTCGGGCTCGTCGTCGCAGGTCGGATGTTCCGATGGGAGCCCCGGGAGGGTATGAGCGGGGCATGACCTATCCGACATTGGTCTTTACGGGCGAAGGAGAGGGCCGTGCCCGGTTCGGCCGACGGGCGCGAGGGGGAGCCGATGCCCATCGTCGCGGAGACTGGGCGCACGACACCATCGGCCAGCGCAGCAACCTCACGCACTAAGGGATAGCGGCCGACAGCGGCGCGAAGGCTACTTCTCGCCTTCCCAGTAGTCGAGGTCCGGTTCGCTCCGCAGCATCGCTTGATAGCCGTCCGAGTCGGTCCACAGACCGACCTTCCCGCTGTCCGGGTAATGGACGATCGCCACCGATGACTTGGACGAAAGGATCACCACCCTGCACGGCTCGTCGGAGCGATTGAAGACCTGGTGGGCGCCTGCCGGGCCTTCGGGGAAGACGGCAACGTCGCCCGGCTCCAGCTCCCGTTCACCCTCTGGGCCGCGGAGCGTGGGCCGACCGGAAATGGCGATCAACCACTCCTCGCAGCCGAGCTCGTAGTGGTAAGGCCAGGTCTTCTCCCCCGGAGGAATCTCGTAGAGGCTCCCGCCAAGCAGCTCGGCCCCGAGGCGCCTGCCGATCGCTGTCGACCGGTGGCGGAAGCCCTCCCGGTCGTTCTCGTCGTCCCAGTCCTGCTCGCCGAAGAGGTTGAAGATCTCCATGGGGCCATCCTACGGCGCTATCGTGAGCCCCGAGCCCCCGTAGCTCAGTGGATAGCAGCGGGTACCTAAACCGCCACTTGTTCGAGTCCGATCTTTTTTAGAGACACGCCTGTCCCGACCCTTGCGAGTCTTTCGCGGAAAAGCTCGAAAAGAGAAACGGCTAAAGCCGCACTCGAAGACGTCGCCCCGCGCTTTCCTGGCTAGGGAATCAGGATCTCTATTGCGCAGCTGAACGCGGCGTCCAGTCCGGCACCGCCGTTGCACTGGTCAAAGCCGGGACCGCCGAACAGAAAGTCCTGCGCGGGGCCCCCGAAGAGCGTGTCGTTGTCGCCGCTCCCATAGACGCTGTCGGCACCGAAGCCACCCCGAATGACGTCGGCATCGGCGTTTCCGAACAAGCGATCGGCGTTAGCGTTGCCACGAATCCTATCCGCTCCCTCTCCCCCGAAGACTGTGTCAGCGCCGTCTCCCCCGTTGATCCAGTCTCCGTCATTTCCACCCCTGAGGAGGTCGTTCCCGTCGTTGCCTTGCATGATGTCGATCCCGTCCCCGCCGAGAACCTCATCCCGTCCCTCGCCTCCCAGCAGTTGATCTCCACCGAAGCTGCCGATGAGAACGTCGCTTCCATCGCCGCCGGTCAAGTAATCGATACCTAACCCGCCTGACAACTGATCGCTGCCAAAGCCCCCTGATATGAGGTCATTACCATCCTCGCCGCAAACGACGTCGTTGCCGAAGCCGGCGCTGATCTGGTCCGCGCCGCCGAGACCCACAATGACATCGTCGCCAGGCGAGCCGGGGATAATGTCATCGCCGCTGGTTCCGGTGATCGTTGCGGTCTGCCCCAGGCAGCTTGGAAACAACTGGGCGTCGGCAGCCGGCGAAATCGTCAATAGCGAAAACGTCGAGACGAGCCCGACTACCAACGGTAGCCCCCCGCGGATCATCACCGCGGCATGGTACTGGAGGATCCTCGGACGTCAAGTCGCAGGCGCCAACACGAGCTGATGCCGATTCGAGCCGGGCTACACTGAGCCCGCGCCCCCGTAGCTCAGTGGATAGAGCAGCGGTTTCCTAAACCGCGTGCGCAGGTTCGACTCCTGCCGGGGGTATCTCCGAGAGCTTCCCGCCGAAAGTTCGAGGCGTAAGCCGTACGGACTTTCGGCGGCCGTCAGATTTTCTTTCCGGGATTCATGAGACCCCGGGGGTCGAAGGCGTCCTTCACGGCGGTCATGAGCGCCGCGGTCTTGGGCGACCACCCCTGGCGGCCGCGCTTCACGACGCCGACGCCGTGTTCGCCGGAGACCGAGCCGCCGAGCGAGACGGCAAGGACGAAGAGCTCCTCCGAGGCCGCTTGGGCGCGTTCGAGCTCGTCGATGCTCTCGAGCGACACGAGGAAGGTGGCATGCAAGTTGCCGTCCCCCGCATGCCCCCAGCTGCAGGCGGATAGACCATGGCGGCTGCCGATGGCGAGCGTCTGGTCGATCGCTTCAGCGAGGCGGTCGAGCGGGACGACGATATCCTCGCTCACCTTCCCGCCGAGCTGAGCGCTGACGGCGATCGAGACGCCGTCTCGCCAACGCCAGAGCGCGTCGATTGCGGCGGTCTCCTCGGGCGCATGGACGTCGAGCGCTTGGTCGCCGAGGACGTCCAGCAGCACGGCCCGCACGCCTGCTGCCTCCGCTTCCGACCCGTCCGCTTCTGCCACTACGAGAAAGCCCGCAGCGGAAGGAACCGGTGCGGGAAAGGCCGGGCCCGCCGCCTGGAGCGTCGACCCGTCTAGGTATTCCAGCGCGGCGACGACGAGGCCGTTCCCGAGCACCGCTTCGATCGCCGCACAGCCCTGCTCAGCCGAGGGGTAGAAGGCAGCAACCGGGTACGACGCTTCTGGAGCCGGGAGCAACCTCAGCCAGGCTGCCGTCACGATCCCGAGGGTGCCCTCTGACCCGATGAGCAGGCTCTTCAAATCGTAGCCGGCCACGTCTTTTCGGATCGCACCGCCGAGCGAGACGATCTCCCCCGGCGGCAAGACCGCTTCGAGTCCAGTGACCCAGGCGCCGGTGACGCCGTACTTGAAGGCATGCGGGCCGCCGGCGTTGGTGGCGATGTTTCCGCCGATCTGCGATTGCTCGGCCGCACCCGGATCCGGAGGGAAGAAGAGACCGCTCTGGCGAACGATGCGGCGAAGCTCAGCCGTCCTGAGGCCTGCCTCTACCCAGATGCGCCAGAGGAGTGGATCGAACGAGCGGACGCGCGCGAGGCGCTCGAGCGAGACAACGACTCCTCCGTCGAGCGGAACCGCCCCTGCGGCGAAGCCGGTCCCGCCCCCGCGGGGGACGATCGCAACACCACGTTCGTAACACCACACGACGACCTTGGCTACTTCCTCGACGGTCTCCGGCAGGACCACGGCGTCGGCGCGGCCGTTGACCCCTCGCGTCTCAGTCTCGTCAGCCAGGTAGGCCGCCGGAGTGCCGTCGAGGACCGATCCCGGCGGGAGGAACGAGCGCAGATCGCTTTGCACCTCAGCCGTCACGAGATCGCGACCGTGGCCACGTCCCGCTGCGACTGGAGAGCGGCCGTGAAGATGCGGTGCGTCTGAGCGGCCTCGGCGGGCGTGGCGCAATGGAACGGTTGCCTCATCCCCTCGTTCCCGCGAGCGAGCTCGTCGAGGTAGGCGGCCCACATCTGCAAGATCGCGTCCGAGAACCCGAACTCGAAGATCGCTCCCGTGATCGTGGGATACGCCGACTGGGAGCCGAGATCGAGCATCTGCCAGGCCTGAGGCTTCCCGGGCTCGTACTCCATGAAGCGAAGAGTCTTCGGGAACTTGCTCGTGTAGGCGATCGAACCCTCGGTGCCATCGATCTCGATCGACCAGGTGTTCGTCTCCCCCGGGGCGATCCGCTTCGTCTCGACGCGGAGAGGGAACGAGTAGTTGCCGGTCCGCACCTCGCACAGCAACACCGCGTTGTCCCAGGTGTCGCACGCTTCAATGCCGCCGGCACCGTCGGGACGCTCCGGAAAGACATCGGAGAGGATCGCGCGAACGTTCGCCGGCATCCAGCCGGCGCGCAGTGGCAGGTGCAGGGCATGCATGCCGAGGTCGCCCATGCACCCGTACTCCCCGTTGAAGCGGGCACGGCGCTTCCAGTTGATCGGCTTCTGGGGATCGAGATCGCTCGAGTGGAGGAAGAGCGAGCGGACTTCGAGCACCCGGCCGAAGCGGCCGTCCCGGATCCAGCGCGCGACCTCTTGCCCGCCGGGGTAGAACGGGAGCTCCGAGGAGCAGCGGACGAGGAGGTCGGGATGTGACTCCGCCGCCGCCGAAATTGCGCCGTTCGCCGCCAGGTCGATTCCGAACGGCTTCTCTCCGAGCAGGTGCTTGCCGGCCTGAATGGCGGCCGCGTAGATCTGTTGGTGCAGGTGGTGGGGTACCGCGCAGTACACGGCCTCGACCGTTTCGTCCTCGAGCACCTCGCGGTAGTCGCCGGTGAGCCGCGGCCGCGGATTGAGCCGCTCGTACCAGGAGAGGACGTCGGGGTTGGCGTCGCAGACGACGGCAAGCTCGGGTGAGACTCCCAGGTCGTCGAGGTGGATCCAGCGGGCCGCCGCGCTCGCGAACTCCCGGCCCATCAGACCGCCGCCGATCAGGCCGAAGCGGACGATTCGGCTAGCCACCGGCGCGCAGGCGCTTGCCGGCTTCTTCCGCCGAGACGCCGTCGTGCACGATCGCCATGAGCGCTCGCGTCATTGCTCCGGGATTGTCGTGCTGCACCACGTTGCGTCCGTAGACGATCCCGGCGGCGCCCTGCTGCATGATCGCCGCGGTGCGGCGCAGGATCTCGTCGTCGGACACGCGGCCGCCACCGCGCACGAGCACCGGGCGCGTGCCCGCGGCCTGCACCACGCGCGGATAGTCCTCCGGATCGTCGGTTGGATCCGCCTTGATCACGTCCGCCCCCAACTCGGCGGCCTGGCGTACGAGCGGGACGATCTTCTCCACGTCTCCATCGACGCTGTAGCCACCCTCTCCGGGCCTCATCGCGAGCGGCTCGACCATGAGCGGCATCGCGACGGAGTCGCATGCGGCCCGGAGCGCGGAAACGTTGCGGATGCACTGCTCGTGGAGCTCAGGCTCGCCCGGAAGGAGGAAGAGATTGACGACGGTGCAGGCCGCGTCCAGAACGATGGCGCGCTCGACTGCAGCCTCGACAACCTGACTGAAAAGGCGGCTGGGCGGAGAGCCGCCGTAGAGGTTCGCGACATCGGTGCGCAGGACGAGCGCCGGCTTGCCCGGACCCGGAACGCCTTGTAGGAGCGAGGCCTGCCCGGGAGAGAGCTGAATCGCATCGGGGCCGGCCTCGACGAGCGTGGCCACCGTTCGCTCCATGTCCTCGATCCCTGTGAGAAAGGAGCCTTCGCCGAAGAAGCCGTGGTCGACGGCGACGTCGAAGCAGCGTCCGTCCGCGGCGAACAGGCGGTTGAGCCTCGGGTTCATGCCGCCGACTCCAGGCCCGCCAAAGCGAGCGTCTCCTCCAGCCCCCGCACTCCTTCGACCGCCCCGACCGCGGTCGCTGCAAGGGCCCCCGTTGCGTTGGCGAGCGCGGCCGCCCGCTCGAGCGGCCAGCCCGCGAGGTGGCCGTACAGAAGTCCCGCGGCGAACGCGTCGCCCGCCCCAGTGCCGTCGATCGCCTCAACTGCTGGAGCAGCCACAAAACCCTCGAACTCCTCGCTCGCCACGAAGCAACCCTCGGCGCCCAGCTTGAGCGCCACGGTCCCCACGCCGCGCTCCCTGAGCCAGGCGGCGACCGACGCCGGCTCAGGCTCGCGAGAGATCGCAGAGCCCTCCGCGAGACTGGGAACGAACAGGTCCAGATGCGGAAGACTGGGAAGTAGTCGCTCCCAGCGACCCGTGGCGTCCCAGACCGTGTCGAGACTCGTCGTCAGGCCGCGAGCCTTGGCTTCCTCGAGAACGCCTGCGGTGGGGCTCCCGTCGAGCTCGGGCATGACCAAGGCACCGGCGACGTGGAGGGCTCTGCCCGAGAAGAGCGCGTCCTCGTCGAGCTCTTCGCGCCTGAGCTGGCCGTTTGCCCCCGGAAGATGGAGGAACGTCCGCTCACCAGCCGAGTCCACCAGGACGACGGTCGCAGAGGTCGACACGGCCGGATCCTGCAAAACCCCGCGGCGGTCGACTCCACGCTCGTCGAGGAGCTGGAGGATGAAATCGCCAAAGGGATCGGCTCCCACCTTTCCGACAACCGCCGCCTCCAGACCGAGGCGGACCAGCGCGCTCGCGGTGTTGAGCGCACAGCCGCCGCCGTGGAGCGAGATCTCGTCGACGAGCTCGAGGGCGCCGCGCGGGGGCACGTCGTCGACGGGCCGGGCGATCGCGTCCGCGACGAGGATCCCGAGGCACACGACGTCGGTCACGGGACCAGGACGATGTGCACTTCGCGAGGGCCATGGACGCCGACGATCAGGCGTTGCTCGATGTCGGCGCTTCGGCTGGGACCCGTGATGATCGCGAGCGCGCTTGGAAGGTCCGACCCGACGGCCGTGAACAGCTCTGCCAGGCCCGGAAGGATGCGCTCTTTCGAGAGCAGGGAGACGTGGACCTCCGGAAGCAGGTGCCGCGCCCGCGGCTCGTCGGGCGCAGCAGCGAGCACGACGCTGCCGGTGTCGGCGAGTCCGTAGCTTGCCGTCGAGCGCTCGGAGCCTTCGATCTCCGGAGCTTCGCCACGATGAACGACGAAGCCGGCGGCCTCGGCGTTCGCGACGAAGCGCTCGGCCAGCGACTGGGTCATCGCAGATCCCGGAACCGGCGGCGGGCGAGGACAGGCAGCTCCCGATCTCGTGTCCATGTGCGACCCGGCCCGAAGCGTCCGCCGAGACGCGCGGCGAGGCGGGCGAGAAAGGTTGAGGCCCGGTACAGGGAAGGGCGCGACCAGGCCAGCGACCAAAGCGTGAAGCCGAGGCGCTCGCGGGCGGACGCGACCCGCTCTTCGACGAGATCCTTGCGGAGCTCCAGGAGCAGTTCGTGAAGGGGGATCTTCACCGGGCAGGCGACTGTGCAGGCGCCGCAGAGGGACGAAGCATGCGGCAGGGCGGGCGCGCGGTCGAGCCCGACGAGCAGCGGCACGAGCACGGCCGCCATCGGGCCCGAGTAGACCGGTCCGTACGCGCCTCCGCCAGCCTTGCGGTAGACAGGGCAGACGTTGAGGCAGGCTCCGCAGCGGATGCAGGCGAGCATCTCCTCGTAGCGGCCGCCGCGGAGGTTGGAGCGACCGTTGTCGAGGATGACCACGTGAAGCTCCTCGGGCCCGTCGACCTCCCCTGCGCGTCGCGGGCCGGTGAAGATCCTCGTGTAACTCGTCAGCTTCTGCCCCGTGGCGCTGCGCGGGAGGAGCTGGAGCAGCACGGCCAGGTCATCGAGGGTCGGCACCAGGCGCTCCATGCCGAGGAGGGCGATATGGACATTCGGCAGGGATGTCACCAGGCCGCCGTTGCCCTCGTTCGTCACGAGACAGAGGGAGCCGGTTTTCGAGACGGCGAAGTTCGTGCCCGTGAGCCCGACGTCGGCACTCAGGAAGACCTTCCGGAGCTGCCGTCGGGCGGCGGCCGCGAGCTCTTCCAGCTCGGGGGAGACAGGCGCGCCTTCGACCGCGGAGAAGAGCTCCGCGACATCCGCGGCCGTCTTTTCGATCGCGGGCAGGATGATGTGGATCGGGTGTTCCTGCGCGAGCTGGAGGATGTACTCCCCCAAGTCGCATTCCACGGGGCGAATCCCTGCCGCCTCGAGCGCTTCGTTGACGCGAATCTCTTCGCTCGCCATCGACTTCGACTTGGCCACGAGCTGCGCACCGACCCGGCGGCAGACGTCGACGATGTACTCGTTTGCCTCCTCGGCCGTCCGCGCGAAATGGACCTTGCCGCCGCGGGCCTCGAAGGCGGCGGTGAAGTCGGCGAGATGGCGGTCGAGATCGGAGATCGTGCGCATCCGGATCTCGCGGGCCCGCTCGCGCAGCATCTCGACGCCAGGAAGGTCGGCCCAGGCAGTGGTGCGACCCTCGAACATGCGCTGCGTCGCCGCGTCGGCGGCCTCTAGGGTGTGCGGGTTGGCGAGTGATGCCTGGGCGACACGGCGAAAGCGCTCCTCTACTTGCGCCAGCTCTGTCAAGACCTGGCCCCCCGGGCGAGCGCGGTCGCGAGGTGGATCACGCGCGGTGCTCCCGTCCGAGCAGCGCGTGCGCGCAGATGCATGAGGCAGCCCGGATCTGCGGTCACGAGAGCATCTGCGGCGCGAGCGCCTTCCAGCTTCTCGTCGGCCATCGCCACGGAGATCTCCGGCTGGCGGACCGAAAACGTACCACCGAAGCCACAGCACAGATCCGGCCTTGACAGTGGGACGAGCCGCGCGCCGGAGCGTTCCAGCAAGCGCCGGGGCTCGTCGGCGACCCCGAGCTCGCGAAGCATGTGGCACGAGTCGTGGTAAGCAAGCGAGCAGCCGGCGTTTCGAGCAGGGAGCGTGGTCTCCGCCTGGGCGAGGAAGGCGGAGAGCTCCCAGACCTCGAACGGCTCGCAGCCCAAGAGCTCGGGCAGGTAGTGCGCGGCCATGGTCGCGCAGGACCCGGACGCGCAGACGACTGGACGGTCTCGGGAGAAGGCTCGGACGAACGTGCGCGCGACGCGGCGCGCGGCAGCGTGATGACCCGCGTTGAACGCGGGCTGTCCGCAGCAGACCTGCTCCAGGGGAAAGTCGACCTCGTAGCCGGCCTGTTCGAGCAGCGACTCGGCGTCGGAGACAACCTCCGGGAAGAAAAGATCCCCCAGGCAAGTGGCGAAGAGCTGAACGCGACGCTCAGCGATACGGGACCTCTTCCCGCCGGCCCGACTCGCTCGAACGGACGATTGCGTCGCAGATCTCCGCGGCCCTGTAGCCGTCCTCGAAGGTCGCGCCGTGAGGAGCCACGTCTTCATCCTTGGCGATCGCGCTCAGGAGGTGATGGATCTCGTGCACGAACGAATGCTCCCACCCGATGATGTGGCCGTGAGGCCACCAGTGCTCCCAGAACGGGTGGTCGGCCTCCGAGACCAGGACGTCGCGAAAGCCCTGAGCACGCTCACCGGGCTTCGACCCCTTGAGATTGACCTGCAGCTCGTTCAGACGCTCGAGGTCGAATGCAATCGAGCCCTTGGACCCGTTGATCTCCCAGGTGAAGGCGTTCTTGCGCCCCGGACAAAAGCGTGATGCCTCCACGGTCCCGATCGCGCCGCCTTCGAACTCGACGACCGCTTCGAAGGCGTCGTCTACGTCGCGCCCCTCCTTGAACGTCCTCGTGCCTCCGCTGACCGACTTCACCTCACCCACGAGGTAGCGGGCGAGGTCGAGGACATGCGCGCCGAGATCCCCAAGGGCGCCCGAGCCTGCGGTGGCCCGCTCGAAACGCCAGACCTGGTCGTCGATGTCGCCCCACTCCTGCAAGTAGCTGCCGCGGAAGTGGTAGATGTCGCCGAGGTCCCCCGCCTCGAGCATCTCGCGGGCGAGCCGGACAGCCGGTACGAAGCGGTAGTTGAAGGCACACATGTGCTTGACGCCTGCGACCGCCACCCGCTGCCAGACGTCGTAGCTCTCGTCGGCCGTCCGGGCCAGCGGCTTCTCGCAGATGACGTGCTTCCCGGCTTCCGCCGCCGCGATCGTCGGCTCGGCGTGGAGGTTGTTCGGTCCTGAGTTGTCGAAGAGCTCGACCTCGTCGTTGGAGACGAGATTGCGCCAGTCGGTCGCATATTCCTCGAATCCGTAGCGGCGAGCCGCCTCCGCGACCGCCTCCTCGGTTCGCCCCGCTACGGCCACCAGGCGCGGCACCAGCGGGGGCGGCCAGGTCATGTACGGAATCTTCCGGTAGGCGTTGGCATGCGCCTTGCCCATGAAGGCGTAGCCGAGCATCCCGACGCCGATCGTGCGCGCTTCCTCCGCGCCGGAAGCCCTTCCCATGGTGACGAATCCCACCTCTTGCTCAGCCATGGATCACTTCCTTTCGTAGGCGGCGTCGAAGGCCACGGCGGACGGGGCGAAGTCGGTGCGGCGAACGAACGCAAGAGCGTCCTGTGCGCCCCACTCCCGATTCATGCCGGCGTCCTCCCATTCGACCGAGAGTGGTCCCTCATAGCCGATGCGGTTCAGAGCTCGGAAGAGCTCTTCGAAATCCACGTCTCCGTGGCCCGGCGAGACGAAGTCCCAGCCGCGGTCCGCCTCGCCGAAGTTGAGGTGGCTGCCGAGAATCGACCGGCGGCCGTCAAGACGCTTGCGGGAGTCCTTCACGTGCACGTGGTAGATACGGTCGGCGAACTCGTCGACGAACGCGGCTGAGTCGAGAGACTGGTGCGCGAAGTGGCTCGGGTCGAAATTGATCCCGAAGCCGTCGCGGCGGTCGATCGCGTCGAGCGTCTTTCGAGTCGTGACGAAGTCGTAGGCGATCTCCGTCGGATGCACCTCGAGTCCGTAGCGAACTCCCTCTGAGTCGAAGACGTCGATGATCGGGTTCCACCGGTCGGCGAAGTCTCGGTAACCGGCTTCGATCGCATCCCAGTCGTTGGGCGGGAACGAGTAAAGCATGTGCCACACGCTCGAGCCGGTGAACCCGTTCACCTGCTGCACGCCCAGCTTGGCCGCCGCGCGAGCGGCATCGGCCACCTTCTCTGCCGCGCGCCGGCGGACGCCTTCCGGATCGCCGTCTCCCCAGACGTCAGGCGGCAAGATCGCGCGGTGCCGCTCGTCGACCGGGTCGCACACAGCCTGGCCGACGAGATGCGTCGAGATGGCATGGCACTCGAGGCCGTGGCTGCGAAGGATCTCCCACCTTGTATCGGTGTAGGAGGGGTCCGAGAGCGCCTGGTCGACATCGAAGTGATCGCCCCAGCAGGCGAGCTCCAGTCCATCGAATCCCCAGCCGGCAACCTTCTCGGCCAGTTCCTCGAGCGGCAGGTCGGCCCACTGGCCGGTGAAGAGCGTGACGGGTCGTGCCATCAGTCCTCCTTGTGGTTAGGCGACGGAAGATGCTCTTTGGTGGCCCCCGGCGAAGACGAGGTTGACGCCGGCGGCCTCGTAGGCGTCGATGAGCTCGCGCGCCAGGCCGTCGTCGACGACGAGCGCGTCGAGTTCCTCGGGCCGAGCGATCGAGAGCAATGCGGCGAGACCGAACTTCGACGAGTCGATCAGGCCGATTCCCTTTCCCGAGGAGGCCAGTGCGGCGCGGAGCGTGTCGGCGAGCGCCCGCCGTGTCGTCGTCAAGCCGTGCTCCAGAGTCACCCCTCCTGCCGAGATGAACGCCACCTCCATGTTCAGGCCCGCCAGAAACTCCGCCGCCCAGCGGCCCCCGATCATCTTCAGCGTTTGGTCGACCTCGCCGGGGGTCACAACGACGTGGATCGCGGGAGCGTGCAGCTCAAGGGCGATTGCGGGCGAGTTCGTGACGAGCGTGAGCGCACGTGGCGGGTGCCGGTTCAGGTGCCGGGCGAGGGCCAGACAGGTTGTCGAGGAGTCGACGAAGATCGTCCCGCCGTCCTCCACGAAGTGAACGGCTGCCGCCGCGATCGCCTCCTTCTGGGCCTGCGCCTGCCGTAGCCGCTTCGTCCAGTCGGTGGGGACTTGGAGTTGGGTCGGGCTCGCGTCGGTGGGCCGCGCGCCCCCGTGGATGCGCTCGATCAGGCCGTCGCGGGCAAGGCGCTCCAGATCCCTGTGCACGGTGATCGGAGAGACGCCGTAGTCGCGGGCGAGCTCTCCGATGGAAGCGCCTCCGTCCCGCTGGATTCGCTCGAGGATCTTGGCTCTGCGCAGGTCGGCGGGCATCGCGGTCAGGGCGTAGAGAGCGGGGCGGTGACGAGGGTCAGGTAGCGCTCGGCGACGAGATCCGCGAACGCCGGGTCGTTCACGTGCGTGTCCACGAGCTCGAAAGGCGTCTCGGCGCGAAGCCCGGACGAGAGCGCGTCGAGGAACGCGGCGTCGGCGTCGGGATCCCAGAGATCTCCCCCCTCGACGTCCGCAAGAGAGAACCCCTGCGAGGGCGCAACGACCCGAACTGGACCACGCGACTCGTTCAGGCGCTCGGCCACGACGCGCCCGAGCTCGGCCATCTCGTTCCGGTCGAGGCGGACCAGCGTCGCAACCGGGTTGTGGTAGTAGCTCTTCCTGCCTCGATACTGCTCGGGGAGGGTCTCACGCGCCCCTTGGTTGAAGAAGTCGACACACCCGGGGACGACCACCTGGGGCAGACCGTGCTTCCCTGCAACCGTCAAGCGCTCCGGGCCCGTGGCGTGCAGGCCTCCCAGCAGTGCGTTTGCGACCTCGGAGAGCGTGTAGTCGATCACTCCCGCGAGAGCACCCGCAGTGACGAGCTTCTCCATCGCCGGACCGCCGACGCCGTTGGCGTGGAAGATGACAGGCTCGTGCCCTGCCCGCTCTAGAGCAGCTCTGATGCGCATCACCGCCGGCGTCGTGTGTCCCAGCATCGTGATGCCGACGCTGCGCCCGCCCAGTTCGCTTACCGGCTGGCCCGCGTCGCGCGTCATCCCCGCGACAGCCGCAGCGGCATTGTCGAACACCGAGCGCGCGATCGGATTGAGCCCCAGGATGTCGATGACGGAGTGCATGACGAGGACGTCGCTCTCGCCGACGAAGGGGCCGAACGCCCGACGGCCCGACGCACTGGGAGAGACGATTACCTTCGGCACACCGACGGGTAGGGCGTGCATTGCCGCCGCGCCGAGCAGAGCCCCCTCGGCCCCGCCGAGACACAGCACCCCGTTGATCCGCCCCTCCAGCCAGAGCCGCAGGCAGACGGCGCGTACGCCTTCGACCATCAGCTCGACCGCCGCACCGCGGCTTCCAGCCGCCTGTACCTGCTCGAGCTCGTAGCCGGCCTCGCGAGCGACGGCCTCACGCGCGACGTCAGCCTTGATGCCCGGCTTGCCCAGGATGCCGGAGTCGATCACGACCGGCTTCGTGCCCAGCGCGATCAGCCGGTCGCGCACGTACGCGATCTCGTCCCCCTTCGTGTCGAGCGTTCCGATCAGGGCGATCCCCTTGCGCCCGGTCATGAGTCGGTCATCACGCCCGGTCCCGCCATTCCCGCGTATGCACCTCGACCGGCACCCTCTGGAACTCCTCCAGCGCAGCAGCGAGGTGCTCGGCGTAGAGCTCGTACGTCGTCTCCCCCTTCTCGGCTGTCGCGCGGAACGGGTTCCCGATGACGCCGCTCGGCGTGAAATCGGCATGGTCCGTGGGAAAGAGGAAGTACTGGTAGCCCTGGAACTCCACCTCCGGCGCTCCGTCCAGCTTGATGAACGAATCAGGGAACCAGTCGGGCTTCGTGACCTGCTGGTTGACCGCCCGGTCCATGCGAACCAGTTCCTCGTCGTGAGCCAGGACCTGAGCGGTTTCGAGCTCGCTCGAATGCCAGCCCGGCGTTTCCTCCGGCGGGTTTTCCATCACGTCCGAGACGAGGCCCAGGTAGCGCTCGGCGTAGAGCTTCGAGAAGGCGACAAACGCGCCGGTCTCATAGCGGATGCGCCGCAGGAGCGGGTCGATGATCTTGACGTTCGAGCCGTGGTTGTTGACGAACACCAGTCGGTTGAAGCCGTGGTGGATGAGGGAACGAGCGACGTCGTGGTAGACCTCGAGCAGGATCTGAGATCTGACGGTGATCGTCCCGGTGCCGGCACCCGGCTCGTACATGTGCTGGGGGGAGTAGCCGAACCACACACAGGGCGTGTAGAGGACCTGGGCGCGTTCGGCCGCCCGCCTCGTGATCTCGTCTGCCTGGATCGTGTCCGTCGCGAGCGGGAGGTGCGGGCCGTGCTGCTCCATGCTCGCGATCGGGACCATGACGATGTCCTTCTCCTCCAGGTAACCCTGGATGTCCGGCGGCGCGAGGTCCGCGATGTTGTACGAACGTAGGTCCACGGCCCTCCCTCCCTAGGCCCGCGCGGCCTGCTGAGCCCCGATGTGCTGGCGCAAAGTGTCGATGGACTCCTGGACGTACTCGTCGTAAAGCTGCTCGGGAACCGCGCCGGTTCCGTGATCTCGCAGGAACTGTTCGAGCCCGACACTGGCGTCCGCCTCCGACGCGTCCCCGATCTCCCGTCGCTGGGAGATGCGGCTGCGGTCGACTGTGGCGACGAACTCGACCGTGAGGTAGCCGTCGTAGCCGACATCCTCGAGGGTCCGCACGAGCAGCTCCCAGTCGATCGCTCCCTGACCGGGCGGCATGCGGTTGTTGTCGGCGATGTGGAAATCGACGAGCTTGTCGCCGGCGTTGCGGATGGCCGCGGGCCAATCAGCTTCCTCGATGTTCATGTGGAAGATGTCCAGGCACACCCCGCAGTCGCCTCCGACGTCCTCGGCGAGCGCGAGCGCCTGATCGCAACGGTTGAGAAAGTACGTCTCGAAGCGGTTGAGCGGCTCGAGCCCTAACCGCACGCCTTGCCTCTCAGCGTGAGCCTGGCACTCCTTGAGGCTCTCGACCGCCCATTGCCACTCGTCCTCGGGGGAGCCCATCGGCGTGACCTTGCCCACCGTCGACGGGACGACTGTGAGGATCTTCCCTCCCAGCTCCTTGATCATGTCGATCGTGTCCTTGACGTACTGGACACTGCCGACGCGCACGTACTTGTCCTCGTGCAGGAGGTCGCGCCCTCCCACCATCAGGGTGACCGCTCCCCAGCATTCGAGCCCGTTCTCCTCGAGCAGGGAGCGGACCTGCTTCGTGTCGTACAGCGCCGGCTCGCCGGAGATCTCGATTCCGTCGTAGCCGCTCCGGCCGAGCCGCTTGATCGTGACCTCGATCGGTTCGGGCCGCATCCAGTTGTGCATCGCCATCTTGAGTGCCATGTGTCTCCTTTGCTCGTCAGAGGTCCAGCTTCCCGGGGTTCATGATCCGATTCGGGTCGAGCACCTCCTTGATCCGTCGCAGGGTGTCCAGTGCCGGCCCATGCTGGGCCCGCATGTAGGGCGCCAGCTTGAGGCCGACCCCGTGGTGGTCGTTGATCACGCCGCCTGCCTCGAGAATGGCCTTGACGCCGTCCTCCCAGATGCGGTCGTGAAGCTCGATGCCATTCGATCCCGCGTCGGGGATGACGAAGCGGCCGTAGATCATCGTCCCCCACGGGTACCAGTGGCTCAGGTGGATCCTGAGCGTGAGCCCGTCCTGCTCGTAGGGCTCCATTGCGCTGCGAACCGCCTGGTAGACGCCGTAGATCCGCGCGTACGTCGCGACCGCTTCGATCGTCCCCCACATGGCGGGCAGCTCCGGGTGATGCGGCGGACGGTAGAACTCGTAACGTCTCCTCCACCACGTCTCGCCGAGGCTGCCGTCGAGGATCCGGGCGCCTCGCTCCGAGGCCAGCGCAAGCACTCCTTCGGCCTCTGCATCGGCAACCGCCGGCTCGCCCTCGAAGCAGAGGATCGTGCAGACGCCGTCGAGCTCTTTCCCGACTACCGGGCTGAGCGTCAGGCGAGTCGCCGTCTCGTCGTAGAGGCGGACCACCGACGGGCGGTACCCGCGGGCGATGGCGTCGCGGATGGCGGCGATGCCGTCGGGTACCGAAGGAAACGAGACCGCCTCGAAGCGGCGCGCGGCGGGCAGCGGTCGCAGCCCGAGCGTCGCCCGGGTGATGACGCCGAGCGTCCCCTCCGAGCCGACGAAGAGCTGCGTGAGCTCTGGTCCTACGGCGTGCCGCGGCACGGGAAGCGTGTCGATGATTTCACCAGCAGGCGTCACGACACGGAGCGCGAGGAGGAGATCCTCGATCTTTCCGTAGCGGGTGGAAAGGACCCCGGAGCCACGCGCGGCGACGTAGCCGCCCACCGTCGCAAGCTCGGCGGACGCGGGATAGTGCGGCAGCATCAGGCCGCGCTCGTTTAGCTCGGCTTCGAGCCGCTGGCCGTTGACCCCTGCCTCTGCCGTCACGGTGAGCGAAACCTCGTCCACCTCCACGATGCGATCGAGACCGTTCACGTCGAGAGCGATTCCGCCGTGGGTAAGGATCGCTCCACCTTGGCTCCCGGACCCGCCTCCCCAGGGCACGACGGGAACTCCGAACCGGTTCGCGAGCCGGAGCACTGTGGCCACGTCGTCGTCGGACTTCGCGCAGACAACGAGATCGGGGCGACCGAGCGGAGAGCCGCTTGCGCGTGAGGCGATCGCCTTCCAGTACGTATCGGCCTCGTAGGCGTCCAGGCGTTCCCCGTCCGTGACGACCGCGTTTGCTCCGAGGCGCTGCCGAAGCTCCCCGGCGACGAGCTCGATGTTCTCCACGGCGATGCCCATCGGCCGGCGTTAGCTCCTCGTCCAATCGGGCACGGAACCCGCCACAACCTGCTGAAAGTCGGGGAGCCCCTCCAGGACCTTCTCGGGACCGCCTGGGTTGTAGAGAGCGAGCAGTCGCATCGGCTCCCAGCCCGTGTTTCTCGTCGAGTGGAAGACGCCGGTGGGGACGTAGATCGTGTCGCCGGGCTTGACTGCGAAGGGCTCCCGGTCGTCGAGCATCTGCTCCCCTTCGCCCGAGAGGACGTACAAGATCTCCTCCGACTCATGGTGGTTGTGGCGGTCGTGCCCCCGGCCGGGCTGGAGGACGACCTCGCCGAAGGTAATGCCGGCTCCCTCGGTCAGCTCGGGAGTCACGAACCACTTGATCGCGCCCCACTCGAACGTCTGCGTGGGAATCGAGTTCGGATCAACCGCCTGCACGAACTCCTCCTTCGATCGGGATGGCCTTGAAGCGCCGCACGGTCTCGGTGAGCGCTACTTCCGTCGGCAGGCGCTCCATGCTCGAGGCGCCGAAGAAGCCGACTACCCCGTGGGTGCGTCCGAGCACGTAGGCGGCGTCCTCGGGCTCGGCGATCGGGCCGCCGTGGCAGAGCACGAGGATGTTCGGGTCGACCTCCTTGGCCGCGTCGTGCATCGCCTGCACACGGTCGACGGCCTCGTCGAGAGTGATGGCTGTCTCGGCGCCGATCGTCCCGGAGGTCGTCAGACCCATGTGGGGAACGAGCACGTCCGCCCCCGCTTCGGCCATCAGGCGAGCACCGTCCGGATCGAACACGTACGGGGCGGTCAGGAGCTCGAGCTCTCGCGCCGCCCTGATCATCTCGACCTCGAGCGCGTAGCCCATCCCCGTCTCCTCGAGGTTCTGCCGAAAGACGCCGTCGATCAGGCCGACGGTCGGAAAGTTCTGGACCCCGGCGAAGCCGAGCTCCCGCAGCTCGCGCAGGAAGACGGGCATCATCCTGAAAGGGTCGGTGCCGCAAACGCCCGCAAGCACGGGCGTCTGCCGGACGATCGGCAGCACCTCACCGGCCATCTCGACGACGATTGCGTTCGCATCGCCGTAAGGGAGCAGTCCGGCGAGAGACCCGCGGCCCGCCATGCGGTAACGCCCCGAGTTGTAGACGATGATCAGGTCTGCGCCGCCCGCTGCGGCGCACTTGGCCGAGAGCCCCGTGCCTGCGCCGGCGCCAATGATCGGCTGCTCCTGCTGGACTTGGGCACGCAGCTGTCGTAGGGCTTCTTCGCGAGTCACGCCCGCGCCTCCTGGTGCTCCGGGGACCAAGCCTTGTAGAGGGCGTCGAGGCGGTCGGCCATGGCCTGCGCGAACGCCGGATCGTTGATGTCCAGGTCGAGCTCACGCACATCGACCTCGGGGTTGAGATGCTCGCGCAGAGCGCCGAACAAAGCCTCGTCGGCGGCGGGGTCGTAGAAGACCTCGCCCTCCGCGGCGATCAGGGAGACGCCCTTGAGCGGCACGAAAACGGTGAGGGGCCCCCGCGCCCGGTTTAGCTTCTCGGCGATCACCCGCCCGAGCGTCGCGCACTCCTCGGGGGTGGTGCGCATGAGAGTGACGGTCGGGTTGTGCTTGTACAGGAGCCGCTCGCGAAACTCGGCTGGAACCGTCTCGAAGGGGCCGAAGTTGACCATGTCGAGCGCGCCCAGCGAGACGACCTGCGGTATCCCGAGCTCACCCGCCGCCTCGAGCCGCTCAGGGCCTGCCGAGAGGACGCCGCCGACGAGCTCGTCAGCGAGCTCCGTGGTCGTGATGTCCAGAGAGGCAGTGATGAAGCCCGAGCGCATGAGCGCCTCCATCGCCTGCCCGCCGGTTCCGGTGGCGTGGAAAACGAGCACCTCGTACCCGAGGTCCTCGAGGCGCTTTCTCGCCTCCGTCACGGACGGAGTCGTGACGCCGAACATCGTCGCGCCGACCAGAGGCCTCTCAGCCTCCGCCTGAGGCCCTTGGGACTTCGCCATCCCGGCTGCCGCTGCTGCGGCGTTCCCGAGAATGCGCGCCGAAATCGGGTTCAGTCCCGCGATGTCGACCACCGAGTACATGAGCGTGATGTCCACGGCTCCCACGTAGGGGCGGGTGTCGCCCGAGGCCATCGTCGAGACCACGAGCTTTGGCACACCGACCGGCAGTTCACGCATGGCTTGAGTCGCGATCGCCGTGCCGCCTGAACCGCCGAGTGCAAGGACGGCGTCGAGGCGACCTTGGCTGTAGAGCTCTTTGACGATCTCGGCCGCACCGCGCGCCATGGCCTCAACTGCGGCGCCGCGATCACCGGACTTGGCGAGCTCCTGAGCATTCGCGCCGGCCGCCTCTGCCACCTCCTGCCGCGAGATGTCGGGCTCGGCCAGCGGTGCGCCCAGAACCCCTGTGTCGACCAGGAGCACGATCACCCCTTCCTCGCGCACCTTCCGCCTGAGGAAGTCGTACTCCTCGCCCTTCGTGTCGAGCGTGCCGAGAAGGACGACAGTGGCCATCAGTCTTCCCTGGCGTTGTCTGGGGTCTCCTCGATCCGCGTCACGCCGAGGTAGCGCTGCTGCGCCTCAGGATCCGCCAGCAAGGCGGCTCCCGTCGTCTCCGCCTGGATCGAGCCCGCAACCATGACGAGCTGCCGGTTTGCGAGCGAGGTGGCGACCCCCAGGTTCTGCTCGATGAGGAGGAGACCGACTCCCTCCCGCACGAGCGTCTCACAAGTTCCGACGAGGCTTTCGATGATCGTCGGGGCAAGGCCTTCGGAAGGCTCGTCCATGACGATGAGCTTGGGGTTGCCGAGGAGCGCCCTCGCAATCGCAAGCATTTGCTGCTCTCCGCCGGAGAGCTGGGCCGCGCCGACTTTCCTGCGCTCGGCGAGGCGTGGGAACACTTCCCAGATCGCATCGATGTTCCAGCGGCCCCCATTCGGGCTGCCGAGCATCTTCAGGTGCTCCTCGGTGGAGAGGGACGGGAAGAGGCGCCGTCCCTGTGGGACGTAGCCGATTCCGGCTGCCGCGATCTTGTAGGGCTGACGGCCCAAGAGCTCCTCACCTTCGAACCGCACCGAGCCCCGCGCTTGCGCCATGAGCCCCATGACCGTGAGGCAGAGCGTTGTTTTGCCCATGCCGTTGCGCCCGATGACGGCGACGGGCTCCCGGCCCATCTCGAAGGACACGTCGTGGAGGATCTGAGCGCGCCCGTAGAACGCGTTCAGATTCTTCACGGCGAGAAACGGCTCACTCGTGGCCATAGTGAGCCTTCCCGAGATAGAGGTCGTGCACCAGCTGGTTCGCCCGAATTTCATCGGGAGTCCCTTCCACGACGATCCGGCCCTCGTGCATCATCGTCACCCGCTCTGCAACCGTGAGGGCGACGTCCATGTCGTGCTCGATGAGCACGAGCGTGATTTCGCGGCCGAGTTGGAGGAGGAGCTCCGTGAGTAAGACCCGCTCGCCGCGGGAGAGTCCAGCGGCGGGCTCGTCCAGCATCATCAGTTTCGGGTCACCCGCCCGCGCCATCGCGACCTCGAGTTGGCGCTGCTCGCCGTGCGAGAGCGACCCCACGAGGGTTCCGAGCTGACTGCCTAGACCGACCCGCTCGGCCAGGTCACGCGCACGAACCTGCATCGGGCGGTCCCGGCCGGAAAGGCGCACCGGCCGCAAGTGGCTGCCCTGGACGCCGAGCACGGCGAGGTAGAGGTTGTCCTCGACGCTCAGGCCGAGGAAGAGACGCGAGGTCTGATACGTGCGGGTGAGCCCCACGTGCGCCCGCTTCCGAGCCGGCTGCCGGGTCACGTCGCGGCCGAAGAGCTCGATCGTTCCCGCTGTCGGTGGGAACTCGCCGGACACGAGATTGAAGAGGGTCGTCTTCCCCGCGCCGTTCGGCCCGAGGATCGCACGCCGCTCACCCGGGAAGACATCGAGGTCCACGCCACGAACGGCCTGGACGCCCCCGAAGCGCCGGCCGACCCCCCGCAAGCGGAGGATCGGCTCGGCGCTTTCCGTTGCCGGTGCTGCTACGGACACAGCTCTTCGAGGGTCATGGGTTTAGCCGCCCCCACCTTGCTTGGTCCACGGGGGCGGAGTGCCCGCCTTGCATGGCGGGTTGGTCCGGTCAGGCGACGGCGTCTCTGGGCTGAAGGCCCCAGCAAACGTCTGGTCGACCTGCGGGATCGTCTTGATGGTCTTCACGTCCGGCACGTCGTCACCGGTGTTGTCCTTGACGATCTGCTGGAGGAAGTTGTCCATGATCGCCTGGCGGTTTTCGTCGAGCTTGATCGTCCCCAGCGGGGCGTCGAGCTCGAGGTTCGCCAGCGCGTCCATGAACGCCGCCTGGTCGCCGGAGAGGTCGCCCTTGACCTGCTCGAGGCCCTGGGCGATCGCCTCCATCGCCGTGTAGTAGCCGTACGCGAACACGCTCGACGCGGTGCCCTTGAGGTCCGGGTACGCGGTGTCGAGTCCGCTCGAGTAGTCGAGGTAAGACGACTCCTGGGAGTCGCCGGCCGTCATGCCGGCCGTAACCACGCCTACGACCTGGTTTCCGAGCTCCTTCAGGATCACCGGGTCGGTCATGAAGATGCCGCCCATGATCCTGTCCGCGAGATTGCCGCGGAGCTGCTCGTACTGCTTCACGAAGGCGACGGTTCCGGTTCCCCCGACGCCCATGAAGAAGCCGTCCACGTCTTCCGGGATCTGCGTGATGAAGGAGGAGTAGTCCTCTTCACCGAGCGCAGGCCAGAGCCGCTTCGACACGTTTCCGCCAATCGAGCAGAACTCCGCCACGAAGCCGGCGATTTGCGAGTACGGGAAGTCGTAGTCGTCACCGATCGTGACGACGTTGCGCCAACCCAGCGTGTTGTAGGCGTAATCGCCGAGCCCGGCCGTCCACTGTGTACCGTCGTTGTGGAAGCGGAAGAAGTTCGGCGAGCGCACCTTCAGCGTGGTGTCCTGCGCGCCCGAGATCCCGTTCACGAAGGTGACTCCGGGCTGTTCCTTCGAGTAGTTGGCGACCGCGATGCCCTCGCTCCCGGAGAGCGGGCCCACGAGGATGTCGACCTTCTCCTGCTCGACGAGCCGCCGAGCTTCCTCGACGGCTTTGTCGGGAGTCGCGTCGGACCCTCCGTAGACGATCTCGATCGGATGGCCGGCGATGACGGCGTTCTCGACGCCCTTCGTCGGATCACCGCTGACCGGAGTGGCGCCTCGGTTGATGAGCGGCAGCATCGCTCCGCCCCACGTCTGACCCTCGAACGGGGCGAACGGGCCTTCGTTGTTCGCGAAGATGCCGATCTTGATCGCCTCTCCGCTCGCTTGGCCGCCCGTCGTAGCGCCACCTGTCTGGCCGGCCCCTTCGTCGTCACCGCCGCAGCCCGCGGCGATCGCGGCCAGCGCGACCACGAGGGCGGCGAACAGGATCCAGAGCCGGCTGGGCCGGCCCTCTCCGGGTTCTCGCATCGTTCCTCCTCTTTTCGAGTTCACCAGGTTTCCCGGTCCTCGCCGGGAGGGCTTGCAGGGGGATTGGTTGCCGCGCGTGGCTTCCTCCTTCGTACTAGGGGACGATGGGTGGGTCGCTGGCAGGGTGGCGTTCCTGGGTCAGCGGCAGGGGATCGGATTCCTCGCCGCTTGCACCTCGCCCGAAGCGGGACTGGAGCATGCTCGTGGCGGAGCCCCAGATTCCCATTAGCCCGCCGGGAGAGACCAGGACGATCGCGAGGAAGATCACCCCGATGACAGTGTTGAAGCGGCTCCCGACCAGGTCGACGCCGCGAAGCCAGTTATCCAGCACGGCGACGACGCCGGCGCCCACCCAGGCTCCCTCCAGCCTGTAGAGGCCGCCGATGACCGCGATGACGAGGACGTCGATCGTTTGGGAAAGCGAAATCGAGCCCGGCGAGATCCGCGTGTTCCACCAGACGGAGAGGATCCCGGCGAGGCCTGCGACGAGGGCGCCAAGGGCGAAGGCAACCGCGCGCAGGAGCGGCACGTTGTAGCCGAGCGCCCGCATCCGCGCCGGGTCGTCACGCACGCCCTGGAAGGCGAGCCCAAGGGGCGCTCGGGCGACATAGCGCAGGCCCAGGTAGACGACTGCGGAGACAACCAGCGCGATGTAGAACAGGCGCGCCGGCTGCTGCAGCGGGTTCCCGACGACCGAGGGGAGCTCGACGTTGTTGACCCCGCCGAACCCGGAGAGCTGCGTCACCTGCGCGAAGAAGAAATAGACCAGCACCGAGAACGCGAGCGTGATCATGAGGAAGTAGATCCCGTAGCTCCGGCTCGCGATCGCTCCCAGGAAGAAGCCGACCGCTACCGCCACAGCAAGCCCGAGCAGCGTCGCCAACCACGGGTTCAGAGCGACCTTGGAGCCGCCGTCGGCCACGACGAGGTTCGCGGCCGTGAAGCCGGCGATCCCGTACAGAGCCACCTGGCCGAGCGAGACCATGCCCACGTAGCCCGCCAGGAAGATGAGGCTGACCGCCGCGATCCCCAGCCAGAGGGCCTTCGTGATGACGGCGCTCAGGTAGAAGTCGCTGAAGATCAGGGGGGCGAGCGCGAGGATCAAGACGGCGAAGAGACCGGGGCCCCACCTGATCGCGCGCTCCACGGTCACGCCGGCCTTCCGAAGAGTCCAAGCGGCCGGACGGCCAGGACGAGCACGAGCATGCCGAAGATCAGCAGCACCGAATAGTTGGTGTAGCCCTCGGGGAGATAGACGTCGCCGAACGAATCGACGAGTCCCAGCGCGAGTGCGCCGAGGGCGGCTCCCCCCAGGCTGCCCATCCCGCCGATGATCACGACGATCAGCGCGATGAGAAGGTACTGGGTGTCATTCCCCTTGTCGACCGAGATCATCGTCCCGCCGAGCACCCCGCCGAGGCCGGCCAGGAAGGCGCCTACGAAAAAGGCTCCGGCGAATACGAGCTGGATGTTGATCCCGAGCGCGGAGACCATGTGCCGGTCGTCGACGCCCGCGCGCACGATCATCCCGTACCGGGTCCGCTGGATTACGACCCAGAGGACGAGCCCGACGGCGACCGCCGCGGAGAGCACGAAGATCCGAAAGAACGGGTAGCTGAGCCCGTAGACGTGGAGCTGCACGCTGTCAGGGAACACGCTCGGTGGCGCGAGCTCCTGCGCGATGCCGCCGAAATTGGCGAGCGCCTGGTCGGCGATGATCACGGAGATCGCGATCGTGATCAGGGCCTGCCGAAGCTCCTGCCCCTGGTTCCAGCGGAGGAAGACCTGTTGCATCACGAGGCCGATGACGCCGACGGCGAGTGATGCGACGACGAGAGGGATGACCCAGTCGCCGACACCCGCCTCGGAGCTTCCGAACGCCGAGGTGGCCTCACCACCCGTCAGGCGTTCCTGCAGGTCGAAGGCAAAGAACCCCGCGAGCATGTAGAGCGATCCGTGGGCCATGTTGACGACGCGCATCAGCCCGAAGATGAGGGTGAAGCCGCTGGCTACGACGAAATAGAGGCCGGCCAGCGTAAGCCCGTTGAGGCCGACCACGACGAAGACGCGAAGATCCTGCGCCGCCTTGTAGGCAACCCAGACGCCGACGAAGACCAGAGCTGCGGCCACGAGCGCGCGAAGAGCGAGCGTTCCCGGCGGGACCGCCAGCATCCGCCGGCGGAGAGCAAGGTCGCTGTCGGGACTCGTCGCTGAAATGTTTTGTAAGAACGTGACGGCGGACGCTAACTCAATCTTTCATTACTTGTCAAGACTCCCGGCCCGCGATTGAATAGGCCGCCCGCGACGGAGGAGGCTCACACATGAAGACCAGTCTCGGCATCTGGGCGCTGGGCCCGATGGTCACACGCTTCGTTCCCGGTGGGTACAAACCGGAATTCGCGGCCGAGACGACGGCTCAGCGGGTGAGTCGAGCCGTGAGCGGTCTCGAAGACCTGATCGATGGCTACGAGTTCCACTACCCGCAAGAACTGAACGAGGACAACCTCGACGAGGTCCGCGACGCGCTTGCCGGCCATGACATCTACTGCCTGGCAACAGGCCTCCACCTCGACCCGCGCTTCGGACGAGGCGGTCTGGTCTCTCCGGACAAGGAGACGCGCGAGGAGGCGGTGCGCCGCACCCTGGCGGCCATCGACTTCGCGGGAGAGCTCAGCTCTCACTTCATCATCTGGCCCGGCATCGAAGGCTACAACTACCCCTTCCAGACTCCCTACAAGGAGAGCTGGGCCTGGCTGATCGACGGAATCGCCCAAGCTGCCGAACGATGCCGGGAGCGGGGAATCCTCCTCTTCCTCGAGCACAAGAACTCCGAGCCCGCGATGAAGATCCACATGGGCAACGTCGGCATGACCTTGCATGTGATCCACAAGCTGCGAGCCCAGGGACTCGAGAACGTCAAGGTGAACATGGACTGGCAGCACCTGATCATGAACGGGGAGAACCTGGCCGAATACGCGGCTCTCTGTGCCACGGAGGGAGTGCTCGGTCATCAGCACGCGAACTCGGGCTGGGGGACGTTCGATGACGACAACATGGTCGGCGCCACCGCCTTCATGGAGACGCTCGAGCTCGCCATCGAGCTGCGCCGGGCAGGCTACGGCGACCAGGGGGAGCGACTCGGATTCGATCTCTATCCGTACACGGAGGACGCCGTCGCGGCAGTGACGCGTAGCGTGCTCCAGTGGCGCTTTATCGACGGGATCGCCGCGAAGATCGACGACGGGGCCCTCCGCGAGGCGCAGATGGAGAAGGACGCCGTTCGGGCGTACGAGCTCGTCTACCAGGCGCTGGGCGGTGAGTAATTCGGCCTATAGGCTCAGCGGGCGGTCTTCCGCGGCCGAGCGGTAGAGCGCCTCGATGGCTCGGGCTTGACCCACCGCGTCTTGGCGGCCCAGGACCGGCTCCGCCTCACCTCGGATGGCGTCGCTCATGTTCTCGAGCTGGAGGCGGTAGGAGTCGGCCTGCTCTACCGCTATCTCCTCCACGCCGCCGGCCGTCCGGAGCTCGATCACAGGTCTCGTGCAATGCCAGGGATCGTCGAGGAAGAGCGAGCCCTCCTCGCCGATCGCCTCGAGCTCGTCGCGCTCAGGGACAACCAGGCCCGAGTCGAACTGCGCCAGCACGTTGCCCGGGAAGCGCATCGCTCCGGTGAAGAGCTCGTCGACGCCGCTTTCGCCGAGGACCTGCTCGCCGTAGACCTGCTCCGGCTCGCCCCCGAGCAGCCGTAAGCCGCTGACGCAGTAACAACCGACGTCCATCAAACCGCCACCGTCGAGGGAAGGGTTCAGCCGGACGTTCTCGGCGTCGGCGAGCGGGAAGCTGAACGCCGCACGGACGAGGCGCAAACGGCCGATCGCGCCGCCGTCCACGAGTTCCTTGAGGCGCGCGGTCTGCGGATTGTGGCGGTACATGAACGCCTCCATGAGGAGACGCCCCGACTGCTCGGCCACGTCGAAGGCACGCTCGACGTCCGCGGCTCGCCGGCTCAGCGGCTTCTCGCAGAGCACGTGCTTGCCGGCCTCCAGCGCGCGGATCGACCATTCGACGTGCAGCGAGTTCGGTAGCGAGATGTACACCGCCTCGACGTCGGGATCGGCCAGCACCTCGTCATAGCTCCCGTAGGCACGCTCGATCCCACGCTCGCGCGCGTAGGCCTCCGCGCGTGCGCCGTCGCGGCTCGCCACGGCGATGACGTCGACCCGGTCGGACTCGGCGGCACCGGCGAGCAGCTCGTCGTTGATGTTCGCCGTCGACAGGAAGCCCCAGCTGACCGTGGCGCTCATCCCCAGGCCGGTTCCGCGACGGGCCGGAAGGCGGTTTCAAGGATGCGGTGGTTCCGGGGGCGAGTGATGACGAAGAGTACGACCTCGGCCACGTCCTCGGGCGTCATCATTCCTGAGAGGGCCGGCATGTCAGGCGTGCGACCCCGGCCCATGGCGAAGTCCGTGGCGACGCCGCCCGGGCACACGTTCGAGCAGCGAACGCCCTGCTCGCGCAACTCGTGGTCGAGCGCGCGCGTGAAACCGACCTGCGCGAACTTCGAGGCGCAGTAGACGGCTTCGAGGGGAAGGCCCCGGCGACCGGCCTCGGACGCCAGCGTGACGATGTCCGCCGCGTCGCTCTTCAGGAGACGAGGGAGCGCCGCTCGGACGGCGTAGAGCGTGCCCTTGAAGTTGACGTCGATCATCTCCTCCAGCTGATCCGCCGGAAGGTCGAGGAACGGCCCGTAGGCGCCCACGCCGGCGTTGGCGACGAGGATGTCGATCCCTCCGAAGCGCTCCACGGCCTCGGCTGCGAGAGCCTCGAGGTCGTCCGGCCGCCTGACGTCGCAGGGGTGCGCGACGGCGCCGTCGAGACCGAGGTCGTCGCCGCTTCGCGACGCCAGAGCGAGGCGGACTCCCTCCGCGGCGAGCAAGCGCGCAACTGCGGCGCCGATGCCTCGACTTGCTCCCGTGACGAGAGCCACCTTGCCTTCGAGCGATGTCATGGTTCCTCCAGAGGTCGTAGGGCGGGGTAGAGGGCCCGAAAGCGCTGATACTCGCCGGCGTATTCATCTGCCCACGCAGGTTCGGGCTCGATCCTGTCGCGGACACGCACGCAGGCGGCCACAGCCTCGTGGACGTCAGCGAAGACGCCCGACGCGACGCCGCCGAGAAGAGCCGCACCGTAGGCGGCCCCCTCCTCGACTGCCGTTCGTTCGAGCGGTATTCCGAGGATGGAGGCGACGATGCGGAGCCAGAGGTCGCTCCGCGCACCCCCGCCGGAGGCCCGCCCGAGCTGCGGCTCGACGCCGAGCTCCTCCAGGAGCTCCAGCGCGTCCCGGAGTCCGAAGGCGACGCCCTCGAGCACCGCACGGACGAGCGCGCCCCGGTCGTGGCGAAGCGAGAGCCCGACGAAAGCCGCGCGGGCGTCAGGGTCGGCATGCGGCGTCCGCTCGCCGGCGAGGTACGGCAGGAAGACAAGGCCCTCGACTCCTGGGAGCCAGGGCTCCGCCTCGGCGGTAAGGGTCTCGAAGGATTCGCCCGGAGCCACCACGTCGCGAAGCCAACGGAGCGAGCCGGCAGCCGCGAGCATGACGCCCATCGCATGCCAGCCATCCGGGACGGCGTGGCAGAAGGAATGGAGGCGGCCCTCTGGATTCGCGGCGAAGGCCGGGAGAGCGGCGAACACCACACCCGAGGTGCCGAGCACGACGGAGAGGGGCCCCGGCCGGTCGACGCCGACGCCGAGCGCGCCGGCCGCCTGGTCGCCGGCCCCCGCCGCCACGGGGAGGCCGTCAGACGTGCGCCCGGCCACCGCCGGCGACTCCAGCACAGGGGGAAGCCATTCGCGCGGGATCTCGAGGGCGGCGAGGACCTCGTCGCTCCAACGCCGTCGCGCGACGTCGAACAGCAGCGTCCCGGAAGCGTCCGTCGCGTCGATCGCACGCTCTCCGGTCAGGCGCAGTCGCACGTAGTCCTTCGGAAGCAGGACGTGGGCGATCCGCTTGTAGACCTCCGGCTCGTGCCGGCGCAGCCAGAGCAGCTTCGGGGCCGTGAACCCCGGCAATGCGCGGTTGCCGGTCAGCTCGACGAGCCGCCGGAGGCCCAGCCGCTCCTCGATCTCGACGCACTCGGCAGCTGTGCGCTGGTCGTTCCAGAGGATGGCTGGGCGCAGGACGCGCTCGTACTCGTCGAGAACGACGAGCCCGTGCATTTGACCGGCGAGGCCGATGCCCGCGAGGTCGGCTACGGCGAGTCCGGAAAGGGCCGACTCCGCTGCTCGCCACCAGTTCTCGGGATCCTGCTCGGCCCACCCCGGCTGCGGCGTCGAGAGCGGGTAAGCCTCCTCGATCCGCGCGAGCACTTCTCCCTCCGGCGACACGGCCAGCGCCTTGACGCCGGTCGTGCCGACATCCAGGCCGACGAGGCCGCTCATCCGGAGGAGAGACCGGCCTTGGCGATCGCCTGGAGTGCGAGCCGGTCGTCTTCCTCTCCGGGCAGACCGCTGACGCCGATGGCCCCGATCCGGAGCCCATCCTCGAAGGCGGCGACACCGCCCTTGAAGAACGTGAAGAACGGGTCGAAGCTCGCCCGCTTGACCGGGTCGTCGGCCACTTTGGCCGCCAGCTCGCCCGTCGAGCGCGCGTCGCTGCGAGCGGCCGTGTAGGCCTTCCGCTGCGCATTGAGTCGCGTGTCCGGAGCTGCGCCGTCCATCGTGGCTGCAGCGACCAGCTCGCCGTGGTCGTCCACGACGTAGACCGAGACCGGTCCAGGCGCGTTCTCGAGGACCGCGTCGACGAGCACGCGCGCCTGAAGGAGCTTCATTCCGCCTGCCCGATCGCATCCGCAACCATCAGGCTGCATCCCCGTCGAAGAACTGCTGGGCGAGCCTCCACGCATCCTGGCCGCACTGCGACCCCACCTTCCGACCGCCAAAGTCGTCGGGAGAGACGTGGATGCCCATGTAGAGACGTGAGATTCCGGCGGCGTCCGCAGCGTCGAAGTAGGTCGCCCACTGCAGGGCGACGTCCTCGCTGGGACCTTCCTCGATTGCGAGCGAGCCTGCCGGCACCCGCCACTCGTAGACCCCCCCGGGGAAGTATGAGCTCCCCGTGAAGCCCGTGAGCACCTCGGCGGCGGCGCGGCTGAAGGTGCTGTGGCCCGAGATGTAGCCGGAGAACGCCGGCGTGACGAACGTGGGGAGCTGGTAGGGCACCCATTCGACCGCGCGGATCCAGCCGACGCCGCTGTGCTCGACCGTCGGGTCGTCCGGGGCGCCGGACCAGGCGCGGATGGCGATCTCGCCCACGTGGCCGGCCAGCTTCGCATGTCGCTCGCCCGGGGCGCTCGACGCTCGAGTGACCACCTCGACGAGGCCCGGGACGAGCGGCAGGCCGTCCTCGTCGTAGGAGGGGCCGTTCGGATCGCTCGACTGCCCCTTGCCGCCCAGGTAGCGGATCATCGAAATGGGGCGTGGCGAGTTGTAGTAGCCCTTCGCCCCCCAGGCCGCCACAGCTGCGTCGTGGACCGCCCCGTTGAGAGTGAAGTAGAGCTTGACGTCCCACTCGAGCCGGTCGACCTTCGGACCGCGCCCCCCGATCCGGAGCTCGAGTCCGGGGGTGTCCGAGACCTCGTTCGCGATCGTGTTCCAGTGGCCGGGCGGCGTCTCTGATTTCGGGCCGTCCGCCCAGTACTCCGCGAGGGCGCGCTCGAAGTCTCCGCGGAGAACGACATCCGGGGCGTACGCGTGTCCCGTTTCCGGGTTGACGTCGTGCCCGTCCCCGTCGTTCGTCCCCAGCGTGTTCCTGCCGAGTGCGCCCGGGCCGATGTCGACCGTGGCGCCGTCGTCGGGGTCGAGCCCGCTGCTGTAGCGGATGACGGCGAGGGCCGTCTCTTTGAAGTCCGCGTCCGAGGCGGAATCCCCGAGCCTGGGAACGGGGCCCGGGTCGAGCGGCAATCCCTTCGCGGACCGCGGTAGCGCGAACCCGGCGACGTGCCCCCAGTGCGGCCCGATGAAGCTCTGCACTCTTCCCGGAATCGGGAGCCCGTTTTGCGCCACGATCCTGGCGAGCGCGAGCGGCTGCCAGCTGTTGGGGTCGCGCATCTCCGTACCCGGCTCCTCCACGACGAGCGGTGCGTTCACCGCCTTGTAGTCAGGATCGAGGTACCGCAAAGCTTCGTGGGCTCCGTCGTTGCGCCCGTAGGCGATCACCGCCGCCGCGATGCGGTTCCCGAGCGCCGCGGGAGAGTCACCCTCGGTCGTCGTGTAGTCGATCCGGTAGCAGAGCGAGGCCATCGTCGAAGTGAGCTCGTCGAAGGTCTCCTGCAGGCCCGCTGCGAGGGAGTAGCGGTGCAGGAGGATGCGGTAGGCCGCATAGCTGATGGCCGCTTCGCGGGCGCCTTGAACGTCCTCGGAGTCGAGCTTCTCATCTACGAAATAGCCCTCCGCCTCGGGGTCGTAGGCGGCCCAGGCATCCCACATGGCAGCGGAGGTGTGGAAGAGATTCCGGGCGTGCACTGTCGGCGCCGGGGTGTCGCGCCGGATGGCATCCAGGAGCGCCTCGTCCCAGACTCGGGCAACCGAACGTCCCTCGAGGTCGCCGCGCTTGCAGTCCTCGAGCAGATACGAGGCGCCGGACCCGAAGCAGCCGGCCAGCAGTACGGCCGCCGCCGTCGCGAACAACAGTGCGAACGAGATCGCGCGGATCACGATGGGGCCTTTACCTCGACGAGTTGGTTCGCGGCGACTCCGGTCAGCCGCGTCTCCCCGCCACCCGGCCAGCGCACGACCAGTGTGCGCACCTCGGCGGCGCCTCCGAGCCCGAAGTGGACGCGGGGATCCTCGGACGAGAGATAACTGCTTCCAGCCCGCACTTCCCGGCGCATCCTCCGGCCGTCCGGGAGGACCGCCGTCACCTCGGCTCCCGGGTGAAACCCGGCGAGGCTCACCTCGAGCCAGCTGCCGCCCGCGTGCTCGTTCCGGAGCAGGACCAGGGGTCCGCCGAGGGTGTTGACGGCCACGTCGAGGTCTCCGTCGTTGTCGTAGTCGGCCGCCGCGCTCCCGCGGGCGAGCAGAGGCCCGACCTTGTCCAGACCGATTTCGCCGCCGAGCTCCTCGAAGCGACCAGGCATTCCCTGGGCGGTCAGGTTGCCGATGGCCCGAACGGGCTCGCTATCCCCGGCGAGGTCCGTGACGGGGATGTCGCCGTTGACGATCACGAGGTCGAGGTCCGTGTCGAGGTCGAGATCGGCCCAGGAGGCTCCCCAGCCGGTCGAGCCGCCGAGGTCGACGCCCAGATCCGCACGAACGTCGTCGTAGGACGGGTCATTTTCGTCCGGAGGCTTGCTGCGGAAGACTCCGTGCACCTGCTCCCGCGCGTTGGTGACGAAAAGGTCGGGACGGCCGTCGCCGTCGTAGTCTCCGGCCGCGATGCCCATCCCCGCGTTCGGGTCGGCCACCCCGGCCGCGCCCGCGCGCTCCTCGAAGCGGAATCCGAGGCCGGCCGGATCCGCCTCGGCTCCCCCCGGCCAGCCGACGTTCTCGTACAACCGGTTGGGATTCGTGTCGTTGGCGATGTAGACGTCGAGGTCGCCGTCGCGCTCGAAGTCCGAGAGGAGGACGCCCAGCCCGTGCTCGAAGTTCGCCACCTCTAGTCCGGCTCTTTCACCGACTTCGCGGAAGCGCGCGTGCCCGGCCCGCTCGCGGCCCTCGTTCAGGAACAGAAGATCGCGAACGCCGATGAAGGTCTGTGGGAAGCCCTGGGTGGCCTCCGGACGCGGGCCGTTCAGGTCCGTGTAGCCGGCGACCAGCAGATCGGGGAGGCCGTCGCCGTTCACGTCACCGGCGGCTGCGCCGGACTGCCATCCGTAAACGTCGACCCCAGCCGGGCCGGCGCCCTCAGTGAACGTGCCGTCGCCCTCGTTCCAGAGCAGGGCGTTCTGGCTCATGGTCGTGACGTAGAGGTCAGTGTGACCGTCGAGATCGAAGTCGGCGGCGACGCATCCGTTCCCGCGGACCGCCAGAGCGGCGCCCGCATCGGCGCTGACGTCGGTGAACTTCCCCTCCACGTTGCGGAACAAGCCGGTGCGCGGTAGGCCCCCTTGCTCCTCCCAGCGGCTCACCTCGCGCTCGGCATACGAGTTGACGGCGAAGATGTCGAGCCAGCCGTCTTCGTCGAAGTCGAGCCAACAGACTCCACTCCCCAACATGGCCGCTGGATCCGCCGCCACCTGCCAGCGAAAGGCGCCCTGGCGGAATTTCAAGCCGACAGCCTGAGCCACGTCCGTCAGCTCGAGCGGATGCGGCTTCCCCGGCGACGACCGAAACCCACGAGTGACCTCTTCCGAACCGGACATGCAGCCCGTGGCAACGACGGCCGTCGCCGCGAGGGCGGCCGCGAGTCGCATCAGGCCCGCTACGCGCACGCCCCCAACCTGCCCCGCGTGCTCAGAGGACGCCGCGAGCCGCGCGCCGGCGTTTTGCGTACGCGTCCACGAGCACGGCAGCCAGCAGGACCAGGCCGGTGATGACGAACTTCGTCCCCGAAGCGAGACCGAGCAGGTCCATCCCGTTCTGAATCGAGGCGATGACCAGCGCGCCGAGGAGCGCTGTGACGACGCGACCGACCCCGCCGAACAGGCTGGTGCCGCCGATCACGGCTGAGGCGATGACGAGTAGCAGCAGATTGCCGCTGCCCGTGTTGGTCGCAACCGAGCGGAGTCGCGACGCCAGCATGATCCCGCCGACGCCGGCCATGAAGCCGCTGATCATGAACACAATGATTCGGACCCGGTCGACGTTGATACCGGCGCGGCGGGAGGCTTCCGCGCTACCTCCGACTGCGTAGACGTGTCTTCCGAAGGGTGTCCGCGAGGCGATGAACGACCAGAAGACGAGCAGGGCGAGCAGGATCACGGTCGCTTCGGGCACGCCCCGGTCCTTGTTGAGGTACCAGACCGCGCCAAAAGTGACAGCCGCGAGCCCGACGACCTGGATGACCATCACGACGATCGGCTTGGCATAGAGCCCACCCGCCCGCCGGCTTCGCGCGCTCTGGAGCTCAGAGAGCGCATAGCCCACGACGACGAGGCCGGCTATCACCCAGCCCGCGGTCTTGCTCAGGAAGTCGTTGGCGATTCCGTTGGCCGTCTCGTCCTGGATCCTGATCGTCCCCACCGACGAGGCCTTCGTGGTGAGGATGAGAACGACGCCCGACCAGATGAGCAGTCCGGCGAGCGTGACGACGAAGGACGGCACGCCGGCCTTGGTGATGACGAGCGCCTGGACGAAGCCGATCGCCGTCGTGCACGCGAGCGCGAAGGCGATGGCGGCCCACCATGGCCATCCAGGATCGTCCGGCCGCAGGAGGAGCGTCATCACCACGCCTCCGACCGCGCTCACGAAAGCCACTGAGAGATCGATCTCGCCGATCAGAAGGACGAAGACGACGCCGATCGCGATCGTGGCGATGGCGGACATCTGGAGCAGGAGGTTCGTGAAGTTGCGCTCGGTGAGGAACGTGTCGTTGAGGAGACCGAAGACAACGACGATGGCGCCCAGCCCGAGGATGATCGGGAGCGATCCCAGCTCGCCCGCCCGGATTCCCTGCCACCAGAGACGCGCGTAGCCGGAGAGGCTCGCGCCTGAGACGTCCTCCGCGAGGGCGTCGGTGGCGACTGGAGCAACCCGAGCGGCCGTGGGATCGAGGGCCGGGTCGGCGTCGACCGGGGGCTCGGTGGTCATACCGTCGCTTCCATCCCGGGGACGTGCTGAAGAGTGCCGGCCGTGATGGCCTGCACGACCTCCTGTTGGTTCGTCTTGGATCGCTCCAGCAGCGCCACCCGCTGTCCCAGTCGAAGAACCGTGATCCGGTCGGCAGACTCGAAAACGTCGTGGAGGTTGTGAGTGATCATCACCACGGCCAGGTTCTGTTCGGCCAGGCGGCGTACGAGATCCAGAACCTGGCGGGTCTGGGCCACGCCGAGAGCCGCCGTGGGCTCGTCGAGGATGACGAGCCTCGACTCCCACATGACCGACTTCGCCACCGCGACCGCCTGCCGCTGGCCTCCCGACAGGCCGGCCACGGTCTGTCGAACCGATCTCAGCGTGGTAACCGAGAGGCTGTCCAGGGTCTCACGAGCGGATCGCTCCATGCTCGATTCATCGAGCACGAACCCGGCGCGAGCCCTCTCCCGACCCAGGAACATGTTGGCTACGACGTCGAGGTTGTCCGCGAGGGCCAGGTCCTGGTAGACGACCTCGATGCCGAGCTTGGCCGCGTCGCGAGGGCCGTGGACGTCGACTCGCTTGCCGTCGTAGAGCACCTCCCCCTCATCGAAGGGGTAGATGCCGACGACGCTCTTGACCAGCGTCGATTTCCCCGCCCCGTTGTCCCCGACCAATGCCATGACCTCACCACGGCGAACCTCGAAATCGACTCGGTAGAGCGCCTGAACGGCGCCGAAAGCCTTCGAAACCCCCCTGAGCTCGAGGAGCGGAGTGTCGGGCGTGGCCATGTTCTAGGTGGACGGCGGGGACGCCTGGAGCGTCCCCGCCGCTCCCGCTTTCGTAATTAGCTGTTCGCCTTGCAGAAGTCCGTATTGAGGGTGTCGCCGGTACAGACTTCCGCGATCGTCCGGAAGTTGTCCTTGATCACGGTGTCGGCGATGTTGTCGACGGTCACCCCAATCGGCGTCAGAGCGAGGTACGGCACGACGCCCTCTCCCGTGGGAGACTCAGCCGGCTTGCCGTCGGCGGCCTTGATGCCGATGGTCTGGAAGTCGAATTCCGACTGGATCGCGGACGGGTCCTTGCCGGCACACAGTGCAAGCGCAGCCTTGGCGGCTACGTCGGCCTCAGCCTGGATCGGCTTGTAGACGGTCATCGTCTGCTTGCCCAGCAGGATGTTCTGGATCCCTGCTGCAGACGCGTCCTGACCGCTCAACGGCACCGGGCCGACACCTGCGGCTTCGAGGGCGTTGATCGCCTGCTGAGCGAGGTTGTCGTTGGCCGCGAACACCGCATCGACCTTGTTGTTGGCCTTGGTCAGGATCTGCTCCATGATCGTCTGTCCTTCGCCGTTCGCTCCCCAACCGGGGACGAACTGGTCTGCGACGAGCTTCCAGCTGCCGTCACTGACGTGCTTCTGAACGGTCGCGTCGTAGCCATCCTTGAAGAGGAAGGCGTTGTTGTCCTCTTCGCCGCCGTTCAGCTCGACGACATTGGCCGGATTCTTGCCCAGCGCGTCGATGGCCGGCTCCAGGACCTCGGCCATCGTTGCGCCGACCTTGACGTTGTCGAAGCTCACGTACGCCGCTCCACCGGAGCTCCCGGTGTTGAAGCGGTCGTACTCGATCACCTGGACGCCGGCGCCCTTCGCCGAGTCGATGATCGAGCCGCCCGAACCGGTATCGAGGCTGACGAGCACGATCACGCCGGCACCGGCCGCGATCGCCTGCTCCGCCTGAGACTGCTGCGTAGCAGCGTCGTTCTCGGCGTTGACGATCGTGTGCTCGACTCCGGCCGCGGTGAAGGCCTTGTCGAAGTACGGACGATCGTCGGTTTCCCACCGGGGCGAGCTCGCGCTGTCCGGGAGGAGGACCCAGATCGGCTTGTCGCACGCGCCGCCCCCCGTACCCGCGGCCGTACCCGTGCCGCTCGCGCTCTCGTCGCCGCCTCCGCACCCAGCCGCAATCGCGGCGAGCGCGAAGACGGAGAGCAGGGCGACGACACCCCAACGCGTTCGGCTTCTCTTCAATCCGTACATCGGTCTTCTCACGTTCATCCTCCTCAAGGCAAAGCTGGACGGCACGAGCCGCTTGAAGGCGAAACGTTAGGCGGCTCGGCTTCGAAAAACAAGCCCGGCCGCGCGAGTTCATGCTCCGCCCCCCGGGCGCAGGATCACGTTGCCGTCGGCATTTAGTACCTTCTTAGGCATCTCTCACGCGCCTCTTAAGCGCGGCCGTTTCCATGCTCCCACGGAGCGCGAACCGCGCTCGAGTGAGACCGAAGGGAGCTGAAATGGAGAGAAACCTCGACGCAACGACTGAGGCTGTCATTGCGGGAGACCAAGCCCACCTCGCGCACCTGGCCGACGCCGGGGCCTGGGAACGCCGGGGCCTGCTGCAGAAGCTGGCCCGAACGGAGGGCTCGATCGGCGAGTGGTGGAGGCGCGCTCTGCGCCTCAATTAGGAGGGCTTGACCGAAACATCAGCTATGCCGCCGGAGGCGACGAGCGACGTTCCGCCAAACCCTCCTAGACGCGCGCAAGGCCGGAAGCGCCCTCCGCCGTCCGTCCCAGCACGAGCGCATCGCGAAATCCGGGAAAGCGCAGGGTGAAAGTCGAGCCGGCATCCGAGGTCCACACACTGCAGCGGCCGCCGTGCGCCTTGGCGATGGCGTCGACGATCGCGAGCCCGAGACCGACGCCGCCCTGCGCCCGCGTACGGGCGGCGTCCGCGCGCGCGAAGCGCTCGAAGATTCGTTCGAGCGCGTCAGGCGCAATCGCGGAGCCCTCGTCCGCGACCTCGATTGCCAGCTCTCTTCCCCGCGCGTGAGCGCGCAGGTCAATTGTGTCCCCGGCCTCCGTGTACTTGACCGCGTTCTCGAGCAGGGCGTCGAGAGCGTTTCGGAGCGCTTCGGGGTCGGCGCGTAGAGAGCCGCGAGGGAGCGACCCGAGCCGCCAAGCCCGCGGGGCCACCTCGGACCAGCGCATGAACACCTCCTCGAGAAACTGCTCGACGTCGATGTCGCGCGCGGCGAGGAAGTCCGGCTGGTCGACCTTTGCGAGCAGAAGCAGCCGTTCGACGATGCGCTCGATTCGATGCAGCTCGTCGAGGGCCACATCGACCTCGGGAGCCCCGCCGCGGAGGCGCTGCAGGACCTCCAGGTGGCCGCGCGCGATCGTTACCGGCGTGCGGAGCTCGTGCGACGCATCATGCAGGAAGCGCTCCTGCCGCTCGAGCAAGGAGGCGCGCTCCTCGGCAAGCTGCTCGACTGCCCGCAGCGCCTGCTGACGACGCCGGGCGTGCCAGGCCATCGCCAAGAACATGGCCGACATGAGCGGAACCTCGAAGAGCTCGCCCCATTCCTGGGTGCCGTGGTAGATGTCGATCGTTATCAGGGCGCCCGTTATCGCCCCGACGAGGGAAAGAGTCGCCAGCGTCGGCCCGGTGCGCCAGACCCGAAAACCGTAGACGAGCGTGAGGCTGACCCAGATGAAATGGAACGGGATCGTCTCCCAGCTTTCCCAGCGGACCATCGCGGCGACATTGGCCGCCGAGAAGGCCACCCAGGCGAGCTCGACGGATTTACGCCGCAACCAGGCGATAGCCCGCATGACGAACCGTCTCGATCGGGGCTTCCGGGCCGAGCTTCTTCCTCAGGCGGCGCACGCAGACCTCCACGACGTTCGAGCCCGGGTCGAAGTGGTACCCCCACACTTCTTCGAGGAGGCGCTCGCGGCTGATCACCTCGCCGGCGTGGACGACCAGGTGGTGCAGGAGCTTGAACTCGCGGTCCGAGAGATCGGTCACGAGTGCGCCGAGCTGCGCCTGTCTGCGCGCGAGGTCGAGGACCAGCGCTCCGGCCCGGACGACGTTGCCGTCCCCCGGCCACGTTGACTGGCGAAGCTGCGCACGGACGCGCGCGATGAGCTCGGCGAGCGCGAAGGGCTTCGCGACATAGTCGCTCGCGCCGAGCTGGAACCCCCGCAGCTTCGTCGGGAGGTCGCCGCGGGCGGAGAGGATCACGACGGGGAGCTCCGGCCGCTCCTGCTTCAACTCGCGCAGAACGGTGAGGCCGTCGACACCCGGAAGGAGAAGGTCGAGGACGACGAGGTCGGGACGTATCCCGCGGGCACGCTCGAGCGCCGCCACCCCGTGCATGGCGGACTCCACCGTGAAGCCCTCGGCCTCGAGTCCCCTCACGAGGAACGAGAGGATTCTCGGTTCGTCCTCGATGACCAGGATGCGCATGGCCGCCGCGGGCGAACATAACCGGGATTACCTGGAAATGACAGGGCTATGACACGTTTGTCATTTCCCTGCTTTTGGTGACGGGTCGGCCGTACGGTTGCGCCGATGGCCGAGCCGATCGCCCCAGGAGAGGCGGTCCTCGAGGCTCCAGAGGCGCGTGTGGAGCCCCCGACGCGGACGTTCTCGTTCCCGGACGGCGCGGCCAAGCACTGGCTCCTCTCTTCGATCATCTGGCTCACCGTCGTCGACCTCTTCGGTCTGGTGCTCGCGACCGAGTTCATCACGCCGGAGGCGTTCGGGGGGATCTCGTGGTTGTCGTTCAGCCGTGTCCGCCCTTCGCACGTCAACGGCGTGATCCTGGCCTGGCTGACGATGATGTATTGGGGCGCGCTGTTCTACATGCTGCCGCGCCTCGTGGGCACGCGCGGGATGTGGAGCGAGCGGCTCGGCATCGTCTGCGCCTGGGCGTGGAACCTCATGTACTTCCTCGCCATCGTCGGCCTGCTCACCGGGCACAGCCAGGGACGCGAATACGGCGAGTTCATCTGGCCGATCGACATCGCTCTCCTCGTCATCTGGGGTCTGAACATTTTCAACGTCCTCGCAACGATCTCGGTGCGGACGATCCGGCCGATCTACGTCTCCGTCTGGTTCTTCATCGCGAGCCCGATCTGGCTGGCGGTCGACTACGCCATCGGCAACGTCATCTGGAGGCCGGGGCACATCTGGGGAGCACCGTCAGGTGCGCTCTCGGGGAGCCTCTCGGACGCGATCCTCAACTGGTGGTATGCGCACAACCTCTTTGGCCTCTGGCTGACGCCGATGCTCCTCGCGCTGACCTACTACATGGTCCCGCGGATCACGAACACGCCGCTCTACAGCTACACGCTGTCGCTCGTCTCCTTCTGGGGGATGGCGTTCTTCTACACCGGCGTCGGCCACCACCACCTCCTCCAGTCGCCAACGCCGGCCTGGCTGAAGACGATCGCTACGACCTCGTCCTGGATGCTGCTCGTCCCGGTCTTCGCATTCACGATCAACATCCTCGGGACGATGAAGGGCAACTGGGAGAAGTTCTTCACGAACTTACCCCTGCGCTTCACCATGACCGCCTTCTTCTTCTACTTCCTGACCAACATTCAGGGGGCATTCGAGGCGATACAGCCGTTCAACAAGCTCACCCACTTCACCAACTTCGTTGTCGCACACGCTCACCTGGCTCTGCTCGGCGCATTCACGATCCTCGGCATGGGGGTGATCGACTACATCGTGGCGCAGGTCTACAAGCGCCCGCTCTTCAGCCGCAGCCTCACCGAGTGGCAGTACTGGCTCGTCACGGTCGGCTTCACCGGGTTCTTCAGCGTCTTGACCCTGGCCGGGTTCCAGCAGGGGTTCAGCTGGGAGCAGGGCATCCCCGAGGTGAACGTGCTGCCGCAGCTGCACGCCTACTACATCGCGCGCGGAATCTTCGGAGCGATGATCGTCGTGTCGGGGATCGTCCAGATGGTCAACATCGGGGCCACGATCTTCACGAACACGGGCGAACGGCGACGGCGCGAGACGCTCAAGGTCGCGGAGGCGGTGGCGCCCCCGCTGACGGGGGCCTAGCCAATGGCCGACGAATTCGACCGCGACGAGACCGGGAAGCCACGCGTTCCGCGCGGCTGGGTCAGGCACCCGCCCGAACGGATGCTCATCACCCCGCTGATCGCCGGTCTCGGCGGCCTGATCGCATTCTTCACAGTCGTGGCGATCGTTGTCTGGCTCCCGATCCACACCTTCGACCCGCCTCCGTCCGACGACTGGGCTCCGCTCTCGAGCACCGCAGTCAAGGGTCGAAATCTCTTCGCGCAGAACGGCTGCTACGTGTGCCACTCGGGTTACTCCCGACCGCAGGACGTCCGCTACGCGAATTACTTCCTCTATCCAAAGGTTTCGCAGCCCGGCGACTTCTGGGGCAGCGATCAATCCCCGAACCTCTTGGGCACAGAGCGCACGGGGCCGGATCTCTCGCAGGAGTCGGGGTGGCATCCCGACGACTGGCAACGGATGCATTTCTTCGACCCGCGCTTCGCAGATCCACTGTCCCTGATGCCGTCGATGAAGTCCCTCTTCTCCGACACCCAGGTGGAGAACCTGATCAGGTACGTCCAGACGCGGAGCGGCAAGTCCGGCCTTCTTCGCTACGCGGGGCAGCTCTATGCAAAGCACCTCGTCCTTGTCGTCCAGGCCCTGCCGGAGCCGTACACGGGCTTCCAGGGAGCCCACAAGCCGATCGTCAAGGAGCAGGAGGCACCGGAGGGCGCGCCGAGCGCGGTCCCTGAGGGGCAGCTCGAAGAGGCGCCCAACCTCGCGCAGATCGACCGGAGCTACTGGCTCGCCGGTAACCCGCTGCCGGTGACCGAGCAGAACCTCCTGCGCGGAAAAGAGATCTACCTCGACCGCTGCGTCGGCTGCCACGGCGAGAAGGGTGACGGCAAGGGGCCAGCCGCGCGCTTCCTCTCGCCGCCTCCCCTGCCCTTCGACGACGCCGACGACCAGTGCTGCGGCGCCGACACTGGGCCGGGCGACTTCTACTTCCGGGTGCTTCGCGGCTGGCCGGGCACGGCGATGGAGAACTTCGGGGACCGCCTCTCGGTCGACGACATCTGGCGCGTCGTCCTTTTCCTCAAGACCATCCCGAACGGGACGCTCGACCCGAACGTCGTCCCCGAGCCGAAGGACTACATCGTCTGGCAACCGAGCGAGGAGCTGATCGCCTGGCTGGAGCAGAGCCAGAACCTCCAGGACAACGCGTCCTTCTCGAAGACCGAGGTCACCGACCCGTTCATGCAGGAGGCGATGCGGGTCTTCCCGGGTCTTGCCCCCGCCGACCGGGTGATCGTCGACGGGCTCGACACGCCGCTCGACCTAGGGGACGCGGCTGACGGCATCCGCACGATCTACGAGAAGCTGCTCGACCAGGCCTGGAGCGAGGCCCGCGCCCGGGGCGAGAAGCTGCCGCCGTTGTCCCAGAAGGACGTCCCGCCGACCGTGCCGGGGCAACAGTGACACGCCTGGCTGTCTTCTTCATGGTCGCGTTCGCCGCCCTGGCCGCGCCCGCGGTCGCGCTCGCGCACGACCAACCGGAGAACGACCAGTCGAACTGGGTCATGGCCGACTGGATGCTCGACACCTTCTTCATCTTCTCGGGCTCCGCGCTCGTCGTGTTCCTGGTCGCCTGGAAGCTGGGGCACTTTCAGGACCTCGACAAGGCAGCCGCAATCCCGCTGCTCGTGGAGGAGGAGGACTACTACACGCCCGACTGGGCGCTCGACGACGAGGAGTGGGACTGATGGCGATGCCTACGGGAGACACGCCCGAAAGGGTTGAGGAGTACTACCGCTACCTCCAGGGCCACCACGAGACCGACCATACGGTCGCCACCTGGCATGTGGACTGGTTCTCCCTCGCCTGGATGTGGGGCTTCGTCATCGTCATCGCGGCCGGACTCCTCTTCTGGGTGTGGCAATACCGGACGACCCTCCAGCGCTCCGAAGGCCGCGCAGCCATGTATCCGGTCGACAGCTTCGGCGGCTACACGAGCGAACAGGCCGGGCCGGCCACCTTCTTCTTCATGCTCCTCGTGCTGATACTCACGGGCTTTGCCGTCGCCCTCATCGTCGGCCATCTCGTCTGGGGCCAGAAGTTCTGACCACGATGGCGATTGCGCCCCCCTACGTCGCGTACTCGAGTTGCACCGAGGCCCTCGTGCCTCATGGCGAATGGCAGCTCGTCTACGCCTCGCTCCAGGCTCTCAAGGCCCATGTCCAGGAATACCCCGGCTGCCAGGGCTTCGACGTCTTCGTCCGCGCCGAGCCAGACGGGATGCTCCTGCACTGCTACACCACCTGGGACACGATCGAGCAGCTCGAGGTCTTCCTCGAGCGCGGTTACACGCTAGGTCGCATGCTCGACGATGTCGCCGACCTCGAACCGGAGGAGACGATTCTGATGGAGAAGGTGTTCTGATGACGGAGCGACCTCGCCCGGCCCGGCCCCTGTTCGGTTACCGCGACGTGGGCGAGGACGTCCGCCACTCGCGGCCGGCGCGGATTCGAGCCTGGGTGATTCTCGCGCTGATCGCGCTCTTGTACGTCGCGTGGACGCTGACCGTCTACTTCATCGAGCCCGGCCTCCGTTAACCGGAGCAGGGCGTGTACCTCAAGCACCTCTCCTCGTTGCAGTTCCTGAGCTACGTGGCGTTCTTCGCTGTCGTCATCGTGGTAATCATGCGCCTGTCGCCTGGCAGGGCGCCGCCTCTGCGCACGCGACCCTACGAGGAGGACGAGCTCGGGGCCCAGGACCAGAGGCTTGCCAAATACTTCGTCGCGGGCGCTGGCTTCCTCGTCCTCGGCGGCGTGCACATGGCCGCGAAGAACCTCCCCTGGGTCGCCGACTGGCTCGCGCGGGGCGGGTACGCCGGCCACCTCGTTCGCGACCTTTCGAACACGCACTTGATGATCGTCGGCGGCGGGACCCTGATCGCGACGGGCTTGACCTGGTACGTCCTCCCCCGAATCGTCGGCCGCCCGCTGACGAGCCCCGGGCTCGCCCAGGCCTCGTTCTGGTTCACGGCGATCGGACTTCTCGTCTTCTACTTCGCCCTGGTCGCGAACGGCATCGTCATGAGCAACCTGATCGCTCACGGCTCCAGCTACGAAGCGGCCAAAGCGCACATGGGAAACTGGTACAAGGCCTCCGTCGGCATGGGCGCCGGGATCATGGGCCTTGGATACTGGTGTTTCGCCGCCAACGTGCTCCTGACGGTGTTCCAGGCGAGGGTCGTGCGTGTTCCGAAGCCGGACGGTCACCTCTGGAAGTTCCTCGTCACCGGAGCCGCGGCGCTGACGGTCGGAACCGTGCAGGGAGTCATCCAGGTGCAGCCGGTCAACGCAGACTGGCTCTACAGCGCCGGTCATGCCGGCGAGTGGATCGACCCGATCAGCCACGCGCATATCAACCTCGTTACCGGCTTGACGATGCTCGTGGCGGGGGCGGCCTTCCAGCTGTTGCCGACCCTCGGCGGCGCCCGGCCGTCCCGTCGCCTCGCCGACGCCTGCTTCTGGTCGCTGCTCGGAGGATCGCTCGCCTTTTACGGCGTCGCCCTCTTCCTCGGCTTGCACGAAGGACGGCTGGTCGTGAACAACCTGCTCACCCCAGAGCAGGCGGAGGAGGCGACGCCCCTCCATCCGTTCCTCATCATGGGCGCGGGCGTGGCTATGTTCGCCGCGTTCTGGCTGTTGCTCGGCGTCCTGGCGCGGTCAGCGCGGGCCATCGGCGGACCTCTGCGCCTGTTCGTCTTCGCGGCCTGCGGCGCGCTCGCAATCGGCACGCTCCAGGGTCCCGTGCAGGCGTTTCCCGCCGTCAACGAGCTCCTTGACCGGGGCGGCGACGCGGGCGACATCATCGTCAACCTGCACTCGCAGCTGAACATGCTCGGCGGGCTGATGGTGATCCTCGTCGGCCTCGGGCTGGCGGTGCTCGTCCGCCTGGGCGCTCTCTGGCCGGATAGGGATGCGCGGATCGCGCTCCTCGGCGTCTCGCTCGGGATGACCGTGTACTACGGATCCGGGATTGCGTTCGCGGCGGTCGAAGCGCACAAGGTGGCGGGAGGGGAGACTTTTGGCTCCGCCGTGTCCTCGCTCCAGCCCTGGTCGGCTCTCGCGCTCGTTCCCGCGGCGGTCGCTGTGCTGGTGGGCTTTTCCGCATTCGGGGCGTCGACCTGGCGCATGACCGAGCGGCAATGGGAGCTCGGGCGGCGAAACCTCGCCGCTTCCCCGGGAAGGTACACGGGCAGGATCCCGATGCGCGTCCGGCGGCGTAGCCCGGCAGCGCTCGCAGGCTATGAGCTTCCGCTGGGGGTGCTGGGTTTTCCCGGCGTCGGCTGGCTCTTCGCCGGCTTCCCGTTCACCGCTTCAATCCTCCT